>Ga0334888_1005705_pt1 | contig 10289 bp, 11 predicted proteins | sample GraSluR1_MG_FD_207227 | JGI IMG/M metagenome (GOLD analysis project Ga0334888, IMG submission 207227) | Sludge microbial communities from methane-producing bioreactor in Wageningen University, Netherlands - Granular Sludge_3_08-R1 | ecosystem: Engineered > Bioreactor > Anaerobic > Unclassified ...
GACGCTAGAATTAGATATCTCAGAATTTATCGGAGTTTATGCTTATGGTACACTTGAAGAACTCGAAATAGGACAGCTTTTAAACAGTATTATGAACATAGTTGCGGGACATCACCTGAAAGTACCTAGGGACTTCTACCTGCTCGCGAAAGCGCTGGTAACCATAGAAAGCGTGGGCAGAAAATTGGACCCCGAATTTAATGCGGTGAAGCATGCTAAGCCGTTTGCCGAAAGTGCCATCCTGAAACGCATGGGTCCTCGAAGGTTAGTCGAAGACTTCTCTACCTCCGCCATTGAAGCAAGCTCGCTGATGCGGGACTTGCCAGCCGAGGCACGAGACATATTAGCACTAATAAAGGAGGGCGAAGCAAAGATTAGGTTCAAGCACGAGGGGCTTGATCCGATGCTCAAAACCTTCGATCAGGCTGTCAATCGAGCGGTCTTTGCAATTGTTTTAGCATCTCTTGTTATAGGTTCCGCGCTTATTGTTCACTCCGGTGTTCCACCTAGATGGCACGAAATATCGGTTATCGGCATCATAGGATTTCTCGGAGCAGGGATGATTGGTTTTTGGTTGCTATTTTCCATTCTGCGGCATCAAAAGATGTAAAGCGCCTCTTATTACCGGTAGTGAAGAGTGTACCTCTAATAGACCATTACCATCATGATCTAAACATCAACCAGATCCTATATCACTGCCTACGATCCAACGCGCCTCTTTGGGGACCCAAAAGATGTTCTCCCTCAGGGGACCTCGTCCTTATCCTCTGGATCGGCGTAGGGCTCGTTTTTTAGCTTGTCGTGATGCTCCTTGAAGGTGTCAGGTGTCAGAAACGCACTTCAGAAATATGAGCCCCAGGACGACGTTCTTGTACTCCGCCGCGTCCATGTGGCCTCATAGCTTGTCGGCGGCGGCCCAGAGCTTCGCTTCGAATCCCGGGTTTGTACCGTTGCTGCTACCTGTGCCCTTCTTTTTCGGTCTCCCTCGCGCCATTTTCCCTCTCATCCCTGCCAATAGCACGTCGTGACATGCTATTTTCCCTTATAGCGCTTTCTCAGTCCTTGAATGTCATGGATGATGATAGGCTTCTATCGCGATGGTGGCAAATATTCCGCATGAAAATTAAGCAGTATTCCAATTGGTACCCACTGAGGGGCTCCTATAAGAGTTAATGTATGGTTATATCCAACTATGACCTGTTATAAGTTGCTCATAACTCTACATAGTTACTCATAACCCAGAATCATTTAAAGAAATTCTCCCGTATGGATGGAAAATAGATAGCTATTGGTTTTATATGCATCAATATTTCCAGAAACAGTTTTGCTGATGCATTTTCGAGTTATGAGTAACTATATAGAGTTATGAGTGGTTATAAGTTACTCATAACGAGGATCAAAGACTTATTTGGCTCCTCGCTGCTTGGTGCGGGTGAATTTCAAGAATCTTTAATCTTTTAGGACTTACGCAGTTGAACAAAAAACCAATAGCATGAAGCACCAAGCCCTCTAATGCATAATCTTCTCGACAGGCACTCATGTTATTGGTTTGAAGTATCAAGTGCGTAAGTCCTAATCTTTAATATTTTACCTCGCCTAATAACTCCATGGCTGTCGGGATTCTGTATCCCACATTCCGCACCTTGAGGTCTGAAATTGGTATTTTTACTGCTATCGATTTGTAATATCTAATTCAATTATTTTAATTTAATATGATATTTTAATTAGTTTTAGTTGACATTTAGTTGATTATCCCTTGCGACGTGACGGGATGAGGAACTCGCTTATTAGGTAGTCAGCAGTAGGCAGACAGAATATTAATACAATTGAATAGGTAAATTTATAATTATATTGGTGAAATCGCTAGCTAGCAAAATACTCAATTTAGGAAGTTAAGGTGCGGAATGTGGGCTGTATGATCATGAGATTTATCGCCACCTACTGACTCCAAAACAGGATTCACGGCAAATATGTGCATGATTGAGTTCGCTTATTGTCAACGCCGGTCTAAATCTGTCCAATTATGGCGGAATAAAACTGTCCGGGAATACCCTTTGATTCGGTTGATATTTAGCTTAGATCTCTTAGGGGTGCTGCACAATAGCGTTTTTGAATCTGCGATGGACCAAGGGGGTATCCAACATAATCAGGATTGATATTGTTTCTCATTGGATATACCAACCAGATACAAGCATGTCACCTCTTTACCTGATCCCTCAAAAATGTTCTTAAGGATTGATTTTAAGGCCATTTCTTTCGAGCCTCACCAAAGACTTCTCTTTTAGTAGTCACTTCCGGGGGGAAAAGAAAACGCATTACACGGGAGAGACCCTCTATCGTCCCTGTAATGTATTTGTCTTCTTACTTTGAAAACAGGTAATGCATACCGTTTTTCCATCAGGGGATTTAAATATGCTATTTTTTGATGTTGGGTTGCCACATGAAGGGCACTGAGCCATGCCCGAAGCTTCCAAGCGTTTCACATCGTCATCATCTGCGAGACGTAGATTTAGGCCCATACCGTATCCACGCTCGATTTTTTCAGGCGTGTTCAGAAATTCCTGGTAATCGTCCCAGATCCTGTTGTCGAGCTCGTAGCGTTTAGGAGGACGTCCTCTACCGCGCCTCAAAATTTTCCTGCCCCCTCTTTCTTCCTCCTCATCTATCACCTCTTTAACGAACCCCCTTTTGATACCCAACCTGAGTCTATTGTCCACTGTATCTCGTTTCGTCTCCGGTGGTAGCTTGCGCATTATATCATCTAGGGCTTGAGGGGCTCCACTACAGGCGGCTAGTATCGCGAGGATATCCTTCAAAGGCTCGGTGTCATCCCTCAATTGGAGGTATCTTTGGAAGCTTACCATAACTCCCACCATCCACTGCTATTTTTTGGATATGGTATAAATACCCGATCCAATTAATATATATGCAAAAGTATTTATGTAGATAAATACGACCAATTCGTCAGGTGAAGAAAATGAACGACGCACCTGTAGTTAAGGTAAGAGAAACGCATGGGAGCACCTTCATCTCAATCCCTAAAAGCATCGCTAGAGACTTAGAAGCGAGGTATTTGGGGGTGAGCTTGGAAGATGGGCGTTTAATCTACACGCCCGTAGGTTTTGTGAATCACAAGGATGTGTGAAAAATGAACGAAAATACAGAGAACAAGACTCCAAAAGCTGGTCCTACTCCAGGGCAGATAAATGTTTCTACGGAGCCTAACCGGCCCCCACAGTTCTTCCCCAGGCTTCTCGGAGAGAAGGTGATGGTTAGGCTGATGGACGGAAGGCCCATCAGTGGCGTGCTCAGGGGTTTCAACGCCTACGAGATCGTCATGGAGACAAACGGAAAGACCATGATGATATTCAAGCACGCGATTTCGATCATCGAACCAAATAATACCAAGAAGTTGGCATTGTGGCGGGGGGAGGATCGATGAAGGACCTGAGTTTCGAGTACCCACGAGGTGGAACTAAGATAACCTTCGATTTCCAAGGTATCGATATCTTCTCCTTCTACTCGACGTTCAACAGGTATTGCCGCCAGAGGTTCCTGAAGTGCCAAGTAGAAGAGACGTTCACCCATCCCAAAGGGGCTAAAGACAGATCAAACGACCCCTCTAACTGGTGCATCTCCCTAGAGGGTAGAGATATATGGAAACCATTAGGCAACAATAGAATCAATAGCCAGCTAGTACCTGAACTAAACGGCTGGCTGGTCGAAGGAGGGTCGAATTATGCCGAGCCAAATTAAGGCGTGTCTTTCCACCATTCATGGCTCCAGAAAGCCCTTCGAGATCAGGGTGATAACCCAAGGGGGAGCTACAAGCGGGTTTTTCGACGATGTAAACAAAGCTGAGGAGGAGATCCTCAAATTAGACGTCAAAAACGGCGTCAAAGGGATATATACAGTCTTAAACCCCTTCGATCCCGCCAAACATCCGGTCACCAACCGGATAGACGGGAAGAGCGGAGGGGTAAGCGACGACGAGGTAACGGCCTATCACTGGATACCCATTGACGTAGACCCTGTGAGGTTTTCGGAGAAGGGCGACGTCATCACCAAACCCCTCAGCTCCACAGAGGAGGAGAGGGCCAGGGCGAAGGAGAAGGCCATCGAGATCAGGGACTATCTGAAGACTCAGTTTAAAGCCAACGGCTTACTGATCTCTTCGGGGAACGGCTACCAGCTCCTTTACCCCTGTAACTGGGGAGTGAAGGAAGGCCACCCCACAGTAGTCTCTTTTTTGCGGGCTTTAAACGCGAAGTTCTCAGATGACGGCGCGGTCGTCGACACGAAGGTCTCTAATCCCTCTCGAATCTGGAAGGTCTGGGGAACGATGGCCCGGAAGGGAACGAATCACCCCCTACGGCCCTGGCGGCGGGCTGGGGGACCTTTGGAGGAGAGCGACGATCTCAACTGTGGCGTCACCATCGAGGACGTGAAGGCCTGTCTGTTGAGTATGGGAGTGGCTCCTCCCCGGATAGAGACGGACATGGAGATGAAGGAGAAGGCGGCTAAGAGAAAGAGCTTAGGGAAACCAGAGCGGAAACAACGCCCTAGAAAGGACCCTCTCGTCGACGTCTTCGGGGTTCAAGATGGGAAATTCCCCTCACCTCTGGAGCTGGCGCGTCTCCCTGGCGCTAAACCCCTGCCTGGCGGGTTTGTTATTTTTGACGAGCCCACCCCTGTAAGGACGCCCTTGAGACCTTGTTTTATGGAGATGATCCTCGAAGCCGAGAGGGAGGCCTCGGAGGGAGGAGAGGTCTCATGGAGTCATGGCCTGAGGCTCGCCATCGCTAAAGATATGATCTTTCACGGCTGGAGCGATGAGGACGCCATTGAGGTCTTCGAGAGGATGGCCAACTTCAACGAAGACGCCACCCTCTACCAGCTCGATAACCTCAGGGAGGGCCTGGGGGTCGACTGGTTCAAACCTTCTCCATGCCGCCACCTGAGAGAGGGCTCTGAGGAGGGCATGGAGCCCGCGAGGGAGCTTTCGGACGGGCTGAGGTGTAAGGAGTGCTCTCTCCTCTTCGGGCCTAAATTGACGAAGGCCCAAATGCTCTACACATGCGCCCAAATGCTCCTCAGTCAGAATAATTTGGTTACCATGGAGGATACAGGGGAGGTTTTGGCCTACGAGAGGGGAGTCTATCAGAGAGACGTGGCGAGCGTTCTCATGAAGGACGCCCTCCATACCCTCCAAGAGAAGGCCAACAATTTAGGGCGATCTGAGATTTTGGGGTATATCAAGACTGAGACGACGGTGGATAGGCAAAGCTTCGACGACTTCGGCGAGGGGATCATCAACGTCAAAAACGGGCTCTTGGACCTTACGACCTTGAACCTGATGCCCCACTCGCCAAAGCACTACTCGGTTAATCAGCTTCCTGTAAACTACGACCCTGAAGCTCAATGCCCTCTCTGGTTGGAGTTTTTGAGTGAAGTCCTCGCCACTGAGGAGGAGAGGCTAACCCTTCAAGAGTTCTTCGGCTACATATTCTTTGATGGATACCCCATCCACAAGGCGCTTATGATGCTGGGTAGTGGGAGAAACGGCAAAGGTACAGTTATGAGGGTCATGGCCGCTCTCGTCGGCTCTGAGAATTGTGCTAGCCTATCTATTCAGCAACTCGAAGAGCGATTTTTGGCTAGCAGTCTATGGGGCAAGATGGTAAACCTGGGTGGTGATATTCCATCGACGAAGCTGAGGGATACCTCAAGGTTCAAGGGTCTCACGGGCGGAGACATAGTGAAGTGCGACGTCAAACATCGGCAATCCATCGACCTCAGGAATAGGGCGAAGATGGTCTTCTCGGCTAACAAGATACCCCAAACTGAAGACGACGAGGCCGCCTTCTTCTCCAGGTGGCTTATTTTGGAGTTCTTAAGGAGCTTCGAGGGGGAGGAGGATATCCACCTAACCGAGAAGCTAACAAGCCCTGAGGAGCTTTCGGGCGTCCTCAACTGGGCGGCGGAGGGCTACCAGAGGTTGAAGAAAAACAACACTTTCACACTGAAGAGAACGGCTCAGGAGAATTCAGAGCTATGGGAGGACTATGTAGAAGCCCCACAGGGGGTGGGGGACTTCATAGACGAGTGCTTAGTTTCGTGCCAGTCAGGCGGGGCAAAGAAGAACGACATCAGGGTGAATTATATACGGTATTGTGAGAAGTGGAACTACAAGGCAAATGAGAGTGGTTTATGGCGTACCATCCGGCGAAGAGGGTACAGAGAGACAAAAACACAAGAAAGACCCGAGAAAAAGAGGGTCAGGCGCATCAGGAATCTGGGTTTCGTTGAAGATATCGAGGAAAAGCTAAAACCCCTTACAATTTAGAAGAAGTTAATGGGTATTCTTTTTATTTTTTGTAGCGTTTAGTGTGGATATTGTGTATGTTTTTATTACAACAACTTTTTAACTTAAATATTGGGATCGATCGATTAAATCCACTTTCGATAGAATTTATCCACCTTTTATCCTGGATACGCCAAGATCGCATTGTTAGGGGGATTGTTTTTGGACTGAACACGTGGCTTTTTAACCCCCTGAGGGGGAGGCTATCCCCGGCATGTCCGGGTACGTCCGGGATGCGTCCAACCACGTCCAAGCAAATTAAATCACTCTGTTATCGCCATGAACCGACATGTATAGATGATAAACACTTGCATGAAATTGTTTGCGTCCAGGATGGACAACTATATTCACAATTTGTCCAATTCTTTTGATATCAATGAGTAAGGGAACAGTAATGTAAAGTTTGGTGCGTAGGGGTGAGGGGGAAAGTAGGTTAAATCGAAAATTGGGTATAAATGGGTCGATTTCAGTTGGACACACTACATTTTTTCAATCCGACATAGATCACTAGGTCTCGATTTGGGTACAAAAACCGGGCGTAATCCATCCTGGACGGACCGTTTTCTTATCCCGGACGCACGCTACTAGCTATCGAAAATCTAGAATTTAATACGCGGCTTTAGGAAGTGAGGGATTTATCACGATGAGACCGCCCCGCCGGGCGGGTGAAGGCCCCCTCTGTCAAGGATGGGGTGGCTCATTACCAACAGAGTCTTCGAAATGGAGGGCAAAAGAGCCTCTTACAGCCCCATTATCATCTCGACCCCCTTCAGTTAAAAGGGCTCTGAATCAAAATCTCATCTTGCTATGCCACCGGGCCGTAGGCATCCCTCTTTACCACCAGGTTGGATCAATGGGTTGGCGGGTTATGACGAATCCCGATATACCGAAACTTGAGACCCCATGCGGCCATAGCGCTCCATCGTCCATCAATAGCGCGAGTTGGAGCTCAAAAAGTAAAGCCGCTCAAAAATTGGGAGAGAGGCGTGCAGATGGGGGGGGGAAGAGCTATCTCAGGGTGAGCAGAGACGCTCAAGGAGGAGTCTGCTTGATAATCTGCAGCTGCCGATTCAGGGCCGGTCATACCATCCAAAATACACGCTTTCGGGGATTCTATGTGCATATTTTCATCCACTCTCGTAAACCTTACCGTGACTTTTATCTCATTTATGTATATTATACGACATCAATGCCATAATATATACAACGATGTGTATTATATAGCACGTTTGTATCCGCCCTTGACCAATGGGGGCCGCTCGCCCTTAGCTACTTGCTCTTAAAAGGCATCGAGAGCAGCGTGATCAACCGGGATGGTAGGGGCGATCGCCTCCTTCCCCACCCCTCGTCGTATGTCTTCAGCCCCCTCTAGTCTCGTCAATGCCGCAATACCGCCCCGCCCCCCAGAGGATCGGAGTGAAGGGAAGGATTCAGGCCCCATGGGAAAGAACCGGCCTTAAATCGCATCCTAGAAATTAATTTTTACTTGGGTATAAAAGTCATGGAAGGATATCGCATAGTTCCCTAATGTTTTCGTGCATTGATGGCTTGCTTAGACCTGGGCCATGCGTTCCCTCCGGACGGCGGACAGAATTCTAGCCGCTGAAGGGAAGCAAACTACAGAGATTGAAGACGAGACCTTTTTGGAAGTGGATGCTTTCTCGTCTTATGTAACCGATGAAGGGCAAATGAGGGTGGCAGGTTACATAAGAATAAAGTCGAGAGGAGGACATTTTTCGAGGACTTGGCTCGATACGCTAATTGTTGATGTTGTTCCATGGGTCATCGGTTAAGGAGTTTAAGCTACACAATATTTCCATTTTTCACACGAATTATGCGTCATCTAGTTTTGATCCGATTTCAAGACTGACTTGCTGTAGCCTCTTTGACCAAGCCAATCTCACCGTACTTGCTACCGAGATCGCTGCCTCATCGCGATTCTTCTCTTAACCGATGACCAATGGATGTTGTTCATGTTCTTTGTCGGATGGGCCTATTTTGGGGCGAAACCGATAAGCTCCCTGCCTCCATTGTGGGCGGCGTGGGAGAAGATTTCGCTTCGAGGTTGCTCTCCTGGTGGGCCGATAATGCCAATTACCACAAATTCAGGCGCACCAGAGATCCCTACCGCATATTAATCTCGGAGATCATGCTGCAGAAAACCCGCGCTCGCCAGATGGATTCTATCTACGACGGGTTTTTCGAGCGCTACCCTGACCCTCATAGCCTAGCCGGCGCCCCCGAAGAGGAGGTAGAAAGGGTCGTGGCGCCCCTGGGCCTGAAAAGCAGGGTAGCGACCATGAAAAGGGCTGCGGAGCTTCTGGCCTCGAAGGGCGACGCCATCGGATACGCTGACCTGTTGGCCATCGACGGCGTCGGCGATTACGTCGCTGGGGCCACCGCTATATCGGCCTGGGGCGATCACGAGGTCGCCATAGACGTGAACGTCGAGCGAGTTTTGGACAGGGTCTACGGCCCGTTTCCGAAGTCGAACAAGGAGGCCCGCGAGGTGTTCATGACTGGCCTCTACCTCAACCTGTCACCTCAGGGCCAGGAGAAGGAGTTCCATTGGGCCCTGATAGACCTTGCCCACAAGGTCTGCAAGCCTAAGAACCAGCTATGCATCCAATGTCCCGTCTTAGAGCTGTGCGGTTATCCCAAGCGTCCTCGACCACCTCAAAGGGTCAAGTAACGGTCGTGCATCTCCCTCCTCGTCTTATCAGAGACGTGAGCGTACCTTAGAGTTGTCCGGATGTCTCGGTGCCTCAACAGCTCCATGACTATCCTAACGTCGCAGCCCTTAGCCACCATCAAAGTGGCTGGGGTGTGTCTGCTGAATACATGGACCGCGCCGGGCTTCTTCACGCCAGCTTTGGCCTTGTAGGATACAAACATCCTGTGAACGTCGTTGTTGGCCCAGCGGTTCAGGTAATCGGTGTAAAATAGCGGAGTCCTCCCATCGACCTCGATCTTAGGTCTAACCTTCAGATAGGCCTTCAAGGTCTCAACACACTGGCTGTTGATCAGCGCCAAAGCGTCGCTGTTGTTCTTCGTATCCTTGAGCCTGAGCGTTTTGGCATTTAGATCGAGGTCGCCATCGTCCAGGTTGCAGAGTTCCGACGAGCGGAGGCATCCGAAAAATAGCGTCTCCAACATCGCTTTATGCTTGATGTTATCGCATACGCTGATGATCTTCACTACGTCGGCCTCATCGAAGAAGAAAGGGCATCCTTCCTTTGGACGGAGAACTTTGAAGGTCCAGGTGGTACCCTTCATCAAGAAGAACTTCTTAATCGCGAAGCACGTATTGTTGATGTACGTTCTGGAAAGCTTCTTGCCTATCAGCTCGTCTCTGTAATCGTTGGCGGCATCCGGCCCTGGATCGTCGTTTGCTGCGTAGCTCAGGAATTCCCTTACTCTGCCGGTGTAAAGCACGACGGTCCTGTCCTTGAGCCCGTCGCTTCTCAGGTAACGCTGGTACTCTGAAACGACATGATCGATCCGATGATGATCTTTGGCCGGGCTAACATACCAGTTGACTTTGGCCCTCGCCATCCGGATTTATCCCCCCTTAGCTTGACGGTGTTTTGCGGATCTATTCCGGACAAGGGTCCTTTGCGCGAAAAACCAAGATCTGCCGCGGGATTAACCAAGATGAACGGCCGGTGGAGGACTCAAGATCTATTCTCGCAGGAGTTCAAGGGTTCGAATCCCTTCCCCCGCACTTTTTTAACTTGCGATCCTTGAGGGGTTGCTGCCTACGTCCATACGGTATCAGGGCAGATAAGCCCCTTCGATAAGGCCATCATATCTCAAAGATCCTGGAGGTTGAGGCAAAAACTTTAACATATATCTCGCCTTCATAAGAGGCTATGGAAATCCAGCTTCATGGATCGGCTGCCATTCTGACGGCCTTCCTCCTCCT
>Ga0334888_1005706_pt1 | contig 10289 bp, 12 predicted proteins | sample GraSluR1_MG_FD_207227 | JGI IMG/M metagenome (GOLD analysis project Ga0334888, IMG submission 207227) | Sludge microbial communities from methane-producing bioreactor in Wageningen University, Netherlands - Granular Sludge_3_08-R1 | ecosystem: Engineered > Bioreactor > Anaerobic > Unclassified ...
CAAATCAAAACTACAGATATTTCACTAATACTATATTTTTAAAGTGTATTGTAATGCGTGAGAATCTCATCTTTTCTTATTCCTTAATTCAAGACTTTAATTCAAAGCGATTTTGGTTTATGACTCATAAGATACTGCTGGGTCCAAGGACAGGAGGCAATACAGATTCCACAGACAGCTCCTTCAATTCCAACTGGTTTGGAAAGTTTAATAATAGTTTCTAAGCAAGTAAAGGCATTAAAGAAATTTTCACGGGGATGATTTATGTCCCAATTATTTCCTAATGGAGCATGGCCCGGACAACTATCAACGCATACCATACAATCACCACATTGACTTTTATTATTAGGTTCTGCAGTCGGCAGGGGGCAATCAGTAAGCACCGAGGTAAGACGTATAGCACTTCCGTATTGCTTGGTGGTGAGGAGGGCTGATTTTCCAATCCAACCGAGACCGGCACGGGTAGCTATTGTTTTATGAGGCAAAAAAGTTGTTAGAGTTTTGCGATTGAAATTCTCAGTTGTCGGCTCGAGAGGAAATGATTTATATCCATGATTAAATAGTAATTTTGCGGCAAATTTTCCCAAATCGGAAAGAAAAAGATTCACTCTTTTGTATTCTTCGAAATAGTCTGCAGTAGGTCCATTGTTAATTTTTGCAATTATAGCTGGGTTCAGGGCAACTGCTATTGAAATAGCATAAGGAAATGATTTGGTAATATCAGGAGAAAGACCACTTAGATCAGCAAAACCAACCAGAGAAGCTCCTTCTTCTAAAAGTGACTGAGTTATTTTTTCAACGTTAAATTTCATTCATAATCGCTCCTGTTTGTTTTAATTAGACTTTGTTCTATTCCTTTTTTCCAATTATAACCTTTAAACTGATTCATTGGTTTAATTAATGAAGTCCTTCCATAAATTTTTTATTTCGGAAATCATTAATTAATTGGATATGGAGATGAGATTGAAAAGAAATATGTTATAGTAAACAAGAGAATAGCTTGTTATTTCGCACTTTTTAACCGGAAGTTGATGAAGTTTAATATTTCTTTTTCGGTAGGACATTGGTTTATTTTTTATGAGCAGTTCGTATATCAACTTGAAACCAAAGACAAAAAGGGGAAAAATCAATGAATGATATGACCTCAAGAGAGCGTTTTCGAAAAGCATTAAATCATCAAGAACCCGACCGTGTTCCCATCGATGTTGGTCAAGATTTTCATAATGGAATCCACGAAGTTGCCTATCGAAATCTTCTTGCCTATTTGGGAGAAGAGGATGATATCCGGTTATATGATCGGATTCAACATTTGGCGGTTTGTAAGAAAAGCATTTTAGAGAGGTTGCATGCTGATACCCGGTATGTATTTGCCAGTGCTCCTTCCAATTGGCAATTAAAAGTTCACGCTGACTCCTCTTGGGTTGATGAATGGGGAGTCGTACGAAAAAATGTTGGGCTATACGACGAGAGCATCCAGTGTCCTTTGGCAGGTGCATCAATTGACGAAATTAAAAATTACCAAATGCCTGATCCGGTTGATCCTACTCGTTTTGCTGGTTTGAAAGAAAGGGCGAAAGAACTTTACGAAGGAACCCAATATGCCATTATTGGCGGTAGCGCCGCTTCACTATTTTACCTTTCTTCCGAATTGATGGGTTTTCAGGAATACATGGAACGTTTGGCTCTCGAACCTCAAGTTATAGAAATCCTGGTGGATCGCATTTTAGAATGGGAAATACAGTTTTTTGAGAAGTACCTGGAGCAAGTTGGTAAATATGTCGAATTGGTTTGGATGGGCGACGATTGGGGAATGCAGTCAGGTCCGATAATGAACCCAAAAATATTTAAAAAAATATTTATGCCTCGTTATAAAGAATTTACTCATTTTGTAAAATCCAAAACCCAAGCAAAAATTGCTTTGCATTCATGCGGATCAGTCCTTTGGGCTATGGAAGACTTATATGAAGCTGGAATTGATGTCATTCACCCTTTGCAAGCGACTGCCTTTGATATGGGGGATCCGGAAAAAATCAAAAAGAGATTTGGCAATAAACTGGTTTTCTACTCCAACCTTTCCAATCAATCCATCATTCCCCATGGTACTCCCGAAGAAGTGACAAAAGAAGTCCGGGAAAAGATCAAAGTCTTAGCTCCAGGCGGGGGCTATATCATTTCCGGGGGTCACAATATTCAGGCAGACGTTCCGCCCCAAAACATCCTTGCCTTATTTGATACTGCCTATCAGGAAGGTCATTATCCGATCCAAATTTGAGATAAGGGCAATTAAAACCAATGTAAAGCTATACTGGAAATTATTCAAGCTATTAGTCACGAAAACTTGTTATAAATCTGAATAAATCAATAGGGAGGAGATAAGCCAATGAATGCACGGGAAAGACTCATCACCACCTTTCAGGGAAAAAAAGCCGATCGAGTGCCAGTTTCACCGTTTATTTTCTTAAATAATATATATGAAATGTTTCAATATAAACCGGATATTGACCATTTTCTTAGTCCTCAGGATTTTGATGTTGCAGAAAAATTTGTTGCCTATCACGACTACTTTGGTTTTGATGTGCTTTTTTCACCTGGACTATTATGGGACTCATATATTCCCGAAACCTCGGAAAATTGGGAGGTTACTATAACCAAGGAGGGTGATGCCGACTCTCAACTCCGAACCACCCTGGTCAAGACCCCTGAAGGAAATTTAACCCAGGTCATGCGCTTCAATCGGAGTTCAACCTACATGGTCGTATTAGCAGTTGAAAAATATATCATTGAGAATAAGCAGGATTTTGAAATATTTGCCAAATATGCTCCCCCAGCTCGGTTTATCGATTGCGAGTTGATCAGTAAAGCTCGAAAAGTGGTTAAGGATAAAGGTCTGGTTAACGTCGCAACTCATGGTGCTTTTAATACTCTGAATCAATTTCGAAAATTAGAAGACATGATGATGGATCCGGTGGTAGATGAAGGGTTTTACCGAGCCATGATGGAATTTTTCCTGGACTGGAATATGGCTCATCTGCGGGAAGTCATTGCCGCTGGTTCCGATTCAGTCGAAATCGGTGGCAATTTAGCTACCAGCGGAGTGGGGCCTCGATTTTTCCAGGAATATGTCATGGAGTACGAAAACCGACTCTGTCGGCATATTCATGAAGCCGGAGCTTTTGTCGTGTACCACAACTGTGGAGATGCCCAAAAAATCATGCATTTATATAACGACCTGGATATCGATGTGTGGGGATATGTAACTACTCCTCCATTTGGAGATGTGAATCTTGATGATGCCTTACGGATTATTCGTCCCAATATGGCTCTTCGAGGAAATATCGATCAGGTTGAATTCCTCCGTCAAGCATCACCCCAAGAAATAAAAGAAAAAGTCAAATGGCTGCTTGATAAAGTAAAACCACGAGGAAACTGGATTCTCTGTACCAGCGACTTTTTCTTCGATGAAACACCTTATGAAAATATCCAGGCTTTTGCTGATGCTGGTCTTGAATATGGAAAATATTGATCGAATCCAATCAACTAACCATCAAGAAAAGTGAAATGCTTTACATGCTTTGAATGGATTATCAATTTGTGACGAGTGGGGTTTAAGAGAATGGACAAACCGGTCTATAACAATTTTTATCACTATAACCGTAATTACGGTTGTCGGGTACAGGAAATAATTTGGAATGGCTTTAAAACTCTTATCATTGAAAACGAGAAGTTGCGAGTTAGTATTTTAGTTGATAAAGGGACGGATATTTTTGAACTGCTTTATAAGCCCATGGATATTGATTTTATGTGGCGGAGCCCACTTGAAGTAAACACCTTGAATCCAAATTTACCAACCAAGAGTTTCGATGTGGGAAATTATATGGATACGTATGAAGGCGGCTGGCAGGAAATCATCCCGAATATCAGCACCCCGAGCAATTACAAAGGGGCAGCGATGGGTTTTCATGGGGAATTGGTTTTATTGCCCTGGAAATATGAAGTTATTACCGATACACCCTATGAGGTAAAAGTTTTATTGAAAGTCAGAATGAAGAGGGCACCTTTATTAGTAAAAAAGTATATCACTCTCAAATCCAACGAATCCCTTCTGGAGTTCGAAGAGATCATTCAGAACGAAGCCGATGAGGAATACCAATTCATGTGGGGGCATCACCCAACCTATGGAATACCCTTCCTCGATGAAAATTGTGTTATTGATCTCCCTCAGGGTGTGATTGGTCAGGTTTATCAGGAGGATTTTTCTGGAACCAGTATTTTTCCAGCCAACAAAGAATTCACTTGGCCTTACCTGAAAGACTTGCGAGGAAATCAGGTAGACCTCAGCCGAACCATGACCCCGGAAATGAAGACGGCATTTAATATTTATATTAAAAATCTGAAAGATGGTTGGTATGGGATCACCAATCTATCCAAAGGGATTGGCATTGGTTTTCAATGGGATGTCAATATTTTTAAGTATCTGTTGATGTGGTCGGTCTATCGCGGTTTTTATGGATTCCCTTTTTATGGCAAAACCTACAACCTGGCTTTGGAACTCTATTCTGCCATTCCCGATGATTTGGATGAAGTTATCCGGCTCAATCGTGCACTGTGCCTGAAACCAGGTGATGAACTACACACCATTTTTCATACCATCGTTTATCAATCTTCATCCCGAATCCAAGGTTTTAACCAACAGCACCAACCGATTCTTCTTGACGAATAAATGCAGCTATTGTAGTATTTTGATTTGCATGGATGCCGGTGTAGCTCAGCAGGTAGAGCAGTTGATTCGTAATCAACAGGTCACCAGTTCGAATCTGGTCGCCGGCTCCAGAAGACTTATTTATAATCACCTCTAATCCGTATCCTGGATGAATTGCCAGGGAATACCAAATTTATCAATTAGCATTCCATAGCATTTGCTATAAAAGGTTTCTTGTAAATCCATCAAGATTCTTCCACCATTTTTCATCTTACTAAACAACGATTTAACCTCATCTAAATCTTTACTTCTAATGGTAAGAACAATGTTATCTCCTTGGTTGACTTGCATATCAGGAATTGTATCCATAAACATCACAACAGTGCCAAAAATTGTAAGGCTGGCATGCATGACTAAGTTTTTGGTTTCTTCGGTCACCGGCATTTGGGAATTAGGCGGAGCCTCTCCGTAGGTCATGATGTTTGGTTCTTCTAAATCAAAAATCTGAGCATAAAACTTTAATGCCTCTCGGCAGTTTCCGTTAAAATTAATAAAGACATCTAAAGGCATTTTCATTCCCACCTTTTAAATATGTTTATTTTTTTGTTCCCCAGGAAAAAATTACATCACAGGTGTTTTTAGAAATATTATTCTTCTGAAAATAGGTACGAACTTTCTCTGTTTCATTGCTCCTGAGCTCGGGAGGCAATCGATGATACCACCAAAGCCCAGATGTAGAAGCAAAAAAGTCAAATAATTTCCCTCCATTCTCAAATTCATCGATCCAGGTCAATCGCTTGGTTTGTATTTTATCTAAGTTTGCTTTTATAAGAAACATCCTCACCTTTTTTTCATCTCGCGGCCAATATTCAAAGCGATGAGTAAAATAGTAACGCTTATTCATTGATTTCACCAGTGCTTCGATAGGTTCTACAAGATGATCAGGACCATGTATGGATAGTGCAAGGGTGCCACCGGGACGAAGTATCCGAGCTAATTCGGAAATCGCTTCTTGCTGATTGGGGACCATCCCTAAAACCATATTACAAAAGACAATATCAAAGGAGGAATCACGAAAGGAGAGTTTCTCAATATCACCTTCATAAAAGGAGATTACATCATCAGGATATCCATTATCAATACTTTTTTTCTTGCACTTTTCTAACATTAACGGAGATATATCAACACAACTAATTTTCTTGGCGGCTTTTTCTAATACCATGAAAGAAAGAGTCCCTGTCCCGCAACCAACATCGACAACTCTTTTTCCTTTACAGTCAATTTCTTGAAGGAGAATGTTTGCTATTTTCTCGTAATGAAAGGTTGATAATTCATCATATTGATGAATATAATCGGAGAATTTGCCATTATAGCCATCTTTCATTTTCTCTTTCATAGCTGAAGAATCCCGAGCATTCCCAGTTATCCAAGCAATAATGCCGCTCATCGTTGTCATAAGCCTTAAAGGGAATGCCATCTTACCAGTATAAAATAGGGTTGGCATTTTCCCCTCCTTAGGAGCATTTACTATCTATATAATGCTTACACTCAACAGTGGCAATGGAGTGCAGAAAGTTAATGATACCCTTTGAATTAATCCACATTGCCACCTATGACAATAAATTGGTTCAAACCGATAATGACTCACCCTTTATTCGCTATTTCAAAAGATGAATTAATAGAAACACCTATCGAGTTAACTGGGAACAGATTAACCCCTTATCGCGGACTCCTAGTTGGCCATGGTGTCGGGGTTGGAGGTGGATAGATATCAGTTTTTTCACAGCGAATAGTAGCTATGAAACAGGCAGATTTTTCTGAATAAGAAAAGGTACCACCAAGACCAACAGGGTCGAAGCGCCAACGTCCGGGGAGGTGAGTATTATTCGCTGAACCATCTCTTTCAGTGATATTAAAGAAGATAGGATAAGAACCATCCCAATTGGTTTTCTTACAGCTCCAATTTTCCCAGTATTGGGAAGCACCAGCACACTGAGCAGACCGGATTGCTTCTACAACTAAATTCTTAGACACGCTTTTGGGATTGATATCACAAAAGAATCCAATATCGATGTTTCCATTAGCTACAATGGTATAAGGTTCTGGACCTTTGATTACACGAACAGTAATTGATTTCGTAAAAGTGCATTTCCCTGAAAATGTCACTTTCCACTCTCCTGAAACGTGGGGCATCACGGTCGCATATCCTTCTGAAATGGGAAAGTCAAACACTTCTCCCCCGGGTCCAATGACATGGACATTGCTGGTTAAAGAAGCATCAGCTTTCCAAAACAACACGATTTCTTCTCCATCGCAAATAGTTAAATTATTGTGACAATCTTCGAGTCCGGCTTGAACCGAAGCGGGAGCATATTCTTTAATAACGGCGCAAAACTTGGTGTTATCAATAGAACAGGGGTCAATTTCTCCTGGGCAACCAGCTACTATGAGCATCAATCCACCAATAAACAAGCTGAGGATGGCAAAAAGGAATATTTTACTCCTTGTTGGACTCCTTTTCATTTCTTCCTCCTCCTTGAAAAAAAGATTTAATCAAAAGAGTATTTTTCTTGGCAGGTTAGAAACAGCATAGAAATTGCTGTGTGAGCTAAGTAAGAGTTTTTGAGTGTTTTTCATTATACTCTTTTTTTTATATTTTCAATAGATACCACCATAAGCAATGTTTTTAAGCTCATGCTCTCTTTTTTGAAGCTCGTTACGCTGTCAAAAAAAAGCATTAAACCCGTTGAAGAATAAAGAAGGCATAACCGTAACTTTCTTCGGAGCAGTGAAAAATTTTGATTTCCTTGATAATATCGGCAGCGAAGTCTCTTACCGATGAATCAGGGTGATCAAGCAAGTTTTTCGCTCGAGGTTCAAGAATATCGTAATAATCTTTTACCCAAGTTTCTTTGGGAAGAATAAATGTTTCAAGTACCTGATAACCGGCAGTTTCGGCAATTTCACAAATTTGTTTTATAGTATGCATATCCGGATAAACGGATAAAAAGAATTCCTTTACCGTATTGGGAATCTTATTATGAAGCCAAGATAATTCACTAACAACGACAAAGCCAGATGGATTTACTACTGATGCCCAACTTTTTAACGCATTGGAAAAGCCAATAGTATAGGCAGCTCCTTCCGACCAGAGGAGATCGATTTGCGGGAATATAGAAGGAATATCCTTCATGTCCATGCAGTGAGTCTGTATAAGATGATCGATTCCAACTTTCTGAGCGCATCGGGCTAATTCATTTAAAAAGGGTTGATGAGTATCGATAGCATGAATTAAAGCGTTAAGTTCTTTGGCCAGAATTAAGGTTTGGCGACCGGTCCCGCACCCAGCGTCAACAACAACTGAAAACTGTTGTGTCGGTAGGCGACGAAGAGCTCGCAAAGTATAAGCGTCATCTCCTGGCCCTTGCTTTTTCAGTCCTCCAAAAAAAAGATCAATAATCTCGGGAGTGAAGTTCATTATTTTGCCACCTTATAATATTTTTTATGATGAACACAAAAAATACTGTCTTCCTTCATCCATCTTTCTTTTTCATGTTCTATAAATTTTCGGATTCCAAATTCCTCAATAAATTGTAAATTTTCTAACATGCTCATTTGGTATTTGGTTCGGTATCTTTTATCCAAATTTTTCAATCTGGTACAGGGGAATTTTTCGCATTTACTTGAGCAGTATTTTAATTGTTTCTGTTGAAGAATCTCACAGTTTTTAATGATACATTTCCTACAGGAATTTAAGATATTTTCATCATTTTCCCGACAACCAAGGCATCTATTTTTTTCTCTCAAATAACCAATACATAGACTGCAATTCATCCCACAAGGAGCAATTAAGTTTGATTTCATAGAAGATCCTCTTTTTTAAAAATTATATTTATAATAACCTTTGGTTTTAAAATTGGAAAGCTGCTCTTGAGAGGTTTTCCAATGAGCAATAAATTAAATATTGCACCCCAATTCTTTATAAATCAAAAACCGAGTGATATAATTTTTTTTACTCAATAAGATTACCATCAGATAACTCACTCTTTTCCTACGATACTATCTTCCTTAAAAACCGATACAAATTTAATCAGGGAGGGTAAGGGAATGTTATTTGTCGTTTTAAGCAATTCAAAAAATGGGACCTGTAAGGAGAGAATAGCCCGTCGAATGCAGTGGAAAAATCCAGAAGGGACTAATTTGATAGCTGAATATTGGCTGACGACTGAATTTCCCAACGTAATCCAAATCGTTGAAACTGATAATGCTCAACTTTTATTGAGTGCCGTTGCTGAATGGGATGATGTATTTGATATCAGCATTTATCCGGCGATTACAGGAGAAGAAGGAATGAGGAATGCCCAAGAGATGATGAAAAATTTGTAATGTTAATGTTGAATGTGTAACATTACTTCCCCTGTAAGGAAACTAATTACAGGGGAAGTAAATGATGGTTTCTTTATCAAGATAATAAACAACAGGATATAATGAAAAGGGTCTGGTTTAAGTTGTGACAAATTGAGAGATACAAGGAGAGAGACGAAAATGCAAAAAATCGATCAAGCAGAAATACGCACTATCGACATCACAAGTACCATTATTCCGTCGGAAGAGCCATTTGGTCCTGATCAAATTTCCACTCGGGTTATAAACGAATCATTGATATATCCTTTAAAAAAATATCAGTCGGCCATTGATGATTCCACTTATTTAATGGTAACCCTCAAAAGTCATCTCGGTACTCACGTTGAATGTCCCAATCATTTGCTTCCAAATGGAAAAGACATTACAGAATTTCCTGTTGAAACCTGGTTTGGAAGAATGGTGTTTTTTAAATTTGATCTTCCCCCACAAACGCCTATTACCCGAAGCCACTTAATAGAAATGGACCAAGGAAGGTTAAAAGGAAAGGATATTGTTCTTCTCCATAGTACGGCAACCAAAAAAGATGAAGTCCCTCAATTAACTCCGGAAGTTGGACACTACTTTCTTGAGAAAAAGATTAAAATGGTAGGGTTTGATACTTCAATCGGATTTGCCTTGCCGGCAAAGGGGAATACTCATGATATCTTGCTGGAGAACAACGTTCCCCTGCTTGAATGGGTTATCAACTTGGATAAGCTTCAACAGGATGTTTCCTATCTGATATCATTACCGGGATTGAAGGTAAAAGGCATGGATGCATCACCAGTTTGGGCGGTGGTGCTAGAAGGGATGGAAGTTAGGTAGCTTTTTCCAAATCGAGTAAATGCTCCAGTTGCCATTGACGTTCCTTGACGGTATTTGTATAAGCTTGGTTTAGATTGGAAGAATAGAACACAGCCTTAGCAGCATACGATGCAGCGTGGACTGCATGACTGGCAACATGAGCTGTTGAAGCTGCCTGACCGGCAGCGCGAGCAGCGAATTTAGCAGCTTGATTATTCGTTTCCCGTGCTGCAGCATGAGCGGCGAAGGCAGCTAGACGGACATCATGCACAGTAATTTCTCCACGAATCCAGGCTCGTCCTGCTTCGATGGTTTTTCGCGGTCGATTGTCATTAACATGAATATCTTCAAAATTTGGCAGGACTCGTTGAGCGCAATCGGT
>Ga0334888_1005717_pt1 | contig 10270 bp, 5 predicted proteins | sample GraSluR1_MG_FD_207227 | JGI IMG/M metagenome (GOLD analysis project Ga0334888, IMG submission 207227) | Sludge microbial communities from methane-producing bioreactor in Wageningen University, Netherlands - Granular Sludge_3_08-R1 | ecosystem: Engineered > Bioreactor > Anaerobic > Unclassified ...
TCCGTTTTAGCGGTCTCAATGACACATCAATCATCTTGCGAATCATAATAAAGCTTACCTCTTTCTGTGAACCGGGTTCAATACCAGGGTACTGAGAAAAATCAACAATATTGAAGCCAGAATATTAAAAACACCATTTAATAGCCAAGGTTGCATATACTTCCAGAAGCCGGTTGCCAGCGCAAGCTGCCTTTCAATTTCCTGTGCCGCACTGGAGAATATATTAATCCCTCCATAATACCCATAGGCCATATTGGAGCCGCCAAAGTAAAAGGTTGTAAAACCAAATACTGAAGACGGAAACAGCATTGTAGCAAATTGGCTGTACACAGGACTAAACCCTCCCGGCATGCGCTGCTGCATTAACGTATAAATCAAAAAACCAATGAACGGACCAAAAGTGACAAGCCCTAAAAAAATATACGTCATAATAATTGAAACGATATTTCTTTTAAAAACAGTAGAGAAAAACACGCCGCAGCTTGCGACAAAGAAAGCCGTGAATATATAAAACACCAGAAGCTTCGCGATGTCCAGAAAACCAATTCCTCCGAAAAAGAATACCACTCCTATAACGGGCATGGACGCTATTAAAAGCAGCATGGTATGAGCCAGGGATACCATAATCTTACCCAGCACTATTTTAACAACCGGCGTCCTTGTTACCAGCATCAAATCCAGTGTCTGCCTTTCCCGTTCACTGCTTATTGAAGTTGCCGTAATGGCAGGAACCGCAAGAAACAGAAGGGCAAACTGGAATGTAATTAACAGGTTATAAGCGTCAACAGCCATTCTCGGATTGAATGACCGGACTCCATATGGATTCAGCATATTATTTCCGGCAAAATATAGTACAAGTATACCTATAAGAAGAAGCACATAGCAGCATATTAATATGGTAGAACGCCATCCGCGGAGTTTTGTTTTTAAATCTTTTTCAATAACAGGATTAATTTTCATTTCCGTTCCCCCTTTCGGTAAGGTGCATGAAGACCGACTCCAGGGATCCTTCAACGGGCTGAAAGGATATGATCGATATTCCCTCACTAACCAGAGTTTTCAGAATCTTTGCATACTCCTCTTCCCCGCCGCCGGCATCCACCTCGATAACACCTGAAACGGAACTGATGGAACCGATACCCGGCATCTCCATAAGAATTTTTACGGCGTCCTCTTCTTTTTCAATCACTTTTATTCTCAGCTTTCCCGAATGGGCAAGTTTTTTTACGACTTCATGAACCGATCCGCTTGCTACCAGCTTGCCGGCATCAATAATTCCGATTGATGTGCATAGCTCGGATAATTCAGGAAGTATATGTGAACTGATAAGTACGGTTTTGCCCAAAGATTTAAGCTCCCTCAGTATTTCCTTCATTTCAACCCGGGCCCTCGGATCAAGACCTGATGCAGGTTCATCCAGGATCAAAAATTTCGGGTCATGTATGAGGCTTCTGGCAAGGCAAAGCCTCTGCTTCATTCCTCTGGACAGAGTGTCCACATACGCGTCCTTTTTATTTGCCAGGCGGACCAGCTCCAATAATGAATCTATTAGGCTTTTGCATTTACCATGCGGAATCCCCTGCAATCCGGCATAAAAGTGCATGTATTCGGTTACCTTCAAATCATCATAAACACCAAAGAAATCCGGCATATATCCAAGATGTTTCTTTACCTCCAAAGGTTCTTTCGAAACATCCATTCCATCAACATAAACCTTTCCTGACGTTGGGGCAAGAAGCCCTGCGATAATACGCATGGTTGTGGTTTTCCCGGCGCCGTTAGCTCCTACGAACCCGTAAATTTCCCCTTCCGGAATCTCCATATTCAGCTTATCGACAGCCAAAGTCCCTTTGTACCTCTTTGTAAGATTTTCTACGCAAACCACTATCTTGCCACCCCCTTAACACGGATTTCAGGCATGCTCAGAAGCTCCATCTGATAGTCAATGTAAATTCCTCTCTGGTTTTCTTCCTCCCTGTTTGCCTGTCCCAGTTCAACCACACTGACTTTCATGCGGACCTCCCGTCCCACGCCGATGTACCGGGGAGCATCCTCTGAAATAGTTGTATTGGCATCAATTGTATCCCATTCATGAGTTTTCGCGTTATACAGATAATATTCATATCGATTGGTCAGTATCTGTGTCTGCATTCCGTTATTTTGGTTATCCATCATATTATATTTTGTATATAACGGTATATAGCTCTCAATAAACAACTGCATTTCATTTACGTCCAGATTATCCGGCAGAACAAACTGGAATTCCAAATCACCCAGATTCCGTATACGTATGCCGTTCATACCCTCCTGCCATCCTACCTCTTTGTCTTGAAAATAGCCGGGCCAGATAATTCCGCCGGGAATTTCCACTTCCTGTCCGGGTTGAAATACAAAATCGCTCTGCATAACAATCAGGCTATGATTATATTTCTGCGGTTCCTTGTCGTTTATTACCATCCCGTAATCCATCTCCTGTTCATTCCTTGCCAGCAGCGCGAAACGGGCCTTCCCCTGCTGTGTATTCTGCAGCTGATGAATGTAGTTTTCAAATATCCGGCGCTTTCTCTGCATCTCATAAAAATTGGAGGGATAATCCCTGACATTGTTATAATAGCTGCGGCCAAATTCCCCGTCCAGATATTCATCCGGCCTTTTATAGATTTTATTGCCGGTACTGTCAAGCGGTATATTCAGTTCCTTTGTATCCCCTGAAAGCACGTCGCCAATGGGAACAATATTGTTTCCGAAAACGATAACCGTGTCCAGCAAATGATAAGGGGTTGGATTCGTTATACTGCCCTGCAGTTTTCCATCTTTCAGGTAAATACCCTTAAGAATAGTCCCATCAAAGGGAATCGTCCTTTGTGCGTTCAATATGGTCGGTGTCCAGAGCATAACGTCATATTGTTCAAATTTGGCTCTGTCACCCAAAGTCAGTTTTGCGACAACCTTACCTTCAGCCTCATTCTGGCTATACTTGTAATACATGTCATTGTTCTGAAGCATGGGAGTTTGCAGGCCGTTATTTTCGGTATATTCCAGCTTCAATGTCCCCCGTTTGTCATTAAAAACACCGATTGCCGAAGACACCGCGGCTTCATTACTGTCAGGGGAAACCTGAATCAATGATACAGTATTCATTACCGCGGTATGGTATCGGCTTTTAAAACCGAACAGGTACATTCCGGTCAAAAAAACAACAGACAGCAGTGGAATCAATACCCATGCCCAGTCCCTGCGGTCAAACTTTTTCAATAGCAGGTAAAGAACCGGCCCGGCCAGAATAATATAAATCGCCAGTCCAACAAACATCCAGAAAAAAGGAGGCTTTTTATCATCAGGAACTTCATTGGCAAGATATTGAAAGTTGTTCTGGCTGTAATACTGTTTTTGATATACCCCGTTTCCGTATTCATAAAAGCGTTGAATACTGCCTGTTATATACCTTAGCGCATAGTCTGCGAAGGTAACCTTCGCCTGCCAGGAAACAAAAGGTTCGGATACAGGATCGAATGTAAAAACAAGAATGTGTCCCATTTCTTTTCTATACTTTATTACCAGGGGGTTTTCGGCATCTCCGGCAATGATATCATTTTCAATATATCTGGCAGGATTTCCGGGCTTGAATTCGGCAACAGACTGATTTGAAAGAGACAGATATTCAAAACCCAAACTGCCGTATGTAAGCTTCAGTGTCATATCGGGTGTCTCTCTTCCGGTAAAATCCCTAAAGGCTTTGGTCCCGTCATAATCTTTTATTCCCTTTATCGAGAACGGTTTCAGACTGTCAGGCAGTCCGTGGTATACCTTCTGCCAGTTAAGCCCTGTTCCAAAAATCAAAACTCCGCCTGTATCCACCCATCTCTCCAGTGTATCAACCTGTGAATCATTCAAAAGAGCCGTATCGTATTTGCTTATTACTAAAAAATCAAACCCGTCCATAACATCGGTTCTCTCCGGAAAGCTATCCCTGCCGAGCGGAACAACAACGGCTTCCCTTTTCTGGTAATCCGACTTGTCCGAATAAGGAACGGCTATACTTGTTGCCACCGATATTTGTCCGGATGCTATCATAAGTTTCATCTTCTCATCCTCATAATAACCCTGCATAACAGGGATTGTATTGCCGTTCATCCAGGAAAAGGCTTCTGCATCTTCGGATAAAACTCCGATAAGCATGGTTTCAGGCGGTAAAAGACGGTTGAATTTATAGGTTTTTTCGGCGATTGTTTTTTTCTTTTCCACAAGCCGTATATTTATTTCCTTCTTCGCGGAGATAACCGGAATTTCAAAAAATATGTCCTGTTCTCCGCCAACCGTTAACTCAACAGGCTTCGCAAGTATGATCCTTCTTGCCTGATCCAGGTTAGCCTCAACCTGGATTTCCCCGGATATATCCCTGTTTACCGAGCTTACGGTTACATGAATGGGCGCCCAGGCTCCAAGCTTGGAAATTCCGTTGAAACCACCCTTAACATCTATCTGAATCTCTTCATTCCCGGGTTCGGCAAAAGCATCTATTGAAACAAAGAAAGTAATCAGAAGGGATATTACTATTAACAACACCGGGAGCCTGACTTTCATTTTCCGCAAATAAACCACCTCTTATAAAAAATATTATTCCGGGTATAATTCCAAACACAAAGCTTACCCAAATCATATAGACGATAAAAGCGTACAGAAAGTTTCGTGTTTCCATAAATAAAATATTACCTGATGTGAAAATCTCACTTGATTTTATCTATACCTCTATGCTGTATTTGCCTCCCGTTTCTCTTTTAACTAGACCTTTCATTTCAAGGCTTAACAGCACGCGATGCAGCAGAGTCATCTCACAGGCAAGTTTATTCTGTATTTCGTCAATCTGAAGAGACTCCAGCGACAACATTTCCAGAACGTTATGCTCATCCCTGTCCAGTTCTTCGAGTATTTTCTTTTTATTTCTGTAGTCGTTAAGATCCAGCACCGGTTTTATCTCGAAATTACGATACCAGAGTATTTCCTCAACAATATCCTGTACCGATGTTACAAGCTTTGCGCCATCCTGTATCAATTTGTTGGTTCCCTTACTGTTGATGCTGATTACATTTCCAGGGAGGGCATATACATCCCTGCCTTGCTCAAGAGCCAGCTGCGCCGTAATTAATGAGCCGCTTTTCTCTCCCGCTTCGACTACCAGTATACCTATGGACATACCGCTGACAATTCTGTTCCGTATCGGAAAATGATGGGGTGCCGGTTGTACTCCCGGAGGATACTCTGAAATCACGGCTCCTTTTTCAATAATACGTTCCATAAGCTTCCTGTTTTCCGGAGGATAAACAATATCCAGGCCGCAACCGAATACGGCAATGGTTCTGCCACCTGCCCACAAAGCTCCCTGGTGCGCCGCTGTGTCAATCCCCCTGGCCATACCGCTTATAACGCATATGTTATATCCGGAAAGCTCTGCTGATATCTTTTTTGCAATGGAAGCACCATAACCCGAAGCCATCCTTGATCCGACAACTCCGACTGTGGGTTCGTCATTAATCAGTTTTCCCCTTACATACAGACATACAGGCGGATCACAGATATTTTTCAGCAGGTGGGGATATCTGCTGTCTGTAAGTGTAACCACGTCAATATGATTTATCTCAAGCTTTTCCATCGTCCTGTCAACATCAATTCTGGATTCCTGAGAGAGAATCGATTCAATATTCTCCCTGCTTAAAATGCCTGTCCGGGCAAGAGCCACGGAATCTGCATTGTATATCTGCCGGGGATTGTCAAAAATCCGAAGCAGTTCAATTTTCTTTCTTGTTATGATATGCTGCAGATTTGCAAACCAAATCCACTCTCTTAGTTCAGCGTTCATTGGTTTCTCCTATCTGAACAGATTCCGATCCAACGCTCTGTACTGGATGGCTTCCGCAATATGTATGGTGCCGATATCATCCGAACCCTCCAGATCGGCTATGGTTCGGGCAACCTTAAGAATCCTGTTGTGGGATCGGGCTGTAAAACCCAATCTCGAAAAAGCGTCTCTGAGTAAAGCGGATTCTTCTTTTCCCAGCTTGCAATACCGGCGGATCATAGACGGCGTAAGCTGGGCGTTGCAGTATATGCCCTTTTCGGTAAAACGTCTCTGCTGTATACTTCTGGCTCTGTTCACCCTTTCACGGATAACCCGGGACGGTTCTGAAGTTTTACCCTCTTCCAGTTCATCGTATTTAAGGGTAGGAACCTCCACCTGAATGTCCAGCCTGTCCATTAACGGCCCGGACAATCTTCCGAGATAACCCCGGACTTCCTGCCGCGTACAAACGCACTCCCGGGTTTCATCCAGATAGAACCCGCACTTACAGGGATTAGCCGCCGCGATTAGCGTTGTACGGCAGGGATATGTAATGGAAGCATTCACCCGGGATATTAACGCAAACCCGTCTTCCAACGGCTGTCGTAAAACCTCCAGTGCGCTTTTCCCAAACTCGGGCAGTTCATCCAGAAATAAAACACCCAGATGGGCCAGGCTGACCTCCCCAGGTTTCGGAATTCTTCCTCCGCCGACGAGGCTGGTGCTGCTTATCGTATGATGCGGCGCCCGGAACGGTCTTTGGGTTACAAGGGAGGTATCCGGAGGAAGAAGCCCCGCGACACTATGGATTTTTGTCACTTCCAGCGCTTCCTCAAAAGTCATGTCCGGCAAAATAGAGGGCATACGACGGGCAAGCATGGTTTTTCCGCAGCCTGGACTGCCTATCATAAACAAATTGTGTCCGCCGGCCGCCGCCACTTCCAGGGCCCTTTTCACATAATACTGCCCCTTTACGTCGGCAAAATCCAGATCGCTTTCGCCCTCTCTGTTTGAACGGGCATCCCATTCCTCTTCAACGGGAGATATTTCAGCATTTCCTTTCAAATACCTCACCAGTTCAGGAAGGCTGCTTACGGGTATAACCTTAATCCCTTTCACTACCGCGGCCTCACAGGCGTTTTCCGAAGGAACCATTATAAACTCCATCTGGTTGTCTCTAGCGGCAATCGCCTTTGGTAAAACCCCGTATACCGGACGCAGGCTGCCATCCAGTGATAATTCGCCACTAAGCAGGCATCCGTCAAGGCAGCCTACGGGTATCATTCCGAGGGCGGCCAGTATCCCCATGGCAATAGGCAGATCATATGCCGTTCCTTCCTTTCTCAAATCCGCCGGAGCCAGGTTTATTGTAATTCTTCGGGATGGAAACTCAAAGCCGGAATTTTTAATAGCAGCCCTGACCCGTTCCTTTGCTTCCTTAACAGCCGCATCTCCCAGTCCTACAATGTCAAAGGCCGGTATCCCGTTACTGATATCTGTTTCCACCGAAACAATATACCCATCAATGCCTGAGAGCCCGCATGCGGTAACTTTGCTTAACATATCAAAAAACCCGTTGCTTTCTAAAAATTTTTTACACAGTAAGCCAGGCAATAATACTTCCTCACTATTATATTGTTTTTTCTGGAATTTTTCAACAACTAATGAAGGAAGCAGGGGAGCGTTTCCTGATTGACTCGCATAAACCTGTGTGATAAACTGGTTAAAAAGTTGAATGTATGCATTAGAAGAAAATTAATGCTTTAATTTATTGAGTTAACCCAAAGGGGGATCTGTCATGTCTGAACAAAACAAAAAGGAATATCAAAATGATAAATTGATGGAAAATCATAAGGAGACAGGTTATGTAGTACCGCATACTCATTGGGACCGGGAATGGCGTTACCCGCTATGGCAGAACAGGATCATGCTTGTAGGTTTCATGGAGGAACTTCTTAGTATTATGGATGAAAATCCGGAATATAAATGCTTTGTTCTTGACGGACAGAGCGTAATTATTGAGGATTACCTTGAGGTTCGTCCGAAAGACAGGAACAGGGTGGCAAAGTATATAAAAGAAGGCAGGCTTGCCATTGGCCCCTGGTATACTCTTCCTGATCTTTACCCTGTTGACGGCGAGTGCCTTATAAGAAACCTGCTTAAAGGGATACGCTATTCCGAAAGCCTTGGAGGGTATCAGAAGGTTGGCTATAATTCGTTCGGCTGGGGTCAGACGGCACAATTTCCCCAGATATACAGCGGTTTTGGTATCGATGTTATTATTGCCGCGAAAAATATAAAAAAAAGCCGGGCTCCCGAAAGTGAATTCCTATGGGAAGCTCCTGACGGTACAAGAGTATTGACAACAAGGCTGGGTAAAGCAGTGAGGAACAATTTTTATGTCAATGCGTACATACCGATTATGAACAACGGTATTTCCCTGTCGAATTACGACGGATACAGGCTTACCCCTGAAAACGCGGGAACATTGTATCACAGGGCGGATATTGAGGGACTTTGCAAGGACTATTTCAAGCTTTGCAACACGGCGAGCATAAATGAAGATTATATTGATAAAGCCGTTGAGACTATCTGGGATAATACAGATGAGACAACGGTTAAATCCGACAGGCTTTTTCTTGCAGGCTGTGATTTTTCGGGCCCCCTTCCGGCAATCACCGATATAATAAGCAGAATTAATGAAAGGTATGCCGACAAAAAACTTATAAGCGCAACACTGGAACAATATATCGAAGCATTGAAAGAAAAAGTCGATTATTCCGGCCTGATAGTAGTAAAGGGTGAATTACGTGACGGCTCTCCGCATATGTGTTCTGCAAATGCCCTGCAGACGCGTTCTTATATCAAAAGGCTGAATAAAAAAGTGCAGAACAATATATTCCATTTTACCGAACCCGTCTCCATAATGTGTTTGATGTCGGGAGGAATATATGAGAAGGATTTTATAAACCTGGCGATTAAATATATGCTCTGTTCGCAGGCTCACGACTCAATTAACGGAGTTACCCGGGACAAAACCGCGGATGATGTGGTTAACAGACTAAACCAGGCCCTTGAGTTGAGTGAAGTGACCGGTGATTACTCCTGCGGAGAAATTATCAGACGTATCGATACATCGACATATGACAAGGGTGATGTCATATTTGTAGCCATTAATCCAACTACGAAACCCAGAAACGAAATAGTCAGGGTTTGGCTCGATCTTCCCAGGGAATGGAATTCCCTTGATTTTGATATTATTGATTGCGACGGAAATCAAGCGGAAACACAGTTTCTTTCCAGGCAGGAAGTCATAATCCCCGTACAGGAGTTTGATTGCAGACCATGGCCGTATTATGCAGACAGATACTGCTTCTATATGAATACCGGTATAATCCCTGCCGGAGGCTATAAAACCTTTAAGCTGATACCGGGTAATAAAATGGACAGGAATACCATATGCAGCTATATGGATATATACAGTGAGGGATGTGAAATTTCGAAACATAACTGCTCTATGGAGAACGAATACCTGAAAGTAATTGTCAATCATAACGGAACCATTGACATACTGAATAAAGAAACAGGAGAGTGTTACAAAAACCTGAACTATTTCGAAGATACGGGGGATACAGGCGATTACTGGATATATTATCCTCCCTACAACAATAAAACCTTTACCAGCCTGGGCTGCGGGGCAAGGATATGGATTGAGGAAAACGGACCTTTATCGTCTACAATCGCGGCTGAAATAAAAATGACTCTTCCTGCCCGTTCCATCATGCCGGAATTCGGAATAAAGGGTGAAAGCAGAAGAGTTGATGAAGAAAAGGAACTGACTGCAACTGCATGGTACACATTGAAAAAAGGCGCAAAAAGAGTGGATATCAGATTGAAGGTGAATAACACAGTTGAGGATCACAGGTTCAGAGTGCTGTTTGATACGGGGATTAAGGCTGAAATGTCCTGTGCCGCAGGCCATTTCACAGTTGACAAAAGGCCTGTTGCACCATTGCCGGATAATGGGAATCAATACTATGCCCATATGCAGACCGTACCGCAGCAGGGTTTTGTTGATCTGAGCAACGGCAGGTCGGGGCTTGCATTTATAAATAACTGCCTGTCCGAATTCGAAGCAATAAACAATGATACCGGCACACTTGCGCTGACCTTGTTCAGGGGTGTCAGAAACATGATTTGTTCTATCGGCCCCACCTACAATCAATTCCCCGATGAAAAGGGCGGGCAGTCACTGGGAGTACAGGAATATGAATATGCCATATATCCCCATGCGGGAAGCTGGGACGATGCATCAGTATATAATGAGACCGAACGTTTCAATATTCCGCTGAGACTTGTGCAAACCTCATCCCATGACGGATGTCTGCCTCTGAAGCAGGAATATGTATCCGCGGAACCTTCGAATCTGGTGGT
>Ga0334888_1005722_pt1 | contig 10262 bp, 7 predicted proteins | sample GraSluR1_MG_FD_207227 | JGI IMG/M metagenome (GOLD analysis project Ga0334888, IMG submission 207227) | Sludge microbial communities from methane-producing bioreactor in Wageningen University, Netherlands - Granular Sludge_3_08-R1 | ecosystem: Engineered > Bioreactor > Anaerobic > Unclassified ...
CAGCAGCACCACCTGATACTTTGACTCTTCCTGTGCAGCCGTCAAAACCTGCACATCCGCATTCAGGCCGAGGACAAGCTCCACAAAATCACTCGCTGTGAAATCCGGCTGCGCAACAGCAGAAAGCACAGCACTGGCTGTCATCCACCACACAAACTCTTCAAACGATTCCTTGTTGTACCACAGCACGCTTTTATGGCGGTTCACACCCAGAAAACGTTGAATTTCCTCTGCCGACAACCAATCCGTCACGCTCTGGAAAAGCCCCTCCTTCTTGCGCTGCGCCAGCCAGCCCTGCTCACGGATCAACAACTGGATAACGTTCACCATTTCGGCAGTTCTTTCCGGCGCAATACCGAAAGCCTGATAACAATTTTGCAACAGGCTGGAAAGCCGCCACTCCTGGAAGAAACTCAAGCTTTGTTCGGCATACGCCTTCTCCTCCCCTGCCTTGCCAATATCCCGGACGAACAGGAAGGCGAACAGCACCAGCCAGCGCTCCGGATTCTCGTCCAGTCCACTCTGCAAGGCTTTCAGTGCCGTTTGGTAAACCTTGCCGCCGGGCAGGGGATAATGCGTCTGGTCAATCAGCGGCCAGCACAGCAGCACATCCAGCGTGGCAGACAACCGCTGCTGTAAGGCTTGCCTATCCATTTCCAGACCTGTCAAAGCGTGAATGCCGTCAAGGAAAGCCTTATATTTTTTCTCAGCTTCGGAAAGCAATGCGTCATCCACCCTCTCAGTTTTTTCGAGGCAGCGCGCATCCAGCAAATACCGAAAATATCCATGGTTCGCAATCTGCTGGAAAGGATTTAGCACCGGCTGTAACAGCAGCTCCACCAGAGCCTGCTGAACGCTCGGTACACCGCGTCCGCCCAGATAGTCATACAGCCGCCGGTAAGAAGAGAATTCATCGTCCTGCACCTGGCGAACATCCACAAAGGCATGACACCCATAAGCATCCAGTTCCACGAAAAGCCCGTGATCGGCAATTTCCTGCGTATTGCGCAGGTACTCCAGATTGGTGGACTGGTCCCACATAATCAGGTAGGTGTTCGGGTCGGACCTCAGTCCCAGCGCGCCGGCCAGATCCGTTTGCTGCATACCCCCACTGCCGTCTTTGGGGTTAAAGGCCGCCGAGATACGCACATAGCCCCTGGTTTGCGCAAATTTATTGTGATACACCACCAGATTGCGGCGATCCCCCAAACCATTGCTGAAAGCATACACATTCTCATCCACCCCGCCGCCCTCAGCGTAAAAATCAAACAGGCGGAAGTTCTCAATCCCGGCAAATTCAGCACGCCGGTGAAGCAGGGGAAAAATTTGACGCTCATGACGGTAGATCAGATCGGCACGGGGAGTTTCATCCCAATAGGCTTTCATATACTCCATGCCATATTTCTCGGCAAAGCCTTCGATCTGTCCGTGACCGAACATCGGCAGGCCAGGCAGGGTCGCCATCAAGGTACAAATCCCGAAATACTTATCCCCATCCCCAAACTGTTCGATGGCCGTGCGCTCGTCCGGATTGTTCATAAAGTTGACAAAACGTTTGAGAATTTCCGGGTCGTATTCCAGCGTGTTTTTCAGGATCAGGCGGTATTTGGCATTCTCCTCATCACGCAGGATGTTCATAAACGCACTGTTATACACGCGGTGCATCCCCAGGGTGCGCACAAAATAACTTTCCATCATCCAGAACGCTTCCGCTAGCAATAACGTATCCGGCGCTTCCTGGGCAACCCGGTCAACCACTTCCCGCCAGAATTCAGTGCGGAACAAGGCATCAAACTGCTCCCGCGTCATCCCGTGCTCAGCACGAGAGGCAATGTCACCACCACTGCCCGGCTCAGGGAACCACAAACGCTGGTAATGCTTTTTCGCCAGGGTCATCGCCGCGTCAAAGCGGATGATCGGGAAGCGCCGGGCGACATCAAGGATTGTCTGGATCACTTGCTCGCGCACCTCCGGGTTCAGATAATTCAACTGGGCCGTATCGTTCCACGGCATGCTGGTGCCATCATTTCCATGATAAACATACGTCGTCCGCCAGGTCTGGTGATCTTCGCGTTTAAATACCACAGCCGCGTCAGTACGGTCATAATAATGATCTTCAATATGAATACCAACCCGCGGATCGCGCGATAGATCAGGCCCATTGAACGTATACGAAGGAAAGGGAGAGTAATCCAGCGAGAGGAACCATTCAGGATGTTCGGCTACCCACCAGGAGTCAATTGCCATGTGGTTAGGCACCATGTCACTCGCCAGACGGATGCCGCGCTGCCAGGCACGACTCTTCAAATTGCGGTAAGCGTCTTCTCCGCCCAGGTCATTGGCAATATCATAAGAGTAGAGCGAATAGGCCGAGGAAATCGCTTCCGGGTTGCCGCAAAGCTGCTTGATTCGGGCAGAAGCCGTACTGCGCTCCCACAGACCAATCAGCCACAGGCCGGTGAAGCCTTCGCGGGCAAGCAAATCCAGCTCTTCATCGGGAATCTCGTCGAGACGCCTGATTTCGCGCTCATATTTGTCAGAAAGCTGGCTAAGCCACACAAAGGTATTTTTCGCGATCATCACCACGCGCGGCATCCACTCTCGATCCGGGCTGAAATTCTCGTCATCTTCCATCCCCGCCAGATAATCATACACAGGAATGGCAATCGGTCCGGGGCCAGTGAAGCTCATCTTTTCTTCTTCTTTAATCAAGTCAAGGCTGCTGAGCAAACGGTACAGATAAGATCCAAGCAAACCAGACCAGCGCGAGCGGATATATTCCAACTGACCGGTGAGGGAATGGGGAACCGCAATCGCCGGGCTGCGCAGCATGTCAATCAAGTTCTGCTGTTCCGGGCCGAAAGGCGGCTGGGTTTCAAAGAATTTGTAAAGCTCTTGCATCACCCTGCGATATGAAGAGAATTTTTCCAGGCGGTTATCATCAAACAATTCAAGATAGGGCGCAAAAGCCGGATTTTTATTAGCAACCCACAACATCAGCATTTCTTCCAACGTGGCGTGGGTATTCGGTGTACCATCATTGGCGCTGCCCGCCAGATATTCCGCCTCATCCAGGGCGTTAAGGTACACATTCAGCGGGGGAAAATCTTTTGTAAATGCACGCAGCGTATCTGCCAGTTCTTCCTGGCCGACTTTCTCTTCCAGCCAGGTCATCGCCTCTGCCATGGCCTGCGGATTCACTTCCTGCCGGTAAAGCGACATCACAAAATGCAGAATCTCGTCAATCAACCCCATTGCATTCACCTGACCCGCCTTAACCGCCTGCTCAGGAAAATTGGCAAGGTCTTTCTTCTTGTTCATCTGCTGCACAAAAACCCGCACAGCATGGAAATTGGCAAAGATCACATTGCCATTGAAAGAAAAAAGTTCCTGATTAAATTTATAACGGTCGCGCGATTCTCGGGATATGTGGAATTCCATCATGGAAGTACTCCTGCTCTACTTTTGATTGATGCTTTAATTGTATATTGAATTAATGATTATGGGGGGTATTTCCTGGAATTTCTTTTTGTAGAGACAGGTCTTTGCGAAACATCCCCTCATCGTACCCGAAGGATATGGGGACCGATCTGTCGCCGCAGGGGACACTTTCTGCGCTGACTACATGATTAACCAGATACAATTCACCCCTGGATAGGGCGAAATGGCTATTATGTTGAGTTTAATGATTCCTGTCTTGTGTCAGGTGAATATCTCTCCCCGCATGCGGCGCTTACCCTGCCTTGAGAATATGCGTAATGATATTGGAACCGCTGCCGCCAATATTCTGGGACATGCCGATCCGCGCATTTTCCACCTGGGTTTCGCCGCATTCGCCGCGCAATTGTTGGACAATCTCCACAATTTGGTACATGCCCGTGGCGCCAATCGGATGCCCGCGCGCCTTCAACCCGCCACGGGTGGCGATCGGAATGCGGCCGCCGGGAAGAATCTCCCCCTCCACCGCCAGGCGGGGGCCTTGTCCGCGCTCGGCAAAGCCTGCCGCCTCAAGAGACAGGCACGCCATGATGCTGAAAGCATCATGCAGCTCAAATAGATCGATGTCCTTCGGGGTGAGAGATGCCTGCTGGTAAGCCTCTTTCGCCGACTTCTCTGCCGCGGTCAGCCACAGCGGATCGGCGCGGTCATGCACAGCCAGAGCATCTGTCGCCGCACCGGAAGCGGCTACACGAATAACCGGGTAACGCCCGTTACGCGGCACCGCATCCGCTGGAACCAGCAAAGCTGCTGCTGCACCATCCCCCATCGGAGAAGCGTCCATCAGGTTGATCGGGTCAGCGATCAACGCCGCTTTGGTATAGGTTTCAAGGGTGATCGCCTTACGGAAGCGCGCATTGGGATTATGCACCCCGTTAGCGTGGGCATTCATCGAGAACGGCGCAAAATCCTTGTGTGTCCAGCCATGCTCATACATATAGCGTTTCATCAGCAGGGCGTTCAACACCACAAAGGAAAGTCCCTGGTCGGTTTCCCAGTCTGCGTCGGCGGCAGTCGCCAAAGCAGTCGTCACCTCGCTGCCAGGCGAATCTGTCATCTTCTCGGCACCCACGGCAATCGCACTGTCCAGTTCTCCGGATGCTACTGCGATCAGCGCCGAGCGAAAAGCCGCCGCCCCCGAGCTGCATGCTGTCTCCAGATGCACTGCTTCTGTATAGCGCATTCCCACCCAGTCAGCAATATATGCCCCCAGATGCTGTTGGTTGTTGGCCGAACCGCCGATCATATTACCGACAAAGATACCATCCGCACGCTGCATATCTCCATCCGCCAGAGCTTCCAGTACGGCTTCCCCGGCCAGCAGACGCAGTGATTTCTCCCATTCTTCCCGGACAGGGGTCTGTCCAATACCGATTACCGCTACTTCGCGCATGGAATTCACCTTTCAGCAAAGGAATTTCTTATTACTAAGAACAAATTATAGGCGTTTTCTCTCTCAGGAACTATCAGGTGCGCAAAAATTAACGAAGATTGATGCCCCGATCTTGCTTCAACCGGGGGCAACGATTATGCATCCAACGCATCATACGCCTGTATGCAACCTTAGCTAATCATTTCAGGCGGCAGAAACGCCGTCCGGTTCACATAATTGATCCCGATACTGTCTTCCCGAATATCAATGCTGGTAATGGCTGCATTATTCATACTGATCCAAACGATATGATCTTCCGGCAAACCCAGCAGTGCCGTCATCAACGCATTATGGAATGCTCCGTGCATCACTACCGCCACAGTGTCATCCGTCCCGCCGTGATTCTCGATCATCGCCTCGATCACGCCTCTTGCCCGCGGAAAACGTTCCGCGCGTTCCTCATACGGGCGGTTCCACCAGCCCGTGTGCACATCCCCGCCCGGCAAAATCAGCGCCGGGAAGTCAGCTTTCAACTCCGCTAACGTTGGCCCTGGAAGACCATCGCGGCTGCCAGTTTCTTCATTTTCCACGTAAATTCCGCCACACTCGTGCAGATCCTTCCTGCCGATCATTTCCAGACCCAAAGCGTCCGAAACCGCAGAAGCTGTCTGTAAAGCGCGTCTCATCAAACTGGTATACAGGTGCGTGATCTCAAAACCCACCCGCCCGTCTGCCTCCCAATCCTGGGGGAATTCCTGCCTCGCATCCCGCAAATAAGCTCCCAGCAGTTTCGCCTGTTCCAGCCCCAGGGGTGTCAAACCTGGATCCTCATGCCGTCCGGTGCTGGCACGGTTCATCTCCCACAATAAATTATTCTCGGACTGGGCGTGCCGGATAAAATACAACCGCATTATTTCACTCCTTGTGTTCAAATTTATGTTTTGTGCATAGATCATATCAACACTATCTGATTTTACATCATGTTTGGTTTTCCTTGGCCAACAGAACAGGAAAATGCTATAATTATCACCTGATGCAAAATTTACCCGCAAAGGGAGACCAATATGTCTGAAACAAAACCAACCCAGATTGAAAACGATGTCATCGTCAGCCTGCTTTTTACCCTCACCGTTGACGGGGAGATTGTTGACGAAGCCGATGAAAATGAACCTTTTCTCTATATTCATGGGCATGAGAACGTGATCCCCGGCATGGAAAAAGAACTGGCCGGGATGAAGATCGGCGAAAGCAAATCCTTCACCGTCCAGCCCAAAGACGGCTACGGCGAATCCGACCCGGATGAGATCATGCACCTTCCACGCTCAGAATTTCCCGAAGACCTTCCCCTGGAGCCCGGCCTCGAGCTGGAAATGCTGGATGAAGACGATGAGGTCCTCTACGCCACCGTTGTTTCCATCACCAAAACGATGGTCCAACTGGATTTCAACCATCCCCTTGCAGATAAGGAACTCAATTTCGAAGTGACCGTTCTTGACCTCGAAGCCGCCGATCCCGAAGAACTCGATCACGGCCACGTGCACCATCATTAGGATTGCTCATCCCTTCACGGTTGGCAAAACAACGCAAACTAAAATCATTAACCCCGTAGTGGCGAGGCATTCAGCAAGGTACTGAACACTGTGCCTCGCCACTACGATTCACCCATCCTCCGCTTTCCTGGGCAACTTTCCCTGGAAAACGTAAAAATTCATTCGCAATAACAGTGTATCAATGACAAATCTTCTCCAGCTAGCAATTATTCCCCCCCGGAGGATCAATTCCTCGTTTCTGGCGGGTATTCTTTAATGCACCAATCAAGCAGTTTTGCAAACTTTCAATTCTGTGATGTTTGTCCCCTTTTCATTCTGTCCCTTTTGTGGTAAATTTTAATAAGAAACATAAAATATTGGCGATAAATATTATGGCTGACCTTATTAAAGACCAACGCAGCGAAAGCGAACAAATGTACCTGGTAACCACCGCCACCCTGTTGGAAGATGGTCATGAATCACAGGTGCCATTATCGAAATTGGCGAACGAACTGGAAGTCCTTTCCGTTTCCGCCAACCAGATGATTCGCAAACTGGCAGATGAAGACCTGGTTATGTACCAACCCTATCATGGTGTGGCATTGACAGACAAAGGGACAGCAATCGCCAACCGTGTCCTGCGTCATCGCCGGCTGTGGCAGGTGTTCCTGATCCAGTTCCTCGATCTGTCTTTCAAAGATGCGGAAGCGCTGGCCTGTAAAATGGAACACCTCACTTCGATTGAAGTTGCCGAAAGGCTGTCAGAATTTCTGGACAACCCCCAGGTGACCCCGCAGGGACGGATCATCCCGCCCCCCATCGACTCGACGGATACCCATGTCCCTGTGTCGCTTTCGACATTACAGGTCAACCAGCGAGCCAGTGTGATCAAGATCAACGGGCAAATGCCGCTGCGCGCCTTCCTGGCAGAAGAAGGCCTGGGTTGTGGTTCCATCATCTATGTGGAAGGCATCGGCGCAAATGGCGCCATGCTCCTCACACTTGAAGAAAAAATCATCCATCTCTCTGCCAGCATCGCAGAGTCAATCCTGGTCAAACCAAAAAATACAGAAGAGAAGTAACCCGCCTTCTGCATTAATTACAATACGGAGATCGTTCAATGACATTAAACATGGCAGCCCCCAATCAGGACGTCCGCGTTGTGGCAATCAACGGAGGACTGAAAATGAAACAGCGCCTGGCAGACCTCGGTCTTAACCAGGGCGCAACCATCCGTGTGCTCAACGACAGCGGGCATGGGGCTTTAATTTTGGCCGTCAAAGATTCACGCCTCGCCATTGGGCGCGGCATGGCCCATAAAATATTGGTTGAACCTGTATAGAACAGAACAGGATATCGTAATTCCATGAAGGATAACTTTCGTATTGCCCTGGCCGGCAATCCCAACAGCGGTAAAACGACCATCTTTAACCAGCTCACCGGCTCTCGCCAACATGTGGGCAATTGGCCGGGCAAAACCGTGGAACAAAAATCCGGCTTCATTTATTTTAATGACTGCCAGATCGAGATCATCGACCTGCCTGGCACCTACAGCCTTAACGCCTATTCGATGGAAGAGATCATTGCGCGGGACTTCCTGCTGGAAGAAAACCCCGACCTGGTGATCAGCGTTGTCGACGCGGCCAATCTGGAACGCAACCTCTACCTGACCGTACAAATCCTCGAATTAGGCATGCCCATTCTGATTGCATTGAATATGACAGATGTCGCCGAACATCGCGGCATCATCACGGACACGGAAAGATTAAGCCAGGCCCTGCAATCGCCGATCATCACCACCACTGCCCGCGAAGGCAAAGGCATCCAGGAAATCGTCGAGCATATCCACAACCTGGCAGTGAGCAAAACACAATGAAATTTCATGAACATGCCTACTCCCGCCGTCATGGCTTCACCATTGACTATGGCCGCGAGATTGAAGAAGAAATCGTCCTGATTGAGCAGGCCGTAGATCAACACGAGCAAATCAGCCAGAAATTCCCGTCGCGCTGGCTTGCCATCAAACTCCTTGAAAAAGACGCCGACATCGAAACGAAACTGGAAACCCTGCCCGGCGCGCAGGAAATCCTGAATATACGCGACCGCAGCCTGCGCCACTTACAAGCTGTTTTTGGCGAGGACATCGACACAATCATGCCTGACCGGCGTTACGGCTGGATCAATGGCCTCGTGCGCGAAACCACCCAGCACACCCGCAAAAATCTGCTCACCCGCTCCGACCATGTCGACCGTATCATGACCCATCGTTTTTGGGGCATCCCCATTTTTCTGGTGATGATGTGGTTTGTCTTTAAATTCACCACCGATGTCACCACTCCCTTCTTCAACTGGGTGGAATATCTGATCAACGAGCCTGTCACCCGTTGGCTCCGTGCCATCCTTGAAGTGTTGGGCGCCAGCGGCACCTGGCTGGATTCACTGGTCAATAACGGCCTCATCGCCGGTGTGGGCGGCGTGCTGGTGTTCATTCCGGTACTCATGTTCCTCTATCTGGCCCTCGCCATCCTGGAAGATTCGGGCTATATGGCCCGCGCCGCTTTTGTGATGGATCGTCTGATGCACGCCCTCGGACTGCACGGCAAAAGCTTTGTCCCCATGGTAGTCGGTTTTGGCTGCACCGTCTCCGCCTTTTATGCCACCCGCACTTTGGAAAACCGTAAGGACAAGATCCTCACCGGCCTGCTCGTTCCCTTCATGAGCTGCGGGGCACGTCTGCCGGTGTATGTGCTCTTTGCTGCCATCTTTTTCCCGAAAAACACCAGCCTGGTCGTCTTTGGCATGTACGCCCTGGGCATTGCCCTGGCAATCCTGATCGGCCTGGCATTGAAGAACACCTTCTTCCAGGAAAAAGAAGAAACGCCCTTTGTGATCGAGCTGCCGCCCTACCGCATGCCCACCCTAAAAAGCCTGTGGTTCCACATGTGGGAGCGCACCGCAGCCTTCCTGCGCCACGCCACATCCATTATCCTCATTGCCAGCCTGGTGTTGTGGTTCTTGCAAGCCATCCCGGTCAAGGGCGAAGGTACGTTTGCCAACACCCCCGTAGAAAACAGCGCCTATGCCGGCATTGCCTCGCTGGCCGCTCCCATCTTCCAGCCCCTCGGCTTTGGCAGTTGGGAAGCCAGCGGCGCCCTGGTCAGCGGCCTGGTTGCCAAAGAAGTCGTTATCAGCACCTTCTCGCAAATCTACGGGGTGGACGCCGCTGAAGCAGACACAGATAAGGGAACACAGCGCCCAACTTTTATGGAAGACATCGGGCAGATCATCGTCCGCTTCGGCCAGGCTGCCCTTGACACCATCAAATCCATCCCCATCGTGGTCGGGATCGACCTGCTGTCGGAAGAAACCGGAGAAGTCCAATCGACCAGTTTGATGACCGCCATCCGTCAGGGATTCGACCACAGCAGCAACGGGCACGGCGCCCTCGCCGGATTGGCCTTCATGATCTTCGTCCTCATCTACACCCCCTGCATGGCCTCCCTGGCCGCCGAACGGCAGGAACTGGGCGCGCGCTGGATGTGGGTCAGCATCATTGGACAATTAAGCCTCGCCTGGCTGGTATCTTTCATCGTCTTCCAGGGTGGCTTGCTGCTCGGGGTAGGGTAAAATTATGTTGAAAAAAATTTTACAGGAATTTGAAAACACACATACCTTGCTAAGCCTCAATCAACTCAGCCTGAAGCTGAACGTGGAACCTTCTGCCCTGCAAGGGATGCTGGAACACCTCGTTCAAATCGGCAAGCTGGAAAAAGAGATCAGCGGCGCGGACTGTGAAACCGTATGCAGCCAATGCACCCACACCGATTGCAGCCTGCTCAACGCCGCACCACCACAATATCGCT
>Ga0334888_1005723_pt1 | contig 10262 bp, 16 predicted proteins | sample GraSluR1_MG_FD_207227 | JGI IMG/M metagenome (GOLD analysis project Ga0334888, IMG submission 207227) | Sludge microbial communities from methane-producing bioreactor in Wageningen University, Netherlands - Granular Sludge_3_08-R1 | ecosystem: Engineered > Bioreactor > Anaerobic > Unclassified ...
CATCCGGGTGAATGTGCTTCGCCGCATCCTGGACGCGCTGTTTCTCGTCGAGAAGAATCAGGTTGCTGTTACGATCCATCCCTTCGAAAACTAAAAAATTCGATATGGTGAAACCGGCGCCGACGAGGCGTTCGGTTTCCCACAGCACAATGCGGTCGCTGTAGAGCTGCCGTGCCGAGAGAAGCGTTCCATTGAGAAAGTTTCTTTTTAAAGCTTCTCCGAAAGACGTCTTAGGGGTTTTCATTTTTTTCAGAGCGGAGACAGCTTCTTCTCCGACGATTCCCAGCCCGTAATGAACGGCATGCCACGAGAAAAAGAGCCACTTGTCGCCGCCTATCTTCAATGCGGCCCACACGTCGCCCGTTTCGATCTTCTGTATTCGCGCCGGCAGTTCTCGGGCATTTACTTCGCGAGCAAGAAGCGAAATAAGTTCTGGTCCGAAGGACACGAGCATCACTCCGATTTCTGTTCAGGATTCCGTAAGGCCTAAAAGTATACCACTTTTCCGGGTGCGCACGCGGACATTCGGCGAGACAGGCGCATACACAAGAAATGCCGTTGCCGAAACGTACTTGGGTATTTTTTGAGGGCAGGTTGACCGAAAGTCGAAATTCTCCTCGAAAGTCGAGGCTTGACAGGAACCGGATCGCCGTATAAAATAATCGCCGTTGGTCTGACCGGGGCTGTAGCGCAGTGGGAGCGCGCTTCCCTCGCACGGAAGAGGCTAAATTTCAGGGCGTTTCGGCATATTGTCGAAGCGCCTTTTTTATTGTGTTCATCGGCATCCGCGCATTCCCTCATTTCCAAAAAAAACGTGTTTTTCCTCCGCTAGACCTCTTCCCTATCGAAAAAAGCTATTTTCAAGGTGCTGACCGAATTGTCAACGCTTCCTTTTGTGGCCGACGCTCTCCGTTATGTTAGGGGAGCATCTTTTTTGTGCTCAGAACTCCTCGACTAAAAACTCAGTTCTTCCCTTCCGCTTCTCCTTCACCACCTTTCCCTCCGACGCCGCGACAATCCTTCTATTCTTCCTACGGTAAAACTTGTTTCGGTCTGCCGGGTGATAGAGTCTTCCCTCATTAGGACCGACTTGTCTAACCTTCATATCTTGCCGGGGGTGATACTCTCCCGTGACAAACGACCTCGCCGCTAGCCGCTCCATCGGACCGTCTTTGAAAAAGGACTGAGCGACTTGAACCCACATGGCACCGAGAAGCGTTGTCGGCTCAAGTATCGACCGAACCCCTTTTTCTGTCGCAAGGTATTGTTGCCTGACGCTGTGCTCGCGAAGTCTTCCATTTATATACGCGACGATGCACCGGTGCAGCATATCGCTCCGCGACTCCGAAGCGACGAACGGAACCGCTATATCTCCCAATATGACCGAATCGCCGCGCCTCCGGAGAAGATCGTCTCCGGGCTTTTTGTCCTCGAACCGGGCGACGGCATCGAGAAGAATCCTCATCCGTGAAATCTCCCTGCACCAAAATCCGAACGACTCCAGAAGGACATTGTCGGCTCGGCTGGCCACAACGCCTGTGTCTTCCAAGCTGCCGAACTCCGCAGCGAACAATGAAGTTTTCTCAGCTCGAATCTTTCCGTCGTCATCCATCAAGGCGGCGAACTCCGCGAATATCGGCGTCTCTCCTCGTGGAAAGTATGAATTTCGCGCCGCCTCCTTCCTACCGACCGGACACAGAAGAAGTCCTCCGCTCTGGGCGCCTCTCTCGGGGCGTTGCCTTGCCGTGACCATGACATCGCTCCCGATTTCGAGCGGAAGCCCTATCCATTCCATGGGGATCTTCTGACCGGGCTCCACAAGACGGAAGCCTTTTTCCGGAACGGCATTGAAAAAGTAATGCGTGTTCGGGGCTTCCAGAAAAACGAGATCGACATCGTTCACAGCAAAAACCTCCATCAAAAAAGGTAATCAAAGATGATGCACTCCGATAGCTAAATTATCATGTAAGATTCTTCCTGTCAATAGCTAAAAGAAACATTCCTCACGCCGCACCGACCGAAGCGGATGAAGCGCTCCTAGTGAGGGAAGAACCTTGACAACTGAAACGAAATTTCTTGAAAGGGGGTGGACGGATGCTGACCGTTCTCCGAAAGCACAGACTCGACGCGAAGAAGACCATACGCGAAGTCTCGCAGGAAACAGGGATTCACGAAACGCGACTCTCTCGGATGGAAGGACGCACAGAAAGAATATGGAAGGGCGACATCGAACGATTGAAAACGGCGATTCCCTCGCTTCCTGAGGAGGTAGCTGACAGTGATCGTCTCGCGCTTCCGGAGGAATAGAAAAACGCCGCTCTCCCGCGCCAACGGGAAAACGGCGAAGATCGGCGCTCGAACGCCGAAAAAAGGAGATCAATTCATGAAGAGTATAACACAATTTTTCGATGATGAAATCGTCCTGTGGGCACTTGCTGGTGGATTCTGGGGGCTTTTCTTGGTGATCGTTGCGGCGGCGGTGTTGCAATGACCGCCATCAAACACTGGCGAAACGACCGGGGCGTCGTCGTTCTGACGCTCCATGACAACGGGTCTCTCGTGAAATTCGAGAAAGCGAAAGACCGACTCCGCGCCATGTCCTACATGGGGCATGCGGTCGATAAGGACGCGTTCGACGAGGGTGTCGAACTTGGAGCAACGACGCTCTGGATAAGCGAGGATGGTGGCCGCATTGTGTGGGAAGGAAAGATAGAAGACGTTCTCTCTCGCAGCCGCATCATTACCATCTACGGAACCGCTCGCCGGGCGTTCGATCTCCGGTATTTCAAGATCAATCAAGGACTGGAAAACGCGCCGTCATGGTACACGGAAGCCGCTCGACCGGCTCCCGCTGTGAAGGAGGAGCCGAAGCAAGAGCAGCTCGGTCTGTTCGGTCTGACGGTGCACGAAAGGAGGTTTCAACGCGAGTGAGAACGCCTATATCAATCGAGCCCGGCCAACTGGTCGAAAGAATCCGCGCCAATGTTCCGGCTGAGCTGCTACAGATGAAAAGATGGTGCGCATGGAAGCCGGGGAAAGAAGGGCGAAAAATCCCGATGAGCATCTACGGGTGTTATGCGAGCTGCACGGACGAAAGCACATGGGCGACGTTCGATCTCGTCTCCGCGCCTTTCCTCAAGAATCCGCGCTCCGTAAACGGATGGGGCTTCAATCTCGCCATGTCCGCGCCTCTCGGCGGGCTCGACCTCGACGATGTTGTCGGGGCTGACGGAAGCATCGAAGAGAAGTATCGGCTCATTCTGGGCCACCTTGGAAGCTATACGGAGTACAGTCCATCAGGAACCGGTCTGCACTGCTTCTTTCTTTACGAAGGAGACGGACCGGAAAACAGGAAGACGAAGGACGTTGAACTCTACCTCCGCGCACACTTCCTCTCTGTGACCGGAGACGTGTTCGAGGGGCGCCATAAGCTCCGCGACGGAACCATCGGAGCCGCACGCATCGAGCAGGCTCTTCGCCCGAGAATGCCGCTCCTGCCGCGTGTTCCATTGAGAGACGTTCCGCAGAACGACAATGAGCTGATCGAGAAGATGTTCGCCTGCCGACGCGGGCCAACCATCAAGAGATTATGGGACGGTGAATGTCTGCATAAGAGCGATAGCGAAAGCGACTTCGCTTTAATGGGCGACCTGAACTTCTGGTGCGGCGGCGACATCGACCGCATGATCGCGCTCTTCCTGACCTCCGGACGAGCCGAACGAGCCAAAGGACGCCGCAGCGACTATTTACAGCGTATGGCTCAGAAGGTGGCGAAATGAGCGGCGCCGAATGCGCACTGCTGGAAGAGATGGAGGAGCCGACTGTTTCCGCGCTCCTCCAAGACGCGCACAGGACCGACGCGGGAAACGCTATGCGGCTCGCCTTTCTCCATGGCGACAAACTCCGATGGTCTCCCGAAATAGGCTGGCTGGAATACGACGGCCAACGTTGGAAGCCGACCGACGACAACCGTGTCGCCGGGCATGCTCGCGACGTTCCGCGAAATCTTCTGGAGGAAGCTGCTGCTTCCGATAATCCGGGCATCCGCTCTGTACTCGCTGAATGGGCGCTCGAATCCGAAAAGGCGTCAAGCATCAGGGCGATGACCTATCTATTGAAGTCTGAGCCGGGTATCCGAGTCTCATCCGACGAACTCGACAAAGACGTTTGGCTCCTGAACACGCCGACGGGGACGCTCGACCTCCGAACACAGAAGATATCTCCGCATGACGCCGGGGATCTCCTGACGCGGCTCTCCGGGGCTTCCTTCAATCCGGACGCGACGTGTCCACGCTGGGAGCGTTTCATGCTGGAGATCATGGCCGGAGACGAGGAGATGATCGGATATCTGCAACGTTTCGCCGGGTATAGCTTGACGGGCGACGTTCGAGAACAGAATTTCCTTTTTTGTTCGGGCGCAGGGGCGAACGGAAAAAGCGTCTTCGTTGAAATGCTCGCCAACGTGCTGGGGGATTATGCCTCGCCGCTCTCGCCTGCCGCTCTGGTCGTGAAGCATGGGGATCAATCGACGAACGAGCTGGCCGCGCTCCGGGGTTGTCGTTTCGCCTATTGCGCCGAAATCGAAGGTGGAAAGACTCTTGACGCGGGATTGTTGAAAGCGCTCACAGGCGGCGATTCCTTCCGGGTGCGCTTCCTGTATCGGGAGTACTTTTCCCTCCAACCGCAGTTCAAGCTGATCTACAACGCCAACGGCCAACCTCGCGTGCGAGACAACTCCTACGGCTTCTGGAGACGCTGCAAACACGTTCCGTTCAACGTCTCATTCCCTCCGGACCGACGCGACGACCGCCTGAAAGAGAAGCTGCTACGGGAGAAGGACGGAATACTCAACTGGATGATCGCCGGTCTTCGGGAGTGGATGCAGGACGGGCTGAAAGAGCCTGCAATCGTCTCCGCAGCCACAAAAGAGTATCAGGACGATCAAAGCGTCATCCGTTCTTTCCTCGACGAAAGGACGCGCCGAATACCTGGGCACGCTATACAGCTCGCCCGGCTCCACGAATCGTTCCTCGAATGGGCCAAGACGAACGCCGAACGTCCTCTATCCAACAAGCTGCTGAAACGCGAGCTGGAAGCGCTTGGATACAGCACTCACAAGGGTATGGCGGGTGTAATGGTCCAAGATATAGGGATAATGGCGACAGAAGACTATTAGCGCCCATGACGGAATGACGGAAATCGGCTAAAACTCCAAACTACATATTTCCGCGTATAAGAGGAGGTTTCCTGAAATAGCGATTTTCCGTCATATCGTCATATGGAATTTTTCGACGGGATTATTCCCTCTGTGAAAGGATGATTTTCAATGAAGCGTTGTATGTGGCTTGAAGAGCGAAAAGTGGAGCGATACACGTGTCCATGGAGAGACGCCGGGTGTCTGGGTGACAGGTGTATCGCATGGCTTCCGGACGAAGACCTCGAACATCTTGGAACCTGTGCGCTCGTTCCTTCTGTGGATGAATAAGCATATCTAATCGAAAAGGAGATCAATCAATGGAAAGCATAATCAAGGAACCGGAAGTTCTGGACTGCTTGGAGATCGAAGAAGCCGCAGGCGTCCTTCAAGACCTCTCCCGCGCCGGGTACGCTCTCCGGGGAAATCGTTTCGAGCATGTATCCGACGGCGTGACCGTTCGCCCCCCGGAGGGATTCATCGAAGTGATCGAACGCTCGCCGGGGATGGTGCTGGCTGAGTACTTCAATCGGGAGTATGACGCCTCGGTCGAATCTCCGGACAATCTGGACCGCGTTCGACAATGGCGGGCCGGTCTGGGAGACATCGCCGCGCTGGAACACGTGAGCAAGAATCAAGCGCTGATCGGCGACACGCTCGGGGATGAGAAATACGAAGCGCAGATAGGGCTGGCTTCCTACGCAATCCGCGCCGTTCTTAGGATGAGCTATGCGGGATATATCTTCTGTAGCCGCTCCATGACGTTCAAGACGCCGGGCGAAATGCCGGTCTTTCATGTGGACGATGATCTGAAAGGTGCTCTTGACTTTGTTCCTCATTTGATTTGCGACGGGCTCGTCATCGAACTTCGGAAACGAGCTGGAGGAGACACTGCTCTTCCGGAGGATGCTATCGACCGGATAGACTGTCTCGCCGGGCTCCGCTCCGATGTGACATTGCTCTCGGGGGAGCTGGCGATAATCGCCATGCCTGCATTGAACCGCTGGAACGGATTCTAAAACGACCATCATAGGGAGCGGGCCAACCTCCCGCTCCCTCTCTGTAAAGGGGGTACACGATGAAGGAGCTGAAATCGACCTCGACATTCATGGGCATGGTGCGGGGCTGGGAGCTGTACGAGCGCGAAGGACGTTTTTTTCTTGTTCGCGAGCGCAACGGAAAAACTCGGGTGCGACCTCTCGGTCGTGCAGCGGCGAAAAAACGAGCGACTGGGAAGGGGGTGCGGTGATGGAAGCTAAAAGACTGATTCACAAATGGTGCGACTTTGAACTGTTTCGGACGGGAGACAAGATCGTCCTCGTGAATCTGCGGACAGGGGAAAGACGGAACCTTAAACAAGACGAAGCTCGGCGTTGGATACGAGACCACGGATACCAAACGACAACCGGCAACATTGAAATCATCAATACAAAATAGGGGGAGACAACAATGGCTCAGTATGTAAAAGTCCGAGACAAAGACGGGAACAAAATCGAGTTCAAGACAACGCCACGTGACCCGGAGGAGCGGCGCAGCTTCCCTCTTTCCTTCTGGCGAAAGACGGCGCTCGACCGTATACAGCTTCCCAACGGAACGAGTGTAGCGGTGGACTTGCCGTTGCCCGTCATCCAAGACAAAAACAGACCGGAGCGGATGGACTGGACAGACTTCGAGCACCTCAAAAGCAAGAAGCCGACAGCGGCGCAGACTCTGATAACCGATTGCCCGGAGTGCGCCGGTACCGGACACGTCGGTGATGAAGACGTTGCAGATGTGGAGCTTTGCCCGCTCTGCGGTGGACTTGGACGAATAATGACGCACTTCGGAAGCGAGGTTATCAAGTTTATGGAATGGCTCGACAATCCGCCTCATGTCATTGACGAGAAGGGCGTTGCCCGCATGAACGCCGTGAACTCTCTCAAGCGTGAAGCGGCGGCAAAGAAGAAGGCAGCATCTAAGCGTTTAGGTGGTGACAATCTCGACTGGAAGAAAGAGATGGGCGGGCAAAAGGCGATTGCAGAGTATCAAAGCAAGATGAGTATCGAGGCTCAGCGTATTGATGCAGAGCTAGAGGCGGCGTTGAAGGCGCTTGACGAGAAGGCATAGTAGCTATGGGAGCGGTGAGCACATCGCCGCTCCCAACAATCGTTACAAGGTGCAACGGGTCCTTTCCGGGCGATTTTTACGGGGGTCGAGCTAACCGCGCTGGAAACCCGCGTAAAACTCGAAAAAATCGGGTATACGTTGTCATATTCCAGAATAGCATACTCTCTGTAAACACTCATAAATACAGGCGTTGTGGGTCGTAAATCAGGGTAAAATCAGGACATTTTTCGTAAACTGGCGTTTCCTATTGCTTACAAGGGGTGACCGAATGAATCTATCTCCACGAAGACGGCGCAAACTCGAAAGCAGTGTCAGAAGGATATGCGTCCATGAATCCGGGCACGCGACGAGCAATCATTTCTTGTGTTTCGGAAGTGAAGTCGCCGGTCTGGAGCTGGCACGCTGGAAGCACGGCGGGCTGCCACAGGGCTGGTGCTATCACTCTTTCAAATGGAATCATATCGACACGTCATCCCTGTGGAGACAGCTCGACAGAATGACGTGCATCGTCGCCGGTCTCGCCGCTGAAATCGTCTGCGGGCTGCTCGGAGACTACGACCTCGAATATCAGGCGGCGACGCAGGTAATGACCGAAGCCGACGGGGGAGACCTTGAAAAGCATCTCCATCTATCCGCTGCCCTGTGGAAGCGGTCTAAAGCGTATCGCGCCATTGTGCAGGACCGGGAGCACGCCGAACACGGCATCACGTGCGCCGTTCGATTCCTTGCTCCTCATAGGGCGACCATCGAAAAGCTGGCGTCGTCGCTGGAAGAAAAGTTCTGGTCTTCTCCCGACGGGTATGGCGTCCTTCTCGGGGATGATATCGAGCGGATTATAGGCTCGGCTCCTTCCGGGGGAAGCGGCATCGAAGCGGCGATATGCAGAAACACTCTTCCGGAGGTGATGTGAATAGACATCCTGGGGATTTTCTTCGAGCGCTTCTTTGCAAGAAGCTCCGACGAGTTGCGGGATATAAAGAGGCTCCTCGACCTCATCCAGTCGTGTGAAGGGGCTTCTTCTCCCTCCTATAGCGAGCGTGTTCAAGGAGGGGAACGTACACCAACGGCTCTCCGCAGGCTCGAACTGCAAGACGTGCTTGATCGGCATTCCGTGATACTTGTGGACGTGGTGAAGCTGTTCGTCTCTCAGCGGGACAAAAAGCGCGTTGCTTATGTGTGCGCCATTATGGACGGTGCTATCACTCCCAAAGACTGGAAGACGCGGAGGATCAAGGATAGTGATCTCGAAGCGCTCCGGATATGGCTCTCTCGGGAGATGGACAAAATACAAGCGCGTCATGGAGTGGTGTAGTCGCTGGTAGTGTATGGATAGGGTATGTATACCGTATTGATAGGGCATTCTTATCAATACATGCAACCGATTGCACAAAAAGGAGCCTTGATCTTCCAAGGCTCCTCTCAATGTTTCACGTGAAACGTTCTACGCCGCTCCGAATATCTCCCTGTACTCGTTCGCGGACAATTTCACTTCGCACCAATGACGCGCCTCCTCCCGGCTCAGTGCTTCCGTCTTCCAATATCCGGCGTAGTCCAGTTCTTTGCACAGGAGGAAGCCTTCCTTAGTCCAGAACAGAACTTCCTTATCAACCTCTCCGACAACCGACGCTCCCATAAGCTGCTTCATTTATACGACCTCCTTCTCGCTCTCTGTGACCGCTCAGAACGCCTCTAGGAGCGCTCTTTTTCGTCCACAGGGGTAAAGTATCCTCTCGACCGATAAAACGCCGATACAGGGGCTTCTACGCACGCCTTTTTCTTGTCGGCTCCAAGACTCCCGAAATGACCGACGCATGACCGTGCGCTTCCTGTAGATCGTGCACATCAAGGTGCTCGTAAAACTTCGCTGTCGTGGATATGCTGGCGTGACCTAAGAGCGCCGCAGTCAAGGCGATATTACCGGTGCTCCGAAGGAACTCCGTTGCGCACAGGTGGCGTAATCCGTGAATCTTCATCCGCTCGCCTATGCGGTCTGATACGCGGCGAATCTGGGAACCGAAGGAAGACGGCGACATCTGACCTCCCGTCTCGGTCGGAAACATCCATGGAGATCTCCATTCCGGAAGCCGAATACCGATGAAGCGCCGCAGCTCCTTCCCTACCTGTGGGCTAATCGGGACAGTCCTTCCCTTCCTGACCTTGCTCGTCTCGGGTCGAACTCTCAGGAGGAGCCCATGGTCGTCGAAGTCTTCAACCTTCAAGCCGCACAGCTCGCCGCGCCGAAGTCCTGTATCGAGCGCGACAAGAAACATAACTCGAAGACGGCGCTCCGCGTACTTCTCCGGATTCAACGCATCGAGGAACGTCTTCACATCCTCGACCGTGGGAACGTCTACGCGCTTGCCGGGCATGACGCACTTTATGTTCTTCATCGGCGTATCCTGAAAGACTCCCTCTTCCACAAGAAAAGAGCAGAAGACTTTCAGCACCTTTATCCGGGTAAAGCGGCTCCATTCCTTTTCAGGCTCCGATATGAACGGGAGTATTGCCGCTCGCGGATTACTCAGGAAGCCGGGATACTCCCTCAGGAACGGTGTTATGATGCTCCTGTAGTTGGCTATGGTAGCCGGGGCTAATCCTTCCGCTTTTCTTATGGAACACATCGCGTCAAGAGCTGAATGGGCGTCTCTGTAGGGGGTGTTCAATGTGGCGACTACTGCGGACATTTACTATCTCCTCCTTCCGTATTGTGAGGAAAACGGGGGTGATGAAAGGGTCGTTCTAGACCGCTTCCCTATGAAAAACGAGTGTTTTTGCATACAGTGAAATTCTCGGAGTGAAAAACTTGAAACCTTGCGCTTGACAGGAAGCGGATCCCCGTATAAAATAATCGCCGTTGGTCTGACCGGGGCTGTAGCGCAGTGGGAGCGCGCTTCCCTCGCACGGAAGAGGCCGGGGGTTCGAATCCCCCCAGCTCCACCAGATTTCGCTCGGTTAGTTCGAT
>Ga0334888_1005746_pt1 | contig 10226 bp, 9 predicted proteins | sample GraSluR1_MG_FD_207227 | JGI IMG/M metagenome (GOLD analysis project Ga0334888, IMG submission 207227) | Sludge microbial communities from methane-producing bioreactor in Wageningen University, Netherlands - Granular Sludge_3_08-R1 | ecosystem: Engineered > Bioreactor > Anaerobic > Unclassified ...
CTACCACCTTGAGACTCCGGAGATGCTGATTTTGCCCCAGGTCTTCGAGGTCACAGAACTGATCAAATTCTTTTACGGCGCCACCTGGTCTACCAGCAGAAAGAACCTCTTCAACTGGAAGGATGTGGTGCAGGGCGACTACGAACACACCGTCAAGACCTTCTTTGACCAGAAGAGAATCCTCAAAGTCCTGCATGACTATATCATCTTTCTGAGCCGGGACGACGACCTGGTCAAGATCATACTCAGGCAGCACCAGACCCGGGCAGTGGAGAAGGTCATAGCCAGAGTCCGCGACCCGGAGAAGAGGCGGGGCCTGGTCTGGCATACCCAGGGCTCGGGCAAGACCCTCACCATGATCACCATCGCCTCCAAGCTCCTGAGAGAATCCCAGGGCGCCGGGGCCGAGAAGCCCACCGTCCTCATGCTGGTGGACAGAACGGAGCTGGAAAGCCAGCTGTTCAAGAACATTGCCGGCTATGGCATAGGCTCCGCCCAGATCGCATCTTCAAAACGCGAACTGAGAAAGATCCTCTCCTCCGACTACCGGGGCCTTGTCGTCTCCATGATCCACAAGTTCGAGGACATACCGGGAGACATGTCAACCCGAAATAACGTGATTGTCCTGGTGGACGAGGCCCATCGCACCACAGGCGGAGACCTGGGCAACTACCTTCTGGCAGCCCTCCCCAATGCCACCTACATCGGCTTTACCGGCACGCCCATCGACAGGCTCACTAAGGGCAAAGGCACATTCAAGGTCTTCGGCATAGACGATCCCCAGGGCTATTTGGACAAGTACTCCATAGCGGAATCGATCGAGGACGGAACAACTGTCCGGCTCAACTATGCCATAGCCCCCTCAGACCTTCTGGTGGACCAGGAAACCCTGGAGAGCGAGTTTCTCGATCTGGCCGCCGCCCAGGGGATCAGCGATATAGACGAGCTCAATGCCATCTTAGACCGGGCGGTCAAGCTCAAAGAGCTGCTGAAGTCCCCGGACCGGATAGGCAAGGTGGCAAGATATGTGGCCCAGCACTTTCGGGAGAATGTAGAGCCTCTGGGCTTCAAAGCATTTCTGGTGGCTGTCGACCGCCCCGCGTGTGCCGCTTACAAAGAAGAACTGGACAAATACCTGCCGCCTGAGTACTCCCAGGTGGTCTATTCGTCAATGCATAATGACCTCACAGAGTTGAGGAAATACTATATCAACGAGGATCAGGAGAAGAAGGTGCGCAAAGATTTCCTGAAGAAGGACTCCCTTCCCAAGATCCTCATAGTCACCCAGAAGCTCCTGACAGGCTTTGACGCTCCTATTCTATATTGCATGTACCTGGACAAGCCCATGAGAGATCACGTCCTCCTCCAGGCGATAGCCAGGGTCAACCGGCCTTATGAGGATGAGAGCGGCCTGGTCAAGCCCTGCGGCTTCGTCCTGGACTTTGTGGGCATATTCGAGAAGCTGGAACGGGCCCTGGCCTTCGATTCAGACCTGGTGGCATCGGTCATCAAGAACATCGATGTCCTGAAGCTGCTCTTTGAGACCTATATGACCGGACCGGCAAAGGAGTATATCGCCCTCTCCAAAGGTTGGGACGACAAATCCAAAGAGAAGGCCATCGATTACTTTAAAGATAAGGAGGTCAGGGAGAACTTTTTCTGGTTTTTCAGACAATTGCAGAACATCTACGATATACTCTCCCCCGATGCCTTTCTGCGACCTTACATGAATGACTATCAGAGTTTGGCCCGGCTCTATGGCCTGATCCTCAACGCCTATATGGATGTTTATGTAGACCAGGAGATCACTGCCAAGACCCGGGAGCTGCTGCAGAAATATACGACTGGCGGATCGATGGAGCCACCAGGAGCCATTCACGAATTGGGCCCAAAAGAGTTGAAAGCCTTAAGAGATAGCGGAGTCTCGGATACCACAAAGGTCCTTAACCTGAGAAAGCTCATCGCCCTGGCCTCCAAGGGCAGTAACAATCCCATTCTCCGACTGATCGGGGAGAGGACAGAGGCGATTCGGCAAGATTATGAGGACCGACAGATCACCACACAAGAGGCATTGATCCGTTTTGAGGGGCTGGCCCGGGATTATCTCAATGCAGATAAGGAACGAGAGAGATTAGGCCTGGATGAGAGTTCCTTTATCATCTACTCACTCCTGAAGCCAGAAGTGGAGGAAATTCTGCCCGCTCAGGCAAAGGAGATCAATACCCTATTCCAGAGCTTCCCTGACTATCGATGGGATGAAAAGCAGGAGCAGAAATTGAGGGCAGGTCTCTACAAATACATGCTGCCAATTGCAGGCAAAGAGAGATTCATCAAGCTTACAGATGACCTATTGAGGTTGCGGCGGGAATGAGATAATGAAAAAGCAAAAGCCAGGGGAAAGGCCCATAACTGACAGAGCTCCAATAGACAGAGTTGCCACCAACAGAGCCATAATTGTCAAAGCCGCATATACCACTCCAATAGACAGGTCGCTTGCGGAGAAATCCGCAATAGACAAAGCCTCAACAGACAGATGGCACGATGCCGATGATCTAAAATGGACCGCACGCAACTGGGCCTCCAGAATGGGGGTCAAAGTCCCCCAGATCTACATCCGCCAGATGACGACCAAATGGGCATCGATATCGACTTCGGGACATCTTACTCTGAATGCTGAGCTTCTGAACATTCCAAAGAGCCTTGGCGAATTCGTGCTCGTCCATGAGATCGTGCACAGGCTGGTTCCCAACCACGGCATGCTCTTCAAGAGCTTTCTCTTTGCCTATATGCCCGATTGGCAGGAGCGGGAGCGATCCTTAAGAAGCCTGGAGAGAGAACGGATTGAGCAAAAGTGATGCTTATCGATCATTTTTTCATCACCGCTTTTTCTATCCAGCGTCCTTTATCGCCACTGTATCCAAGCCTCCCCGGCGCTGAGGGGGGGCAGGGCACTTCCGCGCGTAAAACCCGCGCGCGTCGCCCACTAAAAAAACAGATTTAAAGGATTAATATTAACCTCAATATATCAAGAACAATCGACAGCCCACATGTATTTCCTGGCTCTGATAGTCGCCGGCCTCTATCACGCGCAACAACCGCGCGCTGCGCCCCACTGAAAAGAGGCATAAGAAGCCACAACGCAATCATAATGAAATCATCATTATAATTCCAGGATGTCTCTGAGCTAACTCATGATAACAGTTAAATCCCATACTGGAATAGAATCCATTATGTTCTCAGAGTACATCAGAGCAGCTTTGAGTCGGGCCAAATACGAATCCCTGGAGGATGGCTCTTACATGGCTACGGTAGCCGGCCTTCCGGGAGTGATCGCTACCGGAGAGACGATCGAAACTTGTCGGGACGATCTCATTGAAGTAATTGAAGAGTGGGTTGCCATACGCCTGCAAAGAGGCTTTGCTATACCGGCCATCGATGGTCATACGATAGACGTCTCTGGGGAGCCGATGGCTATTGTGTAAATTGACTCCGGTCCCTTACCGCGTCCTCATAAAAAAGCTCAAAAATCTGGGCCAGGAGGGACCACACTCTGGCAACAAGCACCCTTACATGATCATTGGAGAGACGGTTATCATATTGCCAAATCCTCATCAGGGCAGGGATGTGGATGTTCGCCTGATCAAGACCATTCTGAAAGATGCCGGTATATCTCGAGAAGAATGGCTTTCAGCTTAGTGAAAATTGCAGGTCACAATCGACTGATCCAACCTGCAAGGTGAGTTCTCCCGAGTCATGCGAGAGGGGCTGATGGCCGGCAGGCTGCGGGTGGGGGCGCTGGTGGAGGCATAGGAGGCTAGCGGTCATCTGGCCCGCGCAGTGTATATTTTGCTAATTATAAATGCGCGCGCTCTTTTTGGGCGGCGGGTTCCGGGTGCAACCAGCTGATAAAAACGTCAAATGAATGGAAAATATCTATATCGCTTTTTCATCACCACCACTCATCATCACCAATAGCCCCACTGCTGCTAAAGCCGCAGCTGCAGCACCATATAGAAACGAAGCCTCTGCCCCCCACAGAGACCATATGGCTCCAGCAACTAGGCTGGAGATGATGGAGGCCACTCCCACTGCCCCGTAGTATATGCCCAGAGAGCTGCCCCGAAGTCCGGCCGGACAGAGGTCGGAGACATAAGCCCTCTCCGAGCCGTCCACCAGGGCATAGACCAGGCCGTACATAGCAAAAAGGGCAATCAAGCCCCAGAGGCTGGAGACGGCGGCAAATCCAACTGCCGTCAGGGCAAAAAGAGAATATCCCAGGAAGAGAACCCTCTTTCTTCCCACCCGGTCAGACCAAATGCCCACCGGCATGGCCAGGAGGGCATAGACCAGATTGAAGAGCAGATAGAGAAGAAGGGGCGCTGCCACTGCCATCGATCCGGAGAAATGGTCCTGGGCGCGGAGGATGAAGAACATATAGCTGAAGTTGCCCAGGGCGAAGAGGCAAGCGATGAATAGAAAGCGCTTCAGCTCCGGCGATAGAGAGGAGAGATTCAATCTGATGCTGCTAGTGCAGCAATCTGGAGCGCGAGAGCTCTCTTTTACCCAGTAGAAGGGAAGCAACGCCGCCACTGAGAGGATCCCCGCCAGCATCAGAATGGAAGGGTAGCCAAAGCCGCCCTGCCAGAGGAGATAGGCCAGCATCGAGCCGACGACCGCACCCGCTGAGTCCATGGCCCGGTGCAGGCCAAACCCCCGTCCTCTGTGGCCCTGATCAGTGGACTCGGATATCATGGCGTCTCTGGGAGCGGACCTCACTCCTTTGCCGCTTCTCTCCAGGGTCTTGAGGAGGAAGACATGCTGCCAGGCAGAGGCAAAAGGCAGGAAGAGCTTGCCCATTGCCGATATGGCATATCCGGCCACCACCAGCGGCTTTCTCCTGCCCAGGCGATCAGACCAGCATCCCGAGAGGACCTTGAGGATGCTGGGCAGGCCGTCGCTCACCCCGCCGATGAGGCCCACCGCCATGCTGCCTCCACCAAGTTGAGCGATGAAAAGAGGGAGGATGGGCTGGATGATCTCGCTGCTGATGTCGTTGAGAAAGCTGACAACGCCCAGCAAGAGGACGTTCATCCTCGTCTTTGCATCCGTCCGCTGATCGGGCTTTGGGCCTGTGGCAGGAGTCGCCATTTAGTTCTTCTTTGGGCTTGGCTTTTTTGCTTTTTTAGTGAAAAAAATGGGTCTCGATATCATTCCACCTGAATTCTCTGGGAGTCTACTACCATTAGCTTGGGAAGATGGACCTCCAGGATGCCATTATTGAAGCTGGCTTTAACCTGCTCCGGCTTGACCTCAAGAGGCAGCTTGATCTCACGTTCTACATTTCGGTTCTCTATCTCCTGATGCAGGTATTTTCCCTCACGGGCCGCTGCTTTGGCGCTTATGGTGAGGGTGTCCTCCGTCACTCGGAGATCGATCATATCCTTGCTCCTTCCCGGCAGGGATACGAGAGCGACCAGCTCGTCCTTTCCGTCCATGAGATCTATAGCAGGCTGATCCTGGCTCTTCTCCATAGAGATATCGCTTGGCAGGTCACCCAGTATCTTCTTCGCCGCCTGAATTGATATGCGAGCAACTTCAACCGCTGCATTGCCTATCATCTGCTCCAGATCGCTGCTTCCAGATGGATATGATTTCATATACAAAAATAGGTCGTTGTATCATAAAATCCTTTGCTTCCTTGCCGCGGGGAGAGCAAATTACTTAAACGCCTCTTTCGAGTGGAATGCTGTGAAGGACGGGGAAGCACTGAAACTGAAAAAGCCAGTAATAGAGGCGTGCATCAAATCAGCTCGGAAATATGGAAAGAGCGATGCAATAGGACTTCTGCGAGGCACCCTCTTCCTAGAGAGTGAACCCATGTCCCTGGATGTGCTAGCAGAGAGGACCGGCTACAGCAAAACCACCGTCCGTTCCAGCATGAACCTGCTGGAGAGCCTGGGGATAGCTCGCCGAGTGGTCGACCCCCAGGATGTGCATCATAACATCAAGCAGCATCGCTACGCCCTGGTGAACGATGCCGAGGCAAAAAGGCAGGTCATTCTCTCAGCAGCCAAAGAGGAGGTTGATCTGATTCTGCAAGCCCTTCTTCAGGTGAGAGATAACCTGGAAAGAGGAGAGAACGAATGGTGCAATAGAGCAAGGGATAAAGGGTACAAGCGAGAGAAGGATGAAGGGTACAAGCCAGAGAAGGATGAAGGGTACAGGAGAGACGATAAGCTAAAAGCCCTTTTAGCGGAATCCTTGCAGTTTTATGAGGAGATGAAAAGGACGCTGGATCTGATAAGCCGGTTCACCTCAAAGGAGCTGATAGAGATTCTGGAAGAACATGATAGATAAAAGAGCAATCTCTCTGTCGCTCTCTAGCCGGCCAGCTATCGTCGATTAAGATCTCATCTCAAAGCCCGACCTTTAGGATTTATGCTCTGGTCGTTCTTCTTGGCCAGGCAAGAATCCAAGCCGCCAGCAGCCACAAGAGAAGGAATGCAATGACGAGCCTTATCATGATCAATCACAATCATTAATAGTTATGTTTTGGTATATCTATGTTTTCCTCAGTCGAAGCTAGATGAGGGATTGGAGAAAATAAGCTGCAAATGGCATAGCCTGATATATGTTGCAGCCCAAATATCTTGAAATGGTGTTTGGATATGAGAGCGATCAATGCTGTTTTGCTCCTGGCTCTGCTGCTGACCTTTTCTGGCTGCGTTGAGCGGCCAGAGGCCCCGGCGGTCTCAGAGCAGCAGGCTACAGAGGAATGGAAGGCCGATGGGATAGTTAGCGAGGGGGAATACACCCGCAGCATGCTCCTTCAGGCCCCGACCAGGCAGGGCTATAGCGGCGGAGACATGCAGATCTCCTGGAGAAATGACGAAGAAGATCTCTATCTAGCCCTGAATGGCAGCACCCTTGGCTGGCTGGCGCTGGGCTTTGAGCCTCTGGAGTGGATGAAGGACTCCGATATAATCCTGGCCTCGGTGGACAAAGGCACTGCTGTAGTATTAGATGAGTACTGCACAGGCAACTACGGCCCGCATATCGAGGATACCATGTTGGGTGGTACAGACGATATCCAGGAGTTTTCTGGAAGCGAATCAGCTGGCAGGACCACAATAGAGCTGAAGAGATCGCTCCAGTCCCATGACCGGTTTGACAAGTCCTTCACCCCTGGACAGGCGGTCTCCATCATCTGGGCGCTGTCAGACAATCCCGACATCAGCCAGAAGCACGATGTGGCCTATGGCGAGGGCATCCTCTCCTTGACCCGCGCTGGTGGTGTGGCGTCCGCTTCCCTCCCAGGATCGCTGACCCCGATAGAGAAGGATGGTCTCATCTTCATCTGGGAGGAGGAGAAGGCAGCCCGAGACATCTACTCATCGCTATATGAAAAGAACAATCTCACCATCTTCCTGGATCTGACCAGATCAGAGGAGAGCCACATGGACCAGGCAAAGGCAGTGATCGATAAGTACGGCCTTGTCCTTCCGGCGGATGTGCCAGGAGTGTTCGAAAACCAGACACTGCAGGATATCCACGACCGCCTCCTGGCAGAGGGATTGGAGTCCGATGAACAGGCCCTGAAGGTGGCGGCTGAATTCGAGGAGATAAGCATCATGGACCTGGAGGCTGAGCTGGCGGCGGCGGAGAACGAGGATGTCAGGACCATGTATCAGGGACTCCTGGCCGGCTCAAGAAAGCACCTTCGCTCTTATGTCGCCGACCTAAAAGAGCAGGGAATAGAATACGAGCCGCGCCATCTTCTGAGGAGCGAGTTTGAAGAGACCGTACGAGTATAAATGGGATGGAGAGGAGTCTTGAAAAAAGCTCCTCTGACAGAGAGATGGCAGAAACCAAAAGATCTCTCTGTGAAAGCCACGATCACTGCCATACTGGAAAGACTGGAAATGCAGATAAAAAGCGGCCCTGACGCGTCATCCTTAAGCACCCAGCGGCCGTATAGTAACCCATGCTCCAGGACCTTTGTCTGACCATTGTGGTTGAAAACTCCTCTTCCCTTGAAAACGACCATCTGCAGGCCCAGCACGGCCTATCCATTCTGCTGGATCTGGATATGAATCTGGGATCAGAGAACATGAAGCTTCTCTGGGACACCGGGGCCACGCCGGAGGTGATGCTCCATAATCTCGATGCTCTGCATATAGATCCAGAAGAGATCGATCTGATCTGCCTCAGCCACGGCCACTACGATCACACTGGGGGACTGATGGGCGTGCTGCAGAGGAGGAGGGCACCGGTTCCGATCGTTGCCCATCCTGATATCTTCGCCCCCAAGCTGAAGGTCCGGCCCTTTTTAAAGTACATAGGCGCCCCCTTCACCCGGGACCAGCTGGAGGCTGCTGGAGGGATAATGCTTCCCTGCCGGGGCCCGGTAACGCTGGCTCCAGGGGTCATGACCACCGGAGAGGTGCCCCGGATGGAGGCCTTGGAGACGGTTGAGGGATTCTGGACCATGAAAAATGACCAGTATACTCCCGACGCCATGCCTGATGATCAATCACTGGCCATACATCTGCCTGGAAAGGGGCTGGTTGTGATCAGCGGCTGCGCCCACAGCGGCATCATCAACACCATAAGATATGCCCAGAGGATAACGGGAGAGGAAAGGCTGTATGCGGTGATAGGCGGATTCCACCTCATGGGTGCAGACAATAAGCGCATAGATGCCACCGCCCGCGCCCTGCTCGACCTGGACCCGGCAGTTGTCCGGCCGGGTCACTGCACCGGTCAGAAGGCCCTCTCCCGGCTACAGGATATACTGGGGGAAAGCTGCCAGCCTCTGGCGGTGGGAGATTCAATCGAGTTTTAAGGATAATGGAGATGGGGAGATGGAGAGATTGATAGCTTTTGGGCCTGTGCCTTCCCGCAGGCTGGGACGATCCCTGGGGATCAACAACATTCCTGCCAAGATCTGCAGCTATTCCTGCGCCTACTGCCAGGTGGGCAGGACTCTGCAGATGTCGGCAGAGCGCCGCTCCTACTATCTACCCCAGCAGATCTTCGACCAGGTGGCCCAGAAGGTGGCAGAGGCAAGAGATCTAGGCCTGACTATAGATTACTTATCTTTTGTTCCTGACGGCGAGCCCACGTTGGACAGCAACCTGGGCGAAGAGATCGATATGCTCAAAACACTCGGCATAAAAATAGCGGTGATCAGCAATGCCTCCCTGATCTGGGATGAAAAGGTTCGAGAGGATCTATTCAAAGCGGACTGGGTGTCGGTCAAGGTGGATTCTCTGGAGGATAAAGCCTGGCGGCGAATAGACCGGCCCCACCGCAGTCTCAGGCTCGATACGATCCTTCAGGGAATCAAAGATTTCGCCCGGGAATATAGTGGCATCCTGGCCACGGAGAGCATGCTCTTAGCCGGCATAAACGATTGTAAGGCCAGCCTCCTGGCCCTAGCTGAGTTCCTGGAGGGGATCGATCCTGAAGTATCCTATATCTCCGTTCCCATCCGTCCTCCAACAGAATCATGGGTACAGATGCCCTCCCCGGAGAACCTGTGCCTGGCTTATCAGATATTCAGCCAGAGGCTGAAGAGGGTCGAGCTCCTGGTCGGATATGAGGGAGACAGCTTCGACTTCACCGGCGAAGCTAAAGAGGATATCCTGGCGATCGCCTCCGTTCACCCCATGAGAGAAGCTGCCTTGAGAAGATTTTTAGAAAAATCTGGAAATAGCTGGGATATAATAGAAGAGCTGCTGGAAAAAAAAGAGCTCCTCCGAATTGAATACCAGGGCAATAGCTTCTACTTAAGGCGCCCTGAGAGACAGGATAAGATAGGAGCCGAATAAGAGTGTTGCGGGATATTTTGCGAAGCCCATCCTGCCCCAAAATCCGCTGTGAGATCCCGATCAAGGAATCTCGATAAGCGATCCTGACCGGTGATCTTGGGAGCGGAATTCTGTTCAGTCTTATCCCATCTGGGCAAATTTCTTGCCCATAATTTTTGGCCTATTCGATCTATGCCTGGCGGCTTCCCTGTATGGTTCCCGACCAGGCCCCTCCCTGAGCATCATAAGCATTGAAGCTGCCGGAGAGATTATCTTTGCTCATGGTTAGAGTGCACCGGTAGAGCATCATGTTCTGCATATCGACCATATCCAGATAGAGCACATCCTTCGCCGTCCATCCGCTGGCAGACAGGTCTTTTGTCGTTCCGAACGAGGTGAGCATGCCCCGGCCAA
>Ga0334888_1005752_pt1 | contig 10220 bp, 9 predicted proteins | sample GraSluR1_MG_FD_207227 | JGI IMG/M metagenome (GOLD analysis project Ga0334888, IMG submission 207227) | Sludge microbial communities from methane-producing bioreactor in Wageningen University, Netherlands - Granular Sludge_3_08-R1 | ecosystem: Engineered > Bioreactor > Anaerobic > Unclassified ...
ATCAGCTTCTGCCAGTCGCGCTGCAAGCGGTAATTGCCGGTGAGGTCCTGATCCTGGCTGGTGTACATTTCCAGAAAATCCGGGTTGCTGCGCATCCAGGCCGAGGCAGCGGCATCGAGGATGCTGGCAGCTTCACGTTCATCCACGATCTGGAATTGCGAATCCAGTCCAGCCAGGTCGGGACGTTCGCGGACGATGTCATGCGCCAACCCGTGCAGGGTACGCACGCGGTACCCGCTGCCGGGAATGTAGCCGTATTGTTTGAGAAAGCCCTCGATTCGGGAGGCGAAATTATTGACTGCTGAATTGACCAGGGTAACGATGAGGACTTCCTGGTCTTCGTTAATACAGTTATCGCGAATGAGGCAGGAGGCGAGATAGGAGAGGGTCTGGGTTTTCCCGGAACCGGGTACGGCAGCCACGCCCATGCGGCCGTGACGGAAAGCGACGACCTCATCCTGTCCGGGTCGGGGATTAAACATGGTCACGCTCCGCGGAATGGATGCGGCGCATGAGGATTTGGACAGCGTGAAGCAATTCACTGCGCTGTTCTCGGCCCTGGTCGTCCATGCTGGTGGTGTAGAGGTAAATGCGGTCGCGGCAGCGGCGGATGAGGCCATTGACCAGCCTGTCCAGAGAGTGGCGATTGGACGCACGTTCCTCGACATTTGTCCAGCCTGATTGGCCATCCCATTGACGGCTGAGGACAAACGGATGGGTGAGCGGCTGGTAGAGGCGCTCCCACCAGCCCATGCTGCCGATTTCCAGCCAGAACTGGATCTTTGCTGGTCGGTTCGTCATCAGGAAGGTGTAAGCGGGGGCGAGGAGGACGGCGTCTTCCTGCGCGTCCTGCCAGTCGCCGAGGTATTGGGCGGCCATGATGCCGCTTTGTACCATCTGGATATATTCCTTCCCGGCGGGATAAGGCAACTGGTCTGTATCGAGGTTGATCACGCGGCGGAATTTCTGGATGGATTCGAGCAGGCGGGCGGTGATGCCGGCTTTTTCAAAGCTGCCAGAAAAGCCAAAACCGGGCTGAGAGAGGAGGTCCCCGAACAAGCGGGAGAGGCATACGTCTAATTCAGGGTCCGGGTGCTGCTGGTAGTTACTGATCCAGTTTCGCAAGGCTGCGTAGCGTTCACCGATCTGGTAGGTGATGCGTTCCTGCATGAAGGGCTGGATGTCGGCGAAATCTCCCAGGCCATTTTCGGGTTGGGTGTCAGAATAAGCGATGCGGGCGAGCAGGTCGGCACGCACCAGGTCCAAGCCATCAATGGCCTGGATGAGCATGGTGCGGATCTCGTGCTGGCGGGGGTAGAGCGCCCATTGGGGGTGGGCCAGCCGGGCGATGGTCAGCAGGCAGTTGGTGGCAGGCTCGTCCTGCAGGCTGCGGGAAGGGCGATGCGAGCGGCTGGGAATATTCAGCTTTTCCAGGCTGGTGGAGATGGAGAAACGCAGGGCGTCTGACATGAAGGGCGCCAGGATGGCAATGTCGCCGGGTTGGTATCCGCCTTCGGTGACCAGGGAAGCGATCTTGTTGGTGATGTCTGCCACCATTTCGGGTTGGTAATTCAGGTAATTAAATTCGAGGATGTCGCGAATGTCCGGCGATGGAACAGCTTCCTGGCGATTGATAATGGCAGAAAGGGTGTGGCGCAGGTTATTCATTACGGGGGGCGTGACGAAGGACTGATCGAAAGTAAATTGTTGCGCAGATTGCTCTTTCAGGCGGTATCCGCTGGCAGGGTCAGCGCCGAGGAAGGAACGGTAGCCGCCATCGGTGTCGAAGATGAGCAAACTGGAGTCCATGTCCGGCAGCAGACTGCTGACGATCTCATGCACAACGGGTGTGTCTTCTTCGAGGTTGTCGAAGATGAGGTGGCGGTAGGAACGCAGGAAGTATTGGCGGAATTCCTCGGAGGGGAAGAGGATGGAATGGAAGATTTCCAGCTGGAGGGAGAAATCGAGCAGGTTGTTTTCGAGGCAGTAGGCACGGAAAAGATTGGCACATTCCTGGGCTTCTTCATATACGCGGAGCTGGGCGGGTTCACCGACCCAGGCGGTTTTCAAGCGCTCGCCGATGGTGTCGTGCGGGATGCCGATGGCGGCGGCTTTGTTGAGGTTGTCAATGATCTGGCTGAACAGGCGGTTGCGGTCAATGGTGAGGGAGTCAAAATAGCCTTTTTCCAGCAGGGGGGTGACGAGGTGGGCCATGTAGTATTGGGAGGTTTCGAGGGTGAGGAAGGTGGGTTGCCCGTTGGGATTCTGAAAACCGGCCTGTGCGGCGATCAGCGGCCAGAAGAGCTCGATGGAGCGGCGGGCGATACCGCCCAGGGTGGCAACGGTCGGCAGGCCGCCATAGGGCAGGTCAGGGCTTTCCAGTGCCTGGTAATAGGGGAAGGCCAGGGTGCGCTGGGGAACGAGGACAAGGATTTCCTGTCCATCGATGCCATTGGCGAGGAGGGTGAGCAGCCTTTCGACACCGGCGGTGGTTTTGCCGGTGCCGGCGGGGCCTTCCAGGAAGGCGGAAGCGTCAAGCGCAAGGCTGGCGATGGCGGTTTGTTGTTTGGTGAGTTGGATGGGATAGTCCACTGTTTCCTCCTGGGTTTATTTTAGCGCAGATGGGAGGATTTTGGGGGGAAAAGCCCTCTCCTGATTTACTGCTGCGCAGTAAATCTGTCCTCCCCAGGCAAGCTGGGGAGGAGTGGATGAAATATGGATGCCCAAAATCTTCGACGGAAAAATCAGGAGGCGCTTTTCTTCTAAAAAGTGACAAATTTGACTGTGGTCTGGCATGCAGCAAGAATATTACAAACGTGCTGCTCTGCGTTGTTTCTTTTTCTCTCGCAGCCATTTTTGCAGGGCGGGGATGCGGAAGACCATCAGGGTGATAAAGATGATGGCAAAGACGAGGATCAGCCGCCGATCGTATTTTTTGGCCCACCAGGCATGTACCAGCACGGAAACCCCGGCGAGGTAAATAAAGCGGTGAAGGGTCTTCCATCGGGTTTTGAGCTTTTTGATGCTCCATTTATTGGACGTGAGGGCGAGGGAGAGGAAGATCAGGAATCCCAGCAGGCCGGGGAGGATGAAAATCTGGAAGCGGAGGTTTTTCAGGATGAAGCCGATTTGCAGGCGGTAATCCAGTACGACGAAGGTGAGCAGGTGCAGGCTGGCATACATGAAAGTGTACAGTCCCAACGGTCTGCGAAATTTGCGGGCAATGTCTACGCCCAGCAGATAGAGCGGGGTGCAGGCCAGGGTGAGCAGCAGCCCTGATATGGCAAACCTGCCGGTGTATTGGGTAGTGGCCTGGATGGGGTTGGCGCCCAGATTATTGGCAAACCACTGGATGACCAGCCACAGCAGAGGCGCCAAAGATACTGGATGCACAATCCAGAGCGGCACAGATTTTGATTTTAATACCATAAGCTCAAGTCCATATCTTTGTAGAGATGAGCAACTTCTTCTTCATATCCATTGAACAGGAGGGTGTCTACGCGGGCATTGCTGCCAATGACACGCTCAGAAGCCTGCGACCAGCGAGGGTGATTGACGTTGGGGTTGACGTTGGCATAGAAGCCATATTCGTGCGGGGCAACATTCATCCACAGCGAGATGGGCATGTCCTTGACCAGTTCGATCTTGACGATGGATTTGATGCTTTTGAAACCGTACTTCCAGGGAACGACGACCCGCAGCGGGGCGCCGTTTTGCGGCAGGAGCTGCTTGCCATACAGGCCGGTGGAGAGGAGGGTCAGGTCGTTCATGGCTTCGTCAAGGCGCAATCCTTCGATATAGGGCCAGGGGAACATGTCCGAACGCGCGCCGGGCATCTGATCTTTGTCCAGCAGGGTGACAAAGCGCACGTATTTTGCTTCAGAGGTGGGTTCCACTTCTGCGAGGAGTTTGGAGAGGGGGAAGCCCAGCCAGGGGATGACCATCGACCAGGCTTCGACGCAGCGCATGCGGTAGATTCGTTCTTCCTCATCGAATTTGGTGATGAGTTGATCGACGTCATAGGTGCCGGGGTTATTGACCAGACCGGATACTTCTACAGACCAGGGATTGGTCTTGAAGTCTTTCGCCAGGCGGGCGACTTCTTCCTTACCGAGGCTGAATTCATAGTAATTGTTATAGGAGGTAATATCTTTAAAACTGGTCAGGTTTCTGCCCAGCTCGTCTGTGGCGGCACTGGCAGCCGGCTGGGTGGCATCTGAAGCGGGCGCGGTGGCGGTGATACCGTTGATCACGGCAGCGGCATTTGGCTGGCAGGCGGCCAGGAATCCGGCGCCAGCTGTCACCATTGCAGCTTTTTTAAGGAAATTCCGGCGGGAGTAAACTTTTTCCGGGGTGATTTCAGAGGAGGGTATTTTATTCATGGTATGACTCACTTTCGCAACAATGATAAATGTGAATTAATTAGATATATTATATCATTATAGTCAAAATAAGTTGCTCAGGGATTAGGAAAAGGCCCCTGATATTCTGTCTTAAAATTTTGATGGGGTGATATCGGGTTTTCTTTCTTTGGTAAGGCAAGAAATTGGTCGTTTCGTCAATCCAGGGTCGGGGAAAAATCGATGATGGTAGAAGTGAAAAAGCAGGTCAGGTGTGCTAAACAAAACCCCTGCCAGCGCCTAAAGGCTGGCAGGGGTTTTGTGAATTCGAAAGGTTTTATTTGCCGGTGTAACTTGCCATAAATTCGAGCAGGGCACGGGTGAGCAGGGTATCGTCGGCGGCGCGGTGGCTGTTGGGCAGGGGGATGCCGCAGTCACGACCGGCATTCTCCAGTTTGTGGTATTTGTAGGTGCGCCGGCGCGGGTCAATTTGTCCAGCGAATTGGGCGTACATTTTCATCACGCAGAATGTCTGGAAATTTTCTTTCCAGGGCAGACCGACATTTTGATGGGTCTGGCGGATCATGCGCATGTCAAATTCTTCGTTGTAAAAGCCGATGACGCGGCCAAAGAGGATGCTGCGGATGATCGGCCAGTGGACGGCCCAGGTTTTCGCGCTGGCAACCATGTCGTTGGTGATATGGTGAACGGCTGCCGCGTCCGCCGGGATGGGGCGGGCAGGTTTGACCAGCTCATCAAAGAGAATGCTGCCATCATGATCGATGATGGCGATTTCGACGATTTCCGCGGTTTTATCCAGACCGGTAGTCTCCGTGTCAATGTAAACAGGCTGTTGAGCCAGGCGCTGGCGGGCGATGGCAACAGCTTGCTGGCGGGGTGTGAGTTGGTGAAAATCCATAAGGTACTCTTTCGTTGCTGGTTTTAGGGAAGTTTCCAGTATGCAATTTCATCCACGTCAACAATCAGGCCGCCGGAGGTGCCGGCAACGAACAGTCCATAATGGCCGCTGCTGGTGATGGCGGAATCACTGACTTCCTTGATCATTTTATCATTGACATAGATTTTAAAGGTGGTGCCTTCGGCGCGGATGGCGAGACGGTTAGTCTGACCTGCGCCGCCGAGGATGGCGGGGTCAGAGCCGCTGGCAATGGTATTCACGCCGCCGCTGTTCCAGCGGGCGAGGCGGTACTGGCTGTCACAGGTGATCCCCAGGTAGTAACCATAACCGTCCGTGTAATCTGGCGCACGCAGAACAAGGCCATACTGATCCTGTCCGGAGCAGGATTTGACGTTGAAGATGCCTTGCAGGTAGATATTGGCCGGTATCTCTGATGTGAGCCGCCAGCCGCGATAGCCGGCTCTGTTGAAACTTTTCATGACCATGACCCCATTGGCGACGGCAAAATAGGAATTTGCGTCTTCATAGGGTGTCTGCAAACCAAAGGGGATATTGCTGTCCATCGGATTACGCAGGGTGGGGTTGCCCAATTCGAGCGTAGGGGTAATGGTGGGGGTTGGGGTGGCCGCCCCGGTCGGGATGGCGGTTGCAGCCGAAGCCGCGGTCTCTGCGGCAACCTGGGTTTCAGATTGGGGCTGCACCTCTACCGGTCGATCGGCAGAGGGATCGCTTTGAGCAGCCTCGCTGGTTTTGGCAACGAGGGTTGCAGCGACTGAGGTGGCGACGGGGTCTATTTCGCTGATCATCTCTGCGGTCAGTGAAGCGGATACTTTTGTGGCGATTGAGTCCGGGGTTGGTGCTTGTTCTGCGCCGGGGAAATTACAGGCGCTCAACAGGAATGGCAAAAGGATGATGAAAGTCAATGGTTTTCTCATTGGCAACGCTCCTTAATCGGATAAAAGTACGTTGATTTATTATAAACCAGAATAGAAATTCGTGATGAGGGATTGGTGATTAGGGATAGAGACAAGAATTGTGTTAACGCACGCAAGACCGCCAGGCTGTAAAGAACTACAAACACATGATTGCTGCTTTGACGCAGAATTTGAAGCTCAAAAAGGGGGTTGTCATGTATAATTTCAGATAGATGAAAACACATGTGGTGCAGTTGGAACGAGAGGATGATATTGTATCGGCCCGCGATAAAATGCTGTGGAGCAAGGCGCCGCGCATTCTGGTGGTGTGGCCGCGGCGCGGAAGGGTATTGAATCGAGAGCTGGATATTTCCTTACTGAAGCGGCAAAGCCAAAAATTGGGGGCGGAACTGGCATTTGTTACCCTGGATGATGATGTGGTCCTGTATGCCGGTGAGATGGGTATTCCAGCATTTGATTCTGTTTCACGGGCACAACGCAGTATTTGGAAAACTTCCCGGCGGGAAGCGCTGCCAGCTGAAAGACCGCGCCGAGATCATACGCTGAAGGAACTGGCCGAATGGAATAAAGCGGTAAATCAACCTGCCAAGATGAAGGCACCGGTACGGATCGGGGCGTTTTTTGTGGGGGTCGCAGCAGTGCTGGCGTTGGGTTTGTTTTTGCTGCCGGGGGCAAAGGTAACTGTGCAGCCTGCTGAAGAAGTGCAGACAGTGAATTTGAATGTGCGGTCTAACCCGGCGGTGAAGGCTCCCACGCTAGCAGGCGCCGTTCCGGTCAGCGGTATGACGATGATCGTGGAGGGCCAGGATCAAATTCCGGCAAGCGGTGTATTGAAATTATCGGACAGCTACGCTGAAGGAGAAGTAGAACTAACCAATTTGACGGATGAAACTGTGACGGTGGAGGCCGGGACGATTGTCCTGACGACCAGTGAACCGCCGGTTCGTTTTCAGACATTGAAGAATGTGACGGTAAAAACAGGGAATGAAGACACGGTTTTGGTCAAGGTGCAGGCTGTTATCCCTGGAGATGCTGGCAATGTGGCCGCCGAAACGATTTTGGCAATGGAAGGGGTTTCCGGTCTGGCGCTGCGGGTTTCCAATCCAGCAGAAACGACTGGCGGCGATAACCGCAACGTGCCTACGCCGACCGAGCAGGATTTACGCCGGGTGACGGACCGCTTGCTGCTCTCGCTGCAGGAGAGTGCGCGAGAGGATATTGAACGCGTGTTGGGAGAATCGGGCATTCTGATGGCAGAACCTTTGCAGGTGGGGGAGATCCTGGCTACCCAGCAGCAGCCCGACCTGGGAGAACCGGGAGATGAATTGACTTTAACGTTGCAGATTGAGTACAAAGCCCGCTATATTAAACGGGAAGACCTGGTGCGGGTTGCGGTTTTGGCGATGGATGCCGGGCTGCGGCCAGGGTATGAGCCGGTGCAAGGGACGATCGAGATTGTAGAAGTTCAGCAGACCAATTCGGGCGAAGAGATCGGCGAGTGGCGGGTGGCAGCAGCACGCACGGTTCGTGAAAATTGGCAGCGTGATGCCGTGATCCGTGCTCTGCTGGGCGCAAAGCTGGATGAGGTTGCAGAAATTTTGGCAGCGGAACATCAACTGGCTGGCCCGCCTGCGGTACAAATGCGGCCGGGATGGTGGCCGCGGCTGCCGTATTTGCCCTTGCGGATCGAACTGGTGGTACAGTGAACGGGCGCGTGTTAGGCGTTGATCCCGGCGAAAAGCGCCTGGGGATTGCGATCAGCGATCCTTCCGGGACGATTGCTGGTCCGCTGACGGTGGTCAAGCATGTAGCGCGGGCGGTGGATGCGGCGCGGATTGCCCGGCTGGCGGCAGAGCAGGGAGCTGTGTTGATTGTGGTAGGGCAGCCGCTGGATGCGGAGGGTGAGGTAGGCCCGCAGGGACGAAAATCACTGCGGCTGGCGGAGGCAATCCGGTCATGTACAGACCTGCCGGTAGAACTGTGGGACGAGAGCGGCAGTACACAGGCCGCAATTGAAGCACGGCGGGCGATGGGCGCAAAACGAAAAAAACGCAGCGGTCATCTGGATGACCTGGCGGCGACATTTTTGCTGCAAGCCTGGCTGGATCAGCACGAGTGAGTGTGGCAGCGGGGATTTGCTGAGGACTGTAATGACAGATAAACGATCTCAGGTATCGCGACTGATGGTGATTTTGATCATGGCTTTGCTGTGTGTTTTTTTGGGGCTGGCTTTGTTCTTCACGATCTCTCTGTTGGCGAAGGTGGAAGATACATTTGGGCCGCCCACAGATTTGGGCGTCCCGCAACGGATAAGCTATACGTTTGGTTTGTTACGCTATGAAGACGATTTACTCACTCCCGTTGATTTTTCTCTGGCAGAAGAATATAAATTTGAGATTGGTGCGGGGGAGGCGATTCCTTCGATTGTGAATCGTTTACAGGCGAAAGGGGTGATCCGCAATGCGACGGCCATGCAAACTTATTTGATCTATTCCGGGCTGGATACTACCATTCAGGCTGGCGTGTACAAAATTCCGCCCGGTTTGAATGCGGTGCAAATCGCACAGCTTTTTCAGGACGCCACGCCTGCCACGATCAGCTTTGGGGTATGGCCCGGGTGGCGGTTAGAAGAGATTGCCGCAACACTGCCCTCCTCCGGACTGGCGATCACACCGCAAGAATTTATTCAAACAGCCAATTTGCCTGCGACACGTGCGGAGTATAGCTGGGCAGAAGCCGCAACTGTGGAAGGATATTTTCTGCCTGGTTCGTATGAGATCGAGCGGGATGCGAATGTGTTTGATTTGCTTGAGGTGCTGCTGGGTGCATTTGATGAGCAGATCAGCCTAGAGATGCGTGCAGGTTTTGGTGCGCAGGGATTGAGCCTGCAAGAAGCGGTTATTCTGGCTTCCATCGTGGAACGGGAGGCCGTGATTCCAGAGGAGCAGCCCGTGATTGCTTCGGTGTTCCTTAACCGGCTGGCGGTGGGGATGCCTTTGGAGAGTGACCCGACAGCACAGTATGTGATTGGGTATGTGGCGGAACAAAACACCTGGTGGAAAAATCCACTATTGGCGGCAGACCTGCAAGTCCATTCGCCCTATAATACGTATGTGGTGAGCGGACTGCCCCCCGGCGCAATCTGTAATCCATCCTGGGGCGCATTGCAAGCGGTGGCTGCGCCGGTGTCATCGGGATATTATTTCTTTCGGGCGCGCTGTGATGGATCGGGGTATCATCATTTTTCGACGACGTATGAAGAGCATTTGCAATTCGCCTGTCCATAGTGGGCGACAGGATGTTAAATTAAATTATTGAATGGAGGAGAATATGAGCAAGTGGGAATGTTTAGATTGTGGGTATGTGTATGATCCCGAAATTGGCGATGAGGAGAACGGGATTGCTCCCGGAACGCCTTTTGCTGACCTGCCAGATGACTGGGTATGCCCGGATTGCGGCGCACCCAAAGACAATTTTGAAGAGTTGTAGGTGATGCGCTATGTGATTGCAGGTGGTGGTGTGGCCGGGGTAACCGCAGCGAAAGAGATTCGTAAACTGGACCCTGAAGGACGGGTTGATCTGTTTTCTTCGGAGTCATACCCGTATTATTTTCGTCCCAAGCTGTGGGAATTTATTGCGGGAAGGATTTCGCCGGAAGCGACTTACTATCGGCCTGAAAGCTGGTATGCAGAACAAGGGATTAACTTGTATTTGCATACGGCGGTGACGGGTTTGGATACGAATGAAAAGGTACTCACCCTGGCAAATGAACGGGCGGTGTCCTTTGACCGGCTGGTGATTGCCAGCGGCGGGCGTTCCTTTGTGCCACCGGTGGAAGGCGTGGGACTGGATGGGGTGTTTGCTCTGCGTACGCTGGATGATGCCAAAGCGATTGTCACCTGGGCGGACACGGTCCAGTCAGCGGTGCTGATCGGCGGCGGTTTGCTGGGGCTGGAAACAGCGAAGGCATTGGCAGATCGCGGGTTGATGGTGAGTGTGGTGGAATTCATGCCGCGTTTGCTGCCG
>Ga0334888_1005760_pt1 | contig 10213 bp, 5 predicted proteins | sample GraSluR1_MG_FD_207227 | JGI IMG/M metagenome (GOLD analysis project Ga0334888, IMG submission 207227) | Sludge microbial communities from methane-producing bioreactor in Wageningen University, Netherlands - Granular Sludge_3_08-R1 | ecosystem: Engineered > Bioreactor > Anaerobic > Unclassified ...
TCTATTCACAAAAATACGGGCCTGATAATCATATTTGTCGGAACGGTAAAAATCCTTTTCATAAAAAAGTTTTTTACCTGTTTCGTTATAGTTTATACTGGTTATCCTCAAAACAGGAATTCCATCGGGAAGATTTAGAAGTTTCTTTTCATCCTTCTTCGCTTTCGCCGCTTGAATAGTACTATCCATAAAATAAACCGACAGGGAATATTTTTCGTTTAAAAGCCTGTACAGGGATGATTCCAGATTACAGTTTTCCAGATTCGGACAATACTGCTCAGGTATAAACACCTCCTCTATAGCAATGGGAATTCTATCTGCAAACCGAAGCCGCCTTATGTTATATACACTTTGACCCAGCTTCAGTTCCAGTAAAACATTAATATCCTGCCTGTCTCCCGTTTTTCCAAAATGAAGCACGGCGGTTGATGGTACCAGCCCTCTGCTTGTTACAGTTTCAGTAAAACTCATAATATTACGCTGAATGATTTTACTTCTGGATACATAAGTACCCTTTCCTTTTTCTCTGAACAATACGCCTTCGGCAACCAATTGGTTCAATGCCTGTCTAACTGTCATACGGCTGATGCTCAGACTCTCGCTTAATTCCCGCTCTGATGGTATCAAATCTCCATTCAGATACTTTCCCTCTTTGATTTTCTCCAGAATAATATTCTTCAACTGGTAATATACCGGAACCGGACTCTTTTTATCAATGCGCATGAGTTATCCCCTTTTGGCCTTTTTATCTTTTTCCATTATATCCTGTTTAACTGTAAATCTTTTTTGAGTATTATAGCACACAGGTTATATATGTTGTACTAAATTTTTAGTACAACATATATAGGTAGGTTGTTTATGAACATTATTTTTAATAACAGGCCCCCTGCTTCCTAACGGTTTATTCTTCCGCATACATCCTCGGAGAAGCGGTTAATATATGATTTTACATATTCTTCTATGCTAAGGTTCGGTTCCTGTATCAGCGGTGTCAGATCCATACCGTAATTCATGGATTGTGAGGTATCGGTCTGATGAGATTCGGCATAGGTGGCATTGGCAATCCTTCTTCCCGCCGTTGCCAGATCATAACGTTTGCCTCCGCATATCTGGGAATCGAACACCCCGACAAGCGCGGCCGCAAGGTTAGCATGGCTGCTGACGTTAAACATAACCTTGTCGCTATCCACCATCCAGTCAAGGCTTCTCCATACCTCGCAGCCATACAGTTTATTAGGGCGTAATTCACGGGGAAGCGCCCGGATCGCAGCAATTACTTTTAAAGCTACCGCTACATGTGTATCATGCTTGTCTGCAAGGTTATGTGTATAAATGATCCGTGGGGCAGCCTTTTCAATCAAGCATTTTAATTCTTCTGTCGATTGCCGGTTCTCCCTGTTCTTAACTTCGGCACTTGTGTAATCCAGCAATGCCTGTAGTCCGTATTCGCCTATATATGCCGCTTTTTTCTGCTCCATCTTGCGGACTGCCCGCATATCCTCGTCAGAATAGGAAGCATATATACCGTCCCTTGCGCTTCCGGCGCCGTCAGTCACTACCGTGCCGAAAAACCAGTTATCTTTATTGCCAAAGCACTCAACAATTCCGTGATATGCCATAATTTCAAGATCGTCCTGATGGGCTGATATACCCATATGTGTTGTTCTTGCAACCGCTTCGTCAAAATCCTTGCCATCAGGCACATACCATTCTGCACCGGGTTTATTCAGTTTCATATAAACTCCACCTTTTTCCATATTTTTTGTTACCGTATCTCCGGGAGACTGGCGGCTGCGATTGACTGCCCAACCCTGCGGCTGGACTCATCGGGAAGATGCAGCTTTATTTTTTCGGCCAGATCAGGAAAATATAAACGAAGTACCTGCCGGGCATTTTGTTGTATCAGTTCTCCGCCCATACCCGAGGTTACCCTTCCCAGAATCAGGACATGCTTTATGTCATAAAAATCCGAGTAGTGTGCCAAAGAATACCCCAGATAACATCCAATATCTTCAAATATACGTTTTGCCCTTTTATCCCCTTCATTCAGCAGGTTTTGTACCGCTTTCAGTTTTTCTGCCTGCGTTGCGGCACAATTAAAGTTTATACCTGCGTTTTCAGCCAGTTTGACAACTCCATCCTGGGAAAAGTATTTTACCCCGCATCCAAAATCACCGGACCATTCATCAACCATAGCGCCGTGATGATAATCCACCGGTATAAAAGCAAGCTCGTTTAGCCATCCTGTTATATTCCCTCTCGAATCGACATAACCTCCGGCTTCACTGGTACCCATGGCAATACCGAGAACATTTGTGTCATTTAGCTCCATCGCGCCGGCAAGAGCTGTAACATCTCCGTCATTAGCCACTTCTATCGGAACGTTCCCCATATCTTCCGAAGCTTTTAAGAATATGTCCTTTACTTTTTCGTTAAAAACATCTTCCGGCACCTGAATAAACAACGATGCGGCCATGACCCTGTTATTGATATAAATTCCCGCAGAACTGACGCCAATGGCATCCACATTTGGCAAATGCTCCGCTGCCTTTTTCATTGCGCCGATGATATGCTCATAGTGGTAACCGGGGTCATTTTTTGTTTTAGGATTCCAAACGATTTCTTCGCTATATACCGCATTTCCGTTTATAACAGCCGAAACCTTCAGATCACTTCCTCCGGCGTCAAAGCCTATACGGCAGCCATCAAGATGTCTTCCCAGAGGCTTTGATTTTTCGACGGCATCGGGTACTTTTGAAGCGTCTGTAACTTCAACGGTAAAAGGTTTTTCATATACACGCCCCATGAAACCCGCGTCAAATTCCCTCAGTCCGCCTGGCTTATAACATTTTTTTATGTAATACCCGATACAATCCGGACCCCCTATAATAACCTTCCAACCTCCATATATCCAGAGCAGGGATTTAACCAACCGCTCCGCATAGAAGAAGTTTTTCTCGTCCATTCCCGATCCTTCCGCAAATATCCTGGTTCGGTAAACAGACATCAACCCGTTGTTTCTCTCTATCGCTATCTTTAGAGGAACTCCGCCTCCGGCGAATTGAACCTCCCTCAGAAATTTCCGGTTTTCCAAAGCTGCCGGAAGGAAACCTGGATCAAACATCGGGAAAAAACCGGTATTCCCATTCTCAACTCTTGGCTCCATCTTATTACTCCCTTGCATTAAAATTAAAGTGGTATAGTGGTATATACATGTCATATTATAATACGTATTGTGTAACAGGTCAAGAACAGCAAAAGCCGGCACGGCAAAATGATTACAGTGATTACAGAGTGCAACTAAACAGAAGACCATCGGAATATACTGTAACCGCCTTCTTCAATATGTGAAGAGAAACCTTTACCCTCAGCTGATTTTAACTTTGTTCCGCTTCTCAACTCTTCCACTTGCCCGTCGGAAGCAATCAGGTTCGAGGGAATAATTACCCTGAAGGCTTGAGACTTTCCCGTATTAATCACAAAAAGCAACCTGCTGTTTCCGGAAACCCCGGTCCGCCATTGCAGTAATTCTTCCGATTCAATCCTTATCGGATGCTGAGCGTTTGCACAAATACATAAATACTTCATGAATTTTTCGAATTCACCGTAGGGCTTTTCCTGGTATCCTCGACCGATAAAATCACCCAGCACGATAACCCTGCCTTTTCCTGCATGATTTATAATTGACAGTATATTGCCGGCATCATCTCTGGCCGCAATACGGGAATTGAACTTTTCAGCACTTTCTTTAAGAGGTGTATAGTATTCATTTTTATTATTCTGAGCACCTGTGGCAATATGGTCGGCATTTCTCTCAAATCCGGTTTTTAATGTGAATTGATTCCCATCCATATCGAGAATTAACTCTTCATGCTCAAGTACCCGCCTTCCCAGATCCTCAATCCCAAGAGCATAGGCAAAGGAACGCTCCGGACCCGAATTACGGTAAAATCCCCTTGAAGTATATGCATCCGCCTCAGCCTCAATCAGCAGGATTCCTCCGTTGCGTACAAAGTCAATGATTCTGCCGGCTTTTTTGTCCGATACAACCAGTGGCCAGGGCATGATGAGCAGCCGATGATGCTGAAGGCTGTCAATATTTGCCTGATCTACAATATCATAAGGTATCTGAGTACGCTCCAGCGCCGACATATATCCTGTTATACTGTCTCTTGCCCGAACCGCCGCCGAGTCCTGAGCCCATTCAAGATTGTAAGCATCGGGTTCAAATATTACCCCTACCTTTGCTGCGTCCGGCACATACCCATCAAGCAAGCGATCGTACTTTCCAAGAAAAGCACCTGTCTCCCTCATCATGGCAAGCCTTTCATCCGCCAGACCATCCAACCCGGACAACCCGTATCCGGATGATTCCTTTCCAAAGACCTCATCCCGCCAGCACCAGAAAATAACAGCCTTGGCGCCTCTTCCGTAGCCATTCCAAACCCAGCGCTGCTGTGGCTTTGCTTGTACGGAAGGGAACACTTCAAACCCGGAACGAGCCGACCCGCCTTGAAGCTCGCTGACCCATACCACACCGCTGTTGGCTGCGGATCGAGAGGATTCTACCCTAACGCCAAAGTCTACATCACTTACTTTAAACCAGAATGGGAAATGGGAGCACCCATATCCATCAAGTTTTGACGCAATTTCAAAGTCATTTCCGCGATTCATGGCATGATTTTCCTCATCGCCTACCGCTCGATAGGATGGCTGTCCTGCATGCGCCAAAATAAGATGGTTTGGATCAGATTCCCGGATAGTATCATACCGAAACTTCGCATGCTCAGCGGCACGCCACTGCATGAACGCCTCAAATTCCATCATTTCCGTATACGGTCTATTGGGCATTTTGCCCGGAAACACGTCCTCCCAGCTGCAATACCGCCTTTTCCACGCTGCGTTCAGTCCCGAAAGATCAGTGTATTTGTTTTTTAACCATTGACGGAATGCTTCCAGAGTATATGGGCAAAAACAGACAAGCCCGTCTGACTGGACATTCCATCGAAGCTCATTCCAGCAGTCCCAGCCAAGCATATTTTTCTTTCCGGCATACCGCTCCGCCGTCTTTTGAAAAAATACCCGCATGCCTTCGAGTACAGCGGGATTATCGAAACACCCTCCCGGTGTTAAGCCCTGGTGTGCTTCTACACGATTTGAGGAAACAACCTTGTTGCCAAAGTTATCTATCATATGGGAATCGGGTATCAGCCTATGTATCCAAAGTGGCTGCAGTTCGGCAATGGTACTTAAAATAATACCCAGTCCCCTCTTCTCCGCTTCATCGGCCAGCTCATCATAGTCACTGAAATCAAATACTCCCGGCTCAGATTCGACCCAGGACCACATGACCCAAAGCTGAACCGCGTTGAGTCCCGATGCTTTCATCAGATCCAGATCTTCCTTCCAGTATTTCTTTTCGGGAAAGGGCGCCCGATAATATTGCGTCGCCAGTATCATTTCTTCATCTCTCCATTCTCTTTCAATTAAAATATATTAGAAAATATTAATTGACTGAAATATTAAGGCATGACACACTTCATTATGCTGACAATTTTATTTCTTATTTTTTCGGTAAAATTAAGCATCTCTTGCCGTAAAACCATTAAATGGACTGATATATTCTTTATATATCGTCATCAATTGGTTGCAATCTTAATGAAATTTATTGAGTTACGGGCATAAGCTCCGGTAAAATACCGGAGCTTAATTTATAATATTTACAATTAAATATTTGCCCTTTTAGTTACAAGCAGGGTTCTTTAATTAAGTAATTCCCTTTTCTTCAACCCTATTTGATTTTTGTAATATTGTCCTTATTCACTGTTTTATTTCCTACAATAATCACGGGTTTGTCAGCTCCGCTAATTGTATTGTGGTGTATGTGGTTGTAGTTGCATTCGCCGTTTTCTATTATACCGGCCGACACAGTACCTTTCCGATTGGAAATAATATTGTCTGAAATAATGGACTCAGAAATATTATTAAGTTTAATTCCATAATTATTTCCATTGGACTGATTTGCATCCCGTATAATATTTCCTGATATAACACAGTTTAGAATGTCTTCATTCGACTCCATGGTTACATTAATTCCATTCCCGCCAACATTAGTAATGATATTATTTGAAATGACAGCACTTACAGGTTCTTCTGCAATAGCTGGAAGACTGAGTACTATTCCGTCACCGGCAATATTATAAAAATTATTACCTGTAAAGATATATTGTTTGTATGCCTTTGATACTGCATTTATTCCTACATTTCGAGAATCTCTGACCTCATTGCCCGTTATAGTGAGAGATTCACAAATAACCCCATTTGTTCCCCTGAACACTGCGCCGCCCACTATACGGTTGTTAGCTATAACATGAATGCCTCCGGGAACCTTACCATACCGGTGACGCACAGCGACGCCTCCATAGACATAGTTATTGGAGAAGGTTGACTGCTGGGTGCCGTCTGCAAAGGCAGCATACTGATTATTATCAACAGTATGAACGTAAATGATATTGTTTGTAATTAAATAATCAATGGTAGCCTCATGGGCATCTATAACATTTGAATCCTTTATGCTGGCTCCAACTAAAACATTATTCGTAATAACTATTCCTCTGTTAAGGCCGTCGTCTCTCTCAACTGAGCTTGATGCGATACAGTGTCTGCAGTTCTCTATTAAGTTATCTGTTATTCTTATTGCGGTACATGCATTCATCAAACCTATTCCATATCCGACACCCGCAAAGTTGCAATTTTTTATGGTGCAGCCGCTAACCGTTACATCAAAACATCTGGCCAAAATAATTGCTTCTCTTCCGAAATTCTCAAAATAACAGTTTGTTATAGCGGATTCTTTGCACATATTAAGCTGAATGCCGTCTTTTTTAAGCGTACTTCCTCCTGCGACGCCCTGTATGAATTTAATATTATCTATATGGAATTTCGAAGGCCTGTAAACTTTGGCTTTTGATGAATCAGATACAAGGTAATTCCGGATGAGCGGCTCGGTGATAGTCACCGTATTCCCTGATACCTTTTCAACTGTATACATTTCACCTGTCAATTGATCATAAAAAGTCGGGTCATCCGGACACCATTTAATTGAATTGGATATCGCTATCAAATCACCTGATCTTATATTTGCAGCATTATTCAATACTATTTCAGTAGACCCTTGATCTTTATCCTGAGTAAGATACCTGGTTCCACCCGGTACCACACTTCCGTATACTTCAAATGACTCAGGCTGATTGGTGTTAAAAATAAATTTGACATCTCCTTCACCGAATATTTCCATGTCTTTTCCACCCAGGTTGATTACTTTTGAAATCAAGTATGTTCCCGATTTGACGTATATTCTCGAACCGCTGGGAACTTCATTCAGAGCAGCCTCTATACAGGCTGTGTCATTTGCATAATGACTTGTCAGATAGTCCGCATCGCCTGCCTTGGCTATTGTATAAGTTCCCTTGTGCTCCTCTTTATAGGGTTCTATGGCGTTATTGTACGCGATGATTGCAATATTTAAGGTTTCCAGTGCGCTGTTCACTTCCGTAACCGTAGCTCCTTCATCATCAACAACTGCCTGGGCTGACGCTATTACCGCAATCAATGCGTCCAAATCCGATTGAAATACTTCTCCCGGGCTGAGCGGAAATGTTCCCACCTGAGCGCTGTTCGCCAATCCCTGAGCCGTTGAGATTAAGGCTGTCAATGTGGCTTTAATATCTGAGCCACGGATAGAATGACTGCTTATAATAAATGCATCATCAACTTCCGATTGCATTGCAAGCTGCCCTACATCATCCATGGCAGGCGCATCTGTACGGAATTTATAATCTGTTGCAATAGCCGTTTCAATCCCACCCTTGGGTGTTACATATACACTATAGGTTTTTGAGCCAAGATTAGCTTCAATCCTGATATGATACTGCTTGTAGTTTTCAACCGAAACCGTTTCGTCATATCTATATGCACTTCCGTTCCTCGCAATAAATTTCACATCATCTTCGCCCATTTCGTACGCGATGATCATGGACAGCTTTTTCCAGCCGTCAACTGCAGTTGAACTGTCTGCATAACCTATGTTTGAATCCTTTCTGTTGTCGAGGGGCATAAAATCAAATTCAATTTTTACATCGCCCATATTAGTTTCTCCAAGGTTGTGCAAGCCCTCTGCGAAATTTACCTTTGATAACCATTTATTTACATAATGGTTTTTAATAACAAATGCGTCATCAACTTCCGATTGCATTGCAAGCTGGCCAACATCATCCATGGCGGGCGCGTCTGTCCGGAATGCGTAATTCACCGCAATAGCAGTTTCAACCCCATCCTCGGGAGTCACATACACGTTATATGTCTTTGCGTTAAGATTAGCTTCAATCCTGAAATGATACTGCTTATTGTTTATAACGGAAACCGGCTGTTCATATCTATACGAACTTCCGTTCCTCACAATGAATTTCACATCTTCCCCTAATTCATATGCAATGATCATGGACAGCCTTTTCCAGCCGTTAACTATAGTTGAACTGTCTGCGTAACCTATGTTTGAATCTTTGCTGTTGTCAAGAGGAATAAAATCAAATTCAATATCGACCATACCTTTATTGCCTTCTCCAAGGCTGTGAAGACCTTCCGCAAAATCTACCTTCGATAGCCAATCATCATTGGTGATTTGATAGTTTTCTTCTTCCGCGGCATATACACCTCCCATAGTAGTTAACTGGGCTATGAGAAATATCATAGCCATCATGATGGATAATTTTTTCTTCATCTTTAATACCTCCATTAAAAATTAGTACTCCCGAATACTTTAAAAGCCTTCGGGGCATATGCTTATAGATCTGAATCTTTTCAAATCTAAAACATGTTTTGAATATAAAAATATTATAGAAAGACATATACTATAACGGTAATATTGCAGTGCATTCAAAGGACATCATATTGATGCTTTAATAAAATGCTGCGGTAATATTGCGTGATGTTCGCTTTTTATCTGCGCATCTTCCACTCATCTATCATGGCAAGTGTATTCTCCCAGGGCATTATACTATGGGAGGAGGGACAGGAGCTCAATATCAACCCTTTTTTTCCAAAAATGTCAAAGACATTATCCACCGCTTTTTTAATTTCAGCAGTATCGTGACTCCACATATGAAATGTATTGCTGGGCCCTGTCATGACACTTTTCCTGCTCCCCAGTCCGTCTTTAATTCTTTGAATATCATTGCTGCTGTGTGCGATATCAATATGGAGGATACAATCAAAATCCAGATCATTCAAATAATTCAGCATAGGAGTTATTCCCGTATGCAGAGTGTACCCGATCAGCCTTCCCGCCTCATGGGTAAGCTTTATTTCTTCCCGCAGTCTTTTGCCCAGAAAGTGTTGAAGCATTTCCGGACTGTAGAAATCAGCTGTTTCATAAAATCCGTTTCTTCTGATGACATCAGTTCCAAGTTCAAGCATAATCTCCATATGCTTCATATTTACACGGTGTTCCAGTTCCAGGTATTCTTCCACCAGTTCGGGTTCATCCATCATTTTAAAGCAGAGCTCGGTCGCACCGAACATTTGCAGTGCTCCTGTCAGGCCCGTGCCTATATGAGACATGGTTACCAGCTGAAATTCATCCGCCAGCTTTTTGTGCTGCATGAAACTGAATTTCAAACTATCCAGTTGTTCCTTTGTACGTAACGGAAGAAGTATATGCTTTAAGCATTTCAAGTCGGAGGATGTCTCCAGCCAATGTTTTACATAATGACCGGTAAAATCATGGTGCAATGGAATATCCAAACCGAAAGGCCACTTATCATCATACCTGGCAATGGCATATAATTCGCCTGAAGGTGTAATCCATTTTTTATGGATCTCATTGTTTTGAAACCACTTTCGCACTGAAACATCCGGGTCAGGATTGCATGGCTGGAGATATATACTGACCAGCGGATCGGTTTCCAGAACATTGCAGCAATATTCCACCCTGTCCTGCTGCGACTCTCCGAAAGGGAACTGATAACGGTAACCTTTGCGCTGTGTCGGTGTCAAACTATTAAAAAAAGGACATAACGGAACATAGTCTACCGGTTTCCGTTCAAATGCCGCCAGCACTCTCTCCCGGGATGTCATGCCGCTGTGATTGTTTTTTCTTTCTTTAAATAAATTTTTGTTGCTCATAGGCCTGCTTCTCCTCATTTTATTTTTTTAA
>Ga0334888_1005762_pt1 | contig 10205 bp, 6 predicted proteins | sample GraSluR1_MG_FD_207227 | JGI IMG/M metagenome (GOLD analysis project Ga0334888, IMG submission 207227) | Sludge microbial communities from methane-producing bioreactor in Wageningen University, Netherlands - Granular Sludge_3_08-R1 | ecosystem: Engineered > Bioreactor > Anaerobic > Unclassified ...
GGATCGCGGCGAAGCTGGAGGAGCTGGAGACGGACGACATCGACGTGCAGCAGCGGCTGGAGCGCGAGCTGCAACGCGAGTACCACGTGCTCACCGCGGGGAAGCGGCTCGACCGGGTGGCGCAGGACTTCGTGTATCACTTCTCGAAGGCGTGGGAGAGCGGCAAGGCGATGCTGGTGTGCGTCGACAAGATCACCTGCGTCCGTATGTTCAGGCTGATCGAATTCTACTGGGACCAGCATGTTCGCGAACTCGAACGGGAGCTTCCGCGTATTCCGGACGAGCAGGAGGAGCAGGAGCTTCGCCGCCGTATCGCGTGGATGCGCGCGACGCGTATGGCGGTGGTGGTCAGCGAGGAGCAGGGCGAGGTGGAGAAGTTCCGCAGGTGGGATCTGGATATCGAGCCACACCGGCGGCTGATGAAAGAGGGGATGGAGCTGCCGGAGGAGCTGCGCGGTCTGCCGAGGTTCCGCGCCTTGCAGCGCATGCCTCTGGAGGACGCCTTCAAGGAGGAGCGTCACCCGTTCCGTATCGCCGTCGTCTGCGCGATGTGGCTGACCGGGTTCGACGTCCCCTGCCTTTCCACGCTCTACCTGGACAAGCCGATGAAGGCGCATACGCTGATGCAGGCCATCGCGCGGGCCAACCGCGTCGCCGAGGGGAAGAGCAACGGCCTGATCGTGGATTACTGCGGCATCCTGAAGAACCTGCGGAGAGCGTTGGCGACCTTCGCGGGAACGGGGGACGGCGCTCGCGGAGGCGATGAGGGAACGGACCCCGCGAAACCGGACGAGGCGCTGCTTGCCGAGCTGGCGGAGGCGATTTCGCTGGTTCGCGCCTTCCTGCTCGAACGCGGCGCGTCGCTGGACGGCATTCTCGACGGGAGCGGATTCGGGCGCAACGCGGCGATTCTCGCGGCCAAAGAGGCGGCGAACGAGAACGACGAGACGCGCAAGCGCTTCGAGATCATGTGCAGGGCGGTGTTCTCGAAGTTCAAGGCGTGCATCAACGCCAAGGAGGTCAACGACTACCGGAAGGAGCGCGACGCGATCAACATCGTCTACAAGAGTCTTCAGGAGGATCGCGAGCAGGCGGATATCGCAGCGATTCTGCAGCAGCTCTACATGGTTGTGGACGAAGCCATCATGCCGCAGGCCGAGCGCGTGGCGCAGGACGGGCGGCCGTACGATATCAGCAGGATCGACTTCGAACGCCTGCGACGGGAGTTCGAGCGCAGTCCGGCGAAGCGCACGACGGTGCAGAATCTGAAGAGCACCATCGAGGGGCGTCTCGCCCGCCTGCTGCGTCAGAACCCGCTGCGCACCGACCTTCAGCGTCGCTACGAAGAGATCGTCGCCGAGTACAACCGGGAGAAGGACCGGGCAACCATCGAGAGGACGTTCGAGGCGCTGATGCTCTTCTACGAAAGGATGAGCGACGAGGAGAAGCGCGCCGCGAGAGAGGATCTGGACGAGGAGTCGCTTGCGGTCTTCGACCTGCTGAAGAAGCCCGACCTCTCGAAGGGGGAGCTGGCGCGCATCAAGGAGGTTGCTCAAGACCTGCTGCGCGCGCTGAAGGCGGAGACGCTCCGCGTCGACCGCTGGAAGGACAAGGAGACCACCCGCGACGCCGTGCGGCAGGCCATCCGGGACTTTCTGTGGAGCGAGGCGACGGGCCTGCCGGTGAACCGCTATTCGAACGAGGACGTCGGCGCCCGCGCCGACGAGGTCTATCTCCACATCCACTTCGCCTATCCGAGACTCCCCTCTCCCGTTTACGAGTCGGCGGGTTTGGCGTAGCGGAGCGGGCGCGTTTACCCTCGAATCGCCGCCTTCAGCAGCTCGAACTCCTGTCCTATGCTCTTCAGGAGCGACTGCGCGCCGGACAGATCGGCGTTCTTGGCGGCGGTCTCCATTCGCAAGGCCGCCGAACGCAGCGCCTCGCCTCCCACGTTTGCCGCCGCGCCCTTGATGGTGTGGGCGAGCAGCTCCACGGTGGGGGCGTTGCCCACGGCCACGGCGGCGGCGAGCGAGTCCATCTCCGCGGGAATATCCTCAAGAAACGCCTCCAGGATTTCGCGGGTCATCTCCTCGTCTCCCAGAAGTCTGTTCAGCAGCTCGTCCTTTCTCCAGACGGCGCTTTTCGCGCACGTTTCCGTTTCTTCCCGAGGCGCGGGCGGCTCGGATTGGCGGGATTTCTCGTCCGTTCCGCCGGTACGTTCCCTGTGCGGCAACCAGGACGCAAGGGCGGCCGACAGCGCCTCTATCGAGATCGGCTTGGCGAGGTAGTCGTCCATTCCGGCCTCGATGCAGCGTTCCCGGTCGCCGCTCATCGCGTAGGCGGTCATCGCCACAACCGGTATGCGCTTTCCGCCGGGCTTCTCCAGTTTCCGGATGCGACGGGCCGCCTCGTAGCCGTCCATCACGGGCATCTGACAGTCCATGAGCACAAGATCGTATGCGCGTTCCGAGAGCGCCGAGAGGACCTGTTCTCCGTCCGAGACGGCGTCGGCCGAGAAACCGAGCTTTTGCAGCATTCCAAGAGCGACTCTTCTGTTCACGGCGTTGTCCTCCGCGAGCAGGACGCGCACGCCCCTTCTCTCCACGCGCGGGGCGGTTGCGGCGGCATGGCGGTGGACCTCGTCGCGGCAGGCGCTTTCCTGCTGCTTCTCTAAACGGACGGTGAACCAGAACTCCGACCCCTTTCCATCTTCGCTCGTCACTCCGATCGAGCCTCCCATCAGTTCGGCGAACTGTTTGCTGATCGCAAGGCCGAGTCCCGTGCCGCTGAACTGACGTGTGGAGGAGGCGTCCACCTGCGTGAACTTCTCGAAGAGCGTTCCAAGTTTGTCGGCCGGAATCCCGATGCCGGTGTCGCGTACCGTGAATCGGAGGAGGACGGAGCGGTCGTCGTGTTCTGCTACGGAGGCGTTGGTCCGTATCTCCCCGCGGTGCGTGAACTTCAGGGCGTTCCCCGTCAGGTTGGTCATTATCTGGCGCAATCGGCCCGGGTCGCCCCTCAGGCAGCGCGGAACGTCGGGGTCGACGCCGCAGAAGAGCGAGAGCCCCTTGTGTTCCGCGACCGCGCACATGGCGGACTCGAATTCTGCTCGGAGTATGTCGAGGTCGAAGTCCAGCGATTTGAGCTCCAGCTTTCCGGCCTCCACTTTGGAGATGTCGAGGATGTCGTTGAGGATGTCCAACAGGGACTCGGCGCTTGCCCGGATGGTCCGGGCGTACTGCCGCTGTTCCTCGCCGAGGTCGCCCGCAAGCAGCAGCTCCGTCATTCCGAGCACGCCGTTCATGGGCGTGCGGATTTCATGGCTCATATTGGCCAAAAACTCGCTCTTCGCGATGCTTGCCGCCTCGGCCTTCCGGGCCATCTCCTCGGCACGTTTCGTGGCCGAACGAAGTTCGTCCTCGATGAGCCTGTGTTCGGTGATGTCGCGGGCGGCGGCGTAGATCAGTCTGCCTTTCGGGTGGGAGCGCCATTCGATGAAGCGGTACGAGCCGTCCTTGCAGCGGTAGCGGTTGACGAAGTTCAGCACTTTAGCGCCCTGACCGAGCGCGCTCATGGCGTCCAGCGTCGGCTGGAGGTCGTCGGGATGGACGAAGTCCAGAAATTTTTTCCCGTCCAGCTCCTCCGAGGAGTAGCCCAGTATCTCTCCCCACGCGGCGTTGGTTTTGATGAAGTTGCCGTCTATGTCGGCGATGCAGAGGAGATCGAGGTTCACTCGAAAGAAGCCTTCCAGCTCCTCCGCCTGTTTCTTGTTCTCGGTGACGTCGAGGAAGAGCGTCGTAAAGTAGAGCCGTTCGGCGGAGTAGACGTGGACGCGATACCACTTGCCGAGGGGCTCGGAGAACTGCTCGAACTCGCGTTCTCCGCCGCCGAGGGCGACCTCGCCGAAAATGCGGATCCAGTCGGCCCCGGTTTTCTCGAACCCCGGAACGATTTGACGTATCGTGCGGTGCAGCAGGTCGGCCGCGTCGAGTCCTGTCAGCTTCTCGAAGGTGGAGTTCACCGCGAGAAACTCGTAATCCACCGGCTTTCCGAAGTCGTCGAGCACGATGCGGTGATGGGCGAAGCCGATCAGGGGGCTGTGCAGAATATGCTCCTCGATATTCAACGTCATGCTGGAAGCGCCTCCGTTGGGTGTTTACGCGAAGCGGCAGCGCCGGGACGGTTCAGGCGCCGCATCGCTCTTTTTCGTGATTTCTTCGTCGATTCATACTCGATGCAATCATACCATGCTGCTTCTCCGGGCGAACTTTTCGACGCCAACCCAGCGAGGAATGGAAGTGCGGCGAAAAGTTTTCATGACGCATCTGTGAACCTCTTTTCATATTGCCGCAAAATGCTATACTACTGGGAAATTTCTTTTTCCGAAGGAGGAAGGTCGATGCAGCTTTTCATTCTGGTAGCGTATATTCTGGTTTTATACGGCATTTCATGGTATGCGACCAAGCTGATCCAGCAGGGGAAAGGCGGCGCGCTTCAGTATCTTCTCGCCGGTCGGAACCTGCCGATGATCGTGGTGGCGGCGATGCTCGCCGGTCTTGCCATCGGGGGAGCGTCGACGGTCGGCGTGGCTGAGCACGCGTATAAAGCGGGGCTCTCGGCCGGGTGGTACAACGCGGCCTGGGGGACGGCGGGGATCCTCGCCGGAATCTTCGCGGCGCACTACTTCCGCCGCATGGAAGTAAACACGATCCCCGAGATGATGGAGCGGATGTACGGAAAAAGCGCCCGGATGATCAGCGTCGTGGCGCAGCTCCTCATCATGATGGTCATTACCTCGCTGCAGTACGTGGCGGGGGGCGCGGTGCTCACGGCCCTGATGCCGGACGTCTTCACCTTCCAGACCGGAATGATGGTCACGGCGCTGCTTTTCGTCGGCATCACCTTCATCGGCGGCTACTGGGGGGCGGGACTGACCAACGTGGTGAACATTATCGTGATCTACGGCGGCATCCTCGCCGCGCTGTGGAACTCCTCCGAAGTCTTCGGCGGCTTCGAGTCGATCGTCGCCGCGCTGCCCGAGGGGGGGCCGTGGTTCGACTTCGTCTCCGGCGCGGGGTTCGCGATGGTGATGTCGTGGATGGTGGTCATGATTACGCAGGGCTTCTCCGTGCAGGCGATTTCGCAGATCGCCTTCGCGGCGAAGAACGAGAAGGCCGCGCGGTGGGGGTTCATCCTCGGCGGCATCGTCATCCTTCCGGCGGGCTTTCTCTGCGCGCTTTTCGGCATCATCGCCGCGGCCAAGTTCCCCGGCCTTGAACGGGCGGCGCTCGCGCTACCGACCATCATGACGAACATCTCTCCGGTGGTGGGCGGCGTCTTCCTCGCGGCGCTGTGGGCCGCGGGGATCTCCACTGCGGTGGGGTTGCTTCTGGGGAGCTCCACGCTGGTGATGCAGGACATCTGGAAGCGCTTCTTCCCGAGCACGGTCACGGAGAAGAACGAGCTGCTGCTCTCCCGTCTGATGGTGCTGCTCTTCAGCGGCGTCACCTACTTCCTCGCGCTCACGTCGGTGGGCATCCTGCGGACGATCACAACGGCGCTCGCCATCACGGCCTCCTTCACGCTGCTGATCCTGGCGAACATCTTCTTCCCGAAGTACTGCAAGAAGGCCGCCGGATTCTGGACCATCCTCGCCTCGGTGGCGGTCTGGCTGGCGTGGACCCTCTACCCGCAGGTCCGCGTCGCCCCCCATGTGGTCTACCTCGTCTGGCCCGCGTGCCTGGCGACCTTCGCCCTCGCCTACTTCCTGGGCAAGGAACCCGCGGAGAGCATCATCAAGCGCTGAAACTTCGCGGAACGCAGATACGAGGGGCCGTCCGGACGCAGGGCGGTCCCTCGTTCATTCATCTCCCCCGCAGCAGCGCGAGCACCTCGACGGCGGCGGTGCGCGGGAAGAAATCGTACGGAACGAGCCGCTCCACAGCATACGCCTTCTCCAGTATCGCCAGGTCGCGCGCCAGCGTGCCCGGGCTGCACGAGAGGTAGGCAGCCCCCCGAAGCTTGTGCGAGGCGAGCAGCTCCGCGACTTGAGGTTCCAGTCCGGTGCGGGGCGGGTTGACGTACGCGATTCGGCGTTCGGGCGGGGTGGAGCGCAGAAAGTCCGAGATCATAGGGATGCGGTCGGCGCAGCTTCCACGGAGCACCGTCGCGCCGGGCGCGTTGTGAAGGGCGCACTCCACCGCCTCTCCGCTCCCCTCCACACCGAGCGCGTCCGCCCCGCATCTCCGCCAGAGGCGCAGGCTTGCGCCGATGCCGCAGTAGAGGTCGGCCACCGCGTCGCCCGCCCCCGGAACGAGGAAGCGGCGTGCTTCGTCGAGCGACGCGTCGTGCAGCTCCGGCAGGAGCTGCGAGAAGGACCCCGGTCCGTAGAGCAGCCCGCGTGAATCTGCGGAGCGCGGCGCGCCCCATGCGAGCCGCCACCCCCGCTTGGCGAAGAGGCGCACTCCCGCCGCAGGATTCGCATGGAGCCAGAGCCCCTCGACTCCGACGGCTGCGAGACCGTCGGCCGGGGAAGAGCGGTCGTCCCGCTGGGTGAAGAGCCACTCGTCGGTCGGCGTCTCCTTCGCCTTGAAGACGAGCGTCGCCTGCGCCCCGGAGATGCCGAGAAAACGCAGTGGGAAGCTCCCCTCCGGCTCGTCGGGCGGGAGAGCGGAGGCCAGCCGGTGCAGCGTTTTCCGGATTCGCTCGGTATGCACCGGGCAGTCGGTGAGCGGGACGAAGGGGCGGGGGCGCGCGAAGCGCAGGGGGCCGCGAACGTCCGTCCGGACGCCCTCCATGCCGAAACGCCACCCTTCTTCCGGAGTCCAAAGCGCTTTCAGCGCGGTCCGGTCCCGGTACCCCAAGCGCTGTTCCTCCGGGGGCGACACGACGTCCTCGATGCGATCCTCCCAGCGGGAGAGGGAGCGGACGGCGCGGGCCTTTTTTCCGGCGAGCGACTCCTCGACGGATCGCGGCCGTTCGCACGCGCCGCAAGCCGGAGCGCACCCCGGAGGGAGTTCGATAAGAGCATTCTGGGCCACACGCGGTCACCTCGTTTTCGCATATTCTCGTATTCTCGCTCAAGCATACCGCACGCGCTGCAACGGCGCCAGCTCCGGAATCCAAACGGCGCAGAGAATGAAAGCGCCCGCTCGCCGACTACGCCGCGGTCCTGCGGAACCTTCCGGTTTCTTTGCGCGTTTCGTATCCGAAGTGCTTGATCGATTTGATTTTCGGGGGTGCGAATTTACTTCCGAGGGGCTATACTATATTAGCTGAGTATTGATTGTGCTTCGAGGAAAGCGTGAAAATGACTCGTTCGACGGAGGGTAAGTGAATGAAAGTGATGATCGTGGACGACGCCGCATTCATGCGAATGATGATACGAAAACACCTGGAGGAAGCGGGGCACGAAGTCGTCGCGGAGGCGTTCGAATACCACTCGGCGATGGACGAGTTCAAAAAACTGCTGAAGGCCGGAAGGCTTCCCGATGCGATCACGATGGATATTACGCTTCCCGGCAGGCGCTCGGGGATCGATATTACGCGCGAAATTCACGCGTTGGCGCCGGACGTCAGGATCGTGATGACGTCCGCGATGGGAACGCAGCACATGGTGATCGACGCGATGAAGGCGGGAGCGAGCGATTTCGTCGTCAAGCCGTTCAAGCCGGAACAGCTCGTCGCCGCGCTGGAGAGAAGAGCGGCGGAATAAGCGCCCTGCACGGCGTGGCTTTTTCTTTCGGACACGGAGTTGTCCTGTCCGAAAGAAAAAGTGCGTGTATTCTTGCCCTTGAAAAGTTTTATTGATATAATTTATACGTTTGAGGGGTATTTCACGACCGGACACGCACCGGCCGTAGAGATTTTTACAGCGAAGGACGAAAGGAGACACAGCAATGAAAAAGAGACTCATGCGCGACGGCATCTGGATGATGGGCGCGGTGGACTGGAACCGCCGCCTCTTCGATTCGCTCATTCCGCTTCCCGAGGGGACGAGCTACAACGCCTACCTGGTGAAGGGGAGCGAGAAGGTCGCCCTTATCGACACGGCCGATCCCGAACTCGAACATGTCCTGATGGAGCAGCTCGAGGACGTGGAGCGGATCGACTACATCATTTCGCTGCACACGGAGCAGGACCACTCGGGGGCCATTCCGACGGTGCTCGCCAAGTACCCGGAGGCCCGCGTGGTCTGCTCCACGAAGGCGAAAGAGCTGCTGATCGACCATATCCACCTGGATGAATCGGTGATCGACGCGATGCCCGACGGTTCCACCCTCTCCCTCGGCGACAGGAACTTCACCTTCATCCATACGCCGTGGGTTCACTGGCCCGAGACGATGTGCGCGTACCTGCACGAGGAGCGCATCCTCTTCTCCTGCGACTTCTTCGGCTCCCATCTCGCCACGTCGGACATGTACGCGGGGGAAAGCCCGCTTATCTACGAGGGGGCGAAGCGCTACTACGCGGAGATCATGATGCCCTTCCGCTCGATCGTGAAGAACAATATCAAGAAGGTGGAGGGGTATGAAATCGATATCATCGCCCCCAGCCACGGCCCGGCGTTCGACAAGCCCGAGTTCATCATGAACGCCTACCGCGACTGGACCTCCGACAGAGTTGCCAACTTCGTCGCCATCCCGTACATCTCGATGCACGGGAGCACGGAGATCATGGTGAACCGCCTTCTCGACGCCCTCGTGGAGCGCGGCGTCAAGGTGCAGAAGTACGAACTCACCGTCACCGACGTCGGCAAGCTGGCCATCGATCTCGTGGACGCGGCGACCATCGTCATCGGTACGCCGACCGTCCACTTCGGCCCGCACCCCGCGGTCTTCTCCGCGACGCACCTGGCGAACGCGCTGCGCCCGAAGGTGAAGTACGCGGCCATCATCGGCTCGTACGGATGGGGCACCAAGGCGGTGGAGCAGATCTCCGGCCTGATCCCCAACCTGAAGGTCGAGGTGCTGGGAACCGTGATGTGCAAGGGGCTTCCGCGCGAGGAGGATCTGAAGGCGCTCGACGAGCTCGCCGACGCCATCGCCGCGAAACACGCCCCTCTGATGAAGGCGGAGTAGGCCGGGCGGAAGTTTTTGTTCTCGACAGGTCGGAGGAGAGGTCCCGTTGCGGACGTCTCCCCTCCGACGTATGGGGCGAAAAAAAGAGCGCGCCCTTGTCTTGTGTTTTCGAAGCCATCTGCTATCATTCGCATGAAGGTACTCATTCTTTAAAAAGAGGGGCAGGTCGTCACAATGAGAAGATCATCGTGTGCAGCGGCGCTTTTGTTCGTGCTTCTGGCGGCTTCGTGCGCTTTCGCCGGCGCGCAGGATTTCGTGCTGGTGAACAAGACGGGGGTGGAGATCTACGCCGTCTATATCGCTCCTTCCGACAGCGAGGACTGGGAGGAGGACGTGCTCGCCGTGGAAACGCTGCCCAGCGGGAACTCCGTCAAGATCAACTTCGCTCCCGGAGCGGACGTCGAGTACTGGGACATCCGCGTGGAGGACAGCGACGGCAACGCCCTCGAGTGGTACGACTTCAATCTGCTCGAAATATCCAGGATCACGCTGCTGAAAAACGGCGAGGCCAAGTACGAGTAAGTACGCCTCGTCATCGGCGCATGCACAAGAGGCCGTTCCCGGAATCCGAGGGCGGCCTCTTGTGTATGCGTACACCGTTATTCTTTGAAGACCTTTATTCTTTGAAGACCTTCAGTCCTGCGTTTTTCGACTCCTTCGCCTCTATGCGGAACCGTTCCACAAGCGAACGAACCTCTCCCGCGCCCGTCGCCAGCTCGGCGGCTTCGCGCGCAATCCGTTCCGACGCGCCCGCCGTGTCCTCGGCGGCGGAGCGTATCCCGGCGAACGTCGCCGTGAGCGAGGCAATCCCGCCGCTCGCCGTCTCTATACTTGCCGTCATCTCCTTGGACGCGGTCTCCTGCTTTCCCGAGGCGTCGGCGAGATCGCGCATCAGGCCGTCCATCCGGCCGATTCTGTCGAGTGCGTCCTCAAGATCCCGCTGCGCCTCTTCCGCTGCGGCGACCGTCTCCTTCATAACGCCCCCAGTCTCGTTTGTGACCTCCATCGCCTGTTTGGTGCCGTTCTGGAGCGAGCCGATCAGCACCTCGACCTCCTTGGCGGCGTGGTTGGACTCCTCGGCGAGCTTTCGGACCTCGTCGGCCACGACGGCGAATCCCCGCCCGG
>Ga0334888_1005764_pt1 | contig 10205 bp, 6 predicted proteins | sample GraSluR1_MG_FD_207227 | JGI IMG/M metagenome (GOLD analysis project Ga0334888, IMG submission 207227) | Sludge microbial communities from methane-producing bioreactor in Wageningen University, Netherlands - Granular Sludge_3_08-R1 | ecosystem: Engineered > Bioreactor > Anaerobic > Unclassified ...
CTGGCGGGTAATCTTTTTATGTCCTCAGCGGATATATCGTTACCACCTGTGATTGATGCCAGTTTCATATCCATGACAGGTAACGCCAGCCCTGACAGAAGAACATTTCTGGAAAACACTCTGCGATTCATATTATCTTGGCTTTAATTTATAATCTATATTATATAAGATCAGGCAATAAGGCCTGACAAAGCATTTACCTGTCAGTGATTAATAATTGTTAAGGTAGCAAAGATTTATCTTATTTCAAAAAGCAGTATATTTAAGATCTAATCTTTCAGATAACTGAATTCATGGAGAACAGGCGTAATTTTCTAAAGAAAGCGGCATTCAGCGCGGTGGCTATATCAGGTATCCCTCAAATAATTGCAGCCTCGATGCCTGCAGGAAAAATAAGGAAAATAAAACTTGAAAAAGATAATATCATCCTTTTCCAGGGCGATTCAATAACCGATGCAGGAAGAAACAGGGAGGATAAGGGATTTAATAATCCCCGGGCTCTCGGCACGGGATATGCACTGCTTGCAGCAGCCGCTCTTTTGGAGAAGTATGCACCACTTAATCTTAAGATATATAATAAGGGTATATCAGGCAATAAGGTCTTCGAACTTGCTGCAAGATGGGAGCAGGATTGCCTGGATATTAAGCCGGATGTCCTCAGCATACTTATAGGAGTGAATGACTTCTGGCATAAGCTCGACGGCAATTATGACGGAACAGTTGAAACATACAGGAAAGACTTTTTTACTCTTATGGAGCGGACAAGGAAGGCCCTGCCCGATGTTAAAGTAATAATTGGAGAACCCTTTGCTGTTCCGGGGGTTAAGGCAGTGGATGAGAAATGGTACCCTGAGTTTTATGAGTTTCAGCGTGCCGCAAGAGAAATAGCTGACTCCTTCGGAGCTATTTTCATACCATACCAGCGAATCTATGATGAGGCGCAGAAACGTGCTCCCGGTGTTTACTGGACCGGTGACGGTGTCCATGCCTCGCTTGCCGGAGCCCAGCTGATGGCAAAAGCGTGGTTGTCATTTATTAAATGAGAAACAACGAATATTTCTAGCCGAATTTGTAGTGTTTCCTGACAGCTTTGTTTATTTTCCACCGGCATTTGAGTCCTGAAGGGAAAACCACAAGATCTCCCTTTCCAAACGTGACAGGAGATCCGTTATCAGGCGTTACAACCACATCACCTTCAAGGATATAGCAGGTCTCGGCTTCGTCATATTCCCACGGGAACTCTGAGGCCTCTTTCTCCCAGACAGGCCATGATCTGACATTGAGCTTCTGAAGCTTCTCTTCGGTTGGTTTCTCTACGTGTATCATAATTTGAAGAATTACTTTAGTGCGAATTTAATATTTATTGCGGATTGCGGATTTTGTTGAGCAAAGCGAGAAAATCCCGCAGAGCGGGAGAGGAGTTTGATACGTTTCATTTCTTGCCGGTTTCCATTTTTAAAATATGGAGATTATCGTTCACTCAATGACTTTTTATATTAACTTTATATTGTACTCACCCCGGGAATGATGCAAACCTTCACCATAGATTGGCAGGATAAATTATTCAACAGACAACCAATATAAAAACAGGATAAATGAAAACCCTGAGAATTAGCAATTTATTTGTGATAGCTATGGTTCTGTCAGCAGCTATTACTGCCTGTAAAACCAGACAGGCCGGACAGGAAGAAATAACATTTACTGCCTCATTTGAACCTGAGCTAAAATCGTTTGAGCAGTACAGGTATCCCGATTGGTTCCGTGATGCCAAATTCGGTATATGGGCACACTGGGGGCCGCAGGCTGTACCCCGGCAGGGCGACTGGTACGCCCGGAAGATGTATGAATCAGATATCGTCAACAGAAGAACCAACGAACCTACCGGAAAATCCAGCAGGGAATACCTCTACCACCTGGAACAGTATGGACATCCTTCTGAGTTCGGGTATAAGGATATAATCCCTCTCTGGAAAGCTGAACGATGGGATCCGGACAAGTTGATGGCACTTTACAAAAGGGTTGGAGCAAAATATTTTGTGAGTATGGCAACCCATCACGATAATTTCTTCCTCTGGGACTCAAAGATACACAGGTGGAATTCGGTGGACATGGGACCCATGAAAGATGTTGTCGGACTCTGGCAGCAGGCTGCAAAAAAGGAGGGTCTCCGTTTTGGGGTATCAGAACATCTTGGTGCAAGCTATACCTGGTTTCAGCCAAGTCATGGGGCGGATAAAACCGGACCGATGAAGGGTGTTCCATACGATGGTGCCAATCCTGAGTATCAGGACCTTTATCACAGGAAAACAGCACCTGACGACTTCCAATGGCTGACAAAAGATTCTGCAAACCAGCAGAACTGGCTGGTAAGCATAACAGAACTCATTGATATGTACCAGCCCGACCTTCTCTATTCCGACGGTGAACTGCCTTTTGGTGAAGTGGGAAGAACCATGCTGGCTCATTATTATAACCAGGATATATTGAAGAACGGAGGAAAGCTTGAAGCAGTATATACATGCAAGCACCTTATTTCGGAAGGCAGATGGGTAAGGGATATCGAACGGGGTGCCATGGATTCGATCAGCGTCGATCCCTGGCAGACTGATACCTCGATAGGGGACTGGTACTACCGGACCGGACAAAAATATATGACGGGGACCGAAGTTATTCAGATGCTCGTGGATATTGTAAGTAAAAATGGCAACCTTCTGCTTAATGTTGTGCAGACACCAGAGGGTGACCTTGAGCCGGATGTCCTTGAAATCCTTGAAGAGATTGCAGAATGGATACCTGTAAACGGTGAGGGTATTTATGGTACGCGCCCATGGAAAGTGTTTGGTGAAGGGCCCTCGATGCAAAAACAGGAAAAAGGTACATTCGGAGGTGTCAGGGATGTAAGGCCGTACGAGCAGGGAGATATCAGGTTTACGGCAAAGGGAGAAACGCTTTATGCCTTTTGCATGGTTTCACCGGCTGAGGATATAAGAATATTTTCGCTTGGAAAGAATTCCGAACTATCCGCCAAAAAAGTGAAATCTGTTACGGCGCTGGGAAGCGATGGTAAACCTTCATGGAAACAGGAAGAGGATGCCCTTGTGATAGTCAAACCTTCTGAGATTCCCTCATGGGAAGTTGTCGGATTCAAAATTGAATTCAGGAATTAGTGTTCTGATTCATATTCAAATATTTTTCATTTCAATTCGAAAAAATATTACATAAATTGCAGGGAGATTCTTTTGATCTATGGTAACTTTTATCATCTCGATACTGATCCTGATTCTTGGTTATCTGTTCTATTCGAAGTTTGTTGAGAAGATTGCGGGGGCTGATCCTGGAAGAGAGACCCCGGCTGTCAGGCTAAGAGACGGAGTGGATTATGTACCAATGCCGTGGTGGAGGATCTTTCTGATTCAGTTCCTGAACATTGCCGGTCTGGGTCCTATCTTCGGGGCCATTGCCGGGGCTATGTGGGGTCCGGTAGCCTTTCTGTGGATTGTTCTGGGATCGGTTTTTGCGGGTGCGGTTCACGATTATTTCTCGGGGATGCTGTCGGTCAGGCATAATGGATTAAGCATCACAGAGATAGTGGGTATTTATCTTGGCCGGGGAACAAAACAGTTCATGCGGGGATTCACGGTAATTCTTATGGTTCTGGTGGGAGCGGTTTTTATAATGGGACCGGCAGGTATTCTTGCAGGGCTTACTCCCGATTATGCCACGATGACTTTCTGGGTATGGATTGTTTTATTCTATTATATACTTGCAACGATGCTGCCCATTGACAAGATCATAGGAAGAATATACCCGCTCTTTGGCTTTGCTCTCCTCTTCATGGCTGTCGGACTTATTTCCGCCCTTTTTGTAAAAGGATATCATATCCCTGAGCTGACTCCTGAAAACTTCAGGAATTTTCATGTTAATGCCGATAGGTTCCCTGTATTCCCTATGATGTTCATTACGATTGCATGTGGAGCAATTTCGGGATTCCATTCAACCCAGTCACCTCTTATGGCCCGCTGCCTCACAAACGAGAGGCTGGGACGGCGTGTATTCTACGGGGCCATGATATCTGAAGGTATTGTTGCGATGATATGGGCAGCAATAGGCATGAGCTTTTACGGAGGCATACGGGAGCTCAATGATATTATGACTGCACAGGGGGGTAATGCTGCGGTTATAGTAAACGAGATTTCCAACTCACTGCTGGGAAAATTCGGTGGTTTCCTGGCTTTGCTTGGAGTTGTGGCAGCACCAATTACATCGGGCGATACTGCTTTCCGGAGTGCCAGACTGATAGTTGCTGATTTCCTGAATTATAAACAGGGACCGGTAAAAAACAGGCTGTTCGTAAGTATCCCGTTGTTTGCCATAGGATTTTTGATTACAAGGATAGATTTCAGCATAATATGGAGATACTTTGCATGGTCAAACCAGACACTTGCAACTGTTGTACTCTGGTCAATAACCGTGTTCCTTGTTCAGGAACGTAAATTCTACTGGATCACTCTAATCCCTGCTGTTTTTATGACCGCAGTAACGAGCACGTATCTCCTTTTTGCACCTGAAGGCTTTGCACTTCCCGGCTCAATTGCATATCCTGCCGGGATTATCATTTCGCTGGCGTTAATGGCGGGGTTTTTTATTTATTTGAGGAGAACGAATTGAAGAATGACAGTGAGGCTGTATCAAAAGCCTCTTAATAGCCCCCTACCCCCTGCCTTGCTTCGCCGTAGCGGCTACGCGAAGGCGAAGAAGGGGGTCATCAAACATCAGATAATGAGTAAGTCCCCTTTAGGGCCTGCCTGCCGTAGCGTCAGCGCAGGCAGGGATTTAGGGGCGACTTAAAGGAATCGGGCTTTTGATACAGCCTCACTGAAGAAATTGTGATTTATAAATCAAAAGATCTATTTTCCCTTGTAAATATTGATTATTGTTTATATTTTTATTCACAATCTTTGATTACCCTGCAGACTAACCTAAACCGTTCTGCCTATGAATATTTCCCATTAATTAAATCGAAACAGTAATTAACACATTTACTGTAATTTATCATTTTCGTTTTTAATTTAATTAACCTAACTAAAGTATGAAAGAGAAACTTGCAAAGGAGGCGCATGTCTCGGAGCGCCTCATGAAAATGCTTTCAGGGCTTATGATCGCAATCTTTCTGATTGTGAGCGGAGCCATGAATGTCTCAGGTGCTTCAGGTACGGATCAGCAACAGGTTACCGTATCAGGTATGGTGACCGATGCATCAACAGGTGATCCGATGCCCGGAGTCAACGTTATTATTAAGGGAACCACACTGGGAGCTCTTACACTGGGTGACGGGAGATATACACTTACTGTCCCCGACCGCGATGCCACACTCGTGTTTTCGTTCATCGGGTACGATACCAGGGAGGAGCTTATTGCCGGAAGGACGACAATTAATGTCACTCTCACTTCCACCACAACCGCCCTCGACGAGGTGATTGTTACAGGTTACGGAACACAGAAAAAAAGCGACCTTACCGGATCTGTTGTAAGGGTGACAATGGATCAGAAGGCAACCCTGGCAAACGTCAACCTTTCCCAGGCTCTGTCGGGAGCATCTGCCGGAGTTAATGTACAGGCATCCGGTCTTGCGGGAAGCGAACCGAGCCTTGCAATCCGTGGCCGTACCTCATTGTCGGCAAGCGACAGGCCGCTCATAGTCCTCGATGGTATAATCTACAATGGTGCAATAGCTGACATCAACATTAATGATGTGGAATCGATAGATATCCTGAAAGATGCCAGCGCAGCAGCAGTTTATGGTTCAAGATCTGCCAACGGGGTTATGATTATCACCACTAAAAAAGGACAATCGGAAAAGCCGGTGATATCATTCAACATGTATTACGGATATCAGGATATGACCAACAACCCGATGAGGGTTATGAATGCCGAGGAGTATGCCATCAGGCTGACAGATTATTACTATCAGCAGGATCTGTATACATGGTACAAAACAATGCCGACCAGCGATGCCGGAAAACCTGTAAGGCCGGATGTTACAAACCGTGAGGTTGTTGCCGCCAGGCTGAGGTCTCAGGAAGAAAGAGATAATTATATTGCCGGTAATGAGATCGACTGGGTAAAGGAAGTTCTGCAGATAGCACCTATACAGAACTATAACCTTAACGTCTCCGGCAGATCCGCAAGATCGAGTTACTATTTCTCAGGATCATACACAGACGAGGAAGGAATTCAGCTTAATGACCAGTTCAGCAGGATAACCCTTCACACCAATCTCGAAAGTAAAGTGACCGACTGGCTCACCGTGGGTTTAATCTCTTCCTATTCATTCAGGGACTATTCGGGTATTGAAGCCAGTCTTGGAAATGCAAGGTCGTGCAGCCCGCTGGCAGATAACAAGATAGGCCAGCCCGATTACGACATGTATCTAACAGGCGAGGTCTATATGACATACCCTCTTGTTTATTTGTTTATTAATAATAAGGATATCAGGAATAACCTGTTCCTTGTCGGTAATGCAAAGATCACTGTTCCGTGGATACAGGGACTCACTTATGAATTCAACTACTCTAACACCTATTCAAACAGGAACAATTTCACCTTCTACCCTGTTACAACACCCGGCGGGGTAACCAACAAGGGTCAGGCTGTGAAAAATCCCTCGGAGGAGCGGAACTGGATATATAACAACATTGTAACCTATCTGCGTAGTTTCGGCGATCACCAGATAAATGCAACACTTCTTTACAGCCGCGAGAGCCGTAATGCACAGAGCTCAACGCTTACGGCGACAGGTTTTGAAAACGAGGTGCTGGGTTATAATAATATGGGTCTTGGTACACTTAGTACCGTTTCTTCATCAGCATGGGAAGAGAACAGCCTTTCATACATGGCCCGCGCCAATTATTCTTTCAAGAGCCGCTATCTGCTCACAGCAACTGTACGCCGCGATGGCTTTTCGGGATTTGGCGCCACCAATAAGTTCGCAACCTTCCCTTCTGTATCAGTCGGATGGGTCGCATCTGAAGAGTCATTCCTGAGAGATGTGAGATGGCTATACCTGAAGCTGAGAACCTCATACGGGAAGAATGGCAACCAGGGGATAGGACGTTATTCAAGCTTCTCGCGAATGACTGCCGAGCCGTATGTTTACGGACCTGCTACCTTTATCGGTGTTTATCCCAGCACACTGGGAAATGCCAGCCTTAGCTGGGAAGCAACGTCATCATTCAACGTCGGGATAGACTTTGGACTGTTCAACAGGAGAATATCAGGATCATTGGATCTTTACAAGGCCACTACCACCGATGTGCTTGTAAGCCGTGCACTTCCTCCCACAAGCGGGTATGCAAGCGTCTGGACAAACATAGGTGCGATTGAAAACAAAGGATTTGAGCTGGAACTGAGATCGGTCAATCTTACCGGTCAGCTTGGCTGGCAGACAGACTTCATCTTCTCTCTCAACAGGGATAAGATCACAAAGCTTTATGGTGACGAGAACGACAGGGACATCGGAAACTCATGGTTTGTAGGAGAACCAATCAGTGCCATCTACGATTATGAGATGGCCGGAGGGCTCTGGACTGAAGCCGAACTGTATGCAGGACAGACATATAATAACTGGTACCCCGGTCAGTATAAATATGTTGACCAGAATGGTGACGGTGTTATAGAACCGACAAACGACAGGAAGATAATCGGATACACAACGCCGAGCCACAGGTTCAGTATTAATAACAGTTTTGACTACAGGAATTTCACCTTCTCCTTCTTTTTTAATGCCGTTCAGGGTGGCAAGAAGTATTACCTGGCAAACAATGCATCGGTTGTCAACGTCGATTGGCGTTCCGATAACGTTCTCAGGATAAATGCTTCTGCAGTCCGTCCTTACTGGAGGCCCGACAATGGGGTTGATAATGCGACAGGAGTTTATAACTCACCGGCTGTGTCGAGCGGTATTTACGAAAGCAGGAGTTTTGTCAGGCTGCAGGATGTATCTCTTACATACCGGCTTGGTCCGGCAGTTCTCAACTTACTGAATGTGGAGGCTGCGCAGTTCTATGTTGCCAGCAAGAACCCATATGTATGGACCAAGTGGTCAGGCTGGGATCCTGAAACAGGCACCAGCAACAGCCCCTTGATGAGAAACATAACCGCAGGTTTCAGACTTACGTTCTAAAAGATCAGTCAGAGAAAGAAAAATGAATGATTATGAAACCAGAAAAATTATATAAGATGAAAAAATATTTCGATATTCTCAGCAAAAAGAGTCTGTTAATAGCGGGTACTCTGCTGCTAATGTTTTCTTCGTGCGACGAAAGTGTCCTCGATGAGGTGCCTCTTGACTTCCTTGCCCCGGAGAACGCCTATACTACTGTGGCGGGTGTAAGGCAGGGTATCACCGGACTGCACTATACATTCCGCAATTACTGGTTCTGGGGCGATCAGGACCAGGGTAGCATGTGGAGGGGTGTCGGGACCGATGTGGCATTTCACGGTGAGGACCCGAACAGCACAAGATTCCTTTGCAACTATGTTAACTACCTTATCCCGGCCTCCAACTATGTCCTGCAATACTGGACCAGGAATTATGAACTGATCCAGAGGGCTAATGTGCTGGTTGACAGGATAGATAACTCTGATCCTGCAATGTGGGCCAGCGAAGCACAAAAAAATGCTTTCAAGGCTGAAGCCATGTTCTTCAGGGCTTATGCATACCGTATCCTGGTATCATATTTTGGCGATGTGCCCCTGGTAACAGAAGTTATCAATTCAGCCAAAACAGATTTTGTCAGAGCGCCTAAAGCTGATGTATACAAGCAGATAGAGGATGATCTGATATATGCAGGCGCAAACCTTCCGGGCCGTCTGCAGGAGGAGGCTCCGGGAAGAATCACCAAAGCGGCGGCCCTTACGGTCCTCAGTGAGATTTATCTTGAGCAGGGTAAATACCAGCTGGCAGTTGATGCAGCAACTTCGGTAATAACAGGGGCCGGATATGCACTCATGACAGACCGTTTCGGTGCCCAGATTGATGTTTTCGGAACAGCCGATGCTTACTATGACCTTTTCAGGTACGGAAACCAGAACCTTGCAGAAAATACCGAGAACATCTGGTCAGTCCAGTTTGAACCGCTTATTGAAGGAGGAGGCGCCTGGCAGGGTGAAAGAGGAATGGGCCCCGCTTATTTCAGATGGGGCAATACCCCTGATGGTGTAAAAGCATTCCGCGGCGAATTTGTTAATGGTGTATATACCGGGTATTCTGATACACTGGGACGTCCTGTTTCATGGGTGCGGCCTACCACATATGTAACACACCACATATGGGCAGACAACTGGGACACGGATATCCGTAACGCGAAGCATAGTATAAAAAGGGATTTCTATTATGACAATCCGGCATCGGTGTGGGACAAGCAGAAGCTTGAATTCAGCCAGTTTGCTGCAAATTATGCCGCAGGCACAAGGGATCCGGTCAGGGATTCCTGCCAGTATATATTCCCCTATTTCATGAAGTTCGCAGATCCATGTAACCATTTTGACCGGGCCCACCAGTCGGGAGGAGGATACAGCCATAAGGACGTTTACGTGATACGTCTGGCTGAGACCATACTTCTGCGGGCGGAAGCTTATCTGGGACTGGGACAGAAGGATCTGGCGGCTGCAGATATAAATCTTGTCAGGAACAGAGCCCAGGCAACACCGGTTGAGGAGGATGATGTCACAATTGAGTATATCCTCGATGAGAGAGCAAGGGAGCTGTACGGAGAGGAGTGGAGGCACATTACCCTTCGAAGGGTCGGGTTGCTCGTTCAGAGAGTAAGAGCTCTGAATGATAACCCGAAGAACCCGGGACTAAATATACAGGATTATCATGTGCTCTGGCCTATTCCTCTGAGCCAGATCGATTTGAATATTGATGCTGTAATAACACAGAATCCGGAGTACTAGAAGGATTCTGAGGTAAAGAATTGTTTATTGAGGCTGTATTAAAAGGTACTTATAACCGCAAAGGCTGCAAAGCCCTCCTTCGTCCCGATAAATCCGGACTTCGGCGGGCAGGATTGACGCAAAGGACGCAAAGCTGGCAGACAAACTGCTAAATCTTTGCGTCCTTAGCGTTTATCCTGGCGTTCTTTGTGGTTTATGGTTTTAATCTTTTAATACAGCCTTAATATTTCATATTTCAACCGGGCTGA
>Ga0334888_1005771_pt1 | contig 10200 bp, 9 predicted proteins | sample GraSluR1_MG_FD_207227 | JGI IMG/M metagenome (GOLD analysis project Ga0334888, IMG submission 207227) | Sludge microbial communities from methane-producing bioreactor in Wageningen University, Netherlands - Granular Sludge_3_08-R1 | ecosystem: Engineered > Bioreactor > Anaerobic > Unclassified ...
TCATGGAGAGACGCAATCCGGCCTTCTGCCCCGCCTTCCGGCAGTTCCTGAATCCGGCGATCGTCCTGTCGTAGGCGCCGTCGACGCCGCGGAAAGCGTCGTTTACGGAGCGCGATCCGTCGAGACTTATACCGGCGTAGCTCACGCCGAGTTCCATGATGCGCGCCGCAGTCCGTTCGTCGATGAGCGTCCCGTTGGTCGAGAGCGCGGTGCGCAACTCCAGCGTGCGCGCGTACTCTATAAGCTCGAAGATATCCCTCCGCAACAGGGGCTCTCCGCCCGAGAGCAGCAAGGCGGGTACGTTGAAGGCGGCGAGGGTATCCAGAAAATCCTTCGCCTCTCCCGTCGAAAGTTCGGCGTCGCAGGCGTGCGGCGTCGCCGAGGCGTAGCAGTGGCGGCAGAAGAGATTACACGCGCGGGTGCAGTTCCAGACGACAACCGGGCCCATACCTTCGGCGGCGCCCGCGCTGTTCGTCCCGCGGCGGTACCGCAATCGGTCGCCGGAATGCTCGCGGCCGAGCAGCATCTTTGTCAAACTGATCATCAAGGACCTCCTTGAGAGCAGTGTCGGCGAGCTTGTACCGCCATCGGCATCGCAGGAAGAACGCCTCCGGCCGGCCGGTCATGGGGAAACAGTTGCTTCATCACGATGCTACAGGCATTGTATTTGACCCCTTCGCAGATGTAAAGCGAAAAGAAGCTCTTCCGGACCTAGCTCGGGAAAGCGCTCAACAGGCCTGCGGACAAGTAAACCACCCGATGCCGGGAGAGAAAACAACGAGAGGGGCTCTCTCGAAGAGACCCCCTCTCGTCTCCGCGTACATTGTTCACGCTTTCCGAAGCACCTTCCCCGCGGCGGCGCCGGTGTACTCGCCGTCCCGCATGGCGAGACGCCCCCCCACGAAGACATGCGATATGCCCTTCGGTTCGCCGAAAGGATCCTCGTATGTGGCGCCGTCGACGACGGTCTCCGGATCGAAGATAACGAGATCCGCGTCCATTCCTTCCCTTATGATCCCTTTTTTCGACAGCCCGAGTCGTGCAGCCGGGAAACCGCTCATCTTCCAAACAGCCTCTTCGAGACGAAGGGTCTTTTCCTCCCGGACGTATCTGCCGAGAACGCGGGGGAACGTCCCGTTCGTGCGAGGGTGGCACTTCGCACCCGGCGCGGGGGGGATGCTGTCCGAAGCCACCATGACGAGCGGGTGCTTCATGACGAACTGCACGTCTTCCTCCGCAAGCTGAAAGAAGCATGCCGTGTCGGAGCCCCTGTTCGCGATAATGATATCGAATGCCGCGTCGAGAGGATCTTTCCCCGTCATCGCACCGATCTCCGTCAGGCGTTTGCCCTCGAAGTCCGGCGTTTTCGGGCAATAGAGCATCATGACACCCTCCGGGCCGCCGCTGTTGCGCAGCATGTTCTCCCAGCCTTCGGCCTCCGGGATCTCCCGTTTCAGACGCTCGCGAAGCGCGGGGCCCGAGAGACGTTCGATCAGCTTCTCCACCCCTCCCTCGTGAATCCAGGGGGGAAGGATGCTCCGGAGCGTGGTACTCCCCGCCGCATACGGATACTGATCCGCCGTCATGTCGACGCCGCGTTCCCTAGCCTCCTCAAGCAGCTTCATGGCCTCACGGACCTTGCCCCGGTTCCTCCCGCCGCAGGCCTTGTGGTGGAGAACCTGCCCGGGAATCCCGAGGTTTTCCGCCACGGCGATGGTATCGCGAACGGAAGCGACAACATCGTCAGACTCGCTGCGCATGTGGGAGAGATAGAGTCCTCTCCGTTCAACAAGACCTTTGGCGATCTCCTCGACCTCCTCCGGAGCCGAATAGACTCCCGGAGCGTAGACGAGGCCGCTGGTCATGCCGAAGGCTCCCTCCTCCATCGCGCGGCGCGCATGTTCCCGCATCGCAGCAAGCTCGCCGCTCGACGGCGTTCTGTCCTCGAAACCGAGGACGTCGAGCCGGATCGTGCCGTGACCGACGAACGAGCCGACGTTGACGCCGAGCTCCTGTCCGCCGAGCACGTCGAGGTATTCTCCGAAGGAGCGCCAGCGCCATCCGGGCGACGCTCCCGCCATGATAAAGCCGGTGTAGGATTCCAGCAGCGGCGCCTTCTCCGGCGTTACGGGCGCGGCGCTGATGCCGCACTGCCCCACCATGACGGTGGTCACTCCCTGCTTCAGCTTGGGGACAGACGCAGGCTCCTTCAGCAGCAGAAAGTCGTTATGCGTGTGCATGTCGAGGAAACCCGGGGCAAGCACACGCTCCGCGGCGTCGATCTCCGAATCGGCCGCAGCATCCGCAGGCAGAGTTCCTACAAAGACGATACTGCCGTCCCGGATTCCCACATCGCCCCGGAACCAGGGGGAGTTCGACCCGTCGACGATGCGCGCGTTCCGCAGGACCAGGTCGAACCCCCGCGTTTCAATACGGAGTGCCACGCCTATTTCACCGTGAACTTCACCGTACCCAGCGGCTCTATGGAGTAGACGTATTCGCCGGGCTTGCCGGGGATCATGTTCCCGAGCGCCCCGGTGAGCAGGACGTCGCCCTTCTCCATCGTCCACCCTTCATCGACCATCTTGTTCACCAGCCAAAGGAGCGCCTTCCACTGATCGCCAAGCGCGTCGGAACCCTTACCGCGGTTGACCTCCGCGCCGTCGAGCGTCATCACGGGAACCAGCTCGTTCAGGTCGGGGGCGTCCGCGAGGGGAACCTGTTTTCCGAGAATCCACGCCTTCGACGAAATGGCGGACGCGTTGATGTCCACTGCCTTCAGCAGCTTCATATCGGTGAAGGAGAGATCCGGAAGTTCCACGGCGGCCGCGACCGCCGCAATCTTCGCCTTGAGTTCGGCCTCGTCCTTCAGCGGAGCGCCGACCGGCTCGCCCAGGATGAAGGCGATCTCCGCTTCCAGCATCAGAACGCCGAAAGAAGCCCTGTCGACGACGACGCTCTCCGCGCCCCCGTCCATCGCGCCCTCGGGGAAGAGCGGCGCGGCGAAGGGGGTGGAGGCCCCGAAACGCTTCATCGTCGCCTCGGTGGTGAGCCCGGCCTTGAACCCCGCCGGACGCTTCTCTTCCAGACGTTTCAGAGCATATGCCTTCTGTACGGCGTACGAGTCGGCCTCCGTCATATCGGCGTACTCCGCGGAGAGGACGGGGAAAGGAGTCCCTTCCGATGCGGCGAGATAGACTTTATCCGCCGCCCGCTCCACGTCCATCGCAACCGCCGCGCCCGCGCACACAACCGCGATCAGCGCCGCTACCCAAAAACTCCGTGCCACTGTTTTCCGAAACATATTCAACACCTCTTTCTGAAAAAGTCGGATCTTCGGGCTGAGCGCAGCCTTCCAATCTGTGGTGTATTATACTCTTCCTTTTTTCAGTTTTCCCGGCATATTCTTCTCAAGTGAAGAGATGCTACAATAGTACCGACGCTACGATACGCCTTCTCGGCGGGGAAGCTGGAGGAAAAGAGTTGAAGCGAATTCTTATTGTGGACGACAGCGCCGTGAGCCGGAAACTCGCTCTCTTCGTCCTGAAAAACCTTGGCTACAGGGCGCACGGAGCATCCTCGGCCGCCGAGGCCTTCGAAGCTCTGCGGAACGAACGGTACGACGCGATCTTCATGGATCTGCACATGCCGGAAATGAACGGCTGCGAAGCGGCGATGTTCATCCGCCGGTCGGGCGCGGGCGAAGCCAACCGCTCTCTGCCGATTTTCGCGATCACGGGAAGCGATCTGCCCGAGGAAAGGGAAAGCTGCGCTTTGGCCGGCATGACCGATTTCCTGGCAAAACCGTTTTCCGGAGAGCATGCGGAAGCGCTGCTGAGAAAGCATTGCGGAGAATCTCCACACGATGGACAATAAACAGGGGTGTGCTATAATTGGTTGAATAGATAGTTTTCAAGGGAGAGGGGGCGATGAGTATGTCCGGTATTTCGGCTGTATCTCCCGTCAACAGCATCAAGACGGTTGTTCCCGTTGCGAACAGAACCCGGCGCGAAGGATTGCAGCGCGCCGAAAAGGAAGTCATGCGCCAGGAAATGGCCGTCAGAAACCGGGGAGACGTCACATCCACCGTCTACCACTACGAAATCGGCCCCGACGGAAGACGCTACATTACCGGCGCTACGGTGACCTACAAAGAAAAAGAAAACGAGCTCTCCTCGAAATCCGCAGAGGGGAAATCTTCAGCGGGCTCCGCGAAAAAAGGAGCCTCCTCGTCCGTGGAAAACGGCAGCGTCGAACTTACCGACGAGAGCCGGGCCAGGATGAAGGCGGCCGAGCGCGAGGTCATCGCGCACGAAGCCGCACACAAGGCGGTCGGCGGACAGTATGCCGGTCCGGTTTCCTATACGTACGCCACCGCCCCGGACGGCAGTCGGTACATCGTCGGCGGCGAGGTGTCCATCTCCGCTCCCGAAGGAAAGACTCCCGAAGAGACGATCCAGATAATGGAGCAGGTCAAACGGGCGGCGATGGCGCCCGGCTCTCCCTCGCCTCAGGATATTCAGGTCGCCGCGGCGGCCTCCGCGGCCCAGATGCGCGCACGCGCCGAGCTGGCGAAACAAGAGGCTCAAAAAGCCTACTCAGGCGAAAACGGCGCATGGGACTTCTCCAAATGGGGCGAGTTCGCCATGTCGGCATAACACGCTTCGTTCACTTTCGCAGAGCATGAAAAAGACGTCCTGTTTACGGACGTCTTTTTTCTTTTCCCGTGCGATGTCTTAGCGAACCTTTCCGGGCCAGGCTTTTTCCGCGCGCATCTCCTCGGCCTCGATGCCGGTGATGCGGACGAAGACCTCCTCCAGGGAGGGCGTTGCCTTCCTCGCCTCGTACACCTCGACCTCGTTCTCCTCAAGGAAGCGGACAAGCTTGCCTACCGTGATCGGCTCCCCGCTTTCGACGCGGATTCTTCCCGCTTCCATGCAGGCGAACGACGCCTCCGGGAAGTTCTCGGAGAGGGCCCGTCGGACATCGTCCAGCACGACGGCGCAGGAAATGTGCACGACATGCTTCTCGTGGAGCGGCTGCAACAGATTCTCGACCGTGTCGATCCGCTCGATCCGCCCCCGAGCCAGGAAAGCGACTCTTCCGCACAGACGCTCCGCTTCCTCGATGAAGTGAGTCGTCAGGAAGATGGTCGTCCCCTCGCGGTGAAGATCGGCGATGAGACGGCGCACCTGTCTCGCGCTGGCGACGTCGATACCGGTGGTGGGCTCGTCCAGGAAGAGGACGCGCGGACGGTGGATGATCCCGGCGGCTATGGTAAGCTTCCGCTTCATCCCCTTGGAGTAGCCGCCGAACTTCCTGAATCCGGCTTTGCTCAGTCCGAACATGTCGAGAAGCTCCGCGGCCCGCTCCTTCCGCTCGGCCTTGCGCATGCCGTAGAGCGAGGCGCAGAACGCGAGGTTCTCGAATCCGCTCAGCTCCGGATAAAGATTGCTCTCGTCCGGCACGACGCCGATCAGCCGCTGCGCCGCCCGCGGATTCGCGGTACAGTCCGCGCCGCCGATGCGGATCGTTCCCTCGTCGGGGCGCGCCAGACCCGTGAACATGTTGATGGTCGTCGTCTTCCCGGCCCCGTTCGGACCGAGAAATCCGAAGAGCTCGCCTTCGTAGACGTCGAAACTGATTCCGCGAACCGCCTCGACTTCCCCGAAGCGTTTCACCAGTCCGCGCGCCTCGATCGCCGCTTCTCTTCCCTTTTCCGTTCCGATCTCCGCTCCGTTCATTGCACCCCTCTTCTCCAGGTCTCCCCCAAAGACTCCCGCAGCCGCCGAAAAAGCAAGAAACTCCTCGACGGAGGCGGGGCCGGCGGGTTCAGCGCACGAACCGCCCCGAATATACTATTTTCTTTCCATTTCAATGTCAAGAAAAAGACGTCCCTCGCGGGACGCCTTCTGTCGTTTGTCGTTTTCTTTCACTCCGTTGCTCCCTGCGCCTACTCCACCGTCAGGGATTTCGTCATATCCCCGGACCGGTTGCACTTCGCATACACCTCGACGACCGCCCCGGCCTTCAAATCACCGAGGTGGAAGACGGCGAGAGAGGTCTTGTTGTCGATCTGAAACGCGACGTCGAGCTCGTAATATTTCTGTCCGTCTACCGAGACTTTGAATTCTTCGATATAATGTCTTTTTCCGTCGGGTACGGAATGCGGCGCCTCCACGGCAAGCATCCCGTCGGCGCGATTGTAGGACAACACCAGGTCGGAAGGCGGATGCGCCATTCCGGAGCCGGAGACGGCGAGCACCGCAAATACTCCGAGAAGACAGCAGAGCATCACTTTTTTCATTGCGCTTCACTCTCCCTTTTCTGTACGATTTGAACTGCTACAACATGGTAATTTTATCACATAAAGAGAGAGTGAAGCAAATGTATTGAAAAGATTCGACTGACTCCAAGAGGTGATCGAATGAACACGGCATCGCTGAAAAAATGGTTTCGAGCGCTCGCTCCCATCGGCGCGCTCCCGGAGGGAGGGGTCACCCGCCTGGCCTACTCCGCCGAAGAGGATCTCATGTTCGGCGCGACAGCGGGAATCGCCCGGCAGATCGGGCTCTCCGTCACCGAGGACTGCGCCGGAAACATGTTCATCTCGTTCCCGGGACGCGAAAAAGAACCGTGCCATCTGATCGGCTCGCACCTGGACTCGGTTCCCGGCGGCGGGCGTTTCGACGGCGTGGCGGGCGTACTCGCCGCTCTCCTCGTGATGGAAAAGATACGGAGAAACGGGGAAGACCTTCCTGTCCGCGCCGTCGCCTTCCGGGCCGAGGAATCGAGCCTCTACGGACTGGCTACGGCGGGAAGCGGCGTCGTCGCGGGAAGCGTGAATATCGCGCACTTGAAGAATGCCCGGTCGCTTTCCGGAGAGAGTCTGTACGACGCGATGATACGGAAGGGGTACACGCCGGGAGCGTGCAGACTGGAACATGCGCTCGATTTCATGGAGCTGCACATCGAGCAGGGGCGAGTGCTCTTCGAGGCAAAAGAACCGCTGGGCGTCGTCACGGCGATCGCCGCACCCACACGTCTCAAGGTAACGGTTCTCGGACGCCAGGATCACTCGGGAGCAACCCCGATGGACCTGCGCAAGGACGCGCTCTGCGCTGCCGCCGAAATTATTCTCGCGACGGAGACGGCGGGGCGTGACGAGATGCGCTTCGCGACCGTCGCGACCGTGGGCGTTGCGAACGTCGTCCCGAACGCGCTCAACGTCGTCCCCGGGAGCGTGGAACTCCGCATAGACATCCGGGGGATCCGGCGCGAGAGCATCAGGAGAACGGTCGGGAAGGTCCAGCGCGCCATCGAGGAGATCGCAGCTTCGCGAGACCTTTCGTGCACGACCGAAACGCTCTCCTCCATGGATCCGGTAACGCTGGCTCCGTCCATGATCGATTCGCTCTCCGAGGCCGCTTCCGAGACAGGCGTTCCCTTCCGGAAGATGGCGAGCGGCGCAGGGCATGACGCGATGAAAATAGCGCCCGTCGTGCCGACAGGCATGCTCTTTATCCCCTGCGACGAGGGGATCAGCCACAATTCCGCGGAAAACGCCTCGCTCAACGATGTTGCTCTCGGCGCGGAGGTTCTGCTCAAGAGTATTCGGCTGAGGAGGCTCTCCATTGAGAAAACGAACGCCGAAACGCCCCGAGGACAGAATCCGCGCCGTGATGGTGCACTTGCTTGAATTATTCCTTTTTTGCTACCTTCATATAACGGACCCATATTATTCTGAAGAGCAAAAAGAGTAAATTGACGAAATTCCTCATTTTGACTTGAATTACATCTTCAATTATGGTAGTTTAAATACGAAACATACGTGCTGCTCTTCGTTTCTTTTTTTACTTTTTCAGCCTCGTTCTTCCGCTCAGGTTTCCGGGGTTGTTCTTCGAAGTACGGATCTTCCAAAGTCCAGAGAAAAGGAGGTGTTATGTATGAACACCGCCACAGTTATTTGGCTTGGAATCATGGCAGTCATCGGCGCAGTATTCCTTATCATGAAGAAGCGCGCAGCCAACAAAGAAGAAGCGTAACGCGTTCTCGCACTCTTTCTCTTCAATATTCTCTCTTTTTTTCGTTTTTTTCACTGCGCTTGCAATCAGGCGGCTCATATGAGCCGCCTGTCGTTTTTCGCGCTCTTCGCTCGGGAATTAACAAACTCTTCGCACATCGCCGATACATTCTTATAAGGGGGGAGCGCCATGCAGAATACTCGGTTGAACGAGGCGTCTCCCGTCCTTTCAGTTCTCGCAGCCCAAGGCGGGCGGGTCACTGGAAAGGCGGCGAAGGAGCGCCCGAAAAGAGACGGAAGGAAACGCGGTTTCGACGACTATCTCCATAAAGCCGGGTACGTGTCCGGTTTTGACCAGGATCTGGAAGATAACTTCGCCGAGCGGATCGATACACTTGCCTAGTGGGCGGAACGGCGCACCGGGGAATTGCCGCCGGAAGCGGTCGAAATTAAGAGAGATCAGCGGCCTCCGCGTTTGGCCGTGCGCGGAGGCCGTATGCCGAAAAAAACGGAGCGTCAGACTCCGGCGGCGGCGAACACCCCGTCCACGATCTCGCGCGCTTCGCTCTGGATGCGGGCAAGATGCTCGTCGCCCAGAAAACTCTCCGCGTAAATTTTGTACACGTCTTCGGTCCCCGACGGGCGGGCGGCGAACCAGCCGTTTTCGGTCGTCACTTTCAGGCCGCCGATGGACGCCCCGTTCCCGGGGGCCGAGGTTAGCTTTGCAATGATCGGCTCTCCGGCAAGTAGCGACGCTTTCACTGCGTCGGGAGAGAGCGATTTGAGCAGCTTCTTCCGCTCCGACGACGCGGGCGCGTCGATGCGCGCATAAAACGGCTCCCCAAGGCGCGCCGTGATGGCGTCGTAGCGTTCTCCGGGATGCTCTCCGGTCACGGCGAGCATCTCCGCGGCGAGCAGGTTCAGGATGATACCGTCCTTGTCGGTGCTCCAGACCGTACCGTCTTTGCGAAGGAAGGACGCCCCGGCGCTCTCTTCGCCGCCGAATCCCATCGAGCCGTTCAGCAACCCTTCCACGAACCACTTGAACCCGACCGGAACCTCGACGCACTTTCTTCCGACGCTTCGCGCAACCCTGTCGATCAACGAACTGGAGACGAGCGTTTTGCCGACGGCGGCGTCCCCGCTCCACCCCGGCCGGTGCGTGAAGAGATACTCCACAGCGGCGGCAAGGTACGCGTTCGGCGGGAGCAGCCCCCTGTCGGGAACCACGATGCCGTGCCTGTCGAAGTCCGAGTCGTTTCCCCAGGCGATGTCGTACCCGTCCTTCAGCTCCACCAGTCCCGCCATCGCATAGGGGGAGGAGCAGTCCATACGGATTTTGCCGTCCCAGTCCACGGACATAAAGGAGAATGTCGGATCAACCGCGGGGTTCACCACTTCGAGGTCAAGCCCGTACCGTTCGGCGATCACGCTCCAGTAGGCCACGCCGGAGCCGCCCATGGGGTCCGCGCCGATACGAATCCCGGATCGGGCGATGGCCTCCATGTCGAGGACCGAGGAGAGGTCGTCCACGTACGGCAAAACGTAGTCCTCTTCGAGGACGCATGGCTCGGCGAGGGCCTTCTCGAACGGGATGCGCCGGACCGTGTCCGCACCGGAGCGAAGGAGCTCGTTCGCCCGCTTCTGGATCGCGTCGGTCATCTCGGGGTCGGCCGGCCCGCCCGACGGGGGGTTGTACTTGAAACCTCCGTCCTCGGGCGGATTGTGCGACGGCGTGATGACGACGCCGTCGGCGAGTCCTTCGCTTCTCCCCTTGTTCCACTGGAGAATGGCGCGCGAAATCACCGGCGTCGGCGTATATCCGTGCCCTTTCTGGATCACCGTCCGGACGCCCGAGGCGGCGAAGACCTCCACGGCCGTGCGGAACGCCGGCTCGGAGAGCGCGTGCGTATCCTTGCCGACGAAGAGCGGCCCCGTGATTCCCGCACGCTTCCGGTACTCGACGATCGCGGCGCTGACCGCGATGATGTGCGGCTCGTTGAAGGAACCTTTCAGGGAAGATCCCCTGTGTCCCGACGTGCCGAAGGCGACGAGTGCGCGCGCATCGTCCGGATCGGGACGGACCGTGTAGTAGGATGCCACCAGCGCGGGTATGTTCGTCAACATCGTATGGTCCGGGCGTGTGCCGGCCATCGGCGATACGCTCATTGTGATTC
>Ga0334888_1005776_pt1 | contig 10195 bp, 9 predicted proteins | sample GraSluR1_MG_FD_207227 | JGI IMG/M metagenome (GOLD analysis project Ga0334888, IMG submission 207227) | Sludge microbial communities from methane-producing bioreactor in Wageningen University, Netherlands - Granular Sludge_3_08-R1 | ecosystem: Engineered > Bioreactor > Anaerobic > Unclassified ...
CAGGGCGGCGGCAAGTCCTCCTCCGGCAAGAGCCCGTCCGCTGTGTGCCGCTTTTTTCCGGGCCGTTCTGAGGGCCCTCTCAGAAAAGTCCTTCTCGGCCTCACCGGAGAATTCAAGAGGCCGCCCTGCCTCCGGCCTCCCGAGAGACCGGATGTACAGGCTGCCCGCGAGGGATGGGTTGCAGGGGCCCACAAGAAAGAGGAGGTCCCCTTCTTCCCAGGCGCCGCAGGGAAGGAAATCTTCGGGGGAAGGAATGAGTCCCACCGTTCCCACCACGGGAGTGGGCAGAATGGCTCCCGATTTCGTTTCGTTGTAGAGGCTGACGTTCCCTGAGACCACTGGGCAGCCGAGGGCTCCGCACGCTGCCGCCATTCCCTCGATGCATTCTTCCAGGGCCCAGTATTGTCCGGGAACCTCGGGGGACGGGAAATTGAGGCAGTCCGTCAGCCCGAGGGGCTCGGCGCCGGCAACCGAAAGAGCCCGTACGGTCCGCGCGACCGTTTCCGCTCCTCCCCTGAACGGGTCGAGACAGCATTTCCAGGGATCCGCATCGAAAACCAGGCCAATGAGAGATTCTCTTCCCTTGATTCTGAGGACGCTCACCGGATGTCCCGGCCCGCTGACCGTATTGAGCTGCACCATGGAGTCGTACTGTTCGAAAATCCAGCGTTTGGGGGTCATGGACGGGTTTCCGAGAAGGGAAAGCATCGCGGCATTCCAGTCTCCCGGAGCGGGAAGTCCGTCAAGGTCGAAATCCCATCTTGTTTCAAAATCGGCGGGCTTTTCCGACGGCCAGTGAATGGGGGGACACCCGTCCCCTATGAGCGTGGCGGGAAGGGAGGCGACTTTTTCTCCATGGAAGAAAATGGAGTAGTCATCCCCCTCCTCTGTTTCACCGATGACCGCGCAGTCAAGTTCCCATTTCCGCGCGACCGAGGAGACTTCTTCCATGTGCTCCGGGGCGACGATGAGCAGCATTCTTTCCTGGGATTCGGAGAGGGCGATCTCCCATGGCTCCATGTCCGCAGCCCGAAGAGGCACCCTGTCGAAGTGGAGTTTCATGCCGACACCGCTCTTCGCCGCCACCTCGCTCGAGGATGATGTGATTCCGGCGGCACCCATATCCTGCATGCTGACAATGAGGTTTTTCTCCTTCAGTTCAAGACATGCCTCGATAAGCATTTTTTCAGCGAAGGGGTCGCCGATCTGTATGGAAGGCCTGCTTTCCTTCGCGTCCTCCGAAAGTTCCACCGATGCGAAAGCGGCGCCGGCGATGCCGTCACGGCCCGTTTTGGAGCCGAGAAGAACCACGAGCTGCCCCGGTCGGGCAGTCTGGGAACTGACGATCTTGTCCAGCTCAACGAGGCCGATGCAGAAGGCGTTGAGAAGGGGATTTTCGTTGTAGCATGGGTCGTAAACTGTTTTTCCTCCGACGGTGGGGACACCCACGGCATTCCCGTAGTCTCCCACCCCCTTCACGATTCCCGCAGACAGATGACCGGTTCTGGGATGTTCAGGGTCTCCGAAGAAGAGTCCGTCCATGGAGGCCACAGGCCTGGCCCCAAGGGCGAGAATATCCCGTATGATGCCTCCGACCCCGGTGGCCGCTCCCTGGTAGGGCGCCACCGCTGACGGGTGGTTGTGGCTTTCCGCCTTGAACGCCGCTCCCAGACCGTCCCCGAGGTCGACAATTCCGGCGTTTTCACCTGGTCCGAGGACGACCTTCGGCCCCCTTGTGGGAAAATGCTTCAAAAGGTGTTTCGTGGACTTGTAGCTGCAGTGCTCAGACCACATTACACCGAGGATCCTGAGTTCGCATTCATTGGGCTCCCTTCCGAGGGCGGCTTCGGCGGCGGCGAATTCTTCTTTCCTGATGCCGTATTTAGAGAAGTCCATGGCGCCTGCCTCCTTTCTCAAGGAAAGAAGCGACGGACCGCCAGAAAAGCCGGCCGTCCTCTCCTCCGAGAATGGCCTCGCTCGCCCGTTCCGGGTGGGGCATAAGGCCGAGAATATTACCCTGGGGATTGACAATGCCCGCGATGCTGTTCACGGATCCGTTGGGATTCCACTCATCCCCCCCGACACCGCCGGGGGAAACATAGCGGAACACGGCTCCGCCCCTGTTTTCAAGGTCGTTGAGCTCATCCGCCGGCAAGAAGAAAAGCCCGTCCCCGTGAGCGATGGGAAACTGAACCACCTGCCCTTTTTCGAAAAGGCCCGTAAAGGGAGTATCCGTGTTTTCCACAGACAAAAAGCAGGGCCTGCAGATAAATGAAAGGGTCTTGTTGGGCAGCAGGACTCCAGGAAGAAGGCTGGATTCGGTCAGTATCTGAAACCCGTTGCAGATGCCCAGAACAAGCCCCCCCTGCCCGGCATGCTCCTTTACAGCCCCCATGATAGGGGAACGGGCCGCCATGGCGCCGCTTCTCAGGTAATCCCCATAGGAAAACCCCCCCGGCAGAATGACGAGACCGGTTCCTTCAGGGAGCTGCTCTTCCCTGTGCCAGACGGCGTTCACTTCACAGCCGACGGTGTCCCGTACTGCGTGAATGACGTCCTGGTCACAGTTGCTCCCCGGAAAAATGACAACGGCGGTCTTCACCTACTCTCCCTCCACTTCGATGCTGTACTGTTCGATTATGGGATTGACCAGGAGATCGTCGCACATTTTTTCCGCTTCTTTCCTGGCGCCGGCTGCCGAATCTGCTTCGATCCAGAGCTGGATGTACTTCCCGACTTTTACGGAACCCAGGGAATCATGACCGAGGGAAACAAGAGAATTGGCCACCGCTTTCCCCTGGATGTCGAGAACGCCGTCCTTGAGCTGCACGAATACATGGACGTGGCGGAGCATCACAGGGCCTCCGCAGAGGATATCCGTCTCCAGATTTCTTCGTAGGCTCCGAGAACGTCTCCCAGGTCTTTCCGGAAACGGTCCTTGTCCAGGCGGTTTTTGGTGTCCCTGTCCCAGAAACGGCAGGTATCGGGGGATATTTCGTCAGCGAGAAGGAGGCGGCCTTCCATGTCTGTTCCGAACTCGAGCTTGAAGTCCACCAGGATGATTCCGAGGGCGAGGAAGTATTCTGAGAGAAGAGAATTGACCTTGAGGGTAATTTCCTTTATTTTAGTTAACTGCTCCGGGGTCGACCATCCGAAAAGAAGTGCATGATCCTCTGTTATGATAGGGTCTCCCAGGGCGTCGTCCTTCAGGTAGAACTCAACCAGGGGGCGGGGAAGCACCTTGCCTTCCTCAACTCCGAGGCGTTTGCAGAGGGTTCCGGTGGTGATGTTCCTCACAACGACTTCGATGGGGATGATGGAGACCTTTTTTACAAGCTGCTGGAGATCGTCGATCCTGCTGATAAAATGGGTGGGAACGCCCTTTTTCCCCAGGTACTCGAACAGGACGGAGCTGATGAGGTTGTTGAGCCTTCCCTTGCCTTCGATGGTGTCTTTTTTCAGGGCGTTGAAGGCCGTAAGGGAATTTTTATATTCCACGACGTACACGGAAGGATCGTCAGTGGTCCAGACTTTTTTCGCTTTTCCTTCATACAGAAACTCTTTTTTTTCCATGGGGGCACCTCCGGCAGAGTAGTGTGCTCACATTATTTACTAGATCGTAAAAAATGTCAATAAAAAGGAGAGCCTCGGAAAATGAAGGCCTTGGAAGGGGTTCCCGTAACGGCTATAGTCCTCGCCGGCGGTTATGGCCGCCGGATGGGGGGAGAAAAACTGTTCCTCGAGGTCAACTCGACGCCCCTCGTCCTGAAGGTGCTCAGGAAAGTATCCCGTTTTTCGGGAGAAATCCTCCTTTCAGTGGCGCCGAGACAAACACCGTATGTTTCCGGCATGCTCTCGGGTATAATCTCTCAGTACGGCCTGCGCCTCGTGGAAGACAGGCATGAAGGGGACGGCCCCCTTGCCGGCATCCTGGAGGGATTGAAGCAGGCTTCCCTGGGGTGGTCCTTCGTCTGCGGGTGTGATATGCCATGGATCTCGGAGCCCGTGGTCAGAACCCTGTGGCGGCGCGGTGAAGAAGACGCCGACGTGATCGTGCCGAGAATCGGCGGATATTTCGAACCTCTCCACGCTTTTTACGGCAGGGGATGCATACCCGCCATCGAAAGAGCGGTTCGCTCGGGAGAACGGAAGATCACGTCGTTTTATGACTTGGTGAAGGTGTCCGCAGTTGATGATGAGCATTTCTCCCACCTTCCGGGATATAAAAAATCTTTCGGCAATCTGAACAGCAGAAATGATCTCCTGGATCCGGGAAACGCTCACCTCTTTGATTAACGGAGATTCAGGCACTTCGGGAAGGAGAACACCATGGAACAGCAGTACATACGCAACTTCTGCATCATCGCCCACATAGACCACGGCAAGTCCACCCTCGCCGACCGCCTTCTTGAGAGTACAAGCACCATCGGCCTGAGGGATATGAAGCAGCAGATCCTCGATTCTCTCGACCTGGAACGGGAAAGGGGCATAACCATCAAGCTCGTTCCCGTGAAGATGAACTACACGGCGAAGGACGGCAGAGAATACGTGCTCAACCTGATAGACACCCCGGGACACGTGGACTTCGGCTACGAGGTTTCCCGGTCCCTAGCGGCCTGCGAGGGAGCGCTGCTGGTGGTGGACGCCACACAGGGCGTGGAGGCCCAGACCCTGGCAAACGCCTACATGGCAGTCGAACAGGGGCTTGAGATCATCCCGGTGATCAACAAGATTGACCTTCCCTCTTCCAGGCCGGACTACGTGATTCGGGAAATCGAAGACGTTGTTGGCCTTGACTGCGATCATGTCATCCTCGCCAGCGCCAAGGAGGGGAAGGGCATTGATGATATCCTGGAACGGGTAGTGGAGAAAGTTCCCGCTCCTTTGGGCGACCGGGAAGCTCCTCTCCAGGCGATGATTTTCGATTCCGTCTACGATAATTACAAGGGGGTCATCTGCTATATCCGCGTGGTCAACGGAAGGATCCGTGCCGGGCAGACCATCCGGTTCATGGCCACCGGAGGGGTCTTCCCCGTGGAGGAGGTAGGGGTGTTCCGCCCCGGCTTCCAGCCCTGTGATGAACTGGCCGCCGGGGAAGTCGGCTATGTGGTGTCCAATATAAAAACTGTGGCGGAAGCCCATACAGGCGATACCATCACGGACAACGGCAGGCCCGCCGCATCGCCCCTGCCGGGCTACCGCAAGGTCAAACCCGTGGTGTTCTGCGGGTTTTATCCCGTGGAGCGGGACGATTACCCCCAACTCCGGGACGCCCTGGAAAAATTGACCCTCAATGACTCATCCATCAACTTCGAGCCCGAGACGTCCGTGGCCCTCGGTTTTGGTTTCCGGTGCGGCTTTCTCGGTCTGCTCCACATGGACGTTTCCAAGGAAAGGCTCCGGCGGGAGTTCGGTGTGGAACTCGTGGCCACTGCCCCCAACGTGGTCTACGAAGTAGTGACGAAGGACGGGGGCCTCATCGAGGCCCACAGGCCGTCCGATTTCCCCGAAATCGGCGAGATCCAGGAAGTCCGGGAACCGGTCATCAAGATCTCTCTTTTTGTTCCCACGGAGTACGTCGGAAAGGTAATGAAACTCTGCCAGGACAAGAGGGGCACCTATATTTCCATGGATTATCTCGCACCGGACAGGGTCAGGCTGATGTATGAGCTCCCCCTGGCTGAATTCATCATCGACTTTCATGACAAGCTCAAATCCCAGACGAGAGGGTATGCCTCCCTTGATTATGAGTTCACCGGTCTGAAAGCGGCGGACCTGGTGAGGGTCGATGTGCTTGTGAGCGGCGAGGCGGCAGATGCCTTTTCTTTCATCTGCCACCGGGATTCAGCCTATCACAGGGGACAAGCAGCAGTAAGAAAGCTGAAGGAGCTCATCCCGAGCCAGCTCTTCGAGGTCCCCATCCAGGCCTCGGTAGGGAAGAAGGTCATCGTGCGCCAGAATGTGAAGGCCCTCCGAAAAGATGTCCTCGCAAAATGTTACGGAGGCGACATCACCAGGAAAAGGAAACTTCTTGAAAAGCAAAAGGAAGGAAAGAAACGGATGAAGCAGATCGGCAAGGTTTCCATCCCCCAGGAGGCGTTTCTTGCGTTCCTCCAGGTGGAAGAGGATGAAGAAAAATAACTTCCTTTCAGACGAAATCGGTTCTTCGCTGGGAAGCATTTCCGGACCCTTTTCCGTTTACATCCATATTCCCTTCTGCCTCCGGAAATGTCCCTACTGTTCCTTTTTCAGCGTTCCCGCAACACCCGGCGGGTGTGAAAAATACCTGGATCTCCTGAAAAAGGAGATCCTTTTCTACCGGGCTTTCCTCGGGAAGGAATCCGAAGCGTCCACCCTGTATTTCGGAGGCGGCACACCGACTCTGCTCACCCCTGAGCAGTGGGAGGGCCTTCTGGCATTCTGTGGCGAGAACATTCCGATTTCACCGTCTGCGGAAATAACCGTGGAGGCGAATCCGGAATCCTTTACGGAAAGGCATGCCGCCGTCTGGAGGAATGGACGGGTTTCCAGGGTGAGCATCGGTGTCCAGAGTTTTATTGACGGGGATCTTCTCTGGCTCGAACGCCCTCATAACGCCTCAAAGGCGTGTGATGCCGTCCTGACGGCGGTCCGGGAAGGCTTTTCCGTCAGCGCCGACCTGATGTTCGGGCTGCGGAACCAGACGCTCCGGTCCTGGGCCTCTTCGGTGAAGATTGCACTGGAACTGGGAGTGGAACACATATCCCTCTACCAGCTGACCATTGACGAAGGGTGCCGGTGGAATTCCTCCCCCCCTTCCGGAATGGCGGACGGGTATCCTTTCTACAGGTGGAGCCAGTGGTTTCTTCCCCGGAAAGGCTTCAGCCAGTATGAAATCGCCAGTTTCTCTCTGCCCGGACGCCACAGCCGCCACAACACGGCTTACTGGCGGAGAAATCCCGTTCTGGGCCTGGGAGCCGGTGGATGGGGGTTTCTCGGAGAGAAACGGTATCGGAATGAGGGCAGCCTGGAGGAATATGCCTCCTCCGTCCGCTCCTGCGGGGGAAGCGTGGCCGGGATCGAGCCGGTCTCCGGGGAGAAGGCCGCAAGGGAGGCTGCCGTGCTTCTGCTCAGGACAAAATGGGGTATTTCCTTCGACGCTTTTTCGCATAAATACGGTCAGTCAATGCTTGACACTATTCGGGACACCCTGAGGCGGGAAGCTCCCTGCGACTGCTTTTCGGAAACTTCTGCCGGCCTTTCGCTGACGCCGAAAGGAATGAGGGTCGCAAACGCCCTCTGGAGCCTGATTGTCTGAGAAATACGAAAGGGGCTGCTCCTGTGGAATACGGAATGATCCGCTTTGGTTCCGGTGAAGATTACGTGGTGGAAGACGTGCTGATGTGTCTTGCGAAATTTTCCCCCCCGCGGCCCATGAAGGGATACGCAGTAAACGTCTCCGATTCATTGAGGGGCGGTCTTTCCTTCATGGAAGGGGTGGATGGAGGGAGCGGATTCAACGGTGGGATCCTGCTTCCTCTCTCGAGGATCTATGTTTCCCTGGGCGAGGACGGAGGATCCCTTCTCATCGCGGCAGACACCATGGAAGAGCGGGCCCGGTGGATCAGCGGCAGGGTCTTTTCCCGTTCGGGGCGAAACTTCAATGGTGTGATTCACCATACCTATCCCGGAACGGACTGGACTCTGGTGGGGGTCACGACGCCGGGTTGGATGCTTCTTTTCGACGAGGACGCCCCGGAGGCGGAACAGGACCTCCTCGACGGTGAGGTCCGGGTAGCCTACCTTCCGGCGGATGAACGGCTTATGACGTTCCTTTCCCCTGACAGAAGCACAGGTGAAGCCCTTTCTTTCCTGGCGGAATATCTGCTTTCATGCCTCCCCTTCCGGGAAGAGGAGGCATGAAGGTTCTCTTCAGACGGTAAGCTGCTTCTCTGCTGAAAGCAGGGCTTCCGTAATCTCGAACATGTTGGAGATTATTCCCGCCCCGATGTCGGCAGTGATGCCGAAATGGTTGGTGCAGGTGCCGCAGACCAGTATCCTGGTTCCTTTCTTGCGAAGGGCGGAGAGGTGATCGCAGGAGGACGTGTTTTTCAGGGCCAGTTTCACCCCCTCGTTCATGAGCGCCACCACCGACGGGGGGTTTGAAAGCTGAGAGAGAGTGCCGAGGAATCCTTTCATAAGAACTTCTCCCAAAACCTGGTCTCCACCTCCGATGATCCTGTGGGCAATCAGAACGGCAGTATTCTGCATAACCTTTTCCTGTTCCTCCGTAGCCTGACCTGCGTCTGTCGCCCAGGCGTTTTTCGATCCCCTGATGGTAATGGTACCGTCATCGTCTATTATTTGTACCCGAAATCCGTTTTTTTCCAGAAAACGCTGAACATTAGAAGCGGACACCGCATTGTCGAGGTAGATTTCGATTTCCTTTTCACCGGAGTCCACGTGCGTTTTGGTCATCATGACCGGCTGGGGGCAGCTTTTGCCCCTGGCGTCGATCTTTGCCATTCTGTCGCCTCCCCGAAGTGTTTTGGTAATTCCCGAACCGTGCTGCCCGCTATTATAGGGTAGAATATGGAGGGGAGCAAAGGATTTTGCCGCTTCCCGGCTTTTTTTGACGCCGGGTCAATATTTTTTCCCGGAGAAAGGTGATGTTTCTTCCATGAAGGCTCAGACTGCAGAAAAAAACAGACTTCGCTCGCTCCCGGCCATGGACTGCCTCCTGGGCATGCCCGACATGGATCCCTTTCTGGAAAACCTGGGCAGGGAAGCGGTAAAGACAGTCCTCGGCGAGGCCATGGATTCTCTTCGAAAAAAGATACTCGCCGGCGAAGATGTGGAACCTTCAGCTGAATCAGTTCTGAAACTGGCTCTTCCGGTCCTTGCCGCCAGGTCCGGAGGAAGTCTCAGGCCGGTGATAAACGCCACGGGGGTAGTGATCCACACGAACCTCGGAAGATCATGCCTGGCTCCCGAGGCCGGAAAAGCGGTTCTCGCCGCGGCTGAAAGGTACAGCACCCTCGAATACGATCTTTCCGAAGGCAAGCGGGGACACAGAAGCGACCACGTTGAATGGATCCTGAAGGAAATCACCGGGGCAGAAGCCGGGATTGTGGTGAACAACAATGCCGGTGCGGTTCTTCTTATGCTGGCAGGGTTGTGTTCCGGGAAAGAAGTGATCGTCTCAAGGGGGGAACTCGTGGAAATCGGAGGATCCTTCCGCATTCCCGACATAATGGCTTTTTCGGGAGCCTGCCTCGTGGAGGTGGGGTCAACGAACAGAACCCACCTGAAGGATTACGGAAACGCGATAACGGAAAACACGGCGGCCCTTCTGAAGGTCCACCCCTCGAATTTCCGGATGGAGGGATTTACCTCCGCCGTTCCGCGGGAGGATCTCTCCGCACTTGCAAAAGAAAGGGGACTCCTTTTCCTGGAAGACCTCGGGAGCGGGACCCTCATCGACATGGCCCCCTTCGGCCTGAAGGGGGAGCCCACGGTCTCGTCGTGCCTCAAAGCTGGTGTGGACCTCGTGACGTTCTCGGGAGACAAAATGCTCGGCGGCCCCCAGATCGGCGGTCTGGCGGGAAAAAAGGAGATTGTGGACAGACTGCGGATTTATCCCCTTCTCAGGGCACTCCGAGTGGACAAGATGACCCTTGCCGCTTTCGAGGCAACCCTTCGTCTTTATCTTTCCGGCAAGCATCTCAGGATTCCGACGCTCGCCATGCTGAAGGAGACCGGTGATTCCCTCCGAAGGAAGGCCCGGAGACTGTCGGACAGGCTGAAAAAAATACTTCCTGCCGATACCGTATCCCTGGTTGAGGCCGACGACGCAGTTGGCGGAGGAGCTTTTCCCGCGGAACGGCTTCCGGGATGGGCTGTAGGAATTGTCATGGACTCCCTGGGGAGCGCCGGATCGGTTCTCTCACTGCTCAGATCCCTTCCTGTTCCTGTTATTGCAGGAGCAAGAGACAATATGGTCCTCCTTCACGTCCGGACTCTCCTTCCGGGGGACGAAGAAAGAATCTGCGATGCCTTCAGGGCAGTCGCTTCCGGGAGGTGACACCGTGGACCGCCGGGAAATTTCCCTTGTGCTCGGAACCGCAGGACACATAGACCATGGGAAGACGACTCTCGTAAAAGCCATAACGGGTGTTGACTGTGACCGCCTCAGTGAGGAAAAAAAGCGCGGAAT
>Ga0334888_1005780_pt1 | contig 10187 bp, 7 predicted proteins | sample GraSluR1_MG_FD_207227 | JGI IMG/M metagenome (GOLD analysis project Ga0334888, IMG submission 207227) | Sludge microbial communities from methane-producing bioreactor in Wageningen University, Netherlands - Granular Sludge_3_08-R1 | ecosystem: Engineered > Bioreactor > Anaerobic > Unclassified ...
AGGGAGACTTTTTCAAAACCCAGTTCACGGATTGATTGAAACGCCTTGCTTATCTGCTGCAGGATTCCCATGCTATTCAGGGCGGTATCCAAACCTGATGATTTTACAAAGGAAATGGGGCAACAATTTCTTTGTTGCCGCTTCTCAATGCTTCAACCACAGCAAATGTTGCTGCAGTAACTCCCCAGATTTCCTGGAATGGTATGGGGGAAGATGCATTGGTATTGATGGATTCTAAGAAGGACTGCCAGGCATTGAAATGACCTTTTTCCTGCTTCCAGGGGGAATTGATTTTTTTGTTTTTACCATCTTTGGTTAGAGTCAAATTGCGGAAATCATCCAACAAAGCCACTTTCCCGGCGCAGAAAACCTCTACCCGCTCTTTGGAAATGGACTTATCCCCATTTGCGAGGTAGGTGACAATACCCAGAGAACCGTCAGCGAAGCGAAGCTGAATCTCCACATTGTCCTGTCGATATTTTCCCTGATCGGGCAATGACTGCGCGCTAACCGAGATGGGTGATGAGCCAACCAGGAAGGTGAGAAAATCAACAAAATGGCAGCCTTCTCCGATTATTCGTCCGCCGCCCTGGGCGCGATCATGTAACCAGTGGTTGAGAGGAAGATAACCCGCGTTTACTCGGTAGTGAGCGTACAAGGGTTCTGTTCGCGGCTGCAAGAACTGGTGAAGCTGCTGCGACATGGGGGCAAAGCGGCGGTTGAAACCAACCATCAGTCTGAACGTTGAAGTCATAACCACTTCAGCAACCTGATGCAATTCATCCAGGTTGATGGCCAGGGGTTTCTCGCAGAAAACGTGTTTGCCATTTTGCAAGGCGGTGATGACCTGACTGGCATGCTGGTTGTGACGGGTGAGGATTGCCACCAGGTTAATATCCGGGTTGTCCAATATATCTGATTCGGAAGAACTGGCGAATTGAAAAGCAAATTTTTTTGCTGCATGGCTGGCTGAGACGCCGGTGGATGAAACAATGGTTTGGCGATCAACACCTCCCACTTTTTTGACATTGGGCAAAAAGACTGCCTTGGCGTAATTCCCGGCGCCCATCACTCCCAACCGCAAAGCGCCAGTGATTGCGCTGCCCGGTTGCGCCGCCGGAATCACTTCAACATGTGAGGCGGGTATTGATGCTGGTTGTTGGGGATAGGTCAACACCACTCCCAAAAATGGCTGCTTTGTTTTGCCGGTGATGAGATCGTAAGCCTGGGGGGCCTGGTCAATGGTGAAGCGGTGCGAGATGAGAGGCGAAATGTTGATTTGCCGGTTTGCCAACAGGTCGATGAAGGCCTGTAAGTTGCGGCCTTCAGTCCAGCGCACCTGACCAATGGGGTAATCGATGCCGCGGGCTTCATATTTATCGTCATAACGGCCTGGACCATAGGAGCGGGATACGATGAAATTCAGTTCCTTGTTGTAATAGAGGGTGCGCGGGATGTTGAGACCCACCGCGCCAACAGCCACCACACGGGCGCGGTCGCGCGCCAGGCGGCCGGCCAATTCAATGGGATCATTCGATTTTGTATCGGCGCAGATCAGAACAATATCAAATCCTTGCCCATTTGTGAATGGCAGCGCGCCGGCTTCAGATTCGGCGGGTGTAGCACAGGTGGCCCCCAGCTTTCTTCCCAGATCGATGCGGTCTTGCGCCAGGTCAATTCCATACACCTGGGTTCCGGCGGCGCGGGCGATGTTCACTGCCAATAATCCGACCAAACCCAGGCCAATGACTGCCACGCGCTCACCGATTTGCGGTTGAGCCAGGCGAAAACCATGCATGGCAATGGTGCCAAGTGTGGCAAAAGCGGCCTCTTCAAAATTGACATGATCGGGTACGTGCGCCAGTAAATTTTGCGGGATAACAGCGTACTCAGCGTGAACAGCATACCCGCTCCCTGCACAGGCCACCCGGTCGCCAACCTGGAAACCAGTCAATCCTTCCCCCAATGCGATGATCGTGCCGGCGGAAGAATAACCCAGCGACATGGGTTGATCAAGCCGGTTGAAGGCCGCTTCAATGGTGGGGATGATGCCCTCCCGCCGGGCTTTGTCTAAAACCTGCATCACCAGGTCGGGACGGGACTGGGCTTTGCCAATCAGGTTTTTTTCGGCAAAATCGACCAACATGCGTTCTGTGCCAGCCGAAACCAGCGAAACCGCTGTTTGCACCAGTGCAGTAAGAGGTTTGGGTTGCGGCGCAGGGACGGTTTCTACCGTGGTTTTTCCATCGCGCATGTTTTGTAATAATTGTTTCATAAGGTCGCATTGTTCCCGATTTTAATTATTAAAGCGACTTTGATTATAAACCAGAAAGTGGGCGTGATATAATCATCAAACGGAGCCCCCGGGGGGATGGCAATGGGTGAATGCGGAATTCGATTTTGAGTGGGAGTGATGATTCGAATTATCCATCACGATCTGGCGAGGCGCCTGTATGAAGGTACTCTTTTTAGGTAAACAACGCGACGATTTTTATTGCACCAGGGCAATGGATTTTCTGCGACAGCAATTGCCAGAAACGCAATTTGTGCTGGCGGTTCCCGGGCAAAAATTCCCTGCCGAGAACCTGAAGGATTGGGAAGGAGACTATATTATTTCCTATCTGTGTCCGTGGGTGCTGCCCGGCTGGTTATTAAGCAAAGCCCGCGTCGCTGCCATCAATTTCCACCCTGCGCCGCCGCAATATCCAGGAACAGGCTGCACAAATTTTGCCCTGTATAACGAAGAAGCGGAGTACGGCGTGATGTGTCATCACATGAGCCCGAATGTAGACAGCGGAAAAGTGATTGCAGTCAGGCGGTTTGCTGTCTTTCAGGAAGACTCGGTTTATTCGTTGACTCAGCGCTGCTATGCCTATATGCTGACTTTGTTTTTCGACATACTTTCCAGAATCTTGCTGGGAAAACCCTTGCCAGAAAGTGATGAAACCTGGACGCGTAAACCGTATCGAAAAACAGATCTGGATGCCTTAAAAATCATTTCACCGGATATGCCAGTGGATGAGATTCGCAGACGGGTTCGGGCTGTGACTTACCCGGGTTATGCGGGTGCGACGATGGAGATAGACGGGATGCGCTTTGAGTATGTTCCACCCAAAAACGGGGAGTAATGTGAACGCGAATCCTTCCAATGGACAACGACAATATTTACTGCGTGAAGCAGCTTTAATCCTGATAATCAGTTACCTGCTTATTTTTGCCAGCACACACAATGGACTGGTGCATCCCACTGTATTGACCATCAGCGCTGTGTTGATGACACTGCTGACCATTTTTTTCTTTGTTAAACGTCAATCTGCTCCCCTGGCAGCCCAAAAACCATTGCTAGTTGTGATGCTGGTTCTAATCCATGCCAGCATTTTCTCCATTGATCCTAGGCGGTCTTTCGCCGAGGTATGGTTAATCGGCATATCTGGTTTTCTGTTCTTGTCCTGCGCTGAATTGGTACGACGGGGATGGGATCGAAAATTGTTTGTCAAAGTTCTGTTAATCGTGGAAGGCATTATCATGCTTTTGGGGTGGATGACGGCGTATCAATGGTACCAACGATGGTTGGTTGCCGCGCCGGGCGAATGGCTGCCGGCTGTCACTTACCGTTTGCCGTTGCCGAATTTTCTCAGCGCATCCTTGAACGCCTTGATCATGATGGCCTGCGCCTGGATATTATTCGATAAGTCACGAACCACGCGCATTTTGCTGGGGGGCTGGATAATGTCTGCCCTGGGTTTGCTGTTTCTAACCTCATCACGCGGCGGTTGGTTGGGGACTGCGGCAGGCCTGGCGGTTGTGGGGGCATTGTCATTCCGCACGGGCTACGAGCAAATGGATGCGGTACGACATTTTTTCAAAAAAAACTCGGTTAATCGGAATATTTTGCTCGGCCTGGGAGCTGCCGCGCTGGGGTTCATTGGCTGGATGTTATATCAACAGACTGTACATCCCACACACACCAATCTGCTGGCTTCACGACGCGAGTTTTGGATACCGGCGATGAATGCGTTTCTGGAATCGCCTGTGCTGGGAAAAGGGCCTCACACTTTTATCAGCCAATATTTGAAATATAACTCCGTTCCTTCGAAGCAAATTTTTGTATATTCACACAGCATCTATTTTGATACGCTCAGCGGCAGCGGCATTTTGGGATTTGCAGCGGTTTGCTGGCTTTTTTGGACCTTGGTTCGTAGTTTGTGGCAGCGTATCCAGCAATCCAACATGGCAGATCGATTCATTGCCATTGGCGGGATGGCTGCATTTGCAGCATTTTGTGTGCATGGACTGGCTGACAGCGTACATCACACCATTCCCACCAGCGCCTGGAGCCTGGCGATTTTGCTGGGCGTGGTGTTGAGTGCACCAGGCAATTCAACCGATAACCGAAAAATTGGTGTGTTGCCTGTGTGGGGACTGGCTTTGAGCGTGTTTGCCTGGGTGAACATCTGGCAGGCGACCCCATTCTATCAAGCGGTGGCAGCCGCCAATGCAGATCGATGGAATGAGGCCGCGCAATTATTTGGCGAGGCGGTTCACCGCGATCCTGGACTTTCGGTGGCTTATCAGCAGCAGGGATTAGCCTTCAGTGTGCTGGCAGACAAAGGAGATGATTTGGCACTTGGAAAAGCCGTTCAAAGCTTTGAAAAAGCCGCACAAATCGATCCTTATTGGGGCGCCAATGCTGCCAACCTGGGCGCGCTTTACCTCAACCAGGGGCATCTCGAAAAGGCGGCACAGGCTTTTCAGAAAGCGGTTGATGCTGCACCAAACTCGGCGCTTTTTGTCTTGAACCTGGGTGAATGTGAAGAGGCATTGGGAAACCTGGAGGCCGCCCGGCAGAATTATGAACGCGTTCTGAAGCTTCGGCCGCAGTGGCGCGAGGCATATTTCTGGCGGCAGACAGAATTACGCAAACAGGTTATTCAAAACACATCAATCCAATCCCAAACCAACCTGAGCGTGCAAGAGTTGGAAACGGCTTTACAAAAGGATTCCACCCGATTGCGAAATTATCTTGCGCTTGGGGCGGCTTACATTCAAGCCGGAAAGATTGAAGAGGCTGAAATCCTATTGAGAAAAGCTGAACTGGCATTCACGCTCAGTAAAGAAGAAGGAATTGAATTGAAATGGCTGCAAGCTGAAATTCAGGCAGCCAAAGGCGACCTGGAGAGCGCAGTAATACTGGGCGCTGAAGCGCTGGATGCTTATTCTCATCAAGGGATATATGGCCCTGGTTCAATGGGAACAGTCTATTATGCCGAACTCATGTACCGCCGCCCGGAGATGAAATTGGAACTCGTTCCACAAATGCATTCCATTCAGTTACCTGATCAATGGGGAAGTCGCATGGCGCTGCTGTGTGATTGGTATATGCGGACAGGAGATGATGAACTGGCAAAAGGAACATACACCACTCTGCTTGAAATGATCCCGGATTACGAATCCATTCCTAAAGATGAATGACCGAATTTATCGGGAAAAATCTATGGCAAAATTGGCGATTTTATCTTTAGATAATCAAGACATCCAGACTGATGCGCGTGTGCAGCGCCAGGTTCATTATTTATCCAGGCAACACGAAATTCACTTAATCACCTATGGGAACAGTAAACTCGTAGATTTGCCGTCTGCATCAATGAAAGTGGTCGGATCACTCAACGATGCAGCAACGAAACGGCGGTTTAATACCCTGTTTTGGTTGAGCCTGGGGAAATTGCTGCCTGATTTTGCCTATCGAAAATGGTACTGGGGACGCCCAGGCCATAGGGCAGCCTTTGACGCTTTGATTGACCTGCACCCTGACCTTGTGATTGCCAATGATTGGTGGTCGCTGCCAGTGGCTGCGGAAGCCTGTAAACAAACCGGGGCGCGCCTGATATTGGATTTGCATGAATATGCACCGGGAGAATTTGAACATCAAACCTGGTGGCGAGTATTATACAAACCGGTAGTTATTTTTTTTCTGAGCCGCTATCTCAAAGAAGTTGATGCGACTGTAACAGTAAACTCGGTGATCGCAGATCGGTATAATGTCGAATATGGTTTAAAGCCAGTTGTAGTCATGAATATTCCCAGGACTACTGGAAGAAATGCTCCACAGCCAACTGATGCAGATCACATTGAATTAATTCACCACGGCGCCGCCATTCGCGACCGAAAAATTGAGTTAATGATTGACGTGATTGCATTAACCGATTCTCGTTATCATCTCAATTTTATGTTAGTTGGTAACCCTGCTTATGTGAATGAACTAATGCAATATGGTGAAAGAAAAGCCCCCGGTAGAGTGTCGTTTCTGGAACCGGTTAGACCAGATAGGGTTGTCGAGACCATTTCAAAGTTTGATGTTGGTATTTACCTGACTCCTGCAGCCATTTTTCAACTGTTGGCCATGCTGCCAAACAAATTTTTTGATTATCTGGCTGCCAGCCTGGCAGTCTGTTTTGGCCCCTATCCGGTGATGAAGGCGCTTATTGAACAATATCAATGCGGTTTGGTTTGCGATGGTTTTTCTCCGCAGGAGATGGCAGACCGGTTATCAAGGCTATCTGCTGAAGATATCGACCGGATGAAGCAAAATTCATACAGGGCTGGTGAAAAATTGAATTCAGAAATTGAGATGGATAAATTAGTCCAGTTGGTGAATGAAACATTAGCCTGACCTATGACTTCACACCAGATGCGTATCTTGATGGTTCACAACTATTACCAGCAGCGGGGTGGAGAAGATGAGTCTGTGGAACAAGATATTCAACTGCTGCGCAAGTATGGTCATGAGGTGGAATTTTTTTCTAAGCACAATGATGAAATCAATCGATATTCTCCATTTGATAAAAGTGCGATGATTCTTTCCACCACCTGGTCAGGACGGGTATATCGGGAATTTATAAATGAAATCAAGGCGTTTCGTCCTGATGTGATCCATGTTCAAAATTTCTTCCCGCTAATTTCTCCATCCATCTATGATGCTGCCAAAAAATTTCATATTCCTGTGGTGCAAACACTGCGTAATTATCGATTGATGTGCTGTAACGGATTATTTTTCCGTGACGGAAAGGTGTGCGAATTGTGCATAAATCGCATTCCACTGGCCGGTGTGCGATATGGTTGTTATCGAAATTCGCGTATTCAATCCCTGGCAGTTGCCATGCTGATCGCTCACCACCGATTATCTCAAACCTGGCAGAATAAAGTAAGTCGATTTATAACCCTGGGAAATTTCGCAAAGGAGAAATTTGTTAAAGGAGGACTACCCGCCCTAAAAATCAGCATTCGTCCGAATTTCTTGCAAAATGTGCCGGAATATTCAGGGATGAAACGGGAGGGTTTTGCCCTGTTCGTTGGAAGGCTGAGCGCAGAAAAAGGTATCCAGACACTACTGCAAGCCTGGAAATTGCTCCCGGATATTCCCCTGGTGCTGGTTGGAGATGGACCAATGAAGGGATGGGTGGAAGAATTTATTCAAAACGAAAAACTTTCAAATATTACCCTGGCTGGAAGGCTGGAACAGGTTGGTGTGTTTAATTATCTTCACCGGGCGAAGATGTTGATTGTTCCATCAGAATGGTACGAAACATTTGGCAGGGTGGTGTTGGAAGCCTTTGCATCTGGCACGCCGGTGATTGCCAGCCGAATTGGCGCTTTGCAAGACCTGGTTGCGCATGAAGAAACCGGCCTATTATTCCAACCCGGTGACAGCCGAGACCTGGCCGCAAAGGTGCGTCAAATGTCTGGCGATAAATCACTACGCGAGATACTCAGTCAAAGGGCAAGAGAACTCTATAAAGAACAATATTCATCTGATCGGGCATATACTTTATTAATGGAAATTTATGCCCAAGCTATTAACTCTGCAGATTGAGATTTCGCATGAACCTGTCTGAAAATCAGAAAGGAAGTATTTTTTCTCAGCGTGTTAATATTTTAGGAGTGGGGGTGAGCGCGATCACCATGCAGCATGCCCTGGACTGTTTTGCCGAGTGGATCCAAAAGCGCGATGCGCATTATATCTGCTTGACCCCGGCCCATGCCATTATGGATTGTTATGATCACACGGAACTACGAAAGGTCTACAACCGCAGCGGTTTGACCACTCCCGACGGCATGGCCATTGTGTGGCTGCTGAACAGTTACGGCTATTCTTTTGTTGAGCGGGTATATGGGCCTGATTTGTTGCTTGCGGTGTGCGGGTTGTCAATGCAAAAAGGTTACCGGCATTATTTTTATGGCGGCGCACCCGGCGTGGCCGAAAAGATGGTTGAAAACCTTCAAAAACGTTTTCCGGGATTGCAAGTAGCTGGCATTGAATCACCACCCTTTAGAGCTTTGACCGAAGAAGAAGAAAAACAGTTGGTTTCCCGTATTCAATCTGCGGTGCCGGATGTTTTCTGGGTGGGGCTTGGCTCACCGCGCCAGGAAGCCTGGATGGCGGACCATCTTGAAAAACTGGGCGTTCCAGTGATGGCCGGTGTGGGGGCGGCTTTTGACTTTTTATCGGGAAACAAACCGCAGGCGCCCAGGTGGATTCAACGTTCAGGGCTGGAATGGCTGTTTCGTTTTTTTAGTGAGCCAACTCGACTGTGGAAGCGGTATTTGTTGAATTATCCACGATTTGTTGTGCTGGTTTTGCTGCAAAAATTGAAATTGATTAAGATTCCACTGGAGTTTTGATCGAAATGATCAGACGGTTTTCGGCGAATTTTGCTGTATTTTCGATTTTTCTCGATTTTGTGCTGATAGCGCTGTCTTTATGGGTGGCGGTTGTCATCCGTGTACCACTTAACTATCTGACATTTCTACAAACAGTCAAGCAGCCCATTCAACTGCCTCTGTTTTTATATGTTTTATTCCCATTGTTCTGGGTGGGAATTCTCATGCTTTTCTCGGTATATGACGGGCGCAAGAACTTAAAAGCGGTTAATGAATTCTCCAGCCTGTTATTTGGGTCAGCACTTGCCACAGTTTCACTGGCAGGACTGCTTTATTTATCTTATCGTGATGTTTCACGTTTCTTGTTTCTTTTCTTCATTGTACTGGCGTTTGGCTTAATTTGTGGTTGGCGGGTGATTTTTCGTCTGTCCATTCGACGCAGGATGCTGCGTGGTTTGCAACACCGGCGGGTGTTAATTTTGGGCGCGGGACGGGTGGGACGCGAATTATTGGAACACTTGCTGCAGCAGCCTGACTCGGGCATCCGCTTGATCGGTTACCTGGATGACGATCCTCAAAAACAGGCAACCTGCCGGGACGTGTTTGGGCCATTGGACCGCGCCAGAGATGTGATTTTGTCAGACCGGGTGGATGAAGTGGTGATAGCATTACCCCGTTCAGCTTATGAACGACTGAACTTCGTTGTCAGCAGTTTGCATGATTTGCCTGTGAGGGTGTGGATTATTCCAGATTACTTTTCACTGGCGCTTCACAAAGCGCGCGTTGATGAATTTGCCGGCATTCCAATGCTTGATTTGCGCGCACCGGCTTTGACGGAATATCAGCGCATGGTTAAACGCGCTTTTGACCTGATTGTGTGTACCCTGTCTCTCCCGGGGCTTATCCCTGTGATGGCTTTGATTGCATTGTGTATTTGCCTGGATAGTGAAGGCCCGGTTTTCTTTTTGCAGACCAGAGTGGGGGAAAATGGGAAATTGTTTCACATGGTCAAATTTCGCACCATGGTAAAAGACGCTGATAAGTTGCGGCACCTGGTTGAAAAGATTGACGAAAATGGAAACCTGATTCACAAAAGCCCGTCTGATCCGCGTATTACACGAATGGGGAAAATTCTTAGAAAAACCAGCCTGGATGAGCTACCTCAAGTGATCAACATTTTTCGGGGAGAAATGAGCCTGGTAGGCCCGCGCCCTGAATTGCCTTACCTGGTTGAGAAATATAATTTGTGGCAGCGCAAGCGTTTTGCTGTTCCCCAGGGGTTAACTGGTTGGTGGCAGGTTAACGGGCGCAGCGATAAACCCATGCATTTACACACGGAAGACGACCTTTATTATGTTCAAAATTATTCCATCTGGTTGGATCTGAAAATAATCATGATGACAGTCGGAGTGGTGATCAAGGGCAGAGGGGCATATTGAGCATGTTGGTATAATAATTGCATCCTTCGAGGGGGAGAGTTCCAATCATTTGATTCACTGCGGAGGATTCATTATGTTGCGAAAAATTTG
>Ga0334888_1005790_pt1 | contig 10171 bp, 10 predicted proteins | sample GraSluR1_MG_FD_207227 | JGI IMG/M metagenome (GOLD analysis project Ga0334888, IMG submission 207227) | Sludge microbial communities from methane-producing bioreactor in Wageningen University, Netherlands - Granular Sludge_3_08-R1 | ecosystem: Engineered > Bioreactor > Anaerobic > Unclassified ...
AAAAAAGTGTTACACATCATTACTTTACTTGACCAGATAAATCATTACCCGGTTTAAATTTCACCACTTTTTTTGCTTTTATTTGAATTTTTTCACCAGTTTGTGGGTTTCTTCCAGTACGTTCAGCAATATCGACTATCTTAAAAGTACCGAAACCGATAAGGGTAATACTTTCACCTGCTTTTAGAGCTTCGCTTATTGCTCCAATAGTTAATTCTAAGGCGTTTTTTGCTTCTGCATTCTTGATATTGCCTTTTTTTGCAATTGCATCAATTAATTGTGCTTTGTTCATGCTCATAATTGTTATTTTTAAGTTAATAAATTCTTTACTTAATTATTGAGTTTCAAACTAATATAAAGCAAATATACTAACATTTTTCAAATGAAGATTTTATTTATTTTCTGAATTTAACTTTGCACATATTCAAATCCTTAGTAAATCAAACTTATACATCTCTAAAAGCAAGAAATAAAGTCAAGCATATAGATTTTTTCTATATTAAATAAAAATAAATGAAAATAAATTTGGATAATTGTAAAATACACTTTACATTTGTAACTATCAATATATAAATACACATGAACAGCCCAAAGATTATATTCTTGCCTTGGTTTTTTAAGCTTATCGGGACAATTATTGTTCTTTTTGCATTCTTTTTGTTTTTTGTTAAACTCAATTCAGGTGTAAGTCTACAAGAGTTTATTAATTTTGACACTGACATTCGCAATTATGCTATTTATGCAATACTGATTCTTGGATTTTTCCTAATTATCTTCTCAAAAGAGAAATTTGAAGATGAACTAATAGCACATTTTAGGGCAAGAGCTGTTTTTATTACAACAATTTTACATTCTTTATTTTTCTTTATTTTCACTTTTACAAGTTTGACATTGCATTTCATAAATTTTCCTGCAATTATACTGATGAATTCTTTATTTTTCTTTTACATAATTACATTCAATATCCAAAAATTTCATGAGAAATTTAAAAATAAGAATAACGACAATTTCGATTAGTATGAGAAATTATGTTAGAGACGAGCGTAAACGAAGAAAGCTAAAACAAGAAGAACTTGCTGATGCTTTAAAAGTTTCAAGGCAAACAATAAATGCAATTGAGGGCAATAGATATTTACCTTCGTTGGCTCTCGCACTAAAATTATCAATGTTTTTTGATATGTCTGTAAATGAACTATTTATTTTTGAAAAACACGAATTACCATAAGCAAAATATTTTTTTAACTAAAACATTATTATTATGAGCACAGAAAATTCAATTGGTCCCGAAATTATTGCGATTGATGTACTTCCGCCAAAACTTGACGAATTAAAAGCAATTGTAAACAGTCCTGCGGAAATCGACAATGCAACAGAACTTTTAGGAATTCCTCCATTTCTTTTAAACCTCTATCTTGCAACTTCAACAAATTTAAGATTTCTTAATATTGGACTTAACGAGGCTGTTTATATTCCTCGTCAAATTACTGAACGAGACGGAGGTCGAAAATCTCAGTATTTACTCCGCAAAGGTGAAACTACCCAAGCAGGTGTTTTTATGGCAGACTCAGGTATGATGTTACGTTATGTAACTCGACTTACTGGCGAAAGCGAATATGCTCAAACTGGTGATGTTTACCGTGAACAATACATTACCAGAGATGGTAAGCTAATTTATGAAGCCGATGGAAGTTTGGAAATTGTTGATATTACAAAAGGAATCGGCAAATACAATCTGGTACAAACTCAAACACCACAATATGCACAAGTTACCGAAGAACCTGAAGTAGTTTGGATTCTTTGGAGTTTAATTTTTGTAAAGAAAGACAAAACACTATAAATTAAAAGTATAGAGCTAATCCACTTGCGGCAGTGCATAACAAGTAATTGTTTTGCCGGATTAGACCCTTCTATATAAAAGAGAAGACCGCAGGGCTTGCGACCCCACGATCCTCAAAGTAAAAAAGTTCTGCAAAGATAGTATTAATTTAAAACGAACAATCGCATAAAAGAAATTTGAACATTTTTCATTTTGATTGAGAACTGCCAAAGGCGCTTCTCACCTAATTAACCATGATTTTTTTTACTAGTTAACAAGATTAAAAACTAAAAAATTAAAACAATGAAAAATAAATTTTTTTTAGCAATTGTTGCAATCGTTTTTTCGTGCAGCTTTGCATTTGGACAGAATGCTCACAGTACTTACAGTTCTGCTTCGGGTGATATTATTACCTCGGCAGTTTTAACAAATCCTAGCAATGCTACTAGATACATTGTTGGTATTGATGAGTATTTTAAACTTTTTGTTACTGAATTAGACTTTAGTGTTCCTTTTCCTCAACCCGACAATTCAAATTCTAGGGCATTTCAAATCGCGGATAGTGCATACGGGAAGATTTATTTGAACGGTGGTTTTTTTGATGAAGATCAAAATATTGTAGTTTATGGATATACAGCCACTTGACTAAGAGGAGTAATTATTAGAATAGAAATGTCTAGTGGTTCTCCAATAAATTTTAAGAGAATTATTGGGCAAGCTAATACAGCAATAGTTGATGGATGTTGGAGTCAAAGAGTTATTGGTACAACTATAATGAAAACATATTCGTTTATTGCTGCAGGGATGCTTTATAGAACACAAACATCATTGTTTCAAGCTTCTAATAAAAGGATTACTAATTTACAAATGACTTCTGTTACGTGGGATAATGATGCAAAAGTAAACGTGATAAGTGGGAATACAGATACGACAAATGTAATTGGTTGTATAAACAGCGATATGACTTTAACCCCAATGGGATTCACTCAGTTGTATTCACCAGACTTCACAGCATCTGAATGGACAAACAAGCATGTACAAGCTGGTAATGGATATTCTTATGACAGCATTGCTTATTTATGCCAGGATATACGGGAGCCTATAACGGATGGTGACGGAGTTTGGATTACTGCAATCAATTACTTATCAGGGCAAGTTATTTCAAGTAATGTATATAAATTTGACTTTGAAAAAGCATTTATTTTGGATGTGGCTCATAATTTCGCAAATATATATATTTTAGGACACCATAATTATATGGATTCGCAGAAGAAATACTTGTTACAAGTCGATTTGTTCGACCCAACTCTTTTTATAGGTAAATATATGAACGATCTGGATGTTGACACTGTTGGCGGTGGCACTTGGCCCTATGTAAAAACAGCCTATCTAAATAAAATATATTTCGACGATTATTCCTATAACGTTCATTCTTCGAGTGCAGCCTTAGGCAATGCATATTTAGTTGAAACTCTTGACCTAAATTACGACAATTGTGATCCTGAAATTAATGTTACTCTTTTGGATTTTGATCACAGTCAATATGCACTTATTCCAGCTGGGACAACAGCTAGTTCATTTACTGGAGTATTAACAGTAAATTCTTATACTGCATATACCCTAAGCATTGACACTCTTTGTGATGCGTATGGTGGAAAATCTGCAAGTTGTATAGATACTAGGCAAAAAATTCAGCAAATCATTGAAACCAAGCAGATTACAAATGATAAAAACTTAATGCTTATTAATCAAACTGCATTACAAGGTGTTATTAATGTTACATCAGATAATAAGTTTATCTGTCGAAATTTCAATGGTCAGTGCAAATATGAAATTTTCGATATGTTTGGGAAACTTGTTTATCAAGGTACAACACAAAATGAAGTATTTAACTCTATTGATGTTAAGACTAGCGGTGTTTACATTATTAAGGTTTGCGATTCAGATAAGCAAACTGTCAATCAAAAAATTATAATTACAAGGTAAGAGGTAGTTTTTGAAGGCTGTTCAGGTTTTCTGAACCAATGGACAGCCTTCTTTTATGAATTTTCAAATTAAATAAAATGAAAAAATTGATTTCTTTTACGGCATTACTTTTAATTACTTTTTTGTCTTACGCTCAGTTCGGTGGTGGAACTGGTACTATTTTAGACCCTTACAAAATATACACCAAATTGCAATTTGAAGAACTTGCCGATAGTGTATTGAATGGGAACACTTATATTGGAGAACATTTTACTTTAATGAACAATATTGAAGATTCGGTAACGACACCTGTAGGTGCCAATTTTTTGTCGTTTAATGGTTTTTTTCATGGTCATGGATACAATATAACTCTTGCAATAGATTTGAGAGAATCGCCTATTGATTATGGCAGTTATTCTTTGTTCCCAAATTTAGGATCAGGAGGAGCGATAGATTCACTTTCAGTTACAGGGTATATATATGCCGTTAATGGTATAGTCGGCTATAATTATGGCACTATCTCCAATATTGTTAATAATTTAATTGTATCATACACTCAGCAGGAATTTTCACAATTTGTAGCATTAATGGGAGGAGGTGTTTTTGGATCAGGAATCTGTAATCAAAATTATGGAACAATTGAAAACTGTAAAAATTCTTGTGAAATTCATGGCAATTACTTAGGTGGAATTTGTAGTAGTAATTTGGGGGCAATACGAAACTGTATTAATAAAGGTGTCTTGACTATGTATAATACTCAATATGACTGTTCTGGAGGGGGTATCTCTTACGAAAATGCAAACGATGGATTGATTGACAATTGTAAAAATTATGCAGATATCATTTTCACAAACAACTCATTTGTATTTTGTATTGGAGGAATAGTTGGAATAAATTCCGCAAGTATAATTAATTCTTTTAATGCAGGTAATATTTCAGGGAAGGTTCAGGAATTAGGAGGATGTATAGGTTGTTTCTACGGCGGAAAAATTTTGAATTGTTCAAATTTTGGAAACCTAAGTGGCAATATTATGATATCAGGGATTTGTGGTCTTACGGGATTTAGTTTTATGAAAAACTGTTTTAATAGTGGTAATATTTCAGGGGATAGTTTAGTTGGTGGTATTTCTGCATATACTAACACATCTGATACTATTAGTAGGTGTTTAAATATTGGTAAAACAAATGGTGCAGCAATACTAGACTTCTTTTATGAATCTCCTACCCAACCAACAGAATTATCTTTTAACTTCTACGACAAACAAATGTGTCGTTCTAAAGGCATTGCCGATGCAGACGTTTCCAACTTCGCCGAAGGCAAACTAACCACACAACTTACAGGCACAAGTCCGGAATTGCAGGAAATGCTTGGCGATGGCTGGTCGTATGCAGAAGGTCGATATCCAATTCCCTTAGGTTTGGAAAACGACAGCATTGCAATAGTTGCAGCAACACCTGTTTATTTGCATTTTGAAACCGAAGAAGCCTATAACCATGTGGATAGCGTAAGCAAGAACTTTACGGTCGGGCTCGAAAATAATGTAACTTGGGACGAAGCAAACGGGCGTGTAAGTTTTAGTGATGAAAATGTTACGCTTTTAAGTTTGGGAATAGAAAATCTTACCGTCAGTTTAGGCGATTACAGCAAAAAAGTTCGCATAAATATTCTTGACACCGAAGTGTCAACCACACATCAAAGCATTGAAAACGGGATATCGGTTTACCCGAATCCTGTAGGTGATTATGTAAACCTGAGTTTGAACGGCGTAAAAGCTGATAAAGTTGAAATTTATGATATTACGGGTAAAATAATATCAAGTCAATTACTTGCAACAGAACACAATCAAATTCATATCGAAAACTTAAAGCCCGGAATGTACTTGTTGAAAATTTACAATAAAAACCAAAATGTTACAACCTTGAGATTTGTGAAAAACTAAAAATTATGAAAAAACTGATTTTATTAACAGCGTTACTTATTACAGTGTTTTTCTCGTATGCCCAATTCGGTGGTGGTATTGGTACCGCCATTGACCCTTACCGAATTTACACCAGAGAGCATCTCGAAGAGTTGTCGGATAGTTTAAATTTGCTAAACACTTTTACAGGTAAGCACTTTAGGTTGATGAATAACATAGAAGATTCCTTAACAATGAGATTAGGTGCAGACGAAAATAGTCTTTTTAATGGTAGTTTTCATGGCAGTGGCTATACAATAACAGTCAATATAGACTATGAAGAGTATTGTGCATTATTTTACAATATATCTGAAAATGGCTATTTAGATTCTGTTACTTTGGTTGGCAACTTGTCGTACCCAAATGGGTTCTGTGTAAATAACTATGGTGGAACTATTTATTGCTGTACAAACAGTACAACAAACAAAACATCACCTGATAGTGTTGGATTATATGCCGGTTATTCGGGAATTTGTTTCGAAAATTATGGCAACTTAATTTCATGCATAAATAATTCTGATTTGTATGGATATTATACTATTGCAGGGATATGCTTTTGGGTTCCGGCACAGACGAATTTATCTTTCGGGCGAATTGAAAATTGCATTAATAACGGAAATATTATTACAAAATATGGTTTTGCTGCTGGTATTGCATTTGATGTCTCCAATGCTTTAATCTCTAATTGTATCAACACCGGCGATGTTTCACAAACACTTATAACAACTGAAGACTGTGGAATAATTGGAGGTATTTGCGGCTCTTTTGGTAACAATAATGAACAATTGTCAACCATCAGTAAAATAGTCAATTGCCAGAATTCAGGATATGTGTTTTGCAAATCGGCACCTGCTTGTGGCGGTATTGTTGCTCAACTACAAGAGGGCGGGATAGTTGAAAACTGCAGTAATTATGGAAATGTTTTAGGGGAAGATAACATCGGTAGTATTTACGGGAGGAATATTGGTAATAATAGGATTGTCAAAAACTGCTTCAATAGTGGAAATGTTAGTGGGGCGACCTACACAGGAGGAATAGGTGCAGTTTTATTTTCCACTCCCAATGACACAATGATGAATTGTTTAAACATTGCCAGTATAAATAAGCCAGCTATTGCCGGTAATGATGACGGGCTTGAAGTAAATCCACTAATAATTATTAACAACTACTACGACAAACAAATGTGCCTCAGCAAAGGTATCGGTGATGCTGATGTTATTGGTTCAGCCGAAGGCAAACTTACCACACAACTAACAGGCACAAGTCCAGAATTACAGGCAATGTTAGGCGATGGCTGGTCGTATGCCGAAGGTCGTTATCCAATTCCCTTAGGTTTGGAAAACGACAGTATGGCATTGGTGGCAGCGACACCAGTATATTTGCATTTTGAAAACGAAGAAGAATACAACCATGTGGACAGCGTAAGTAAAAACTTTACTGTTGGACTTGAAAACAATGTAAGTTGGGAGCAAGCAAACGGTCGTGTAAGTTTCAGCGATGAAAGTGTTACGCTTTTAAGTCTAGGAATTGAAAATCTCACTGTCAGTTTAGGCGATTATAGCAAAAATGTCCGCATAAATATTGTTGATATCGAAACATCAGCCACACAACTAACAATTGAAAACGTAATATCGGGTTACCCCAATCCTGCAAGCGATTACATCAACATAAATCTTAACGGCGTTAGTGCAGACAAAATGGAAATTTGTGATATAACTGGAAAAGTAATTTCAAGTCAAATTATTTCAACAGAACACAGCCAAACACATATTAAAAATTTAAAACCCGGTTTGTATTTATTGAAGATTTACAATAAATACCAAAATGTTACAACTTTGAGATTTGTGAAAAACTAAGTGCTATCTAATTTTGCAAGCACATTGCCAAAGCCCCACGAGCAAACGCTTAAAACTAAGCATTGTCAAAGAGCTTGCAAAATAGTACTTATTTTCTGGTATAACAGCGAAAATGAAAATAAACTTTTAGATTTTGCCGACCCACATTTGGCACATTGCCTTTTGCCCGACACACGAGCCAAAACTTCGCAAAAGTCAAAGAGCCAAACTTTCCGCCCACCCTTAACTTTTAGCTTTGCATTTTGAAATTAAATATTCATAAAAAAAGCCCCGTTTCCGGAGCCCATTTATTCACGCCTACTTTGTCATTATTTAACTTGTCCTGATAAGTCATTACCCGGTTTAAATTTTACAACTTTTTTTGCTTTAATTTGGATTTTTTCACCAGTTTGTGGGTTTCTTCCAGTACGTTCAGCAATATCAACAATCTTAAAAGTACCAAAACCAATAAGAGTAATACTTTCACCTGATTTTAAAGCTTCGCTTATTGCCCCTAAAGTTAATTCTAAAGCGTTTTTTGCTTCGGCATTTTTGATATTGCCTTTTTTTGCAATTGCATCAATTAATTGTGCTTTGTTCATGCTCATAATTGTTATTGTTTTAATAAATAAATTCTGTTCATTTTCAATTTGTTCTGACACAAATAGAAAGCAAATATACGAACATTTTTAAGAAAAACATTTTGAAAAAGTAAATATAACTAACTTTGCAATAAGCCAACGCATTTGCAAGCACATTGCCAAAGCCACACGAGCCAACGCTTTAACCCGAGCTTTGTCAAAGAGCTTGCAAAGCCTACGCACAGAGAAAAATTTCTTTAAAAAATTTGCCTACACTAAAAAAAAATATAAAACGCCGACACACAAGCTGACCTAAAATACGGAAAGTAAATTGACAATGACACGGAAACTGAATAACGACAATGGTTTACAAGACTTGAAGAAAGAACACCAGGCGGTAACAGCACCTAAATGTCATGCGGGGTTCATCGGTAAACTAAGCGGTATCGCCACTAATAACAATCGCCAAATTTAGTTTTGTCGTTTTGTAAAAATTTCCGAAAATTATTCTTTACAAATTAAAATACAATTAGTAAATTTGGCTCGTGGGAACTTTGACAGTGATGGTTCATTGAAATCCCGCACAACACTTAGCTGCGGGACGTTATGCCTCACCCTAAAAAAGAAGTGCAAGCAATGACATTACAGGGAAAAATTAATTGACTTGATAAATTGTGGAAAAGTTTTGTGGACAATTATTGTCCAGTTAATAAAAATAGATTACTTTTGGACAAAATTAGTCCTGAATGGAGAACGTAAAGATTCATACAAATTTTGGAGAGCATCTCAGAACTTTGAGAGAAAATGCTGGATTGACTTTGAGAGAAGTTGCATCAACAATAAATGTTGATTCTTCACTCCTTGCTAAGATTGAGCGAAATCAAAGGCCTCCAACAAAACAGCTAATCAAAAATTTAGCTTCTTTCTTTCACGCAGATGAGAAAGAATTGCTTATTGAGTTTTTGAGCGACCAGATTGCTTACAAAATTTTGGACGAAGACGGCGACTTAAATATTTTAAAGGTCGCTGAAGAAAAAGTGTCTTACTTAAAAACTTTACACAATGGGAATGACTATGACAAGAAATAAAGAAATACCAACGTTTTTTGGTGAAGTCTTACTTAAAGGCGAACGTATTGAAAACAATTTTGTTAACAATGTTTCTCCAACAATATTTTATCAACATCCCCATGGGCAGCTTTGGCAAGGTGATAGTATTGAATGGTTAAAGACATTGCCAAATGAAAGTGTAGATATGGTTTTTGCTGACCCGCCTTACAATATTAAGAAAGCCGACTGGGATACATTTGAAAGTCAGGAAGAATATATAAAATTTTCCATGAAATGGATTGAACAGGCTGCACGTGTTCTAAAACCAACAGGAACATTATTTATTTGCGGTTTTTCCGAAATACTTGCGGATTTGAAGCACCCAGCTTCTAAATTATTCAAGTCTTGTCGGTGGATAATTTGGAATTATAAAAATAAAGCAAATTTAGGTTCAGACTGGGGTAGAAGTCATGAAAGTATTTTGCATTTTAGAAAATCGAAAAATTTCACTTTCAATATAGATTCTATAAGAATTCCTTATGGCGAGCATACTTTAAAATACCCAAGCCATCCACAAGCTGAAACGAGTCAATATGGTAATGGTAAAAATGGTAATAATATTTGGGAACCTAATCCACTTGGTGCAAAACCAAAGGACGTGTTAGATATACCTCAAGATATTATTGAAGTTCCTACTACTTGTAATGGAATGCATGAAAAAACACCTCATCCAACTCAAAAACCCGAAGAATTATTGCGAAAACTTATATTAGCATCATCAAATCTTGGAGATACCATTATTGACCCATTCTGTGGTTCAGGCACAACACCTGTATGTGCGGAACAGCTTAAACGTAAATGGATGGCATGTGATTTATCTCCCGAATATTTGGATTGGGCAGCTAATCGAATTGAACTTGTTGAAGAATGGAGCATTGAAAAATGGATTAAATACGATTTTGAAAAC
>Ga0334888_1005796_pt1 | contig 10160 bp, 8 predicted proteins | sample GraSluR1_MG_FD_207227 | JGI IMG/M metagenome (GOLD analysis project Ga0334888, IMG submission 207227) | Sludge microbial communities from methane-producing bioreactor in Wageningen University, Netherlands - Granular Sludge_3_08-R1 | ecosystem: Engineered > Bioreactor > Anaerobic > Unclassified ...
CCGGAGGGGTGGGAGAAGGGCGTGGTAAGCGATTTCTATGATACAGCATCGGGAGGCACACCAAGTCGGAAGAACCCAGAATTCTACGGCGGTACCATCAGGTGGGTGAAAACTCAAGAACTAGAGGATGGATTCTTGTTTGATACCGAGGAGCATATAACTGAGAATGCAATCAAAAAATCTGCGGCAAAGCTGTTTCCTGCGAATGCTGTTCTCATAGCAATGTATGGTGCCACTATTGGACAGGTTGGTGTGATTGTTGAATCATCAACCTGCAATCAAGCCTGTTGCGCAGTTATGCCAAAGGCTGAAGGAACAAGCTACGAACATGCATTCCTGTTTTTTCTCAACAACAAAGAGGGATTGCGTAATCTTGGGCAAGGTGCCGCCCAGAAGAACATCAGTCAGCAAGTCATTCGGGCGTACGAAATGGTTCTTCCTGATAAGTTAGTACTGAATATGTTCCGAATTAATGCAGGACCATTCCTTCGCCAGATTCGAACGTTACATGCGATGAATCAAAAACTCACCAAAGCCCGCGACATCCTCCTCCCCAAACTGATGAACGGGGAGGTGGCGGTATGAGCAGTCTCAAGACAATTGAGAAAAGGGTCTTTGAAGACCTGTTCGGGATGGCGAACGGTTATGTACTCGACTTCTCAAACAACACCTTTGCCGAGTTTTTCCGTGAGACCGCTAATATCGACATCTACGCACCAAAATACGATTTCAACGGAGATTCCAAGGCCAGGCGTTTGCGGGCGTTCTGGGAGACCGAACCGGATGCCTTGGTCGGCAAGGTACTCGCGGGATTGCTGGAGGTCTGTCAATACAACGCCACACGTAATGGACAGACAAAAGACTCTTCACAATACGAACAGGCTGCACACATTGTTGCTCGGCTGACTGGCAAACAGCCTGATCCAGTGGTAACCGAGCAGGAATTCCTGCATCGGCAATATCAGAACATCTCCATCAAGAACCTTTCCATCGACCCCTATTTGGTGCCGGTGTTGGAGTCCCGTTTGGCGGAGGCGCAGCAATGTCTTGCATCTGCTCCGCTGGCGACAATATTTCTGTGTGGAAGCATCCTGGAAGGCATCTTACTTGGCGTCGCCTTGGAAAAGCCAAAAGAGTTCAACCAGGCAGCTAGTTCCCTGAAGGACAAGGAGAACAAGGTCAAGCCGTTCCACGAGTGGTCGCTGGCGCAGTTTATCGACGTCGCCTACGAATTGGGGGTTTTGAAGCTGGATGTCAAGAAGTTCAGCCATGAACTGCGGGATTTCCGCAATTACATCCATCCCTATCAGCAGCTTGCGTCTAAATTCACACCCGACCAGCATACGGCCGAGATCTGTCTGCAAGTACTGAAGGCAGCCATCGCCGATTTATCAGGAGGCCGGAAATGAGCTGGCACGATAGGCAGATATCTCATTTCGGATTTTGTGGACGGAGTGGACTGTGTGGACATGGTAAAAGAGGGAGGGCTTATGTCTGACCTGATCCCCAAACACGGAGGTTACCGGAAGCTGAAAAGCTTTCAGGTGGCGCAGTTGGTCTACGACGTGACGGTGCGGTTTTGCGACCGCTATATCGATAAATTCAGCCGCACGCGGGACCAGATGGTGCAGGCGGCGCGGTCGGGCGTGCAGAACATCGCCGAGGGCTCCCAGGCATCGGCGACATCGAAAAAGACCGAACTCAAGCTCACCCAGGTGGCCCGCGCCAGCCTGGAGGAACTGAAGCTCGACTACGAGGATTTTCTGCGCCAGCGAGGGCTGGCGCAGTGGGAGCGGGAGAACCAGCTCCGGCAAGAACTGATTGACCGGCGGTGCCAGACCGCTGACGAGGTGGCGGCGTGGGTGGTGGAGGTGGTGAAGAAAAGTGGACTTTGTGGACAGATTGGACAGCGTGGACAAAAGGCTGAATCGTCCACGGAGTCCACAGCGTCTACCCTGTCCATCAAGACTTACCCCGAGTTTTCCGCCAACGCTGCGCTGGTGCTATTGACGGTGGCCTGTTCGCTCCTCGACCGCCAGGTCGAGCGGTTGGCGCAAGATTTCGAAAAAGAGGGCGGCTTCACCGAGCGCCTTTACCGCGTGCGCACTGCCAAACGGAGGAACGTGCCATGACCCTCCAATCCCTTTTCTCCCAGATCTTCCTTGGCGAAGACTCCACCCGCCAGTTCAAAGCGGACGTGAAAAACGCCGAGTCGCTAGCCTCTGAGATGGCGGCTTTTGCCAACACCAATGGTGGCACCATCTTTATCGGCGTGGCGGACGATGGTTCGACACCGGGACTTTCAGTGCATGATGTGGCCCGCATCAATCAGCTTATCAGCAATGCTGCCAGCCATCTGGTGCGCAGCCCGCTGGCGGTGCAGACCGAGAACGTAGCGCTTGAAAATGGCCGCATCGTCATCGTGCTGACGGTACCCAATGGGATCGACAGACCCTATTTCGACAAGAACGGGGTGATTTGGCTCAAGGCCGGGGCCGACAAGCGGCGGGTGAACTCCAAGGAGGAGCTGCGCCGCCTGTTTCAGTTCACCAACCAGTTCCACGCCGACGAGCTGCCCACCAGGGCGGGAATCGACAAGCTGGACAAGCTGCGTTTCCGCGATTTTCTGCGTGATGTTTACAAACAGGAGTATCCCGATTCCCCCGACGAGTTGACCCGCCTGCTACAAAACATGAATCTGGCTACCGACGATGGCAGGCTGAACCTGGCCGGGGTGCTGATGTTCGCCGAGCGGCCGGAATGGATTGTGCCGCAATTCGTGGTCAAGGCGATTCGCTACCCTGGCAATAAAATCCACGCTACCGACTACCTCGACACCGAGGACTTTTCCGGGCCGCTGCCGAAACTCTTCGAGGGTGTGCTGGCCTTTGTCATGCGCAACTTGCACAAGGTGCAGGCCGGTCGCGGAGTGAACGCGCCGGGATTGCCGGAGATTCCCGAGGAGGTTTTCGAGGAGCTGCTGGTCAATGCCCTGGTCCACCGAGATTATCTGGTCAGCGCGCCGATTCGCCTGTTTGTCTTCGACAACCGCATCGAGATAATCAGCCCAGGCCATCTGCCCAATAACCTGACAGTAGAGAAGATCCGGACTGGAAACTCCAATATCCGCAACCCGATCCTGGTTTCCTATGTAGCAAAGGGGCTGCTGCCCTACCACGGTCTGGGTTCGGGAATAAAGAGGGCGCTGGAAAAGTGGCCGGCCATAGACTTTATAGATGATCGCGATGGCTGCTTGTTCACCGCCACGATTCATCGCAAACCCTTGGAAGAGCTGGATCTAGCGGATAAAGGTGCACTAACAGGTCAAGTCGCCGGTTTATCCGGTCATTCTGACCGGATAAATGACCTTTTAAATGCATTGCGTACGGAGCCTTCAGCGAGCTATGCAACACTGGCCGAGCGGCTCGAAGTGAGTGAGGCAACGATAAAACGCAATATTCAGAAGCTTAAACAACAAAACCGCATCCGCCGGATCGGTTCCAAAAAAACCGGTCACTGGGAGGTCATTGAATGACTCCCTCCCCCTACAATGAAGATACCCTAGTCCAGCAGACGACCGCCGAGTATTTAGAGCAAGAGCTCGGCTGGGAGTCGGTGTATGCCTATAATAACGAGGATTTCGGACCGGACAGTCTGCTGGGCCGGAAATCCGATCGTGAGGTGGTGTTGACCCGCACCCTGCGCGCCAAGATCGAGGAGCTCAACCCCTGCCTGCCCGCCCCGGCCTATGAAGACGCCGTCAGTCAGATCATAGCGGTTTCAGCCTCGCAAACCATGACCGCTACCAACCACGAAAAGCACGATCTGATCAAGGACGGGGTACAGGTTACCTTTCACAACGCCAGGGGTGAACGGGTGCGCCAGCGCTTGCGGGTCTTCGACTTCGATAATCCCGAAAATAACCATTTCCTCTGCGTGCGGGAGATGTGGGTGCGCGGAGATCTCTACCGTCGCCGGGCGGACATCGTAGGCTTTGTTAACGGTATGCCACTGTTGTTTATGGAGTTGAAGAACGTCAGTAAGGATATCCGCGCCGCTTATGAGCGGAACTTTCTGGACTACAAAGACACCGTCCCGCATCTGTTTAATCATAACGCTTTTGTTGTGCTGGCCAACGGGGTGGATGCCAAATTAGGTTCGATTACAAGTCGTTTCGAACATTTTCACGAGTGGAAACGGTTGGCTGAGGATCAGTCTGGCGTTGTGGCCATGGAGACATTGCTCAAGGGCGTATGTGCGAAAGCTAATTTCATGGACCTGGTGGAGAATTTTATCGTCTTCGACGACTCGGCCGGGGAGCCGAGGAAGATTCTGGCCCGCAATCACCAGTTCCTGGGCGTAAACCGGGCCATCGAGGCGGTGCACGACAGGAAGATCAGAAAGGGCAAGCTGGGGGTGTTCTGGCATACCCAGGGCTCGGGCAAGAGCTATTCGATGGTCTTTTTCACCCGTAAGGTGCATCGCAAACTGGGTGGCAATTTCACCTTTCTGATCCTCACTGACCGAGAAGATCTGGACACGCAAATCTATAAGACCTTTGCCGGGTGCGGCGTAGTGGACAACGACCGCGACCCGTGCCGGTCGTCGAGTGGCGAGCATCTTGCCGCGTTGCTTGCCCAGCACAAGTCACATGTCTTCTCGCTGATACAGAAATTCAATCATACAGTTGGTGAAGGGGAGGCCTACTCCCAACGCGACGACCTCATCGTCATAACAGACGAGGCCCACCGAACCCAGTACGGCACATTGGCACTCAACATGCGTAACGCCCTGCCGAATGCAAGCTATATCGGCTTCACCGGCACACCGCTCTTTAAGGACGACGAGATCACCCGGCGGGTGTTCGGCGATTATGTTTCTACCTATGATTTTCAGCGTGCCGTGGAGGATAAAGCCACAGTACCGCTCTACTACGACGCGCGTGGCGACAAGCTCGGTGTGGCGGTCGGCGACCTGAACGACCGGATCGCTGAGAAGCTGGAGGAACTGGAGACGGACAATATCGATGTGGAGCAGCGCCTGGAGCAGGAGCTCAAGCGCGACTATCACATCATCACAGCCGGGAAACGCCTCGACCAGGTGGCCCGTGATTTTGTGCACCATTATTCCACGGCGTGGGAAACCGGTAAGGCGATGCTGGTCTGCATTGACAAGATCACTTGCGTCCGCATGTACAAACTGATCGAATTCTATTGGAACGAGAGAATCAAGGAGCTTGAATCGCAGTTACCCCAGGCCACGGACGAGCAGGAAGAACAGTACCGGCGACGCCAAATCGAGTGGATGCGCCAGACGCAAATGGCGGTCGTGGTCAGCGAGGAACAGGGCGAGGTCGAGAAGTTCCGCAAATGGGAGCTTGATATCACCCCGCACCGCCGCCTGATCAAGGAAGGCATCGACCTTCCTGAGGCCATGCGGAAACAGCCTCAGTATCGGAGCATGCAGCGGCTGGCTCTTGACGATGCGTTCAAGGACGAGCAACACCCGTTTCGCATCGCCATCGTCTGCGCCATGTGGTTGACCGGCTTTGACGTGCCGAGTCTTTCAACCCTCTACCTCGACAAGCCGCTCAAGGCGCACACGCTTATGCAGGCCATCGCCCGGGCGAACCGGGTCAACGAGGGAAAGAACAACGGGATGATAGTCGATTACTGCGGCATCCTGAAAAACCTGCGCTGGGCGCTGGCCACTTTTGCTGGAACGGGCGATATCGGTCGCGATGGCACCGGCAGCGAAATCGAACCGGCCAAGCCCGAGGAGGAATTGCTGGCCGATCTTCATGAAGCGATTGCCTTTATCCGGGCATTTCTGGAGGAACGAAGCGCGTCTCTGGATGAGATCATAGAACAAACGGGTTTTGCCAGGAATGCGGCGATTCTCGCGGCCAAGGAGGCTGCGAACGAAAACGACGAGACGAGAAAACGCTTTGAGGTGATGTGCCGGGCGGTGTTTTCGAAATTCAAAGCCTGCATCACCATCGAAGGTATCAATGATTGCCGTGGCGACTTCGATGCCATCAACATCGTCTACAAGAGCCTGCAACAGGACCGTGAGCAGGCAGATATCACCGGTATCATCAGCCAGCTTCACCAGTTAGTGGATGACGCCATCGAGGTTAGGGAAGAAGCGCCAGAAAACGGTACCGGCACCTACGACATCAGCAGGATCGACTTCGAACGCCTGCGCCGGGAGTTCGAGCGCAGTCCGGTCAAGCGTACCACTGTGCAGAATCTTAAGACTGCCATCGAAAAACGCCTGCAACGTCTGCTCCAGCAGAATCCTTTGCGCACAGATTTCCAGAAACATTACGAGGAAATTGTGGCCGAATATAACCGCGAGAAGGATCGGGTAACCATCGAAAAAACTTTTGAAGCGCTCTTGCTATTTGTGGATGCGATGGATAAGGAAGAAAGCCGCGCTATACGTGAGGGACTTGATGAGGAAAGTCTTGCTGTGTTTGATTTGCTGAAAAAACCTGATCTGACTCCCGGCGATATCGAGCGTATCAAAGAGGTTGCCGTGGACTTGCTCAAAACACTCAAGGCGGAGAAACTGCGGATTGATCATTGGCGCGATAAGGAGGCTACCCGGGATGCCGTTCGCCTGACTATTCGCAACTATCTCTATAGCGACCAAAACGGATTGCCGGAAATCTATTCAGTTGAAGACGTAAGTGACAGGACAGAGGCGGTTTTCGTGCATGTGTTCCGGGCGTACCCAACGGTACCCTCACCCTACTACGCCAACATCGCGTCGTAGAGAATAGGGCCGGCGGTTGCGAATCTTGTTGTAGATGTAGGTCAGGAAACTGCCAATTCTTGTGAGGTTGAGTTAAGCGTAGATTTCAGGTAGGAGTTTTCGCATTTCTAAAAACCAAAGGCGGTCAGCTCTACTCTGGTGCCCTCTCAAAAGGATTTTCCGCGAAAGTGAGCGTGGCCGCCAGGATTCCGACATGCACCCAGTCGCGCATCCATGAAGTCGGCAAGATAAGCATTCCGGTCGTCGAGTCCTCCGAGAGAAGCACGACATTTGTCCGTCCGTCGCGGGGATCTTTCGCTTCGCGATACATTCCTATATAAACTTCTTCTCCCTTCTTGGCAAGAAGGCTTTTGAATCCTTCTACGGCTTCACGCGAGCGCCTTATTATCGCGATATCTCCCTCTGAGAGTTCATCTATCATCGACATTCCCTTTTTGACTACGACTGCGAAGTCCGCCTCTCTGTCCTGGGGGATGACCAGGTCGAGTATCATAGTCCCCTGTTCCACTCCGTTCTTGTCGAGCATGAAGTCGTCTATGACAGGTATCTTCTTTGAGAGAGGGTTCTGGGCCATCCTTCTTACCTGTTCTTCTTTCTCGTCTATGACACCAAGAAGGTAGTCGGCAGATACGCCCAGACCCCTCGAGAATCTGAGCAGCACATCGACTGTCGGATTCCGCTTTCTACTGAGGTACTGAGAAATCGTAGTCTGCGCTATTCCCGTCAGCTTCGAGAGCGCCACCTGTGTCAGGCCTCTCTTTTTCATTATTTCATCGAGTCTTGCCGCAAAGTCAATCATTTTTATCACCCCTCTAATTCTAGCATTATTGCATATGAAATACAATGAGCAGGCTATATGTGTTATAAATATTTCCATATATGCTTGACATGTATTACTTATAGAGTTATACTCTTATGTGACGCCTGTAATAACGGTGTTTTATCTTTTCTATAGTTAAAGTAAACTATGAGTTTATAGATACTGAGAGTAAATAAAAGGAGGCAACGATTTGGGAGAAAAAGAAAAAGGATCTCCGGCAAGAGATCCCAGAAAAAACGAAAGATATTCTACACAGGGAAATTCTAGCACAAAAAGGCACGCGGGTTCTGTATCGAAAGACTTCAAGCATGTAACATCTGAGGAAGACTACAGAGAGTACCACAGGCAGCTCCAGGAAATCTACAGGGAGTATCCTCTCTCCTATTCAGACGCAGAAGCGAAAAGGAGGGAGCTCATTGAAAGCCTCGAACTGTAATAGGAGGACTGAGAAGTCTATCCTCAGGATAAAGAAGACATGCAACTTCGTTATTCTTGACAAGCAGTTTCTGCAGGACCCGTCTCTCTCTTGCAGGGCTAAGGGTTTGCTGAGTTATCTCCTTTCAAAACCCGACGACTGGGAGATACATCTCTCGGAGCTTTCCGAGCATTTCAGCGATGGAAAGGATAGTATAAGGAGCGGGATCGATGAGCTCGAGAGGGCGGGTTATATCAAGAAGGAGAGGGTGAGGAGCAAAAATGGGAAGTTTGCCGGGGTCAGGTATTATGTCTTTGAAACCCCCGAGCTGAGCGATGTTGAACCGCAGACGGATCTACCGCATACGGTTTCACCGGAGCCGGTAAACCCGCCACTACTAAGTAATGATTTAACTAATATAGATACTTCGTATCGCGAAGACGCGAAAGCTGAGTTATCAGCTATGAGTAAAAACGATTGCATCAAGGAGGCGGCTCGACTCCTCAGAGATGAGTACGGCGTAGATGATGAGTTCAAAATCGCCGCCGCTCTTTTCAAGGACGCTCCAAGAGAGCTAGACTGGCACTTCAGGCTATGGCTTTTGGAGAACATGAACGAGGCGATCGAGCGGGCAACCGACAGAAAGAAGTACATCTTCTCGCTGTTGAAAGAGGACTTTCTCTGGTATAGGTTTATGAAGGAGTTCGATGACGATGTCTTCATGGGAAGGAAGGTGCTGGCCGATGTATCCGCTTGATTCAGCTGGTGAGAGCTCTCTTCTGGAGGCCTTCATAGAATACGAAGAGATAAGATACAGACTCGATGAGATCGACTCCAATTATCTCTCCAAGCAGTCCCGTGAGGTGTTCAAGATTATCTGCGATAACAGAACTATGGAGAGGGCGAGTCTTATGAAGCTTGTTCACGATGCGCTGGGAAGCTCTTCTCTACCTGTGGGAGAGTATCTTCTCGAGACCAATGCTTCCCGCCTTATCGACGAGTTCAAGGAAGCGGTCAAGAGAGACAGGTTTCAGCTGCTGATCGACGAACTCTCAGGTAAACTCAAGAAACACCAGATCGATGTAGAGCAAGTGCAGCAGAGAATCAATGACTTCTGCAAAGAGGAATCGGCATTCAATTACATAAGCACGAAGGAGGCCAACGAGCTTCAAAAGCAGTCTCATCTCGATCTGTGGAACAATGAGAGCAAGAGACTGTACTGGCCGTTCGCGTTTTTCGAGGATGTCCTCAACAGCCTGAGGGGAAAGGAGCTCGTGGTAGTCGCGGGTGAGACCGGAACCGGCAAGACTGCTTTCATGATAAACGCCGCTTCTCACTGGTCGAGGTTTGGAAAGACTGTGGGCTATATTTCGCTCGAGGTAGATGTCGTGGACCTGAAAGACAGAATCCACCAGAAAGACTTCGATGTCAACCTGAGCGCGGAATCGGATAAGCTCAGCGAAAAGGACAGGAAAAGGCTTCTTGCGAGTATAGACGATACGGCCAATCAGAACTTGTTCTTCTGTGACAGCGGAGAGAGATCGATCAATAAGATGATTGCGGGTATTAAACTCATGAACCAGTTGCACAAATTCGATGTTTTCTTCATCGATTATCTTCAGCTTGTAAGCTGCCCCGGAAAAGCGACAAAAGACATGGAGATCGCCGAAATAATGGGTTCTCTCAAGGCTCTTGCGATGGAGATACGCGTGCCCATAATAATCGGGTCTCAGCTGAACAGAGAGGTCTCGAAGAACGACAGGGGGATCCCCAGGCTCTCTAATCTGAGGGAATCGGGGACGATAGAGCACAGCGCCGATGTCGTGTTGTTCCTTTACAGACCGATTCTATACAACAGAGACGCTTCGCCCTGGGAGTACCAGGTGATAGTCGCCAAGCAAAGAAGCGGAAGGACCGGGACACTATACATGGAATACAACATGGCGAGACAGACGATGAAAGGATTGCACGAGTCGCAGCTGCCAGTTAGAAGCGGCGTGTAGATTTGCGCAAAAATAGGGACAGACTCTATTTTTTGGCGGGAAGAACATCCCGCCGCCAGTAAAGGCTTCGCCTTTGCCAGTCTGCTTACGCAGGCCAGTATCGCTTCGCGATGCCAGTTCCGCTCCGCGGGCGTAAGATCGG
>Ga0334888_1005799_pt1 | contig 10160 bp, 8 predicted proteins | sample GraSluR1_MG_FD_207227 | JGI IMG/M metagenome (GOLD analysis project Ga0334888, IMG submission 207227) | Sludge microbial communities from methane-producing bioreactor in Wageningen University, Netherlands - Granular Sludge_3_08-R1 | ecosystem: Engineered > Bioreactor > Anaerobic > Unclassified ...
AAAGCATTAAAAGCGCCTTTTCTCGGCGCCATGTAAGATTCTATCATTTAAATGAAAAAATAAAAGGTACACTTCAATAAATGTCCGGTTCATAAAAATACCGGTATCACAGCTGAATATTCTGTTTATTAAGGCAAGACAGCGAAAAAATCATTAGGAGTGTCTTTAATTGAACGCCCGGTACCTGTCATTTCTCTATTCCCTGCGGCTTCACTCCTGCCATCATGAGCCCGAGGGTTTCCGCGTCGGTACTGCGGGGATCGTCTATGACCCCTACTATTGAACCGCTGTATATGACAGCCAGCCTGTCTGAAATAGACATCAGTTCCTGCAGGTCTTTGGATATGAGCAGTATGGCTACCCCGTTGTCCCTTGCCTCCATGAGCCTCTGATGGACAAATTCAGCTGCCCCTACATCAAGTCCCCATGTCGGCTGCATTGCGATTATGACCTTTGTGCCGTCGGAAATTTCCCGGGACAGCATCAGTTTTTGCAGGTTGCCTCCTGACAGTATCCTTACAGGCGCATGCATCGAAGGAGCAAGCACGTCATATTTTTTTACTCTCTCTGTGGCAAATTTTGCAATGTATTTCCAGTCCATAAAGTATTTCTTTATCTCCACCGGAGGTTCCCAGTAATTTTTCAGAGGCATGTTCTCTTCAAGGTTCATGTTGGGGATCAGGCCTACTCCCTTCCTGTCGGCAGGGATGTAACTGACGCCGGAATTTATGAAGTTCCTCGTGCAGGATCCAGTAATATCCTTGCCTCCTATCACGATGACCCCGTTCTCCGGGGCACGAAGTCCGGCAAGGACTTCGCAGAGTTCTTCCTGACCGTTGCCGTCAACTCCGGCTATTCCCAGTATCTCTCCGGAGCGTAAAGAAAGGGTCAGATCTGTCAGGGCCTGGATATTTCGGTCATTCTTTACGCAGATGCCCCTGCATTCAAGAAAGGTCTCTCCCGGTTCGGGCCGGTCCTCTGAAATGACTATTCCTTCAAGCTGATGCCCGACCATCATTTCAGCGATCTCCTCTTTGGAGATCCCTTTTGCAGGTACGGTCCCGACCTTTACACCTTTTCTGAGGATCGTTAGTCTGTCGGATACCTCCATGATCTCTTCTATCTTATGTGAGATAAGGACTATGCCATGTCCGTTGCTGACCATGTTTTTAACTGTGCGGAAAAGCTCTCTTGTCTCCTGAGGGGTGAGGACTGAGGTTGGTTCGTCGAGGATGAGGACTTTCGTCCCCCTGTATAGCATCTTAAGTATTTCGACCCTCTGCTGCTCGCCGATGGAGAGCTGCCATATCTTTGCTTCCGGATCGACCTTGAGTCCGTACTTCTCTGAGAGGCTGCGGATCTTTTCGATGATCTTGTTTTTATTCAGGTTAAGAGGCTCGTCTCTGAGTCCAAGGACCATGTTTTCCCAGACAGTGAATACAGGAACGAGCATAAAGTGCTGGTGGACCATGCCTATTCCATTTTCTATAGCCAGGCGTGGGTTGGAAAGAATGACCGGCTTTCCGTCAATTTCTATAGTCCCTGCGTCAGGCAGGTATATTCCTGCTAGGCAGTTCATAAGAGTTGTTTTGCCTGCGCCGTTTTCGCCAAGGATACTGTGGACTTCACCACTGAACAGCTCAAAATCTACATCCCTGTTTGCATATGAGCCATAGAAGATCTTATCGATGTTCTTCATTCTTACCAGCGGGTAATTTTTATCGTCCATCACTTTGCCCCCGATTTGTATGTATAACATGCCCTGTTGATTCTAGCAACTCGACCCTAAAAATGCAAAATATCAAGACGCCTGACAAAAAACGGTATACAATATCACGGCGGATAGGTAGTTTCTGGTTTTGAAAAAGAACAAAAGGCCTTCTTAATGAAATTAATGATAAGGAATTGTATGAACATGAGAAAAAACATGATATTAAGCTATACTCTTGCACTATTCGTAATATTTATATGGAGCGTTACCTTCGTTTCCACAAAAACACTTCTTGAGTATTTGTCCCCTACGGAGATACTCTTTTACAGGTATGCCATAGCATATTTTCTTTTTTTTGCAGCAAGCCCAAAAATAATGTGGCCGCTAAACTTCCGTGATGAGGTAAAGTTTGCGATTGCGGGCTTCCTTGGGGTGACCCTCTACTTCCTCTGCGAGAATTTTGCCCTTTTGTACAGTACTGCATCAAACGTCTCGCTACTTGTATCAACAGCTCCGATGCTGACAGGGTTGGTTGCCCACTTTATGACAAAAAATGAAAAGATAACAGCAAATTTTATCAAGGGCTGTTTCTTTGGGCTTGCGGGAGTTTTTTTAATAGTTTTTAACGGTCATTTCCTGCTTAAGCTAAATCCCATCGGAGACGTTCTTGCTATAGCCGCAGCACTATCCTTCGCCTTCTATTCAATAATTATCAGGGATTTTAACTGCTCTTTTTATTCAGCCGCAGTGATTACGAGAAAGACTTTTTTTTACTCACTGCTTTCGCTGATACCTTTGCTCTTTACTCCTTTGTTCGAATGGGAACCAGACTTACTAATGAAAGGTAGAGTAATGGGGCACCTTTTGTTTCTTGGGATATTCGCATCGGCCCTCTGCTTTCTCTTCTGGAATAAGGTTATCTGGAAACTTGGCGCAGTGAGGGCGAATAATCTTATTTATCTGCTGCCGCCGATGTCCATGATTTCCGCTGCTGTTGTTCTTCACGAGAGGATAACCGTCTTTGCCGCAGCGGGCGGACTGCTCATACTGCTTGGGGTCTATCTCTCCCAAAAAAGAGTCCCGGGACCTGAGAAAGGCCCGGGGACTTCGGAAGAAACTGAATAACAGAGCAGTTTTAGCCGACCGGAAGGTCATTCTTTTCCTTTATGAAGGACCTCGACCTCTATATGAGAGGGGATGACCGGACCCTCTTTTTCCCCTTTAAGTGTCTTTATCTCTTTTTTAAGCATGGCCATTTCTTCTTCCACCCTTAAGAGCTTCGCCCAGAGTTCTTCCGGGTTAATGCCGGCGGGACACTCGCTGACCCTTTTGCCGTCTATTTTTATTATCCTTGCCCTCATTCCGGTAACTGTGGCATTCTTGGGGACATCTTTAAGCACGGCGCTGTTTGCACCTATCCTTGAATTTGCTCCGACAGTTATGGGGCCAAGAATTTTTGCCCCGCTGCCGACGAAAACGTTTGATTCGAGGGTGGGATGTCTCTTTGCACCTTTTTCATTGCCTGTTCCGCCCAGAGTCACTCCCTGATAGAGGGTCACGTTTTCCCCCACCTCAGCAGTCTCTCCGATTACGACCCCTGCTCCGTGGTCAATAAAGAACCCCCTGCCGATCTTTGCTCCCGGGTGGATCTCGATCCCTGTCCACCATCTCACTATCAGCGAGAGAAAACGGGGCAATACCGGGATGTGCATAGTGGAATGCATGAAGTGGAAGGCGCGGTGAAATGTGATCGCGAGGAATCCCGGGGTACAGAGGACTACCTCCAGCACCCCCCGTATTCCTTTGGGTATCGCAGGATCGTTACGCATCGCAGCCTCAAAGTCACTTTTGATATATTCCCAAGCTGACATTCATATCACCCTTTACATTTCGATTTATTTTTCTAACTCAACTTTCCCAGTAGCAAAACATGACTTGAACCTTGAAAAATCTATATAGGTCACGCACATAATAGCAATTGGCACCTCAGATAGCTTGGCAAAGCGTTTAAGAATAACTCTGTCATATTTTCCTGCAACTTGTTTTTATCAGATGGTTTTGTCTCTTTTAGCATCCCAATAAGTCTTGTAAGGAGAAGCAACAATGCCTGAGAGAACCTTATGTCCTGGAGTTCCTGACAGTAACGGTAGAATAATTCTCCTATTGTCCTGTCGTCAGATTTGTTTCTCGCCTCAATGGACAGCATGGCATATCTCATGAAAACAATGGCAGTTGCAGCTGTCAGCATGTCGTAGCTTCTTCCCTGAAATTCTCTGGCCAACGCAAGATTGGATTTGCATACCTTGAAAAAGACCTCTATGTCCCAGCGTTTCCCGTATATTCTGATGATCTCTTCATCGGGGAGGGATGTGTCTGTAGAAAGCAGTGCCAGCCAGTTCTTAGATTTCTTCTCTTGTATGAATACGATCTTGGCGTCAGTACATTCTTCCAACTCACAGTCTCTCTGTTCGCGTATTTTGACGCAGACAGATCCAACGATTTTGGAAGAACCACAGGGCTTATTGCAAATGCTGCCGTATATCGATTTTATGTCCTGCCACTTGCCGTCAAAGAAATAATGGATCTTCTCCGATATCCGCACCATTCCTATCACATCCCGGTTTTCTCTCTTTACCCTTATTACTGTTTTGGGCAATGTAAACCAGCTGTCGAAGAGCACGAATCTTGCAGGTATACTGCCTGTATTGCGAAGCATTTCAATGAGAACATCCGTTGTCGACATCCTTGCCCGCTGACGTCTCTTATAGCCGTTGGTCCGTTTATCTGTCTCTTGGACCGGACAGAGCACATGTTCATCTTTGGGTGAGCTCAGAAGATTGAAATTAACAGGAAGAAATGTGTTGCCGTCAGACCATCCGAGAGTCAGCATACGAAACCCACGACAGTATTTATGGCTTGTATGGTCGAACACTCTTGAAAGCAGTTCTACTTTCTTGCTGCGCTGTCTGCTAAACAGGGAATCATCTGCTATAAGCACCGACTCTCTATCGTTTCCTGTCAAACGGTCGACTTCTGAAATAAGCTGAGACATTACTTTATACAGGAGTTTTTCCCAGTTGAAATGTTCACTGTTGAGGAAACGGTATGCCGTGTTCTTACTGAATGTCAGTAAAGCATCATCCGACAACAGACTCCTGTAGAGGTTCTTGCCTGTAAAAACAAGAGCAAACAGCTCTTTGAGTATCTGGGTGCAGCTGAATCCTGATTCCTTGTAAAAGTTTGAGCTTTTAAGCTGTTTGGATATATTTATTTTGGAAAAGAAATGGTCGACCGATGATTTAAACACGTGGCGGTTATCATTTATATCTGCTATAATGTTTGTCATTGGAAAGCCTCCTTATTTGTTGGTATTAGTTGATTTGTCGCTATCTCAATTATACCATTTAAGGGGCTTTCCTCTTCTTTTTATCGCGTGATCCTATATGTATTTTTCAAGGTTCAAATCTAGCTTTTCATCTATTCTTGAGGTGGGAAAGTTGAGTTAATAATAAATGTTGTCTTTATTTATGCCATCGTTATGACTGTTCCCTCTTTGCCGTCAAGAGCTTCTACTGCTTTGTAGAGAGAGGTGATGATGGCTTTCTTTCCTGGGAACCTTCTTGCAAATTTGATCGCTGCCATCACTTTGGGAAGCATACTTCCCGGGGCAAAGTGGCCTTCCTCGATATCATTTATGGCCTCTGCTACAGTCATGCTTGAAAGCTGCCTCTGGTTCGGCTTGTTAAAATTCAGGCTTATCTTGTCAACTTCAGTGAGGATGAGAAGTATGTCGGTTTCCATGTCCTCAGCGAGTCTCTCAGCAGCGAGGTCCTTGTCGATCACTGCGGCGACTCCTGTAAGGGAGCCGTCCAAGTTCTCTACGACCGGTATCCCGCCGCCCCCGGCAGTTATGACTATTGTTGAATCCCAAAGGTGTTTGACAGAATCTATTTCAACTATCCTCTTCGGGTTAGGGGAGGCTACTACTCTTCGCCATCCTCTGCCCGCATCCTCTTTCATGGTGTAACCTTTTTCTTCGGCTATCTTCTTTGCCTCTTCTTCTGTGTAGAACGGGCCAATCGGTTTAGTCGGATTCTGGAAAGCCTTGTCATGTTCATCCACTATTACCTGTGTGACCAACGTTACTACCGGAACGTTGCGGTTCCTGTTCCTGAGTGCATCTCTGAGGCACTGCTGGATCTGGTAGCCTATGTAGCCCTGGCTCATTGCGCCGCATACGTCAAAGGGCATTGCCGGAAGCTTGGGATTTATCTTTTCCGCTGTTTCCTGGGAAAGTGTGATATTGCCCACTTGGGGGCCGTTTCCGTGGACAACTGCCATCTCATAGCCTTTACAGCTTATGTCAGCAAGATACTCGCAGGTCTTTTTTACAACTGCCAGCTGGGCCTCTGCTGTAGGAGGGCTCCCTGCTTCCTGCAAAGCGTTTCCGCCCAGAGCCACAACCACTTTTGTGAATTGTGAGGACATTGATCGAACACACCCCTTGGATTTCAGATTTGTCCCAATATTATAAACTAATTATCCAAGGCAGTTCAATATATTTTTTTGTTATGCCCTTTCCTACTTAATAAATTCCGCGATCCCGGAAACCGAGAAGGCGCACCAGGCCAGAAGGGCTCCCATTATCAGCGAGATCAGGCGGCCCTGCTTCGAGAAGAAGCGTCCCTGAAGGTCTCCGAAGAGAGACCAGATGGTGAAAGCCACGGCGCAGTTGAGCGTAAGAAAGAGGCCACAGAGCAGGAATATGAGTTTTGAGTCGGTCCATGGGGCGATGAAGCTCGACATGGCAGTGAAACCAAAGAGAATGACTTTCGGGTTTATAAACTGGAGGGTGAACCCGTCCCTTATACCCGGAACTTTTTCCTGCCCGGCGTTCCCTTTTGATGCCGAAGGTTTTTTAGGAAAGGCTATTTTCCATGCAAGCCAAAAGAGGTATATGGAACCTATGCCCCTTAGCCATGGGAGCACCTTCGGGATGAAAGCACCTATAAAGAGATTCCCGACAGCGTTCAGCATCATTACGGCAAAGAGCCCAACTGTCATGCCTGTCATCAGAGGTATCGTTTTCCTGAATCCAAAGAGGCGGGCCGTATTCATCGCTAAAATGATATTGGGCCCGGGCGTATAACAGGCCGCCAAAACAAAAGAGAGAAATGGGATCCACTGCATATCCTGACCACTGACAGCTGCTAAAGCAGCTTTTCCATTTCGTCGAGGGTCCCGTTGAATATCTTTACAACCTCTTTTAGCGGTTTGGGTGAACTCATATCCACCCCGGCATTTTTCAAAAGTTCGATCGGATAGTCCGAGCCTCCCATTGAGAGGAATTCAAGGTATCTGTCCCTTGCCGGCGCACCCTTTTTTAGTATCAGCTGCGCCAGGGCAGTTGCTGCCGAGAAGCCGGTCGCGTACTGATAAACATAGAATGGATTGTAAAAATGGGGTATCCTTGCCCATTCCATTTTAAGTGGCTCATCAATGACGATATCCGGTCCGTAATATTTTCTGTTAAGCTCATACCAGAGAGCCTGAAGCCCATCCGGAGTGGTATCTCCGCCCTCTGCCGCGCGCTTGTGCACCTCGCGTTCAAAAGAGGCGAACATAGTCTGCCTGTAGACGGTGGTCCTGATGTTCTCAAGGCGGCGGTTGAGCAGATAAAGCCGTTTTTTCTTATCCTTCGTCTCAGCTATCAGATCATTGAGGAAGAGGACCTCGTTTGTAGTCGAAGCTACCTCTGCCGTGAAGATGCAGTAATCAGAAGTCGGGTAGGGTTGGTGCTTTCTTGAATAGTAGCTGTGCATGGAGTGTCCCATCTCATGGACGAGGGTCGAGACATCGTTTAGGTTATTTGTGTAGTTCATCATTATGTATGGATGTGTGGCGTAACTGCCCCACGAGTAAGCGCCGCTCCGTTTTCCTTTATTCGGGAAAACGTCAGTCCAGCCGCTTCCCAGGCCTTCTTTGACAATGGAAAGGTAATCATCGCCCAGAGGTTTCAGAGCCCTGAACATCATCTCTTTTGCTTCACTCCAGGATATCTCTTTAAAAGGATCTTTCACGAGGGGAGTATACAGGTCATACATATGCAGCTCTTTGACCCTCAACACCCTTTTTCTCACTTCAAGATACCTGTGGAGTGGTGCCAGGCTCGATTCAAGGGTCTCCACAAGCCTGCTGTACACGGAGACAGGGATGTTGTCGCTGTCAAGCGCAGCATCAAGGGGTGAGGAATATTTTCGCACCTCGGCGTAAAACTTTGAAGCTTTAAGCATTCCGTCAAAAGTTGCGCCTAGAGTGTTTTTCATTTCACAGTATGGCTTGTAGAGCGACTCAAAAGCAGACTTTCTCACTTTGCGGTTGCGTGAACGCAGATAAGAGACGGCCCTCTCTTCGGACATCTCAACTTTTTCTCCCTTTTCGTTTCTTATAGACTCAAATTTCATGTCTGCGTTAGTGAGCATGGAGAATACGTTGTCAGAAGTCCCTGCAATGTCTCCTGTCTTGGCAAGGAGAGCCTCTTCCGACTGTGAAAGCACATGCTCTTTCTGACGAAGAAGTTCTTTAAGGCTGAAGGAATAGTCTTTGAGGGAAGGATCTGCGATAAATCCCCTTAACCTCTCTTCAGGCATTGAAAGTATTTCCGGAGTAATGAAGCTTGAGACAGCCGACATTTCCACAGCCAGTGACGAAACCCTGTTTACCGGTCCCTGGTATTTTGAATCCCCGGTATCCTCATGGCTCTTCATGTTTGCGTAGACGATGAGTTTGCCCAGAGTTACCGAAATTTCATCCCTGAGCTTGAAGCATTCAAGCATTATCTTTTCAGACCCACCCAGTCTGCCCATGTAGGCCGCGATCTCGGGAAGGCGCTTTTTAACAGATTTAAAGTCTTTTTCCCATTTGGAGTCGTCAGGATATATATCTTCAAGCTTCCACTTAAAACGGGCCGGCACCTCGTCCCTTTTTGGCAGCAGCGAGCCTCCGCCAAGTTCTATTTCAATGTTTTTGTCGTTGATGTCGCTCATAAAGATCCACTCCTTTGTCTCATGCAAAACCATTGTCTTGTCTAAAAGGATAATATGCAAGCTTTTTTTGCTGTGTGAGAGTACTAAAAGACATAGAATTATGGTACTCTTGTCAGCATAAGAGCTTTTCCAAAGATCCTGCCTTAAAAACTTTTTTGAGTTGCCCTGGCAGGTCTTTTGCTGATCATTCAGTTCCTTCGGGAGGGTGTATTGTTGAAATATAATTTTGACATAAAGATGGAAAGACGCGGTACTAACTGCGAAAAGTGGGACTTTCTCGAAGAGGAATTTGGCAAAAAAGACCTTCTTGCGCTCTGGGTGGCTGATATGGATTTCCCTGCTCCCCCCGAAGTACTGGATGCTCTCCATAAAAAGATCGACGAAGGTGCGCTTGGGTACCCGATAGCGCCCGACTCGCTGCTCAAGGCGATAACTGATTGGCAAAAAAACAGGCATGGATGGGTGATCGGCAAAGAGGCCGTGACCTGGGCACACGGAGTTGTCGCCGGACTGGCTTTTTCTATAATGGCATATACAAAACCGGGTGACGGAGTGATCATACAGACTCCCGTCTACCCTCCCTTCTACGCTACCATCAGCGAATCTGGGAGAAGGATCGTTAAAAATCCGTTGAAGCGCGAAGATGGCCGATATGTAATGGACCTGGAAGGCCTTGAAAAACTTGTCACTCCTACATGCAGGACACTCATACTCTGCAGCCCCCACAATCCGGTAGCGCGTGTCTGGACAAGAGATGAACTTGAAGCCCTATCTGAACTGGCAGAACGCAAAGACATGATCATCATATCTGACGAGATCCACCAGGATCTGGTATACAGCGACGCGAAACATATAAGCTTAGCCGCGCTTTCAGGTGAAATGAGCTCGCGTACAGTCACCTTTGTTGCCCCTAGCAAGACCTTCAATATCGCAGGAATGAATTCTTCAGTTGCCCTGATCCCTGATGAAAAACTCAGAGCACGCTACGTCTCTGTGCTGAAGAGGCTGCACCTGAGCTCGCTTAGCATACTTGGACTTACTGCAATGGAGACGGCCTACGCAAAATGTGCCGGATGGCTTGACGAACTTATGGCATATCTGGAAGAAAACAGGAACTTTACAGAAAAATTTGTGCGGGAACGGATGCCTAAGGCGAAGATGGACCACCCGGAAGGGACCTACATATTCTGGATAGATTTCAGGGGCTACGGATTTGATTCGGAGAAGCTAATGGACTTCCTTGTCAACGAGGCCGGAGTCGCGCTTAACAATGGGCGGAACTTCGGGACCGAAGGGGACGGGTTTGCAAGGATAAACATAGGTACAAACCGCGAGATGCTGAAAGAGGCACTGGAAAAGATCGCAAAGGCACTTAACGCGAAATATTGATCTTTTAGAACATC
>Ga0334888_1005807_pt1 | contig 10149 bp, 6 predicted proteins | sample GraSluR1_MG_FD_207227 | JGI IMG/M metagenome (GOLD analysis project Ga0334888, IMG submission 207227) | Sludge microbial communities from methane-producing bioreactor in Wageningen University, Netherlands - Granular Sludge_3_08-R1 | ecosystem: Engineered > Bioreactor > Anaerobic > Unclassified ...
GGGCGTTGTTCACATGCCCCACCAGGTCCACCTCTGAATAGCCGGGGGTCACCTCCAGGCAGGGCTGCATGCCGTTGAAACCCGACAGCTTGTCGAGGGTTTCGTCCATGACACTGCGCCCGTTGTTATCGGGCAGTTCGGTTTTCAGCACCTGCGGTAGCAAAAAACGCCGGGCTTGCGTGTCCACCAGAACCCAGGCTGAAGTCGCCAGCATCACCGGCTCTCCGGCTTCGTCCAGCAGTTCAAAGTCGCGCATAAAAAGCAGCTTCTGCACAATGCCCCTGGGCCAGGTGTGCAGGATGATTTTCTGCCCGTCAGTGGGGTATTTGAGAAAGCGCACTTTCATGCGCGACAGCACCCAGGCCTGGTTGTTCTGCCACAGGTCGTGATAATCGAAACCCAGGTGGCTGGCGTGATGCGTGGCAGCTTCGGTTAAAAGCTGAAAAATCCACGAGGGCTTCCAGATACGTTGAAAATCCAGCTCAAAGGTGCGAACATGATATTCTTCTGTATAGATTGACTGCGTTGTCATGCGGCTTTTTCCTCAACTGGCGGTGAAGATTCTCGCTCCAACGAAAGCACCACCAGACCGCTAAATATTAACACAATACCCGCGCCCGCCACAAGGGTCAAACGCTCGCCCAGCAGCAGCACCCCCAGCATGCCCGCCGTCAGCGGCTCCGCCAGGGTGAGCGTCACGGCGGTGGCCACCGGCACCAGGCTCAGGCCGCGCGCATACAGGCTGTAGGCGCCGGCCGCCGTCACCAATCCCAGGTGCAGCGCCACCCACACGCCGCGCGGCTGCGCCAGCCAGGTCAGGTCTTTGCCAGGCAGGTTGGGCAGCAGCAGCAGCGCCCCCACGCAAAATATTGCCGCCAGCACGGCCTCGCGCGAGTGTTTTTCAAACAGGGGTTTGCTGAACAGCGAAAACCCGGCATAAGCCGCCCCGGCAATCACTGCCAGCAGCATGCCCAGCGCATCGACCTTGATCTCTTTGCCGGCCGAAGCCAGCAGCGCGCAGCCGATCACCGCCAGCAATGTGGCAACAGCCCATTTCCAGCCCGGGCGCTCGCCGCGAAACAGGTATCCCAAAATGCCGCCAAAGATGGGCGAGCTGCCGATGCCCACAATGGTGCCAACTGCCACGCCGGTGCGCGCCACACCCGCAAAAAAGAACAACTGGTAAGCCGCCGTGCACACCGCCGACATCAAAATGGCGCGCAGCGACCAGCTTTTAATGTCGGCAAAGCCGCCGCTGAAGGCGGCAATGGCCAGCATGGCTAATCCGCCCACCAGCAGGCGCAGCGTACCGATCACCACCGGCTGAGCGCCGGCCGGCGCCAGCGCCTGGGTGGTGCCGGTGGTGCCCCACAACACCGAGGCTGCCAGTACGAACCAAAAACCTCGTCTATTCATCAGGTTGATTGTACTTGACAGGAAACCAGAAGGTCTTACCCGGGCGGCTAGCCGCCCAGGTAAGCTGCTTTCACTTCGGGATTTTGTGCGATTTCTTCAGCGCGCCCGGCCAGGCGAATGGTTCCCGTCTCCAGCACATAGGCGCGTGAGGCTGTGCGTAAAGCCATGAGAGCGTTCTGTTCCACCAGCAGGATGGTGGTGCCTTCATTGTTGAGCGTCTTGATGACGTCAAAAATCATATCCACCAGCACCGGCGCCAACCCCATCGAGGGCTCATCCAGCAGCAGGATGTGCGGTTTCAACATCAGCCCGCGCGCGGTGGCCAGCATTTGCTGTTCGCCGCCGCTGAGCGTGCCGCCCTTCTGGTTGATGCGCTCTTGCAAACGTGGGAAAAGGGTGAAGGCCATTTCCATGCGCCGCGCCACTTCCGCCGAATCGTTGACGGTAAACGCGCCCATCTCCAGGTTCTCGCGCACGGTCAGGCGCGGGAAGATGCCGCGTCCTTCGGGCACATGCCCCACACCAGATGACACAATCTGGTGCGGCGGCATGTGGGTGATGTCTTTGCCGTTGAGACGAATATGTCCCTCTTTGGCGCGCACCAAGCCTGAGATGGCGCGCAGGGTGGTGGTTTTACCGGCGCCGTTGGCGCCGATCAGGGTCACAATTTCGCCTTCTTCAACAGTCAGCGAAATACCTTTGAGGGCATGAATACGCCCGTAATAAGTGTGTACATTTTCAAGTTCGAGCAGAGCCATAGCAGCCTTCCTTAGTGATTCATCTCTGCGGCAGCGCCTCTGCCCAGGTAAGCTTCGATCACCCGGCTGTCTGCGCGAATTTCCGCCGGCAGCCCTTCGGCAATCTTCTTGCCGTAGTCCATCACACTGATGCGTTCGGAAATCTCCATCACCACCTTCATGTCATGCTCGATCAGGATGATGGTGATGCCCAGCTCGTCGCGAATGCGCCGGAACAGGGCAATGGCATCCACGGTTTCCTGCGGGTTCATGCCCGCGGTGGGTTCGTCCAGCAGCAGCAATTTTGGGTTGGAAGCCAGCGCACGGGCAATTTCCACCCGGCGCTGCCCGCCGTAAGGCAGATTTTGCGCCAGTTCATCGCCCACTCCGCGCAGCCCCACAAACGACATCAACTCAACCGCCCGCCGGCGCGAAGTTTCTTCTTCATCCTTAAACGCCTTGGTGCGCAGCAATGCCGTGAAGGTGTTTTGCGCCAAATGGTGGTGCATGCCCACAATGATGTTTTCCAACACGGTCATGCTGCCAAACAGGCGAATATTCTGGAAGGTGCGCGCCACGTTGAGCGAGGTCACCTGGTCGGGACGCAGGCCAATCAACGAATGCCCGTTAAAATGCACTTCACCTTCCTCCGGTTTGTAGATGCCGGTCAGGCTGTTGAAGAAAGTAGTCTTTCCCGAACCATTGGGGCCGATGATGCTGTACATGCAGCCCTCATCAAGGGTAAAGTCCATGTGGTCTACGGCGGTCAAACCGCCAAAGCGTTTGGTTAAACCTTTCACATCCAGCAGCGTCATCTTACACCTCCCCCGCGGGGCTGGCGTCAGCCGGATGCCCGTTGCCGTTGTTTTTAATATCATTTTCAATTTCAATGATCTCTGCCGCGCGCTTGCGCCGTTCCGCCGGGATCAAGCCTGTCTGACGATAAATCATCATCAAAATCAGGATGACCCCAAACAGCAGGCGTTGATACTTGGCCGGGTCCAACTGGTTCGACAGGTTCTTCCAGGCGAAGTTGATGATGGGAATAACCGCATCACTCTGCCGCAGCGCACTGAGCCACAGCGACAAACCTTGCAGCACTTGCAGGTTCAACACCACCACCACCGCCGCGCCCACAATCACGCCCGGGATGCTTCCCAGACCGCCCAGAATGACCATGGTGAGCACACCAATTGATTGCATAAAGTTAAACGACTCAGGGCTGACAAAGGTGCGGCTGGCGGCAAACAGCACACCCATCACACCGGCAAACGATGCGCCAATGATAAATGCCAGCAGCTTGGTTTTAACCACCGGCACACCCATTGCGGCCGCCGCCAGTTCATCTTCGCGCACTGCCATCCAGGCGCGCCCGATTTTCGAATCATCCAACCGGTTGACCACAACAATCACCATCACAATGATCAATAGCGCCAGGATATAGAAAAACAGGTTATAAAACTCGTTGTCGGTTACAGAACGTCCAACCACCGGTGTCATAATACTTCGCAGAGTCACCAGCAAACCGGCAGGCAGCGGCGGGCGTTGAATGGGCGTGATGCCCTGCGGGCCGTTGGTCAGGTTAAGCGGTTTGTCCAGGTTATTTGCCAGCACGCGAATCACCTCGCCAAAACCCAGAGTCACAATGGCCAGGTAGTCTCCGCGCACACGCAGCACCGGCAGCCCCAGCAAAAAGCCCACCAGCGCCGCCACACCCATGCCCAGGAACAGGAACAGGTAGAACGAACTGGCTGGCAGGAAAAACGGCGTACCCGTGGGCGCCGTGCCGGGAATTTCGTTGAGTAGATAAATTTGCTGCGAGCCAAAGAACGCCCACAGGTAAGCGCCCACGGCATAGAACGCCACGTAGCCCAGGTTGAGCAAACCGGCAAAGCCCACCACAATGTTCAAACCCAGTGCCAGCGCGGCAAACACGCTGATCTGGAAGATCACTTCCAGGTAGAAGATGTTGCGCACGCCAATCACCGGCATAACCACCAGGGCAAGAATCAGTCCGACAGCTATTTTGAATTTGAAAGAGGTGGGCAGGTAATACAGGAATAATGCCGAGGACAACAGCATTAAAAATGCCGGCACCGACCGCGGGCTCAAATATACCAGCACAGTGGCAAGCGCCACATAAATTGCAATAAAAATATAGGGCGTCTTCCCGCGTGTTAGCCAGGCTTTGGTGACGTCAATCAAAGCTGCAAGTGGATTTTTTTTCGTTTCAGTCATGATTCACCTATGCCTTTTGCGCAACCTGCTCACCCAGTAAGCCCGCAGGGCGGAATATCAGCATCAAGATCAAAATGGCAAACGCCAGAATGTCTTTATACTCTGCTCCAAATGCGCCCATGGTGTAAACCGAGAGATAAGCGCCGGCAAAAGTCTCCAGCATGCCCAGCACCATGCCGCCCAGCATGGCGCCGGTGATGTTGCCAATGCCGCCCATTACGGCAGCAGTGAAGGCTTTTAGACCGGGGAAAAATCCCACATACGGATCGATGCGGGTGAACTTGAGCGCGTACAGCACGCCGGCTGCACCGCCCAGTGAACCGCCGATCAGGAACGTGAGTGAAATGATCAGGTTGACGTTAATACCCATCAAACTGGCCGAATCACGGCTTTGCGCCACCGAGCGGATGGCCTTGCCAATTTTGGTGGTGTTCACCAGGTAGTTCAACCCCACCAGCATTAACACAGCCGCCGCAACCACCCACAGTGATTTCACTTCCAAATCCAGACTGAATGGCACGCCGCCCAGAGAAGATCGCATAATCGGGATGCGCTGATCAAAATTGGCAAAAGAAGGAATGATGCGGTGGAACTGGCCGGTGGTCAGGCTTTCCACCAGGCGAATGGCGTCTTGCAGAAAGAAAGAGACGCCAATGGCAGAAATGAAAGGTACCAGGCGCGGCGCTCCGCGCAGCGGGCGGTAGGCAACCCGCTCCACCAGCACAGCCGTGGCGCCAGCCGCTGCCATGCCCGCCAGGATGGCCAATACCATCCAACCGTAGGCACCCAGGGTCGAAGCAGCCGCCAGTTTACCGCTGTTTTGCAGCACAATCAGCGTTTCAACGCCCACAAAAGCGCCCAGGGCGAAAATTTCGCTGTGTGCAAAATTGATAAATTCCAGCACGCCGTACACCATGGTGTAGCCCAGCGCAATGGCAGCATAGACAAAACCAAGCGTCACGCCGTCTGTCAACACCTGCGGCAGGTTGCGCAGGGTATATTCCATTAAACTGATGCCGTTCTTATCAAGACACATCAGGTTGGCGGGTGAATTACTAAAGATCACCGCCATCAACAACATAAAAGCCGACAGCACGGCGCCGCTGCCTAAAATAAAAATTGCTATTTGCCCCAACGGGGTAAGAATGCCTTGTATGAGTGGTGAATTATGGATTCGTCGCATGTAGTTCGCCTGAAAAATGTATTTTAAAAGGAAAGGAGTCCAGCCCCCTCGCGAAAGAGGGCTGGACTTTTGAAATCAGATGGATTTATTCAGGGGGTGCAATCGACAGCACCTGGTCAATGGTATTATCGCTCCACTTTTCAGGATCGCCTGACGTGATTTGAATCACGAAGTATTTGGCTTCGGTCAAGTCACCCTTGCTGTTGAAGTTAATGGTGCCGGTAATGCCATCATAGTCTTTCAGGGCACGAATGGCTTCAGCAACAGCCTGGCGGGTGGGCACTTTGTTGCCATTGGCTTTGGCAGCAGCTTCAATACCCTTCAAGCAAATGGCCATCGAATCATATGAATTAGCAGCAAAAGGTTTGGGGTCAGAGCCGTATTTGGCTTTGAAATCTTCAATGAATTTGGCTGTGCCGGGATATTCTTTGGCCGGGCCAGCCACCGTGGTGAAGTAGGTGCCGGCGCCTTCCAGCAAAGCGTCACCGGCGATCTTGGCCGCTTCGGATGAATCAAAGCCGTCATCGCTCATGAACATGCCTTTGTAGCCTTTTTCGCGCGCCTGCTTGACCAGCACAGCCCACTGATCGAACATGCCGCCCAGGTACACCATGTCGGGGTTGGAACTCAACACAGGGGTCAGCAGTGCGTCAAAGTTGGCTTTCTCTTCAGTGCCTTCAAAACCAAGCACCTTGATGCCAATTTTTTCTGCTTCGCGGTTGAAGAATTCAGCAATGCCCTGGCCGTAAGCCGTCTTGTCGTGGAAGACATACACGGTCTTGATTCCCTTCGACTGGGCAGCCTGTGCGCCCACCACACCCTGAATGTCATCGCGACCACACAAACGGTTTACCTCGAGGTAACCGCGGTCGGTGACTTTGGGATTGGTGTTGGCCGGAGAAACATTCGCCAGACCAGAAGCATGGTATTCCTCGGAAGAAGGAATTTGCACGCCCGAATTGTAGTGACCAACAATGCACAGCACAGCCGGGTCAGCCACAATCTGCTTGGCATTCGCCACACCGGTGTCGGGGTTGGCCTGGTCGTCATAGGGGGCCAGCTCGACCTTGAAACCCATGTCTTTCAAGGCAGCGCCCTTCTGCTCCAGGGCCAGTTCGGCGCCGTTCTTGATATCCACACCGATGGATGACAGGCCGCCGGAAAGCGGGCTTTGAGAGGCAATCTTGATCACCTGCTCGCCGGTTGTGGCTGCTCCGCCGCCTGTGCTGCCGCAAGCTGCCAGCAGCATCGAGAGCACCAATACCACAGACAAAACTCCAAACGTTCGTTTCATACTATCTCCTCCAATTGGCTTGTTACAAGTTCCCGCCAGTGCGGGATTGATACATAAGGTCCATCGTAAAAGGAAGAAGGGGACTTAATACAAAAAACTTAATCTCTGTTCCTCCTTTCTTATTGCTGTCACACCTGAAAATTAAATAGCCTGTGAAACAATCAAATCATGAACCATACAGGAGAATTTACCAGATAAGAAAACCATTTATGAAACAGCCGGGCAACCCAAAAATTCCCGCACTTCAATGTAGTGATTGCTAGCTGCCTTGAAAGATCCCTATCGTTTCACAGATCGCGGTCTGTGGTTGAATAGAAATCTCATCGTTTCATCGTAGCATTATTAAAAACGAAAGTCAAGCACCTGCGAATAACCCAAATGGGCCATTTTAACGATAAACGCACCAGAATTGACGCAATTTTTCACTGGCACGAACAATGCACCCCCTTTATTTTTAATTATATTAATCATACTACAAAATTTTTACTGTTTAGACAACCCCCTGGAGGCTGCACATCGTGAGAAAATTCAACAAAATCAGTCTGTCAGCCAGGCGAATGTGCGCCATTGCGGTTTTGATTCTGCTGGCATCTTGCAGCCTGCTGCCCGCAGCCAACGATACCTCTATCACCCCCACCCCGCCTTCTCCAGCCTCTGAAATTCAGTTTACGCCCACTCCGCAGGTTGATCCACAAGAAATGGAAGCCGTCATCCAGGCGCTGCGTGAGGCCGTTCAGCGCAACGAGAAATCGCTGGCGTTTCTCATCTACCAGATTGCCATTGACCATGTTGATTTTTCACCCGACAACAAGCTGGCCCTGGTGTGGCTCACCCTGTTGGACACTGAAACCAATCAGCCCATTCCTGCCGAAGCCGGCCTGGCCATCGCGCGCAAAACCAAGCAAGATGGAAAAACCACCTGGAAAGTGACGCTGCAAGCTGATTCCAACTGGTCGGAAGCGCTTGAAGCGGTTCCCGAGAGCATGCTTTCGAGCGATCTGCGCTCCCGCTACACATCGAAAACACAATCTGTTTCCAAAGACGCCAAAGTTTACAGCGGCTACCGCCTGCCCTGGCAACAGGGTCTTGCCAAGCGCGTCACCGGCAGCATTGGGCATGTATTCACCTATAAATCCTGCCCCAAAGACTGCCTGTATGCTTTCGATTTTGCCGATGGAACCATGTTCCCCATCCTGGCAGCTAAAAGCGGCACCGTAAAATATGCCGTCTGGCACTGGCCCAACGGCAACACGGAACATTCCAATTTCCTGGTTTTGGAAGATACCAGCACCACGCCCACCACCTACCAGGTTTACCTGCACCTTGCCCAGGACAGCATTCCCGTTGAACTGCGCAAGGCGGGCGTCAGGGTGCTGCAGGGGCAGTATATCGGCAACACCGATGACACCGGCCCCAGCACGGGTCATCATTTGCATTTTCATGTGCACACCAACCCCACTTCCTACTGGGGCACATCGGTGGATATCACTTTCGACGATGTCGGCATCAACGGCGGGCGCCCGCGCACCTGCAGCGAAGCGGCGCAATTTCCCGGCTATGGAGCGCAGTGCCAGAGCGGCAACCTGTTCGTTTCGGGCAACGGCGACACGCTGCCCCCCACCGCCAAAATTGTTGAACCAGCGGCAGGGCAAACCATCACCGGTTCAAGCATGGTGATCGCCGGCACCGCCTCCGATGACTACGGTGTGGCTGCCATCCAGGCCATGTACACCTACGATGGAACCTGGCACCCCATCGGCAACATTATGACCACCAGCCCGTTTGCCATTACGGTTAACCTGTGCGAAGCGGGCATCCCCAATGGAAAATTCTTCATCGCTGTGCAAGTCACCGATAAAGCCGGGCGTGTTTCCGACGGCTACCCCGGCATGCGTGAGCTTACCAAAAAATATAATTGCCCTCTGCCGCCGCCTGCCTGTCCGCCAGGAGAAAATCAAATTGGCATTTATACCGAAGCCAACTACCAGGGTAGCTGCGATACGCTTAATGTGGGTCAGTATGCCAATTCGACAAAATTTGGCAAACTCAGCGGCCAAACCGTGCGTTCCATCCAGGTGGGTGAAGAGGCCATGGCAGTGCTTTACAGCGCCATTGGCTACGGCGGAAAACAGCAAGTCTTGACCGAATCAGATGCCGATTTGTCTGATAATTCCGGCGGTGTCACCAACCCCGCCTCCATCAGCGTTCAACTGCGCCCGGCAGCTCCCGATCCGGTAACGCTGAACGCCCCGCGCAATGCGCAGAACCAGCCGCCCAAAGAAGGCGATTCACTCACCCTCACCTGGGACGCCGGTGCAAACAGCAGCCTCGAATTCAGCAGCGAGTTAAGCAGCACAGCCGGCTATTATAAAACGCTCGACTGGCAGTACCTGCGCACCTGGTCGGTTGGCGCACTTCCCGCCGGCAATTACACCTGGATTGTGTGGGCGCGCAACAGCGTGGGCGAAAGCCAGTCCACCCTGCAATTCAGCGTCAGCACGGCAGAAGCCTCTCCGGCTGCCTCGGCGCTTGAAGCGTTGGACGCCGAAAGCCCGTCCAGCGCCATCTTGCTCAAATGGACGGCGCAGCCGAACAAAGCCGAAATCGACCATTTTGAAATTCAATACAGCATGGACGACGGAACCTGGCAGGATTGGAATAAGGCTTTGCCCGGCTCACTGCGCAAAGCCTGGTTCATTGGTCAACTGGGCAAGAAATACAGTTTCCGCCTGCGCAGTGTTGATGTGAATCAGAAAGTGGAAGCCTATCCCGACCAGGCCGAAACCAGCACACAGATCACCGCCGTCTGCCAGCCGGACGAATTTGAAGGCAGCGGCCAAAACAATGACAACGCCTTCACCAACGCCACTCCGCTCGACCCCGGAGAGGCTCAGGTGCACAACTTCTGCGGCGAAAATGATGAAGACTGGATTGTGTTCCTGGGACAGGCGGGCGTCACCTACCGATTCACCGCCGAACCGGGCAGCAATTCATCGGCTGCCTCGGTGCTGCTCTACGACATGAACGATTACACCCTGTTGGGCCAGCAAATTCCCACAGACCTGGGGCAGAGCGCTGTATTGGAATGGACCGCCCCCTCCGACGGATTCTATTACCTGCGCCTGGGACCTATTGATCCGCACCTGGCCGGCACGGATATCCAATACCAGGTGCGCATCGATCAGATCGGGCAGGTTTCGGTGCCGGGCATGGTGTGCACTTCAGCCCTGCTGCCCGTCATCTGGGTCATCATCAAGAAGTTATGGGCTTACAAAAAGAAG
>Ga0334888_1005809_pt1 | contig 10140 bp, 6 predicted proteins | sample GraSluR1_MG_FD_207227 | JGI IMG/M metagenome (GOLD analysis project Ga0334888, IMG submission 207227) | Sludge microbial communities from methane-producing bioreactor in Wageningen University, Netherlands - Granular Sludge_3_08-R1 | ecosystem: Engineered > Bioreactor > Anaerobic > Unclassified ...
GTCATCCGCAGCATCAATAAAAAGGCTGCCGCCGGTTATAACCAGATCATCCTTGCTGGTGATACCGTTATTAAAATTTGCTTTTACTGTTAATGTGCCTGTGCCGTTAATTGTAAGATCATCCTTGCTGAAGATGGCGGCGTTGGGTTCATCGGTTTCAGAATCAGGGAAAATATAAGTTTCTCCGTCCGTAATATAATTCCGGGTTCCATCCTGTAATGAGATAACCGTTTTGTCTGCGCTTTTTACGTAAAGCGGCGCGCTGTCCGGACAGGTAACGGACATTCCGTTCAAAACAAGGCGAACGATACCTTTGCCGGGCGAATCCACTATAATTTGCCCATTGTTCAGTTTTCCGGAAAATACATATACCCCGGATTCGGTAATAGTAATGGTACTGTTGTTTACGATAACCCCCGTACCTTTAAAATCAGCCGAAGTATCTGTCAGTTCAATATAGACAGGGTTCTCGTTTTCCCATCCGCTGTAGCTGTCGTCACTTCCGATAATATCATCGGGGGAAATACCGTCAGGAATTATTGCTGTGACATTGCCGGATCCGATTTCCGCAGTTGTTTTTGCTGAAGAAGCGGGAGTTGGAACGGTATTTCCGGCTTGAGAAACATTGTAGTCCGTTTTGTTCTCTGCTTCTTTTTTACAGGATGATAAAAAGACTATCGGGACGAGAAGTGTTATTATATATAATTGCAGCAATTTCTTATTCATCATACAGTTTTCCTTTCTTTGGATGCTGATTTTTCCGCAAAAAAGAATTACGTCAATACTCGGCAGCATCCGTATTCATCAACAGGCTTATATTCAGATTACCGTTTCTGCACCGGAGAGAATCCAGAAACTCCTTCTGGCTTATGCTGTTATCCATTGTTATTGTGTATACCAGTTCATAAAGACTTCCCAGATCCGTTGTTTTTACCTTTTTCATTTCGTAGCTGCTGGTATACTTCTTCATGACATCATCAAAGGCGTTTTCATAGTCCAGATTTTCAGGAACGGTAATCTTTAACAGTTTATGGGAACCTTTTTTGGAGCCGAAATGTATTAAGCCAAGTCCGATCATGAACAGACATAAAATAACCGTAAAGAGCACCGCATATCCGTAATATCCCGCTCCGCAGGCAAGACCGGCCGCCATAGTAAAAAGGACATAGGCAATATCCTTGGGATCCCCGGGTGCGCTTCTGAAGCGTATTATGGAGAATGCTCCCGCAAGGCTGAATGCCCTGGCTATATTGCTGCCTATTAGAAGAATGATAACGGCTATAACCGAGGGAATCATGACCAGGGTTAGGGCAAAATTCTGGGAGTGACCATTTTTAACTCCGGTTTTTATATACGTAATACTTATTATGCCACCCAGAATAAATGACATAACAATGGTAAGCAATGCGTCTGTTAAAGATATTGCAGAGCCATTTGCGGTTGAACTGAAGAACGAACTGAGCATTTCCTGTTTTCCTCCTTTCCTAAAATTCTTTTAAGTAATTGACTGTATTCAGTCCCGTATTTTGAAAAACCGGTTCTGTATATTTTATTATCCGATAATATAGAGGTTAACCATAACGGGAAATTTGTTGAGGTTTTTATTTCCATCAAATATCGATCAAAATTTTCCAGAGGTTCACCGTAGTCTCCATTTTCCAGTTTAAGATCAGATCTTCGTGTCCGGATGTTTGTATCAAAGGTAATGCGCAGAGAGGAACCTTCGCTGCCTGAATATGCTTTTCTGTCATATGCGAGGTAAAGCATGGGTTTCAGGTTATAATGATATAAAATATACTCGATTTCATTAATAACCTGTTGATTCATATAATGCTTATATTCAGGCCTTTTTCCGGTGTGGATAAAGCTATAAGCCTCATCCGGCTTTAGTGAAGTACGTCTTTTATTAACAAGGCCATTGTATTTTTTTTTAATTTCCAGATACACCATGGAGTCGGACCGAACCTCCCCATATGACCTGAGCCTTAATTTTTCCTTGTAACAGGGTTTGGACAGGGAAGTTCTGATAAGATAATTGTCTTCCGTGTCATAGTAAATATTGCAAACGGTATATAATTCTTGGGTTTGGTGATGTTTATCCGGTTTCATATAATCCGTAAGTTTTTCTGTGATACGGTTATAGGTTTTAGAATCAATCAGAAACTTGCTTTCATACCGGCTGAATACTTCCTTTGCCATTGGTATACTCCTTTCGTAAAAATTTCTTGTTTCTTTTATTTTACAACCGTATGCTTAAATAAATCTTAAGGATTTTTATGATTTTTGTATAGATATATAAAATGAAAAAAGTAATTGAGAAGAATTGATACTCCTCTAAGCTTTGATACAACTTGCTTAGAGCGAAAAAGTTTGCAAAAAAAACAAATTTTTTTAGAGGAATTATATATATAGTTTTGTATGGCAGAAACATAAAAAGATAATGTTAATCAAACGTTTACGGCGCGTCACAAACAAAACGCATAAGAGAGGTGATTCAGCGCCCGTATTTTGACGTGGAATGCGTACAGACATTCATTGAATGCAAGCTTATTATTCCTCCAATATTTTCCCGGCAGCGTCCATCCCTGCCCTGACAGCATAATTCTGGCCCCGGTCTTCGGGATATATCTGTGCCATGGACGCAAGATACAAACCCTTCATAGGGGTATCCATATCGGGAATGAGTTTGGAGTATCCGGTTCTTACCACGGGTTGAGCGTCCATTGCGCGGTTGATATGTGTATTTATAATCCAATCCTCGCTGAAATCCGGAAAAACTTTTTTAAGCCCTGTAAGGAATAATGTCCTGATAGCATCATCATCCTTCTGGAATAGTTCATGGGCCGGATCCATGTATCGTGACAGATAAACAACATGTGAGTTGTACCTGTGGTTTTTAATAAGGTTGGTTTGTTCAATAATAAGCACAAAGGGGAGATCCTTGTCGGCAACAGTCATCCAGTAATTTGGCGAAAGGCTTTTTTTTAGCTCCAGAATCATGCAGATGTTCGCCTTGTATTTTATTTTCCTTAAAGAATCCAGATAATATTTGCCCATGCCTTTAATCACATAGGACAACCGTTCGGGTGATGCGGTAAAAAGAACACGGTCATATTGCTCAGTTTTGTCCGGACCTTTTACCAGAAGTATGTCATTTGCTTTTGATATTTCATGCACGGGATTGTTTAGTCGGATTTCTCCGCCGTTTTCCTGTATCTTTTCAGCCAGGCGGGTATAGACCTTGCCGAAGCTTCCTGTCATATAGCCCAGAAGCTCCTTGCTGATATTTTTACCCCTGCTGGAACCCCGAAGCTTAAATTTATTCCAGATCCATGTGGCTGATATATTTCCGGTATCAACATCAAACTTTGAGTTCAGAAGAGGTTCCCATACAAGATTGTATGCATCGTTTCCCGCACGGCGGATAATCCATTCCCGGGCGGTGGTATCCTCAATCGCCAGATGGTCCTTCACAAAACGGGCTTGAAGAACCGTAAGCCCCATACGGATGCGGCTTATAAAAGACAGGGGTTTAAACATCAATAAGTCTATAGGTGAAGTGAAAGGGTATACTTTATCATTTATATATATCACATTGGAAGGTTCGTACCATTCCAGATCATCTTCCAGTCCCAATTCCCTGAGTGTTTCAATAAATATCGTATCATTGGTGAATATATGGTGGTAATATGCCTCCAGCATATCGCCTCCGACAGGAATGAAATGGGTTAAACCCCCAAGGTGGTCTGTCTTTTCATATACCGTAACCGAATGGCCTTCAGAAGACAGTTTCCAGGCTGCGGTTAAACCGGTTGCTCCTGCACCGATAATTGCGATTCTCATAAAGAAGTCCTCCTGTTTCCGTTTTATTTCTATATAAGTTGAACAAAGCTTTTGTGTCATTCTGAGCAAAGCGAAGAATCTTTTCCTGCTGCTTCCGTTGTTATAATAATTTTATTCAAAATATGGCTGTTTATTTTAACTCTTGTGCTATTTGAATAATGAATCTGAATTATTTTTTCCGGCATCCGGCGCTGCGTTTGCAGGAGCCTGTAAGGCTTATTTATGTTAAACGCATACGGTTCTCTTTACTCTACCGAGAATATAACGATGTTCCTTTCGTTGTCGTGGAACACCACAGGAAAAGTTTCATATAAAATATCCTCGTTCAGTTCATAATCTCTTGTGGTCCGGTTCTGCTCCTCAACAACAATATACCGGATTCCTTCGGATACAGCCCGCTCCCGTAGAAATTCAGAATCCTTCGCACCGTATATATCAGCCAGATTTTTGTTACGTGGGTAAACATCGTAGCCGGCGGTTATTGTAAAATACGCGTATCCCGAATATACGCTCCTGCCGGCCAGCAGTATGGACATTGGAGCGCCGTAGTGGGTCAGGTTGTGGGTAAGAAAGATATCCTCCGGGTTTGTTTCATTTTGCGCCCAGATTTGAACAGGTTCCCTCTGGTTATAGGATACGCTGTTTTTATCCAGATTGTAAAGGGTAATCATATCAATCAATCCTGTGGAAACAAGGAGGAAAATAATACTCACGAAAAATATCAGGGCTGTTTTTTTACGGGTCTTGAAAAGAGCGGTTAAAAGATCCGACACCGGGATATTTAAAAGAATTACCGCCATAATGATGTATTTGTGATTAACGGTTATATCCGGCGTCAACTGAAGGGTGGTGGCAAGTATCACGGGTGCGAGAAATACAGGTAAAAGCCATATGGAGAAACTCTGCGGCTGTATTTTTGCCTGATGTACCAGATACAGGTAAAATCCCAGACATATCGCGGTAATAAGGATACCCCAAAAAATACCGACCTGTGGCATAAGGAAAATAAGGGGCAATACTAAAATAAAGGAAACGGCATAGCCGATGGGTTTTTTATAACGGGCAAGCAGTGTAATAATGGTTCCCAGAAGCATAAAGGGCAAAAGCCCCAATAATTCCATATAAAAGGAAGAAATGTCAAGAATATTGCCGGATTCGGCTAAAAATCCGGGCTTGAACCTCATGGTCACAGCACCGGTACCGCTTTCCGTAAAAAGAGCGGACTGGATTGTTGAAAGCACAAAGGTGACTCCGGCAGTTATAAGATATTCAAGTTTATGCTTTGAGAGCGCGGCCATGATGAACAAGACAGAAATAGTGGCTATAACAACCGCGCCGTTCCAGAACGCCAGCAGCCCCAGCAATATGCCCGCTAAAATACAGGGTATGAATGATTCGGGCATCCATGCGTCTTTTGTAAAAAAAACTTGTGTCAAGTACCGGATAAGAGCTGAATTTTCAAGTTTACCGGCTTTTTTTGGAACAGGTTCCCGTATATTCTTTATTGACTTTTGCATGTGGCTTACAGTATCCAGAAGGAGAGGTAAAACGAGAAACAGGACGAGTATCATCAACCCGAAAGCAAAAGCGAGATGGCGCTGATTGACATATACCTTTTGTGCCCAGAGTCCCCAGTTTTCATAGAGAGTATTTCCGATATGCTCACGCGCATTCCTGTTTGCGTCAAGGTTATTGCCAACGGCGTGAAAAAATTCACGAATATTGCTGAACGCGGAGGAGTATGTAGAAAAGGCGAAAGAACTCCGGAAAGTAAAAAGCAAACAGGTAAGAAGGCCGGCAACAGGTTTTTTGGTTAATGATACCGAAAGGCCGTAAAGCAGCATGACAAAAGATACAAGGGAAAGTACGCTGGGAAGGTTTAAAGCCCAGGGAAGGCTGAACCCCAGGTACTCAAGATTCCCGGCCATAAAGTAAAACATGAAATGATAGCGCATGGTTCCGTCGGGAAAATGTGGATATTGAGCCGGGAAATTTTGTCCCAGTGAAAAAGAACGCACAACAGGCAGATGAGCTCCGAAATCGCTGAAAGCCGAATAACCAGCGTATAAAATATTGTTTTGCATGTAAAGGGAGCGGAAAATGAAAAAGGACCAAAAGGCGGCGGAAGTTAATATTACTGTCCATTCAATATCGGAGAAGCGAACCCGTAGTCCGTATTTCTTAAGCTCATACAGTTTTCTTTTCCATTTAACAGGGTTCAAAATATATATTAATATAAGAAAAAGAACCGTAATCAAAAATGAAAGAATATTGGCATATAATAGCGGATTTCCGGAGGAACGAAAAGCCACTGCTGAAAAATAAGCAGACCAGGACAAAACCAGAGTACCGATCAGGTATGCCGCCGGGAAAAACAAAAAGGAAGCTCCCACGATTTTGTTTTCCTCCGTAAAGGATTTCAACCGATTCTTTATATAAGGCGTAAGCCCTGAAATGATTCCGGCTCCGAACAGGAATGAAGCTGCTATATATAAAAAAGCCAGCATTTGATAACCTCCGGAAAGCTCATTAGTCTTTGTAAATGACTTTTTTGTATAAAATAAAGTTCCATACAACTACCGATGCCTGCTGTATAATTTTTGGCAAATAATAAGATATCCAGGAAATATTGGGGAAGAGGTATTCAAACAACCAGGTAATAGCTGAAAACAACAGGACAGCCGCAAATACCATGTTGAAAAAAAATAAAAGCGCATAAGATACTAATTGTTTCCTGAAGTTTTTATGGGATTTAAACGTAAAGAACTTGGAAAGTAAAAAATTAAACCAAAAAACGAAGGTGTATACTATTATATTTGTAACAACCGCATGAAGCGGAAGAATTTTACGAAAAAAAAGAAATAGGGAATACTCAATGATAACGGTGGAAATGCCAACTATTAAATAACGTACGATTTGTTTCAGCGAATCGGGATTTAAAAACTCAGCCTGGAGTTTTTCTTTTATAATGCGTATTTTACCCATTCATCAACTGCCTCCGTAAATAATCATCTGCAGACTATTCAAATTATACCAGTCAGGAAACTGTAGTGCAATGATTACCTGAAAAGTTGCTATAAGCAGGTTACTGTTCAGTATGCTTGAGTATTTTTTTGGGAATTGATATAATGGTTTTGCTGCTTTTTACAGGTTGAACCGGGTTGGGTTTCAATATATTTTATATTACGGGAGGCGGCTTCATGAAGAAATGGATACCGTTACTGCTGTTGATACTTGTTGTATTTGCATGGTCAATTGTTTTAAAGAATGAGATTATTCCGGTTCTTATCTGGTGGGGTATATTGCTGTTGATTGGATTACTGTTTTGGCCGCTGTCGGCAAAAATATTTTCCACGTTTACCGACAAAGGATGCCTGTTTTCAAAAATTATTGGTCTGGCCGTCACATCATATCTTTTATGGCTTATATCGTTCATGAAGTTCCTTCCGGTCAGTATGGAGGCTTGCTGGGGGGTAGTGCTTGCCTCAGGCATTATTGTTTGTCTTTTGTTTTTCAGGAAATCAGAGGACAGAAAAGTAATTCTGGAGGATAAAAATACAGCCTTCTGGGTTTTAATCGGGGAGAGTCTCTTCCTGTTTTCCCTTTGTTTCTGGACATATCTAAGGGGATTCAACCCCAGGATTGAGGGCCTTGAGAAGTTCATGGACTATGGGTTTGTAAACAGCATCCTGCGGTCTCAATTTATTCCTCCGCAAGATATGTGGTTTGCAGGGGAATCTATAAATTATTATTATTACGGTCAATATGTAACGGCGTTTCTTACCCGGCTCAGCGGGATAAAAACTGAGATATCATATAATATAATGATGGCAGCGCTGTTTGCCTTCAGTATGGGCCTTTGTTTTACAATAGTTGTTAATCTTCTTAAAGGATATGGTGTTAAAAGAAACGCTCCGGTAATTATCGGAGGCTTGATATCAGCGTCTCTGGTTTCGTTGGGCGGAAACCTGCACTCATTTTTCTATGGTTTTTTACCTAAGATTTTTTCAGGGAAGGATTCATACTGGTTTCCGGATGCTACCCGCTATATCGGCTACAATCCGCCAACAAAAGATAAAACCATTCATGAGTTTCCGGTTTATTCCTTTGTTGTGTCTGATCTTCATGCCCATGTGATTAACATGATTTTTGTTTTGACCCTTCTGGGCGTATTAATTGCTGTTTTCAGAAAGATAATTAATAGGATGGAGGAAGGATGGGAAGATGTAAATCTTCTGCGGGAAATATTTATACCCGAAATGATTCTTCTGGGACTGTTTATTGGAATCTTTCAGATGTCGAATTACTGGGATTTTCCCATCTATCTTACGGTTACCCTGTTTACATTTCTATGCGCGGGAATAAGACAGTACGGATATACCCTGAAAACGGCAGGGGTTGCATTGATTCGCTTTTTTACCGTAATACTTTTTTCGGTAATTATTGCTCTTCCCTTTAATTTAACTTTTGAAAAGATTGCTACCGAAATACGCATAACTGAAAACAGGTCCATGCCGCACCAATTGCTGGTTCTGTGGGGATATCAGCTTGCCCTGAGTATTATTTTCCTTATATTTATTCTGTATATGGAACAGAATATACGATGGAAAAGGGAAAAGGGTAAAAACCGTTTGCAAATTCGCAAGGAGATGACATTATTATACAGAATCAAAACAATATTGGATAAAAGCCCGATTGAGGATATATTTGCCGTAATTCTATGTATTTCGGCAATAGGGTTGGTCATTATACCGGAACTCGTCTATGTAAAGGATATATATACGGGAGAGCATAAAAGGGCAAATACAATGTTCAAGCTTACGTACCAGGCGTTTATTATGTTCGGACTGGCTGCCGGGTATATTTTTATCAGAATAAGGCAGCTGTCATGGACCAACTGGAAAATAAAACTATCCGGTATAATTGCAGTCGCAGCTGTTATTCTTCCTGTGATATATCCGTTTTATGCTATTCCAAGCTGGTATAAGAACTTAGATCACAAAAAATATGAATCACTGGACGGGCTGGCGTTTTTACAAAAGGAATACCCGGATGATTATGATCTTATTATGTGGTTAAGGGATAATGTTGAGGGGCAGCCAACCGTACTGGAAGCCAATGGGGACAGTTACACCTGCTATGGAAGGATATCTATGGCTACGGGTCTACCCACAATACAAGGGTGGTATGTCCATGAATGGTTATGGAGGAATGATAACAGCGTTGTATCGAATAGAGTGGATGATGTAAAAACAGTCTATGAATCGGATGATACGGACGCAACAATGGAGGTCTTGTCGAGGTATCAGGTAAGATATATTGTTATTGGAGAGCTTGAGCGGAAGAAATTCCCCGAAATAAAAGAAGATAAGCTCCTGAGTCTTGGTGCTGTTGTTTTCGAAAAGCCCACGCTTAAGCTCGTTCAGGTGGATTAGTGTTTTGTAACGCTTCATTATTATTAGTTCTTTTCAAAGCATTACAAATACACTTCCTTTACACTTCCTTGATGGTTCGTCCGAAATACAATATCTAAGTACCGAATAAACAAATCGGTGAGAAAAGCAGTATTTTCAATGTTTCACCCTAAGTCTATGAAGCATAGGGTGACATTTATAGCTTTACAACTTATACTGTTTGCTGTCGCAATAATAAAAAGGCTGAAGGTTACGCGGTTCCAAAACACGGCTTTCATCTGTACCATTATCGCATTGATATGTTCTATTATTCCAATCTTAATGTTTGGGACTGACTATATGAGTATGGTGGGAATTGCCATAACACTTTTACTACTGGTATCGGTAATTTTTCAGGCACTTGCTAACAGAGGGGAAAATAGTTAAGCATATTGTGTTTTAAACCAAGGTTATATTGAAGAAAATGCAATTACAAAGGTTTTTGAGCCATTTTATCGTATCGATACGGTCAGAAGCAGAAAGGATGGACATAGTGGATTGGGTCTTACAATAGATGTAAACGAAATTAGAGGGAAGAAAAAAAGCACATAGTCATATGTATTTATAAAATAATGACGTTATCCAAAATGTGCTTTCTAAATGAATTAATCTTAATTAAGTTCAAACAACATCTATTATTAAAAGGAGGAACAAAATGAAAAAAAGTTAATGAATGTTGTCATGCTCATAGTATAGCACAGAAAAGATAAAATTACCATTAAGAGAAGATTAAACTTATGAACAATTCGTGAACAAGATGACAATTGTGAGTCATTGGTTTTTGATCATTGATTTTGGATTTTTGCGATGTGTATAGTGGATCTTTAATATTATTATTTTGCTT
>Ga0334888_1005818_pt1 | contig 10128 bp, 15 predicted proteins | sample GraSluR1_MG_FD_207227 | JGI IMG/M metagenome (GOLD analysis project Ga0334888, IMG submission 207227) | Sludge microbial communities from methane-producing bioreactor in Wageningen University, Netherlands - Granular Sludge_3_08-R1 | ecosystem: Engineered > Bioreactor > Anaerobic > Unclassified ...
GCATTGGATCGAATTAGACCGTCCATTCTGATCATGTCGATGCCCTGGTCCTGAGTGTAGGCGCTCACGGCCAGAGCAGCTGTGGGTCGCGATCCGATTATCTCCACTACATCCAGGGGACGGATGCCGATTCGTTCCATGAACTCGTCGCCCATCCTGACAATGCCCTTTCCTACATCGCCCTGATTGGCCTCAGATGCCTTCAGCCTAACGGTTTCTCCTTCGGTCATTTCTCTTATGCACCTGCTTATCTGATCAGTATTGGGGTTTCTATTTTTTAAGTAGTTTGCTATCTTGAGTTAGAGTCCATATTGGCTGGCAATTCTCTCTTATTCCAGGGAGATGACCATAATAGTTGGAGCCTATTTGCAGAAATCTCTTATTCCAGAGGTCTGTAAATGATCTCCTGGCCTCCAATGCGGCCAATATCGATGGCGCCTTGAATAATCCTTTTCGCAGCCAGGGATTGCGGGGCTAAAAAGTTGGTGTACGCATCATCTTCCGCCGTTTACGGAGATGAGCCTGCGCGGGCCCAAGCGCAAGGACCTGATGCCCGATCCACTGTATCCTTATGCTGCGGGCAAGATCACAGGCGAATATTATGCTAGGGTCTCTCTGGGCTCTATGGATTAAGGACGGTATGCCTGCGATTTTTTAGTGTTTATGGGCCCAGGCAGGATCCGGCTTCAGAGTATTCGGCTGTCGATTCCCATTTTCATCTTCGTGGGACTTGGATTGGGTTGATGTACGAGAAGCCAAGGCCGGGGGACATCCAGGATTCTCTAGCGGATATATCCGCGGCAAGAAATGAACTTGGATACGAGCCCGGAATACAGGCCTTATATCAGGGTTAAAGGAGACTGTGGTTGGTTTAGGGGATGACAGAGAAAAGAAGCATAATTCAAATCAGGACATGCCCAGACGCTCTTTTATCGCCCGGATATCGGCCTGCACCAGCCTGAATTGCGCTGCGTATCCCGGCTGGATATCCTCTCTCATGCCTTTGATTTCTTCATGAATCTGAGGTATTATGTCGGTGTTCTTCCTTACAACTTTCATATCGCCCTTCATCTCTTTCATATCGCCCTTCATCTCTTTCATATCACCCTTCATCTCTTTTATATCGCCCTTCATCTCTTTCATATCACCCTTCATCTCTTTCAGATCATCCCTCATATCCAATAGCAGCGGGATAGCCTTGTTTAGCTGGATTGCGGTGCAAACCTGGGCATATTCTCCTGTCTTCATGACATTGCTATTGGTATCCTCAAATACGATGCTCGATACCAGGGAGTGCTCCGGCCTTTGGCTCTCTGCTAGCTTCTTGAAGCCTGCAATTGCTTCTTCATTGCCCTCGATCAGGGCCACTACCTGCTGTTCATTTCCCTTCATAGTATTGCGGGCGTTGAAACCATCCAGACCCTGGTCTATGGCACTGGTCATGAGAAAATATCTGTAGCCCACGTTGTGCACGTTTTCGCCGGTGATTGTGACTTTTAGCTTCATGCTATCCATAAACATATTGCTTGAACTATTTGGCAGTTTCGCTGATCTTCATAATTGCTTATATCTTTGTATTGTCTTCATGCGGTTGCTCTCGAATATCTCAACACTTTTCAGCTTTTATCATGAATGGGCATTCAACTGGGGGATGATTCAGAGATTAAGGCTAAAGCTGCGATTCATCCAATCCAATGCAACTGCAGGCACAGCAGCCTTCGCATTCGCCATAGAGCAGTTGATCTTTCAGTGAGGCATATTCTGAATTGGTTATCGATCCGGAATTGAGCAAATATCTATAATGCTGCAGCTTTTGGACCTTTTCGTTAATCTCCCTCAAATACTCCGGGTTATCCAAATCGCCCAGCTTTCTGGGAAGCAAAAAGCGTCTATTGCTTGAACTCCATAGCTCTGGTTCGATGATTCTGATGGTTCTCAGAAGGGTAGCAAGATCAGCACCTAAGTTATCTGCAATTATTCTCATGATTTTTCTGCCCCCAAATTTCAGGTAAGTATCGTTGATCCCAATTAAAAACCTTTCCCCGTCTGGATGATTGATCCAAGACAAGATAGCAAGAAAATGGTGGTTAGTTGATTAAATTTTTCCAAAAAATCGAAAAAATAAATGGATAATGACTATTAAGAAAATTTCATACTCGTCGACAGCTATGCATTCATGTTCTGACAAGAAATAATATTTAATTTTCTCTTTTATAATGCGAAAAGATATTGAATAAAGGATTGAGCGAAGACTGGATTGTTCGCATAGCTGCTCTTTAGGCCTCTGTGGTTCCGTCCGTTAGTTTGCAGCCCCGGCACCGTGCACTGCAACCGCAAAACCACACAGAAGCAGAGGACAAAAAAAGCGGAATTAAACCACAAAGAACACAAAGATCACAAAGGACGCGCAAAGCCCGGTCTTTTTGACCTCCAATTCATGATACCGATTTGATGACATATCAATAAGAATCAAAAAAAGATATCAATTAATGAAAGCACTGGTCAGGGGAGGAACGGGAGTCATCGGCTCCAATTTAGTATGGGCGCTGGTTGGCCGGGCAGCGGATGCATTCGCAGCGCTGCGGGAGGAGGGACGCAGATCGCAATGTGCGCGGCGATATAGCTAAATATATACCAAACATCTAGAACATAGAGGACGATTCAACAATGATCCGGCTGGCGGCTTTCTTATCGGGCAGAGTGCCGGGGGTCGGATACAGGGTTAAAGCAATCACTCTTGCCGATGAGATGGATCCGGCCGGCATTATCCAGGACCGCCTTGATAAGAGTGTTGGTAGTGTCCTGGTGATTGCTGAGGGAAAGAAGAAGGACGAATCTGAGTGGTTCACCTCAGCAATTGCAGTCAAGAACGCACTCATCCATGCGGATAATGTCGATGCCCAATACTCTCAGGGATCAGGACAACACTCAGCTTTCCGGAAGATTGCAGGTCCAAAAGAGGTCAGAGAGCGTCTTCCTGATGGCGTCGAGATAGTCAACTACCGCTTCCTGAAGGGCGCGGCTTGCCTCTACGCAAAAAGTCGCGAGGCGTAAGGGTGGCTGACTCTTCATGCTGACTACACTGTGGCACATATTCGCGTGCTGGCACCCCAGGTACGGGAGGAGAGGTTCATTTGTCATCTTATCACCTAGATCGGTTGCCCGATCTCATATGCCTCCGATACCGTGTCCCTGTATTTGCTTGTACGAGTCAGTTAAGCTGTTGTCTGTTCCTCGTCAAAACGAGGGGAAGTAAATAGCTTACGGGAGAGCCCAATTCCTCCCCACCCTGAAGGATGGGGACTCTTTGAGCAACGTGTTGAAGGAATGCAAATCGACATCAGGAGTCTTACTGTCAGCGTTGACAACCTGACTGACCTCACTGAGGAGAGCTTCGAAAACCTTAATACCACCACAAAGAATGGATTCGGGAACCTGGGCGGCAAGATGGACCAGACGCCAAACAGGCAGGAAGAGACCAATAGAGAAAGGACTAATCTGATGAATATGATGACACCCCATATCCAACGGAGATCTCGCCAACTAGGCACAGAGCTTACAGAGACGTGATTGGGAGCATTTCTCACCGAAATGGCCTTAGCGATTAAACATGATGTCGAGCAGGACGGATAGCGGGATATAAGAGAACGCATGCATAGTGTGCCCAAAAGAGAAAACAAGCGAAGTGACAGCGAACCATGCAGGGTGTATACATAAAATGAGCAAAGCCAATAAAATATATAATCATGCTTTGAACTTATCAAGAAGGAAGGCCTTCTTATTTTTTCAAAAAATGGGACTTCATTTGACACCAAACCATTTCTACATCCCGATTCCTGACACGAGAAAGTTGAAAATGGATTTATGGAAAGAACCGTCGGACCTCAATGGTATTGATATCAACGAGGAGGAACAAATTAAGCTTCTCGCGATGTTTTCCTCGAAATTTAAAGATGAATATGAAAAGATTCCCAGAGATAAAACATCGATTCCTCATCAATACTATTTAAATAATGGTGCTTTTGAATCGGTAGATGCTGAAATCTTGTATTGCATGATTCGACATTTTAAGCCCAGAAAGGTATTCGAGATAGGATCAGGATATTCAACCCTATTGGCCGCTCAAGCGGTTTTAAAAAATGAGGAAGAGGGTTATGATAATTGTGAGCTGATCGCCTTTGAACCTTATCCGAATGATACCCTGAAGTCTGGCTTTCATGGACTTTCAAAGCTTGTTACTGCAAAAATTCAGGACGTTCCGTCGTGCAGGTTTAATGAACTAAATAAGAATGATATACTGTTTATCGACTCAAGCCATGTATTGATGATTGGAAGCGATGTCCAGTACGAATATCTCAATATAATGCCAAAACTTAAAAAAGGGGTTTTGGTTCATATTCATGATATATTCTTGCCCGCGGAATATCCCAAAGAATGGATATTAGAGGACTTCAGATTCTGGAATGAGCAATATTTATTACAGGCATTTCTAATTTATAATCAGGCTTTTGAAGTATTGTGGATGGGAAACTACATGAACCTCATGCATTCTAATGAATTGGAGGCGGCTTTTAGTTCTTATAAGAAGGGGAAAATTTCTCCGGGGAGTTTTTGGATGAGAAAGAAAATATGAGAGACTCTTTGCTGTTTCCGATTATTTATTCCCGTAAAACCGCCAGGATTGATTTTTCAGCTGCGATTATGAACCACAGAGGCACAGAGTTCACAGAGACGCTCAGCATTCCTTTCCATCCATCCTTGAAAAGCCCACACAATTGCTTCGGGATAGTCGTCTCCGTTCGTTCGTCCTCCGTGCGCTCTGCGACTCTGCGGTTCTATTCCCGTTAAACCCCCTGGATTCCACCATCGCTCTACGATTCCCACACAGAGCCATAGAGCCGAGCAATTCCCCCCTTTTTCTCCTGAGACCATTTGTCCTTCGTGTGCTCGTGGTTGATTCCTGCAGATCGCCATGGCAATAATCGATCGAAATCTTTTTAAATCTTTGTAATGATCATACTCTCTCAAAAGGCAAATAATATTAAAATGAATTGCATAGTTCTCTGGGAGCTATTCTCGGCCATCATCTGAATTGAGGTTGTGATAAGAGGGGATGGCCAGATAGCTCGGGCTTTTGAAGATTTCAGATCGAGCTCCCTGAAAAAGCTAAAATTCTCTGTGTCTCTGTTCCTCTGTGGTTCCGTCTGTCGGTTTGCAGCCGGCACTGCGCAGTGCAACCACGAAACCGCAGAGGACCCAAAAAAAACGAAATTGAAAGAGAAAGGACTGACTTGATGAGTCTGGTGTACAACCCATGGCCAAAGGACCCTGCGAGGTTGATATGATTCGCGTGGAGATCATTGCTGGGGGAGACGTCCAGAGGGTTGGATTCCGGGATGCCGTCTGGAAGATCGCCCGCAACCTGGGGCTCTCCGGCACCGTTCAAAACCTGGAGCCATACGACGTAAGCATCGTGGCCGAAGGAGAGGAGGATGCCTTAAAGGAGTTTTTGAAGGCCATAAATATCCAGGCTGGGCCAATCAGAGTACAGACGCTGAAGGTAAATTGGTCTGCCGCGACGGGCGAGTTTCTGTACTTTAAGATCTTGAGGGGAGACTGGCAGGAAGAGCTGGGCGAAAGGTTCGATGTTGCTGTCGGTCTGCTGCATAGAGGTATCGAGGTAGGCGAGCAGAACCTGATGGTTAGCAAAGAAAACCTAATGGTGAGCAAAGAGAATTTGTCCATCGGAAAGATGATGCTCGAAAAGCAAGATAAAATGCTTGAAAAACAGGATAAGATGATCGAAAAACAGGACGGGATGCTTGAGAAGCAAGACCGTACGATTGAGACGCAGGACGAGACCCTTGATGAGATTCGTGGCATGAGATCCGATCTGCATGAAAATGCGAACAAGCGGTTGGCTCGAATTGAAGATGATATCGTTGAGATCAAGAGGTCTATAAGGGAGCTCGGTGGAAGCTGCAACTAGAAGAGACGCAGAGACTCAATCTTTGTGCGCCCTCTCGACACTGAGGTTCTATTCCGCAACCAACAGTTTTTTTATTTTTTCGGCTACGATTATTAACCACAGAGGCACAGAATTCACAGAGACGCTCCGCATTCCTTTCCATCCAACCTATGGCGTTGATTCATTTAGATTAATAGAAGAAGAGCTAAAGGCGGAGGCTGTCCTTGCCTGAAGTGGTCTTGCAGGACATCGCCACTCCAGTATCTTCATCAATTGGGAGTGCTTCTAGATGCCAAACGAGCCGGCCACATAATTGCAGTGAAGCCCTCTCTTGATAAGTTACAGGAATTGGGATTTCGCCTAGCGTGACGTAGAAATATAATATTACTGTTATATCACAGTCGGGCCCATGCATGTGGGTTCATCATATGCCCGGTGTGCGGTACGGTGAAACCACAGAGACGAGAGAGGCACAGAGGAGAAAAAACAAAATTGAACCACAAAGAACACAAAGCTCACAAAGAACCCCCAAAGGTTGCTTCGATTTCCTGATAACCAAGAATCTTCGGTGCGGTCTTTGTGCCATCACATGAAAGACTCATAAAGCATACTGGTTTTTCATGCTTTGTGTATAATCCCCTCCTGAGGATCATGGGCACTTTGTGGTTCAGTTAGCACGTCATCAGTAACTTAATATAAGTACCCCCAAAACCCATCCCTCATGTCGAACAAGCGCTATAAGGACTAAATTCTCACAAATATCTTACAAAAGTGTGCGGGGGGAGGGGCAAGCAAAACGCAGATTGTCCAGAAATCCTGCCTGAATTTTCGCATCGTCGTTCCGTACCTCGACCTCCTCACCAACCGCGGCCTGGTGGTGCGCGCAGAGGGCCAGAAGTTGCATAAGAGGCGGAGGATGGGCTGGCAGCGCGAGACAATGTCATGCGAAAGGCTTTAAGAACTACAAGGACGAATAACTAAAAGCGATTTTATGGGTATCAAGATCAGGGCAAGATACGAGGGTAATGCATTGAAGCCTTTCAAGGAAATAGGTTTAAAGGAAGGAGATGAAGTAGAGATCGTCGTAAAGAAAAGCGCAGTCGATGAATTTCACGGAATGATGAAAATACCAAAGAAACTGGCCGATGAGATCATTGAAATGGAGATGTGGGATTGATTTTATCTCAGGTCCCATTAAGCGAAAGAATCTTCATAGATGCGAAATATATTCCTTTACTCAGTTTTCGAGCATCCCACTTACGGAAAGAGCTGCAGGGGATTCCTAAAGCATGTGGAGAACGATGAGATAAAAGGTTTCACATCCGATCTGGTTTTGAATGAAGTATTTCATAAGCTCATGATTGCAGATATCGCCGAGATTGAGGGGATCGAGGCCAGAAATGTTGCTGGTTTGATAAAGAGGAGGCCAGACGTAATAGGAGAATTAAAACGACTTTGGGCTGAGATGGAGTTAATATCCAACTTTGGGATATCTGTCCTGAGCACAACAGCATATCCTGAATTTGTTAGGCTTTCCAAGGAATATATGCTAACCGCCGCGGATGCAGCCCATCTCGCGACAATGGAAGCAAATGGCATCATTAGCATGGCCAGCAATGATCGGGACTTCAAAAGGGTTCCATGGCTGAAATTATGGAGACCTGAGATTGTTAATTAGTGATAGCCCATGGCATAACTTGGTGCTAAGAGGAAAAGCAGAGATACAATGACTATCAATGATGAGAGATGTACGACTTGGATTGATTATTAATTTCAACGCGCGTCTGCTTGTGGAAGGGATAAGAAGACTTCTAAACGGTTAGGAAGATGGTTAATCAAAAAGCTACGATTATTAACCACAGAGGCACAGAGTTCACAGAGACGCTCAGAATTCCTTTCCATCCAACCTAAGAGAGCCTACCCAATTGCCTCCGGGATAGTCGTCTCCGTTCGTTCGTCCTCCCTCGCGCTCTCTCGACTCTGAGGTTCTATTCCGTAACTCAGATCTATCAGGATCCAAGGGCGAGCATCTCGGGATACAAGACAAGTCCGCATCAGACCCGCAGCATTTGCCAGCACTGCAGAACATGGTGAACTGGATCGGAAATTTATGAGTTTTGAATGAAAAGGTCTATAACTAAAAAGGCGATTAAAGTTTCATAGTGGTTAACGGTGGGCGAGATAAAAGTGGATGTACCCGAGGGTCTGCCTTTAAAAGATCTCCGGAAGAAGATCCTTGAGCTCATCAAAGAGGAAGAGGACAAGTTGATGTTGCTTGACAGGTCAAACAAGATGAAAGTGTTTAGCGACGAAATAATAGAAACAAAAGAACCGCTGCAAAAAGAGGAGCGAAAGAGAATCCTAGATAAGTATTATGGAAGCGTCAAGCTTGACAGAACTATAAGCATAGAGGAGATCCTGGATCTGGAGGAAGATACCTGGCGATACTGATCGACACTAATATCATCATCTCTTTCCTATTCCCAACAGATAAATCAGAGAGGGCCAGAGAGATCCTTGAAATGTCAAACGGTCCGATCATAACCATAAGCATTTTGGAAGAAGCGGCATATGTTGGACTTTCACTCATCTATGGTTGCCACGGATTTAAGTTGAGAGATCAACTGAAAATGAAGCTCAAAGAGACAGCCAGGGTCTTTCTTGAGCGCCTTAAATCATTCTTGGTTGAATTCAGGATTAAGCTCTTATCAATGCCCGAGGATCCCGATCTTCTTTTAAAAGCAGTTGAGGCTTACAGATTGCTTCCCAATGATGCAGCTATCGTTGCTGCCTGCCAATATTACGGGATAGAGAAAATAGCCACGTTTGATAGCGATTTCAATAGAGTTGCATCTCTATATGTAATTCGATAACTGCCTTAGGGTACGATTTCAACCATAAAGCTACGATGTCTTATAATTATGGAACTGAGATTATTAACCACAGAGGTCACAGAGACGTGAAATTTATCTTATTGCAGCACTTGAAAAGGGATTGCATAATTGCTTCGTAGCAATAGTCGTCTCCGTCGTTCGTCCTCTGTGCGCTCTCTCGAATCTGTGGTTTTATTCCCGTAAACCCCCAGGATTCACCATTGCTCTATGATTCCCCCACAGAGGGCACAATAGCCCTCACAAAGGACGCACAAAAAGAGCCTTTTTCCAATAATCCAGCGAATTTCACATATGCTCGTGGCAAGCAGTAGTCGCGAAAGCCTTATCATAATACAGGAAAGAGACAGGTAAAGATGAAATTTAAGATTACCATTGAGAAAGATGATGATGGCAGATACGTGGCTGAATGCCTTGACCTTCCGGGCTGCCTTTCCGAAGGAGAGACTTTGGAGGAGGCCATAGAGAACATAAACGAGGCCATCATAGGATGCCTGAAATCCCGGCTGAAGACTGCAGGAGAAAAGCTCAAAATACCCTTCTTTGACCGCAGGCTCGACATATCTATAGATCTGACAGGTAACTCGTATGCACAAGCTTCCACGGGCTAGCGGAGATAAACACGTGGCTGCGTTTAAAAGGGCTGGATGGGTGGTGAATCACATAGAGGGCAGCCACTACATCATGGTTAAAGAAGGAAGCGATGTCCATTTATCCATACCAGTGCATAAGGGAAAGGATCTGGGCATTGGACTTCTTAAAAAGCTCATAGCGAAAGCAGAACTTGATAAGGACGAATATATAAATAATTTTTATAGTAAGTAAGATTTGGCCAAATACACTAATGATCGCTCCTGCGGTTACTAGCCCATCATAGAGACACGAAGAGCAAAAAGCTAATTCCGTTTTGGCTACGATTATTAACCACAGAGGCACAGAGTTCACAGAGATGCGATATCTTTGTTATCTCGATCCCTTCCAACCTTGAAAAGCCCACCAATTGCTTCCGGGATAAATAGTCGTCTCCGTCCGTTCGTCCTCAGCGCGCTCTCTTGACTCTGCGGTTCTATTCCCGTAAACCCCAGGATTTCACCATCGCTCTATGCTTCCCCCACAGAGTCTCTGTGGTTTTATTCCGTAACCCAGCTCTGTCAGGATCCAGCTTATATAACTGAATATTTCTCTCACGAGAATCGCTCCAGCATTCCAAAACTCATCGAGTGCAAAAATATTTAGCCATTGAGCAGATACTAATTTCGGGCGATTTTA
>Ga0334888_1005823_pt1 | contig 10116 bp, 6 predicted proteins | sample GraSluR1_MG_FD_207227 | JGI IMG/M metagenome (GOLD analysis project Ga0334888, IMG submission 207227) | Sludge microbial communities from methane-producing bioreactor in Wageningen University, Netherlands - Granular Sludge_3_08-R1 | ecosystem: Engineered > Bioreactor > Anaerobic > Unclassified ...
AGGCACCATCCTTGCCAGCAACGTCCTCGCTGAGCTGGGGCTCTCCCTCGGCTACGACGTCAAACAAGCCGAAGTCCACGGCATGTCTCAGCGCGGCGGCAGCGTTACCTCCCAGGTCCGCTGGTCAGACCATGTTTACTCGCCCATGATCAGCCCCGGCGAAGTGGATTTTCTCATCGCTTTTGAGAAATCCGAAGCCGCACGCTTCATCCATTACCTCAGCCCATCCGGAACTTTGATTGTCAATGACCACACCATAGCCGCACGCTTCATCCATTACCTCAGCCCATCCGGAACTTTGATTGTCAATGACCACACCATTGTACCTATCACTGTCACCACCGGCGCAGAAACCTACCCGCCACACGCCAGCATCCAGCAAATTCTTACTGGCTACACGAATAATATTGTCTGGCTGGATGGCGTTGGCGAAGCCCGCAAAGCGGGCAATCCCAAATCGAGCAATGTCGTCGTCCTCGGCGCCCTCTCTGCCTATTTCGACTTTCCCATTGAGCGATGGGAATCCGTCCTCGAAGGCAGAGTGCCCCCCCGCTACCTGGAGATCAACAAAAAGGCATTCCAGGCGGGCCGCAGACTGATGGCGGTATAATCCCCCGCACACTGAGCTTGTTGCCGAAGTGCAGTTTGCCGCACACTCAGCCTGCCGAAGTGAGGTTTATCGCACACTGAGCTTGCCGAAGTGAGGTGCCGCACACTGAGCTTGCCGAAGTGAAGTGCCTCACACTGAGCTTGCCGAAGTGAAGTGCCTCACACTGAGCTTGCCGAAGTGAAGTGCCGCACACTGAGCTTGCCGAAGTGAAGTGCCTCACACTCAGCCTGCCGAAGTGAGGTTTATAACCAGAAAGGAAATCTTACCCATGAACTGGTCAAAAGAACTGGACGTCGTCATTTCTGTCTGCGACACCGAAGGCATCATCATCGAAATGAACGACAAGGCTGTCCGCCATTTCTCCAAATACAGCGACGTTGACCTGATTGGCTCCAGCCTGCTGAACTGCCACCCTGAACCGTCCAAATCAAAATTGAAAGAACTCATGCAAGCCGAGGGATCCAACACCTATATCGTTGAAAATCAGGGTAATAAAAGACTCATTACTCAAAAACCCTGGTATCAGGATGGCAAATACGCCGGCTTCATCGAAATCCAGGTCGAAATATAGACAATCCCAACTGCGCCCACCTTGTGAGAAAGCACTAAAATGTTGTAGAAAATTATCCATCGATTGGTATCCTTGCGAAGCACCAGTGCAGTGCTTTGTCCGCCTTGTAAACGGGAATTTCGCGAAGCGACAGGCGAAGTCCTCCGTAGAAGAGATTTGCAATGGTCGCTCACGTTTCGCAACGACAAAACTCACAAACTTTTAGTGCATCCCCTAACCTGCGATTTCATTCTACATTCCAATGATATTGCGCTATACTATAGATAGAAACACTGCCTCAGACTACACGCAATAATTTTTCAATTTCAGGAGGGCCTCATGCTCAAAAAAACGCGAAAACTCATATTCGCCATCAGCGGCGGATCTGCTGCGATCCTTGTTATCTACCTGCTTCGCCAGCGCTGTGCCAGAACACCTCGTCCCGCCGCAAGGGAAACCCTTATCAAAGTTGATGAAGTTCTCCGCGAAGACAGCATCCAGGTTGACGAAGTGCCTGCAACGGACATCCCTGACAAACCAACCGCTGATAGTTCAGTCCCTGCCCCCCAGGCAGACGATCTGAAACGTATCGAAGGCATCGGCCCTAAAACTGCCGCCATCCTCAATCAGGCGGGTATCAGCTCATTCCAGGCCCTGGCGGCGCTGCCCCCCGAAGAGATCAAAGACATTCTCCGCGCAGCCAAGGTCCGCGGCGTTCCCACCACCTGGCCCCAGCAAGCCAAACTTGCCGCCGCAGCAGATTGGGACAGTCTCGATAAATTGCAGGCTCAGCTTAAGGGCGGGCGGCGGTAATTCCCCTGTTCATGCAATTTCATCCCATCGGCTTTATCCACTCCCCCTACATTGACAGCGGACCTCGGCAGTCAATTCCTGATGCTGAAGGTGATTTTCACATTGTTATTGATCCCGCCTTCGAAAAAGGACTTTTTCGACTCGAAGAGCGCGCCCATATTTATGTCTTGTACTGGCTGAATCGTATAACCGAACCCGTCAAATGGATCATCACCCCCCATCACAACGATGCCAATCCCGTTGGACTCTTCGCCAGCCGCACCCCGTTGCGTCCCAATCCCATTGGTCTGGCGCTTGTCGAATTGCGCAACGTCGAAGCCAATATCCTCCATATCTCCGGTATTGATGCCCTGGATGGCACCCCCGTCCTTGATATCAAACCCTACTTCCCCGGCCTGGATTCGCCGCCGCTGACATCCTTCAATCCAAAAGGTGACTCTTGATCCCGGAAAAAGACTTTTCAAAACACAAAGTCTTTCCCGGAACCACAGGGAATCCATTCGACGTCGTCCTGCATTGGCTGAAAGACTATGAACACACCCCCCTGATTTGCTTTGTCCTGACGCTCATCGCATTAACCGCCCTCGGTACCGTCTTTTCCCTCATCCAGCACACCCTCACCCGCAGTCTGATTCTCTTTGGCATCATCCTCATCGATTGGAACCTGGTCGCCTGGCTGCCCCGCACTGGCCGTTCTTTTGGCCCTGTCAAACCAGTCGCCCTGCAACTGGCAATCGCCCGTTGCTTCTTCGCCCTCATTCCCTTCCCGCTGTGGCTCTTTGTTTTGATCCAGCTCATCGGAACCGCCGCCGTCATCTACGGGTTCTGGATTGAACCTTTCCAGTTAAAAACCACTCGCATGACCCTTAAAACGCCAAAGCTGCAAAAAGGCGCAGCATTGAAAATCCTGCACCTCGGTGATCTTCATTTTGAACGTCAGACCATCCGCGAAACCGCCCTCCTCCAAAAAATTAACCAACTGCAGCCAGACTTGATCCTCTTCTCTGGCGACATCCTCAACCTCTCCTACCTCCATGATGAACAAGCCTGGCAGGGCGCACGCGCCATTTTTGAGCAGTTGTCCGCTCCCCTCGGTGTCTACCTCGTCACCGGCAGCCCGGCCGTCGACCTGGAAGAGATCCTGCCCGATCTTCTCGCCGATCTGCCTGTGCGCTTGCTCCGAGACGAAGCTGTCACCATTCCTGTCGGCGGCGATCAGCTCACTCTGGTGGGATCATTTTGCTCCCACCATCCCGACCAAGATGGCTCCGCCCTTGAAAAACTCACCCAATCCATCGAAGATAATCACACCTTCCGCATCTTCCTCTACCACACCCCCGACCTGGCTCCCGTCGCCGCCAGACTCGGCTATGACCTGCAGCTCTCCGGTCACACCCACGGCGGACAAGTCCGCCTGCCCTTCTATGGCGCCCTTTTCACCGGCTCCCTCTACGGCAAGCAATTCGAGTCCGGTCTCTACCAGATGAACGAGATGAAACTCTACATCACCCGCGGCATCGGCCTCGAAGGGGCCGGCGCCCCCCGAGTGCGTTTCCTCTGCCCGCCCGAAATCATCCTCTGGGAAATCTCATCCAGCATTGAATAATTCAATCTGCTTTGCCCCCTTGCCAAAGGGAGATGTCGCCAAGCGACAGACGAAGTGTCTGTGAAGCGGGCAGAGATTTCCTCAGGCCAAACAGCATTCATCAATCTAATGGAAAATACTCCCTCACAAACTTTATTTAGCCCCCGCTCCCCGCTCTAAAACCGCAAAAAAACACCGGCTTAAAGCAAGCCGGTGTTTCGCTCATTAATTCAATTGACTCTGCCCTAATCCCCCAGCTTTGCGCTGATCAAACTTCTCACCTGATCCAGCGCTTCGGCTAATTTTTCCGGGTCTTTGCCGCCGGCCTGGGCCATATTCGGCCGTCCGCCGCCGCCACCGCCAACCACTTGTGCCCCGGCTTTCACGATCTCACCGGCATGTAAGCCCTTTGCAATTAACTCATCCGAAACAGAAGCCACAAAGACCGGTTTGCCAGCGACCACGCTGCCCAGAACAACAGCACCATCCGCATACCGTGCGCGGAAACTGTCTGTCATCTGCCGCAAAATATCCGTACTGGCATCCGGCAAACTCGTCACCAGCACTGGCGCACCGCCAATCATCGGCACATCTTCCAATGACCCAATAAAATCCTGCGCTGCCAGCTTTTGACGCAAGGCCAGCACTTCCTTCTTGGTCTTATCCTGTTCAGCAAGCACCGCTTCGATTCTCGCAACCACATCATCAAGGGATGTCCCCAGCAGGGAAGCACTGGTCCGCAATGCACCAAATCTACTGCGCACGATTTCATATGCAGCTTCTCCGGTCACCGCCTCAATTCGCCGAATACCCGCGGCAACGCTGCTTTCGCTGATGATCAGGAACAAGCCAATCATCCCCGTTTCATCCACATGAGTACCGCCGCATAATTCGTACGAGAATGGCGCATCCTCACCGATGCTGATCGTACGCACCGTCTCGCCATATTTCTCACCAAATAAAGCTATCGCGCCTTCAGCAATGGCTTCTTCCCGCGATTTCACCACAATATTGAGCGGATAATTCTTCAACACAGCCCGGTTGACATACTCCTCAATCTTTGCAAGCTCTTCGGTTGTCACCGCCTCAGGGTGGGTAAAGTCAAATCGCAGTCGATCGGGCGCCACCAGCGAACCCGCCTGGCGGGCATGGTCGCCCAGATATTCATGCAGTGCCGCATGCAGCAAATGAGTGGCCGTATGATTGCGCATGATCGCCATCCGGCGCTCCGCTGCCACAGACGCTGCCGCCTGGTCACCGACCCTGACCGCGCCGCGAACCACTTTGCCGACATGGGTGATGATCCTATCTGCAGGCTTGCGCACCGCTTCAATTACAATTTCCCAATCTCCATCATCTGCGGAGCGAATCACGCCGTGATCCACCACTTGCCCGCCGCTCTCGATATAAAAACTCGTTGTCGGCAGCAGCACTTGAACCGTGTCGCCTTCACCAGCTTCTGCAACAACTTCACCATCTCGAACCAAACCCAGGATTTCACCGGTAAATGTCAGCGGCCCATACGGCTGGTAATCCACGCCTTCCTCCAGCAGCTTACCAGCTTCCACAAGCGATTCATACAAATCACGGAACACTTCCACATCATCGCCGCCTGCCCCGCCAAAAGATTGCCCCGCGCCCGAAGCAATCCGGTGAGTTTCCATCGCCTCGTGGAATCCTTTTTCATCAACATCCAACCCCTGCTCACGAGCAATATCACGAGTGATCTCCAGCGGCAAGCCGTGCGTGGCATACAAATCAAAGGCAACCTGCCCACCCAGTGTGAGCTGCCCAATTTGTTTAAGACCATTCAACAGGTCACTTAAATAACTAAGTCCTGTTTCCACTGTGCGCTGGAATCGTTTCTCTTCCCGGGTCAAATTATCGAGAATCGTCTGACGGTTCTTGACCAGCTCAGGATATGCATCCCCATAAATATGAATCACGACATCAGCCACTTGCGCCATGAAAGGCTCGTTCAGGCCGATCTTGGACGCAAACCGCGCCGCCCGCCGCACGATCATCCGGCACACATAATTCCTGCCCGTATTGCCTGGCACAACTCCGTCCGCAATCAGGAAAGATGCCGTCCGGCAATGGTCGGCAATCACGCGGTATGGCGTCAAATGCTCTTCTCGCTCCGCATCGCTGTGTCCGGTCAACTCCTGCACCTTCTGCAGCAAGGGCCAAAGCAAGTCTGTTCGATAATTCGAGGTAACGCCCTGTAAAACAGACACGATCCGCTCAAACCCCATACCTGTGTCGACATGCGTGGCTGGCAGCGGCTCAAATTCGTTCTCACTAACCCGATTGTACTGAATAAAAACCAGATTCCATAACTCCAGGAAACGGCTGCAGTCCCCATTGACTGCACACACATGCCCTGGCTCACCCTGCTTATCACAGGCTTCTGGCCCCATGTCATAATGAATCTCGCTGGATGGCCCGCAGGGGCCTGTCTCCGCCATTTCCCACAGATTATCCTTGCGGCCAAAATAAAGCACGTGATCCCGGTTGATCCCGGGTTGCCTCCGCCAGATATCAGCAGCTTCTTCATCCGTCGGAATTTGACCCTTCTCGTCCTTAAAGCAGGTGGCCCACAGATTGTTCTTATCTAACCCCCACACATCGGTCAACAATTCCCACGCCCAGGTGATCGCTTCTTCTTTGTAATAATCTCCAAAAGACCAGTTTCCCAGCATTTCAAAGAAGGTGTGGTGGGTATCATCACGCCCGACATCATCCAGATCGTTATGCTTACCGGCTACACGCATACATTTCTGCGAATCCACAGCACGTGTATAGGATCGGCGATCTGTCCCCAAAAACACGTCCTTGAACTGCACCATCCCTGCGTTGGTAAACAATAAAGTCTGGTCGCCGCCCGGCACCAGCGAGGAAGACGGGACTACCGTGTGTCCGCGTTCCTCAAAAAAATCAAGAAAAGATTGTCGAACTTCCGCGCCCGTAAACTTTTTCTTCATGCAAACTCCTCTTTTTCAGCAAATAATGACAAAATCAGATAAATTTTGCAAAATTTCCAAATCAACAACATGGATTGAATTATATGCGATGAACGCAACCCTGACAATCAACAACTCAAAAAAGGACACACGCCATCTTCGCCTGTGCCCTTTTTCTTGTCCAGACCGAACTATCGCGAAATAGCCAGCTTCACCAGCTTGCCATTCCGGTCCATCGTCACCCGCGCATAATGTTGATGCGTCCGCGCGTTGCTTTTGGCTTCTTTTTTCAGGGTGATCACCGTCCGCCCGGCATTACCCTTCGCATACGTCCGCGAGGACACTTCGACGCCAAATCCTTTGCGCCTGAAATATGCCTTGTCCACCCGATACTCCTGAGAAACCGAAACCTCAGCATTTTCAACGCCTGGCAAATACTCCTTCAGCAATTGTTTCGCCTCGGCAACGATGCCCCTCTCACAGCACTCTACCTCGCCGTTCTCCTTAATATCACATACCATGCGCACATTCACCGGAACCCGCAGACGGGTAATTGACTTCGCGCTAACCTGCTCGCCATTCCCACGCGCCAGCGGGTCGCCATACAGCACAAACGAGATCATCGTCTTCTGGTCCTCGCCATCCATAAAGCCCTGGCGCTTTTCCATCTGCTGCACAAACTCAACCTTGGCCCGCAGCAGCGCCTCACCGCTCACCATGCCTTCCTGTAAATACTGCCAGAACAAATTTGCCAGCAGATCAGCGCCAATCAGCGGCAAACTCACCGAGCCATAAGCGACGCACGTAGAAGCTACCACAGCCGATGTGCCCGCAGCCAGGAAGCGCAGCGCAACCGAGTCGCTCTCGCACTTCTCAAACACGTGCCCCCCGTAACACGCTTCAGAAAAAACCACCCGTGGCGAACAGCCGTTCTTCACCAAATCCGAAGGCTGCAATGCCACCGGATAATCCGGCCCCACATACGGGTCTGTTATATCCCGTTGACCATACCATTCAGGCGAATCGGCCAAACCGTGCAGGTTAAAATATCCCAGCCCTGCATTCATAATCCGCGAATAATCAAATCCGCTCTGCGGTTCGGGAGGCGTGATTTCCAATGCCTGTCCCTCGCCAATCGGGCGGAACACAGCCAGCGACGCGCGCCGCCAGACTGCCGCCGAATAGCCAAAACCATTCTTGAGCTGCGGCCTTTCCGGCTTGCGCTTGACAAATAGCGCGACAAAAAATGCAATCAACTGTACCAGAAACGCCGTGGAAATAACCGTCTTTTCTTTACTGCTTTTCTTGCCATGCTCGCTGATTACCTTGCGAATTTGCTTCAATAAAAATGCGGGGTCGCTGCCTTTCTCGTCCGGCAGCCGTCCCACCGGCCATTCTGGTACAAAATAATTCCCATCCAGCGCCGCATACGGATTATCCGAGGGCACATCTTCATCCAGATCATCCGTTGGATTCGGCAGCTGATGGAACGGCACAATCTCATCCCCGCCGACGATCAGCAAAGCCCCTATCATCGAACCTTTCTTCGCCAATGCCTCATCCAAATCGGCCAACGCCAGTTTCAAGGACCACGGATCAATTCCTCCCACCGCAGATAATCCAAACCGCTCCATCAATTCAGGAGCATCGGGCATAAATACCATCCCGTCCCAATCTGGATAGCTGGCAATCGTCGCAGCCAGGCGTTGCATCTCGTTTTCAATGATCGTCCGAATTTGTCCGCCATATTTCTTTTCCAGCCCCGTTTTCGTGGACAACACCACATACACCGGGAAACGCCCGTCCGCCTGGCTCAATTTCGGGTCATGATATTTCTCTGCCAGCAGGTCAAACGTTTTTTCCACCTTTGCCAGCTCAGGGTCGCGCGCAATCCTTTTTCGGCGGCGCATCCCTTGTTCCCTGCCAACATTACGATGTGTCTGGCGTCCACCCGCAGACCCCTGTGCTTCAACAGCCTGCAAGCTGGAAATTTGTTCCTTGATAGCCGGCTCTTCGCGTACGATTTCCTCCGCCGGTATCGTCCGGGCAGCCACAGGAAACACATATTTCTCCGGCGCAGGTTTTGGGCTGCCTAACTGGTTCAACCCCAACGCATTCGCCACATCTGCCGGTACTGGCAAATCAAACCGTACCCGCATTTCACCCGGCCACATGGGTTGATAAATATGATCATTGCCCCACAGGCGTTTCGCGACCAGGCCTTCAGGGTCGCTCGCCACGCACTGCTGGAACAACTGCATCGCTTCAGTTTCCTGTCCTGCTTCCAGCATCACTTTCGCTGACAGCAGTGAAAAATGCAGACATCTCGGCCAGCGGGTTCGATACACCCGCGAATAACTCAAAACGCCAGACTGGTCCCCCGCAATACCCAGCAGATCCAAATGCAAAATCGCTCCCAACACCGCATCGGGATACTGACTCAGCACCCCATAGACACCCTGTTCTGCGGACAGGTAGTCTTCTTGTTGAATTAGTTTCCGCGCTGACAACAAAGCTGCCCCCCATGGAAGTAGCTGCCCCGTTTTTCGGACAGAATACCCCAAAGCTTGCAGCATGGACACTGCCTGCACCTGAGCAGCACTTCCCGGCTTATGCAATTCCGCAGTCAGCCGCCAGGCCGCTGCATATTCAGGATCAAGCGCAACCAATTTCTCAATGATCTCCAGCGCCTGTTCCATTCGCCCCTCGCCGATCAACCCTTTTGCCAGCCACAGGTTGAATGATAAGTCCCCGGGGTAAATACTCAGCCATTCTAATGCCGCCTGCCGGATGAACCGATAGGCATTCACCGACTGTGAAGCCCGCAGCACGACCAACAGATTTTCCCGGTTGATGATATTTTTCTTCCGGTCTTCAATGATTGCTGTCACGCTTTCACCCCTTTGGGATTGTGCACCAGATTCAATGCTACGATTGCGCCAAGCTGCCGGCGGATATTAATGTCCCCTGGCGCCAGTTCCGACGCACGCCGCATCATATCCTCTGCGCCTACATAGTCTTTTTGCTCGCGCAGAATAACGCCCGCATGAAAATACAGTCTGTAATCATCTGGCGCAATTTCCATTGCCTGCCCAAAAGTCTTAAACGCTTTCTTGTTTTCCCGGCGCTCTAAATACGTTTTCCCTAACGCCACATATGCTTCCAGGTCATTGGGATACTGCCGGACCGCCTCGCTGAAATAATGCACCGCTTGATCCAGTTGCCCGTCTGCACGTTTCATCATACCAACCAAATAATTCAATCCTTTCAGTGTTGGATTGATTTTCAATGCCCGAAAAGCATGCTGGCTCGCTTCCTGGGGCTTATCCAACTCCAGTTGTACCCCGGCCAGATCACTCAAAACCTCCGCATTCTCAGGATCCGTTTCAACCAGCGCCATCAACAAGGGTTCAGCTTCTTTCGCACCCTGCATGGATTGCACCAGCCTGGCGTGCTCCAGCATCACTGCAGCACATTTTTGCCCGCCATTGATCGCTTCTTCCAGCATCCGCAGCGCATCAGCAGATTTCCCTGCTGCTTTCTGCACCTCACACAAGAACAACAGACTGCCTGCAGTCCCGGGGGCTCGCTTCAA
>Ga0334888_1005832_pt1 | contig 10102 bp, 5 predicted proteins | sample GraSluR1_MG_FD_207227 | JGI IMG/M metagenome (GOLD analysis project Ga0334888, IMG submission 207227) | Sludge microbial communities from methane-producing bioreactor in Wageningen University, Netherlands - Granular Sludge_3_08-R1 | ecosystem: Engineered > Bioreactor > Anaerobic > Unclassified ...
CAATTATTACAGATAAAAACATCGCTCCAGACAGTATTGGTTATATCGCCATATTCACACTTTTCATTTTCATCCTGTGAATGTATTGTTTTATATACCCAACTGCAGTTTTTCCGGATTTCATCAAAAATACTGTTTGCCTCTATTAAAAACAGATTTTTATCATGATTCATATTATAATTAAAACCTATATAAGAAGCAGAAGCAGAAATATCATTTATAATCGCTTTTCTGTCTCCCTTCATATCCTGAACAGCTATTCCCGTCATACCTGTTCCGGAAAATCCATCCAATACAATATCACCTCTGTCAGTATAATGGGAAATGTATTTTTGGATTGCTTTATAAGGAACTTTAGTATGGTAAGAATGCGCATTATAAATCGGATCATTCTTACCTTCACTCACATCGGCCGCAAATGGCTCCCTATGATAATCTTCCTCACCTTTCTCATATAGTTCCTCCCTTTCCTTCTCCCACTGCTTAATAAAATCACTAACAAAAGGGTTTGGGCAAGCGGTGTAATAGGGAGGATCGGATAATGCCAGTATGTCTTCATCCTCACCAATTGGAAACCCGTCTATCTTTTTTAATTCAGGCAGTTTCATCCTTAATTGTTTGGTAAAATATGCCCTTCTTTCATCCTCGTCTTTAAATGTTTTACCAAGACAATCTATCGGTTTGTCTTCCTGCCGCTCTTTTGTATTTATAGACAGTTGTTCTTTTGCTTCCATGATATCTCCTCTTCTTACCATAACCATTATACTTATTTCTTAAGTACAATACGAACACTTTCCGGTGGTAAGCCTTCAACTTTATTAGCTATAAGCTGTTTAAACCTTTGTTCGATTTCCTTCAGCCTTAAAGGCGTACCGTTTCCCAGCATATTTTCCAGATCGTCTACCGTTATTTCTACCTGCTGAAGGCCTTTTAGCAGCTCCTTGATAATCTCCACAAGCCGGATATCAATAGGCAATTCAAAAACACCCTTGCTCTCAAATTTTGTTAAAATGTCTTTTTGTTCAGGATCCAAAAGATTTTTCCCGTTTAAAAAATCCTTGTCCTTAAAGCTGTTTAGCAGGCTTCCTGTCCATTCATCCAACAACTCCCGTATTTCCTCTTCCTTATTATCCAGATCCACGCCCTGCAGGATATTGTCTTCTTTTGGCCTGAACCTGCAATTCGGACATACCGGTACGTTCTCCAGTTCTTGTTTAGTCAGGTTCCAACAAGGCTCCAGCTCTTGAATGCCCTTAATAACTTTATCCAGCTGCTCTGCGGAAAATATTTTAATTTCCCGCAAGGTCCTGAGGGCATTTATTTCTTTGCCGTTAAGTATACGGCTCTTTCTGTTGTCATCATTCGCACCCAATCTTGCCTTTTGATGCATCATCATATACATGTCTATATACTTTTCCTTAAGCTTATATAATAAATTCAGACCATCCCTGATATCCATACCTTCCTTCAAATCCTGATGGATTTTTTCCAGTGCCTCATCCACTTCTTTTATCCAGTCCATATTATCCGGCAAATGATATCTTGCTTCACTGATATAACCTGATATGCTTGAAAGCTTGTTTACCTTCTGTATCAACTCTTTCAGCCATTCCATTGCTTCCTTGTTCTTCTTCTGGTTCTCTATCTCTTCAACCGGATACTTGAAATTTTTAAGCGCAGCAGGACTGTTATACCGTTGGACGGTTTCCAAAAAATCTTTTAAGGATCCCAGTTTCTTATCATAATCCTGAAGTTCAGTCAAAGACAGAAGAGCATGACCGGAAAACCGTATTCCGTCTTTCAACGACTGCTTTAGCGTTACCACTTCATTTAGCAGCTTTGAGGATTTTTCTATAATATTTCGAACGCCATAAATAAGCCTGTCTTCCTGAACAAGATAATAATCCGGCTCATCAAACATTTCAAAATATACCTTTAATTCAGGTATGGGCAACCCAGCGGGCTTTTTTATATGGCTGAAAGCAATCAAATCATGTATTGGTTTTTTTACCAGGTCATCCAATTTCATAACATCATATTGGTTATTTGAAACAGTTAATACAATATGCCCGCTTTTGATTAATGCCACTAAAACCACCATGAAGATTTCAGGTTCCAGATCAAAATTAATGGTTCTTTCCAAATCCTTTATTTTTTCTGATGAATAGATTGTTTTTATGAGTTCATTTCTGTTAACAACCTGTCCGGGCTTAAGTAAAGCCATCAGTTCAATAATCCATTTCGCATAGCCCGATTGCTTCACATTTACCGTTTCATCCTTCAATAAAACCAAACCGTCCAGAACGGCCGCACCGCTTTTTGTTATCCTTCCATTTATATAATTTAACGCTTCGTTTACATAGGTTAACATGTTCTCTGTAGTCATTGGTGAATTCAGAGAGGAAAAATGAGGATAATCCGGGTATTTCTCATTAAAATACTGTTCCAGACAAGTTGAAGCAACGGTATTAATGATCTCATTTGCTCCCGCATAAGGGGGCAACCCTGCGGCCCATTCCACCAGCTTTTTCTTCTCACCCCTGTAAACCACATCAAAAGCGTTTACCAGGTTTTTTCTAAGCCATTCGGTAATGTGCCTTAAATAATAGCCTGCTTTTTCTTCATAGAGTTTTCTTGTTGCGGAATCAACGGAATTTCGCATTTCAACCGCACCGGCATATAGCTTGACGGATTTAATAAACTGCTCTTCCTTTTCCTGAAGAATAAAGAATACTTCTTCGGGTTTATCTTCTTTTTTATATTTAGGCGGTTCAAAGGGCTGAATAAAATACAAATAAAAATCCCTTTCCGGTTGTGCTGTGGAGCGTTCATTCGGCGCGCCGAAAAACAAATACCCTTCACGGGTAACCATCCTGCTTCTCCAGGGAACTTCATGATACCATATTCTATAACCCGGTACATATGTCTCCTCTGAAGCTTCCGTAACCTGCGACAATGCCATAAAAAAGTATTCATCCAGTTTATTATTGTCTAAAGCATCCGCTTTGCTTTCAATGAGTTCATCTACCGGTATGTCTTTCTTCAGGTCTAAATAATATTGGCCGTTGGAACTGTTTCGGGATATAAACTGGTAACTGACGGTTTTTCTTAATTCCAGTACAGCACTTTCAATCACACGCATTAAAAAATCTGATGTTTCTTCTGGAGTTTGAATATAAAGGAAAAGCTGATCCCGCAGTTCTTCCGTTGAAAGGCCCATACTGTTGTGAATATCACCGGTGGTAAAACGGTGAATTGCCAATGCCTGAACAATCCTTTTCGCTATGGGCTTATATATTTTTTTGGTAAATCCGGTTTCTATTTTATCAATTAAGATTTTTGTCTTGCTCCCGACCTCCCGGATATCCGGATGGGCATTTAGTGTCCTGTCACTATCTATGTGCTTCCAATAGCTGTCATACGATATTATTCCAGGCTGATCATCAGGCACATCCTGATCCATAATATTTTTCATTTCCATACTTAACGTTTTCAGAATAACCCTTTTTTCTGTCACATAGACATTTTCAAACACCTTAAGATAGGAAGGGTGTATTGGAAATAATTCAACATACTCATCAATTCTTTCTGTCAAACCGCCATACAGTTTTGTAAATTTGCTTAAATGCTCTCTTATCAGTGCTTTCTGACGGTCATTTTTTTTCAGAAGCCTTTTGGAAACAACATAAGCTATATCCTCACGGACAATACTGACTTGTTCAAAGCGTTCCTTAACCCTGTAAAGCTGGCTTGCCACAAATCCGAATCTCGGATTATCAAAAAGCATTTCCTGAATTCCCGCAATAAAGCGGAATCGGGTTATTTCACAAATCTCACCCAATTCGCGTAGAAAACCAAGGTCCATACTCAGCTGTTGTTCTTTCCTGCCTCTTAAATAATCCAACAATTCATCACATATGAACAACAGCCCCTTATCGGGATACATTTCCTGAAAAGCGCCCATCATCTCAACTAATGCCCTTTTATTGTTTGTTATCTCATTGGCCGGTGGAAACTGATAATCAACTTCCATTTCCGATAAGGCCGCTTCCATTTCACTGCATATAATATTTCTTAAAGAGGTTTCAACCGCTCCGATTTCACATCGGATAACTTTAAACTTACCGGCGATTTTTCCCGCGCTCTCTTCCACCTTAATATGGGATAATTTTTGAGCGGCGCTGCCATTTTCAGCAACAGTAGAAATAACGCCCATCAGATGTGATTTACCGGTTCCATAATTCCCAACTATAAACAAACCTTTATTATCTGCCTGGTAATCATATTGCAAATGCTCGAATACCAGATTATTTAATTGCTCGGCCATCCTGTCGGATATGACATAGGTATTGATTAATTGCTCGGCATAGTCACTGTTCTTCGTTTGGTTCAACTGCACTACCGAATCTACCGGTTCAAACTGGATTAATTCACTGTATTTCATCAGGCAACCTCCCTATGATTGAATTTCTACTATATTTTGCATATTTATCTTATATTCTTTATATTCAGGATGTCCAATATCACCATATATTAGCATACTGTTTTGAACCCGGCCTGTCCATAAAACAAACAAAATTTTGTTTCTGCTTATGTTATCAAATAGAATGAATGGGTTTGTTTTCAGCGTGGGGTGAAAAAGTATTTCAAAGTTTTTAATACAAACAGCCTCATCCTGAACCTGATTCAACATATCCTCCACAACATTTGCCGCATACCTGGAATATTGAACTTTTTGAACATCGATTAGATTTTTACATATTGGGATGTTTATACTGATGGTTTGAATATTGAATTGAGAACTGATGCGGTCTATAAAACGGCTGCTTTTTTCTCCATATACATATATTACCTGGTTCCTGAAGTATTTAACATCATAGCGTATTTTACAGTATATCTCATCCCAGTATTGCATAAATAATCCTTCCTGTTAAAAAGATTCTTTATATTGCATATGTCGGCTGCTAACTTTTTCAAATCTCCTTTAATGCATTTTGTCCACATCTCCAAACTTTTACAATGATTGTTTTACCTTTAGTCTATTATAGAAAAAATATATCAAAATTAAGTAAATATGATTGCCAATTATATAAGTTGAACAAAATAATTGATATTATACTGTCATCCTATATAATCGCATCAGATCCACCAACTCTATGTTTTATATCTTTACCGATACCTCTTTCAACTCTTCAAAAAGCTACCCCGTTTGTTTTCTGGGTCTTCCCCTCTTTTTTTGCACCGGAATGGAAGGTTCCGCGTCAACAGGGTGTTCGGCGGCTTTCTGAGCGGTTTGGAGTTTAGGGGGTCTGCCTCTTTTCCTAACCGCCGCAGGCGGTATATCCTTTGCTGCAGGCGTATTGGAATCAGCCTCTATATCGGATTTCAGATCAATTCCAAACACGGCGGACAAATCCTCGCTTACAATGGAACGGCGGCTTTTCCTTCCGGCCTTATTAAGAAGTTCGTCTGATTTCTGTGTTATAGCTTCACTCACCATTTCATTTACATTCACATTCCTTAAAAGGAAAAACAACAGCGGATCTTCATCCAATCGTGCTCCGACACCATACATGGCAGCCGCCACGTGCTTGCACATGGTGGCATAATCAGGGCAACTGCAGGAAAGTTTGATTTCTTTAGGGCCTGGAAAAAGTCCTTGTCCTTTTGCGGTAAACAGTTCGGATAATGCCTTCGGGAATTTCCCGCTCAAAAGCTCCTGCATGGAATCAATTTTTCCCTTGCAGGTTTTTGTTATATCTTCCCATACTTTTCCCGAAAGGGGATTTATGCTGATTGTAATCTCATAAGGTTTTTTCCGGCTTCCCTGCACCAAAGCGTCAATCCGCCCGGTGGAAATCGCCAGATGAAGGATTGTGCCGTGACGGATATAACTTCTTCCGCGTTCCAGACGATACGCGTAATCCCGGTAGCTTTCAAGATTCCGGTTCCAGGCCTCACCCCACCATGTTCTGGCAAGCTTTCTTCCCTCTACCGCAACAGGGTTTATATCGGGCATTTTTTTACGGAGCTTTTCAACCGCCTTTTTTGCCCTAGCCTTTTTTTCTGAAACAGGTATATATTCAAAATATCCATAACCCATCGAAAACACCCTTTCTATCTTATGTTAACCTGAACAGATCCATCAACTGTCTGTTATCCATTTCGGTAATCCATTTCTCCTGCATATCCGGAATGATATCCCGGGAAATCCTAACCTTTTCTTCAATTAAGGCATCAATCTTTTCTTCGATAGTACCCTTTGTGATAAATTTATGAACAAGAACGTTCTTTTTCTGCCCGATCCTGAAAGCCCTGTCTGTGGCCTGGTTTTCGACGGCAGGGTTCCACCACCGGTCAAAATGGATGACATGGTTTGCGGCAGTAAGATTCAACCCTACCCCGCCGGCTTTTATTGATAGAACCAGAAACGGAATATATTCCCTGCCCTGAAACAAGTCCACTATCTCCTTCCGCTTATTCACCGCAGTCCCGCCATGAAGAACCAACCCCTTGTGCTGAAAAACACCTTCCAGGAACTGATTCAGATAATCGGTTATTTCCCTGAACTGTGTGAAAACTAATATACGTTCACGCTTTTCAAAAATAGTTTCACAAATTTCTTTAAGCCGCAGAAATTTTCCGCTTTCTTCACCGGCATACAACTGCTGCCCCATATATTGGTCGGGATGATTGCATATTTGCTTAAACTTCATCAATGAGGTCAGAATGAGACCTTTCCGTTCCATTCCCTCCCCGGTTTCCTCCAGTTTTCTTTTCACATCATTGACCAGTTTATTATAAAGCGCCATCTGTTTTTTTGTCAATTGGGCATAGGTTTTCATTTCAATTTTATCGGGCAGGTCGGTGATGACCGATTTATCCGTTTTTGAACGGCGAAGGATGAATGGTCCGACCACACGCTTCAACCGCGAATACGAGCCCTGGTTTTCCTGCATTCTTTTGGTAAACCCGGTAAACTCTTTGGCGCTTCCTAAAAGACCTCTGTTTAAAAAGTCAAACAGCGACCATAAGTCCGACAACCGGTTTTCTATGGGAGTACCCGTCATAGCTATACGGAAGGAGGCCTTCACCTGTTTTGCTGTTTTGGTTTGCCGGGTTCCGGGGTTTTTAATGGCCTGAGCTTCATCCAAAACCAGCATATTCCAATTCGTGGCGTTTATCCAGTCATATCTGGAGAGCATGCCATAGGTGGTAATGAAAACATCAAAGAGATCCAAAAGCTTCTTATCCGCCGGATCCAATCCATTCTTAGTTTCAGCGGGGTGCAGCACGCACAGTTTCACGGAAGGGGCGAATTTCGCGAATTCCTGAAGCCAGTTTCCAATTAATGAAGCAGGGACAGCAAGAAGCACTTTCTCTTTCTTTATGCTTTGGATGGAATTGATTAACGCAATAACCTGTACGGTTTTTCCAAGGCCCATATCATCCGCCAGGCATGCTCCCAATCCCAGCTTCTTCATCTGTGCCAGCCATGACAGACCTCTTTTCTGATATTCACGTAATTGAGCGTAAAAATGTTCACCGCATTGAATCTCTTCCATTTTTTCGGGATGAACCAATACTCCAATAACATTTTTCAGCCATTCTCCCTGTGTGACTTCTACTTCACAGGCTTCCTCATCCGGTGACAGGGATAACTTTCCGGTATCCCACTGAAACCGTATCGCGTCCAAAAGGTTCATTCCGGAACCCAGGCTCTGCGCCTGCTCGAAAGCATTCAGGGTTTCCATCAGCTTGGCATGGTTTACTTCCACCCATTTCCCCTTAATCAGGGTAAGCCCTTCCGCTTCTGTCAGCAATGAACGTAATTCGTCCTCGGAGATGGGTTCTCCATCCACAGACAATCCGGCACGGTAATCAATGATAGCCTCGTAGCCCAATTTTGAAGGTGCTTTTTGCCCTATTTGAACCGATATCCGGGGAGTACTCGTTCTCTTTTTCCACCACCTGGGTATCCGGCATAAAATACCCGCCTCCTCATAAAGGGGTATCTCCTTTAAAAAACCGTACGCTTCCGCCGCTGTTAGTCCTATTGGATGGAATACATCGCCTGACTCAAGCAACTCACTGATAAACACGCTTTTTTCAGCGGCTTTATGTACGGTAGACAACAGAGACAGCAATTTCCCGTTATCGTTTTTAAATTCCAGAAGCGCATTTTTTAAAGGAAGATGCCTTGATTTTCCCGCATCGGTCATTCCTGTAGAGTATGTTGCCATGAAGGCAAAGGGATAATCCGATTCCCTGTTTTCAACCAGATGGAAAAAAACCCGTCCTGCCGGATGGATGGCAGGATTCTTTTCAGTAAGATAATCGGCTACCTTTCCAGGATAATTCTCAATCTCGGTAATGAAAACTTCATGGAGCTTCTTCCATTCTTTTATTATCCATTCCGGTGTCATATATTTATAACCGTTCATAAAGGGAGCGTTTGAGATAAGCTGTTCCGCTTCATCAAATTCCGCTATGAATTCGGTCTTCTCTCTTGTTTCCTCAATATCGGGGGTTCGGGTTAGAAATTTAACGAAAGCTGCCGATATGGACCAGAGAAAACGGACACCCGGAGTAACTGTGCCGGACGGTCTGGAAAAACCAAGCTCATATAATGCAATAGAATCATCTTCACGGTATCTATCATAAAAGGTCTCCTGTAAGAAAAGAGCATCCTTTTCAACAGCTCCGTCTGTTTTCTGCCAATCCAGGCCATAACCTTCAGGCTCCAGCCATACGATCAATCCACGGTGTTTTGCTTCCCTTTTATCTTCAATATCATTTTGATATACGGTTTCACCCATTTTCTTTCCTTTCTGTTATACATTGAAATCCCACTTTTAGCGGGGGCCCATCTTGATTCCTCGTTATATATCTTCACCAGCCCTTTACCGGTAAAATAGATTTCACCGCTTTTAACCCTTTCGCCTGTAATCTGCTCCCATATTTGGCAGTACAGTTTTACCTGTTTCGCATAGTGTTCTATAAGAAGATTCAGATCCTCCTCTGTTTCAAAATAATTGGTTTTGTAATCTATGATGGACCAAGCGTCTTCCTCTTTGATGGCCAGGTCGATGATGCCCGACAGATAAACCGGAATATTATCCTCTGAATTCAACTCCGGATAAATCGGGTTTTCTTTATCTATTTTTAAGGAGAAGGGAACTTCGGTCAGTTTATCCTTTGCGTTTTGTATCCGCCGGAATAGATCGCTATGTTTCATTTGTTCTATCAAGCTTACCGCTTCCCGGATGTGTTCAGTTCCGGCAAAGCCGTGTTCTTCCAGTATCATGGCTGTTTGGCTGTCAATGTTTTGATCTCCCTTAACAGCCTTTTCAAACAGCCTGTGAATGGCTGTGCCCCATTCGGCTCCATAACCGCCTTTCAGGGTGTGTAGCGGATCCTGTTTCATGATTTCGGTTGGGGATAATTCGGCATAGGAAGGCTCTTTCGCACGGGTGGTAAAGTTTTTCACATTCCGCATGAATTCTTCCGGTTCTTCTCCAGGGATGTCAATAGTATTATCTTCCTGGCGAGGTTTCTGGGTTTCAGGGATTGCAAAGCCGGCTTTCTCATCCTCAATGAAATTCAACAGCGGCTCCCAGGGATTTTTGGAATTCGCTTTTCCACAGCTGGCTATAAACAGAAGATTCTTTGCGCGGGTTGCCGCCACATATAAAAGTCTGGTTTCCTCCGCATCCTGATAATCCTGCTCCTTCTTTTCATATTCGCTCCAGTTTACGGGCTGTCCCACCGTTTTTGAGCGGAATTCCCCCATTGCTTTTTTAATCGTAAAATAGCCCTGTGATCCCGCTATGTTTCGTTGGATATGATAATCGGGAGCCATGCTGGGCTTTTTATACGGATGTGCCAGAAACACCACCGGTGCTTCCAGACCTTTTGCTTTATGAAGGTTCATTATACGAACAGCATTGGGCTCTTCGCAGCCAATATCCAATTCCTCGTCCAGATCCTGTTCGAGAATGGTCTCAAGCTGCCGCACCATTGAAAGGAAGCTGTTAAACCCTGTAAGCAGACCTTCCCTTAAAACTTCCACTATCTTATAAATATATCCGCAACCTGTCTA
>Ga0334888_1005849_pt1 | contig 10072 bp, 5 predicted proteins | sample GraSluR1_MG_FD_207227 | JGI IMG/M metagenome (GOLD analysis project Ga0334888, IMG submission 207227) | Sludge microbial communities from methane-producing bioreactor in Wageningen University, Netherlands - Granular Sludge_3_08-R1 | ecosystem: Engineered > Bioreactor > Anaerobic > Unclassified ...
GTGGTGTTCAAATGCTTGCTGACTCCCCCACCCTTTACGAGCAGGACGAGGTGGCAATGGACTTTTTATCAAAAGTTCCTGTAACTTGGGATGAATCAATACCCATAATAGGTGAAATGGGTAAGGTAATCGTAATGGCACGCCGGAAAGGAACAGGTTGGTACGTAGCAGGTATGGCAGGAGATAGTAATCAACTGGTATCTTTCAGTTTATACTTTTTAGGAGACAGGCAGTATCAATTGACCCTGCTTACCAACGGTGCAACACCTAATGATATTCTTAAAGATGTAATGCCTATTTCGAAATACAATACATTCACACATGAGATTATTGGTAATGGTGGATTTGTAATGATACTGGAATAACGATTAGGAAAACAATAAATATAATATAAGAGATATCATCCATGATAAACCAAATAAAACTAGCATTTGAAAAGCACTTCTCACCTAACCCATTGCTTGTAAAATCTCCGGGAAGGGTAAACCTAATAGGAGAGCATACCGATTATAACAATGGTTTTGTGCTGCCCGCTGCAATTAACAAATATGTTTATTTTGCAATAAAACCCAATGGTTTAAACGAATACCGATTCTTTGCGTATGATTTGAAACAAGGATTCAGCACCGCAAGCAATAAAATTGAACTCAGCCATGAGCAATGGGCAAACTACCTGTTAGGTGTTATTGCCCAAATGGTAAATGCAGGCAAAAGAATACCGGGTTTCGACTGTGTTTTTGGGGGTAATATTCCCATTGGAGCAGGCATGTCATCATCAGCAGCCATAGAATGTGGGCTGGCATACTCTCTTAATGAAATCTTTAACTTGGGTTTCAACAAGATGGAAATGGCTAAACTTGCACAAAGGGCAGAACACGAATACGCAGGGGTTAAATGTGGCATTATGGACCAATTTGCTGTGCTCTTTGGAAAGGAAAATCATGCGATAAAACTCGATTGCCAATCGTTAAAACATGAATACTACGAGTTGGATATGAATCACCTGTCAATTATTCTGGTTAATACAGGGGTAAAACATTCTCTGGCTTCATCGGAGTACAATAAGCGAAGAAGTGAATGTCAAAAAGGGGTAGACATTCTTAAAAAATACAATTCAAATATCCTTTCGCTTCGAGATGTCAATTCGGATGTTATAAACCTTCACAAGCAAAAGATTGAAAAAGTTACCTGGAATCGATGCTCTTACGTTGTTGAAGAGAATGATCGTGTGCAGTTAGCCTGCGATGCTCTTGTTGAAAAGGATTTTGTAAGGTTTGGAGAGCTTATGTATCAATCGCACTATGGATTACGCGATAAGTACGAGGTTAGCTGTCCCGAACTTGACAGGTTAGTTGAACTAACCGAACCTCTTGAAGGAGTGCTAGGTGCCAGAATGATGGGTGGAGGATTTGGTGGTTGCACAATAAATCTTGTCCGGAATGAATTCATTGATGATTTCATAAAGATCATTTCTTCAAATTATAGAACTCCAAATGATGCTGATCCAGAAATTTTTACATGTAATTTGCAGGATGGAACAAAGATCGTTTAGTTAAGTTGCTATATTGATAACAAAATAGTTTTCTCATTTTTAGTAATTATTATTTTTGTTTTTACCACATTTGTAAAAATGATTTCTCAGGTAAATAATTATTTAACACATTAATAAACTGCAGGATATGAATGGAAATTTTGCCAATATCGATTATGTTATTTTTGCCCTATACGCCTTGGTAATCGTATCGGTTGGCCTATGGGTATCGCGTAGAAAAAAAGGAACAGAGAGAACTGCAGAGGATTACTTCCTTGCCGGAAAATCGTTGCCCTGGTGGGCAATTGGGGCATCGCTCATAGCGGCTAATATCTCTGCAGAGCAATTCATTGGTATGTCGGGTTCTGGCTTTGCCATTGGGCTTGCTATTGCCTCATATGAATGGATGGCTGCCATTACCCTTATCATTGTCGGAAAATTTTTCCTTCCCATCTTCATCGAAAAGAAGATATATACTATTCCTGAATTTGTTGAACATCGCTTTAGCAAAAACCTTAAAACAATCCTTGCGGTATTTTGGATATCGCTTTTCATCTTTGTAAATCTAACTTCTGTTCTTTTTCTTGGTGCCAAAGCCATTGATACAATTGTAGGGGTGGGTAATGGTAGCTTAATGCTAACAGCAATACTTGGGCTTGCCCTCTTTGCTGCTGCATACTCGTTATGGGGTGGTCTTTCGGCAGTAGCATGGACCGATGTCATTCAGGTTACCCTGCTCATTATTGGCGGTTTGGTTACTACTGTTATAGCTGTTTCCAAACTCTCTCCTGATGGAGGAATTTTGGATGGTTTTCGACACCTGTACGAGGTTGTCCCCGAAAAGTTTTCCATGATACTATCCAAGGGAGAAATCATAACACCCGATGGCCGTGATGCATGGTGGGATTTGCCAGGATTGGCTGTTCTGATTGGTGGAATGTGGGTTGCAAATCTTTACTACTGGGGATTTAACCAGTATATCATTCAGCGCACCTTGGCTGCAAAGAGTTTAAAAGAAGGGCAAAAGGGAATAGCCTTTGCCGCCTTTTTAAAACTAATCATACCTCTAATTGTAGTTGTTCCGGGTATAGTTGCTTACGTTTTAAACTACCAGGATGGCGCAACTCTGGATCCCACATTTGTTGGGCCCGACGGTCAGATTCTTAACGATAGTGCAGCTCCCTGGTTGATAAGCAAGTTCATTCCCATTGGATTAAAGGGCCTTGTCCTTGCAGCCCTTGCTGCAGCTATAGTATCCTCATTGGCTTCCATGCTTAACTCAACATCCACCATTTTCACAATGGATATTTATCGTCCATATATCAATAAGAAAGCCACTAACAAACAAACTGTTCTAGTGGGTCGAATTACAGCTGCTATTGCGCTAATAATTGCTGTTCTTATTGCCCCACAGCTTAGCAATATTGGTCAGGTATTCCAGTATATTCAAGAATATACAGGGGTAGTAAGTCCCGGAATATTAGCGGTTTTTATGATGGGATTGTTCTACCGAAAAGCAACCAATAAAGGTGCAATTATTGGCGTTGTACTTTCCATACCCATTGCCCTTTACTTTAAGGTAGGACCTAACGGTTGGGCAACTGGTTCGGCAATTGAGTCACTTTTTGTTACTTTGCCATTTATGAAGCAAATGATGGTAACCTGTTTAATAACTATTGGTTTGATAATCCTATTCAGCTACATCGATAACAAGGGTAATAACGATTCAAAAGGGATTCTTCTATCGCGCCAACTTTTCGAAACTAGTAAAAGTTTTAACTTAAGCGCATTGGTTTTATCAGCAATTCTTATTTTCCTTTACGTAGTATTTTGGTAAGACATTGATGATCAAATTTTACACAATAGGCTCATTCATAAAAAAGAATGAGCCTATTGTAATTTTGATTATTAATATCAAATTATTTATGGGCTCATGGCAACCCTAAAACCTATATAGCTTCTCTTATTACCAGGATCATCACTGGCTCGACACGATATCCGGCTCCCTCCAATATATCCGTACCAACTTCCTCCTTTTACAATTTTGAATTCACCCTGTTCAGGTCCTTCGGGGTTGGTTTTTGGAGATTCAGTATAGTAATCGAACCAATCGCTACACCATTCATAAACGTTTCCGCTCATATCGTAAATACCCAATTCATTTGGATTCATAGTGCCTACTGGTTGAGTTTTTCCTTGACTATTACCAGAATACCATGAAACGAAGTTAATATTATTGCCACCTGCATATCTAAAGCCCTGGCTTAACTCTCCACCTTTGGCGGCATACTCCCACTCCGCTTCTGTAGGTAAACGATAATTTTTTCCGGTAAGCATATTCAATTTGGTTAAAAAAATTTGAACCTCATTCCAACTTACACGTTCAACAGGACATTTATCGCAATCCTTATAATGACTTGGGTTATCACCCATTATCAGTTTCCATTGAGACTGAGTAACCTCATATTTCCCAATGTAAAAATTGCCTAAAGTTACCTGATGTACTGGCCTTTCCTCTCTGTTACCAATTCCAAATGTGTCTCCCATTTTAAATGTTCCACCTTTTACAAATACCATTTGCCCATAAAAGGGATCGTTTGATTGCTTAAGAATATAATCGAATACTTTCTTTCCAGTGGGGGAAACGTGTATTGTTTCGACTAAAACCTCATCGTTTTTAACCAATTTTATTTCATGGTTCCCAAATTTAAGTATTAATGATAAAGGTGTAACGCCAATTGTATCTTCTTGCAGAATAAGATACGCACCACTTGGTTGACTCGAAACAGTTATCTCTTTTCCATAAATAAGTTTTATATCTACTGTTGTAGTTTTTGCATCTTCAATAACAACCCTCATAGAAACACTTGTATATCCTTGTTTTTCAATTGTCATATTATAGTTACCCAAGAGCAAGTCGGGTATAACTTTAGGGGTCATTCCATACATTTTTCCATCGAGGCTTATCATGGCTTGACTGGGTTCTGTTTTAACTTCAAGTATTCCGGTTTTGGGACTCATCATTAAGTCAATTTTTTGATCCCTTCCTCTTACCATGCTTACTTCCCATTCTCGGGTTGTATAACCTTCCTTTTCAACTCTTACTTTACTAACACCCTCCTTAACTCTTCCCTTCCAACTAGCATCACCCTTAACTTTTCCATCAATATAAATAATTGCATCAGATGAAGTATTTACTGTGAGCTCAGCATAATTTGCCACCATAGTAAATGCAATTTTTACACTCTGTCCATCAACAACATCAACGGTTTTTTCCTGGGGTCGATACCATTCCCCAACCAGTTTAATAACGTGTTTGCCTACGGGTATATCATCAAAAGTTGCAGGTGTCGTTTTCCCTGTATTTTGATTATTAATGTAAATGGTCATTCCACTTTCAGGCTCAGAAGTGATAATAATAATCCCTTTCTGATCAAAAGATAGTTCATAGTTTTCGATACTTGATTCAAATTCTTGTGTCCAAACTTTATTAATGACAATTTCTTTTGAATTTGAATTAAAAGCAAAACAATATCCAACTAATAATAATGAAACAAGGTATGTTAATGGCTTTATCATAGAATTCATTTTCCCATTTTAAAAATACAAGAAACAAACCAATAGACAAATCTAGAAAGGTTTTTTTCGTAAATCCTTTTTTTCTGACAATATACGCTTGGTTTGTATTCTTTTCTTTTTCGATTCATCTGTAGGTCTGGTCTGTATTCTTTTCTTTTGCGTAACTAGTGCTTTAGAAATAATTTTGTAAATCTTTTCTTTGCACTTTTCTTTATTTCTTAATTGTGTCCTCTCATCCTGACATACAACAATAATATATCCATCCTGTGTTAATTTCGTTGATAGTTTCTCATTAAGAATTATCTTCTCCTCTTCGCTTAAAATTTTTGATTCTGAAATATTAAAACGAAGTTCGACTTTTGTACTTAACTTGTTTACATTCTGACCACCTGCTCCGCTACTACGTGAGGCTTTATATTGAAATTCTTCTTCAATACCTCTTTCCTTTAAAACATTTATATTCATATGCTATTATATTTCAAAAAAATATACTTGTTATTATGATTAAAATATGTTTTTTTATCATAAGGATTATTAATATCGAAATAAATTGAATTTTTTTCTTTAAAAAATTGAATTACTAACCTATCAATAAAAAAACAAGTTTTATGTTTGCATTTTAAACTTTAAAACAATAATCCTATCAAATTATTTATAAATAATTATTAAATCCAAATTAATTAAAAATTTAAACAAGATGAAGAAACTTCCTACTAGCTTAATAAAAATTTTTACATTAATCGTTGTTATTATTTCCTTAAGTAATTTTAAGACTTCAGCAGCTTATTTGGAGAATTTACCAACAGTAGTAATAAATCCCGATGGAACAGAGATTCATTGCTTTTCATCTGGTGATGAGTTTTTCAATTACCTCCACGACGCAGATGGATTTACCATAATTCAAGACAAAGATGGTTATTACTACTATGCAGTTTTAAATAACGGCGAGTTAGTCCCATCACAATATAGAGTAAATGAAGTAAACCCAGTAACTGTTGGCTTGCATCCATATGCGTTAATAACCCCTGAAGAGTACCAGAAAAGAGTAAATGAGTTTTGGAAAGATATTGAGGACCCTAAAGGTAAAGCACCTCATCAAGGAACAATCAATAATATTGTGGTATACATCAGATTTAGTGATGATACAGAATTTAACGTTTCACGTAATGATTATGATGCATTGTTCAACCCTGAAGAGGGTATTTCAATGAAAAACTATTTCAATGAGGTTTCTTACGGACAACTTAATATTGAGAGCCATCATTACCCTGAAATTGATGATCCATCCTTTAATTTAAGTTTTCAAGATGAATACCCACGGGCATATTATCAACCCTACAACGAAACCACAAACCCCATTGGTTATCAGGGTGGCAACAATGGATACGAAAGAAGAGTTCGGGAACATACACTACTTGTTAATGCCATTAACTCAATTTCAAGTCAAATACCTACTGACCTCATTATTGATGGAGATAATGACAATTATGTTGATAATATATGTTTTATTATAAGAGGCTCATCGGGTGGTTGGGCAGATCTTTTATGGGCACATCGCTGGGCATTATATACATATTTTGTTTACATTAATGGGAAACGAGTGTATGATTACACATTCCAACCCGAAAATCAAACAGGAGTTTCAACTTTAGCGCATGAAATGTTTCATACTCTTGGTGCACCAGATTTATACCGATATTCAGGAAGCTATAATCCGGTGGGTCCTTGGGATCTTATGGCAGGTGGATTTGTTCACATGGGAGCACATATGAAGAGAAAATATACCAATAGTAAATGGATCAATCAAATTCCAACCATTTCACAACCAGGTGTATATACTCTAAATCCTATAACATCTAGCGAAAACAATGCTTATCGAATAAACTCTCCTAATTCAAGTAGCGAATATTTTATAGTCGAGTACCGAAAAAGAGAAGGTTTATATGAAAATAATCTCCCTAACAGCGGATTACTTGTATACAGAATTAATCTAACTGCTGGCAATGGAAATGCAGGCGGACCCCCTGATGAAGTTTATATATATAGGCCTTTTGGCACAACTTCGGAGAATGGTAACATCAATTCAGCTGCATTTTCCTCAAATGCTGGTCGAACCTCAATAAATGATTCAACGAATCCTTCATCTTTCCTTTCCAATGGTAACCCAGGTGGACTTGATGTTAGAAGAATATCGTCAATAGGTGAAACTATATCATTTCAACTTGGTGAAATATACTATGTTACAGTAACTGCTGATCCCCCTTACGGAGGGACTGTAATTGATGAAACAAATGGTGAATACTATCAACCAGGCGAAGAAATTTCCATTTCTGCAAATCCTTTTAAAGGATATATTCTTGAAAAATGGACCATTGATGGAGATTCTATTTCAAATGAAAACCCTCTTCAATATACTGTGCCTAATCAAGATGTTGAAATTGTTGGACACTTTAAATGGGTTGGTACATACAACATTAGTCTTACCGCATACCCAGATTATGCTGGAAATGTAATCGATGATACCAATGATGGGCCATATATGCCAAATTCTGTGGTAAGCATTTCAGCAATAGCTAATCAAGGTTATGAGTTTAAGAAATGGACAATTGACGGGGATTCTATTTCGATCGATAATCCGCTTTTGTTTACTATTCAAACATCAGATGTTGAAATTGTTGGCCATTTTGGATGGATTACAGATGTTCCATTAACTGCCTTATATAAGGTTGAGGTTTATCCAAATCCTTTCTCAAGTACTCTAAATATTAGAAATGCAGATGAAATTAATACTGTTAGCATTATAAATATTATAGGACACGAAATCTTAAATTTTACTACTTCTAATAGTTCTTCTATTGAAATTAATACAGAACATCTAAAACCTGGGATCTATTTAATTTCATTAAAAACGAAGTCTGGAGAAACTGTGGCAAGAAGATTGGTGAAAAAATAAAGGAAGAAAATCCCTCTTCTATTTCATAAGTTTATATCTATGCAATTTTTGCTAATTAATTGTATTTGTATTATTTGAGTAATACTTAGGTTTTCAAATTAATCGGAAACAATCAGTTAAAGGGGTATTTTTTTATGTGAAAGTTAATAATGATTTTGTATTTTTATGCCCTTAAAAAATCGACTTTGTTATTTCAATACTATAAAAGAGGACAAGAAAAATGAAACTAAAAACAAATCAATTTAATAAAGGAATAGCAATATTTTCATTAATATTCTCTTTAAGTATATTTTATACTAGGGCAGCATATCTTGAAAATATTCCTACGATTATTAAAAATCCCGATGGCACTGAAATAAAATGCTTTGCATCAGGCGATGAATTTTTTAATTACTTACACGATGCAGAAGGTTACACCATAATTAAACATAGCGATGGTTTTTATTACTACGCTACATTGAATAATGGCAAGGTTGTTCCATCTATCTACAAAGTTAATTCTGTTAACCCCGCACATGTTGGTTTAAAAATTCATGTTAAGATTAGCCCTGAAGATTATCAGAAAAAAGTGGATGCCTTTTGGAAAGGAATAGATGATCCAAAAGGAAAAGCACCACATGAAGGGACAATTAACAATCTTGTTGTCTATATTCGATTTAGCGATGAGGAAGAGTTTACCAAATCCCGAGAACAATATGATCAACTTTTTAATCCTGAAGAAGGAGTTTCAATGAAAAATTATTTTAATGAGGTATCCTACGGGCTTCTTAACATTCAGAGCCATCATTACCCGGAAGTTGATGATCCCTCATTAAATCTTAGCTATCAAGACTCACAACCAAGAGCATATTACCAACCTTATAATGCAACCACTAATACAATTGGTTACCAAGATGATGAGCAAAGCAGAATAAGAGAGCATACCCTTTTGAAAAACGCCATCAATGCAATCGCCGATCAGGTTCCAACCGATTTGGTAATTGATGGTGATAACGATGGACGGATAGATAACGTATGCTTTATAATTCGTGGAAACTCCGATGGGTGGTCTGATTTACTTTGGGCACATCGCTGGGTATTATATACATACGTTGTAAATATAAATGGTAAAAGAGTTTATGACTATACATTCCAACCTGAAAACCAAACCGGAGTTTACACTATAAGTCATGAAATGTTTCATACTTTAGGTGCACCTGACCTTTACCGTTATACTGGTAGTGGTTTTGACCCAGTTGGTCCATGGGATCTTATGTCTAGTGGTTTTGTGCATATGGGTGCTCATATGAAGTTAAAGTATGCGAAAGGTAAATGGATAAACCAAATACCCACAATTTCAGAACCTGGAGTTTATACTCTCAACCCATTAACATCCAGCGAAAACAATGCCTTCCGTATAAATTCACCTAATAGTACAACTCAATACTTCATTGTGGAATACCGTAAGAAAGAAGGGCTGTATGAAAATAATCTCCCAGCCAGTGGGCTACTGGTCTATAGAATCAACCAAAGTGCAGGAAATGGAAATGCCAGTGGACCTCCAGATGAGGTATATATTTACCGACCAAATGGAACCACTACAATCAATGGAAATATTAATCAGGCAGTATTCTCCCAAAATTCTGGTCGCACTTCAATTAATGACCACACCAACCCATCTTCGTTTTTGGCAAATGGAAGTCCCGGAGGTTTAAATATTTCAAATATCACTGAAATTGGTGAAACAATTTCATTTACTATACCAGAAAGTTTTGGGTATATGCTTACGCTAAAGGCTGATCCATGGATTGCTGGAGGTTGTGAAGATTTAACTAATAACCCTCCCTATATTGAAGGTACAGAAGTTACCATTAAGGCTAATCCTGTTAGTGGTTATAGTTTTATTAATTGGACTATTGATGGCGAAGTAATTGGTACAGATAATCCAATGGTTTATACTATGCCAGATCACAATGTAGAAATAACAGGTCATTTTCAATGGGGAACAAATGTATCAACTAGCGTTAATT
>Ga0334888_1005852_pt1 | contig 10069 bp, 18 predicted proteins | sample GraSluR1_MG_FD_207227 | JGI IMG/M metagenome (GOLD analysis project Ga0334888, IMG submission 207227) | Sludge microbial communities from methane-producing bioreactor in Wageningen University, Netherlands - Granular Sludge_3_08-R1 | ecosystem: Engineered > Bioreactor > Anaerobic > Unclassified ...
ATATATTGCCTGATACTGCATTTTTATTTCCGGTTCATACAGATCGAACTCAAAGCACCTATCAAAATCCACATCGACCAGAATCACGGCCAGATATATGATGCCTTTATTCTTGCTTAACGTCAGCAGCCTGAAACTTTCTTCACGGATCCTGCGTCCGACTCTGCCATTCAGATATGTTATTTCTTCGCCACAGTTGTTACAATGCCCGTCCAGTTCGTGTTTCATATATATATTATTGAAAGGGATGACATTGCCGCAGTTCGTACATACGGCTATATCATGTTCCCGGTCGAAAATTATATATTTTTTTACAACCCCGATAATATCGTCATAGTATGTCTTCGGGTCTGGAAGACAGTTTATGATCTCATTCGCTGCCTGTGTGATTTCTTCTGTGCCGCGAACACTTTTGGGGAGATCACAGATCATTTTCATTTTCTCACCCCTTAAATATCCGCCAGTACATCTATATGTTCAAAAGACTTTTTTGAAAACGACTTATCTGCTGCTGATATTCCATAATATTCTTCTACTATGGAAAAGCCCTCTTCATCTGTAAGGCAGGCGCACGATCCGGTGGTTCTGTTCCTGGCTTCCTTCATCATGGCGTCAACGGCGCCCTTCAGACTTTTATCGTCCTTGAGTAGCTTCTCTGCTATATTGTCATTCGTGCAGAGATTTGTCAGATGTTCTTCTATCCTGACTTTAGTAAGATTGTTTTGGTCCTTCATCATTTCTTTCGTTATGTGAGCTATGGCTTTTTCGATTTTCTCAGACATCTTTTTCAAACTCCTTTCTCAGTTTTTCCTGTTTTTCTCGCATGGGTTTCGGCATCTGAATGGCTTTGCCCGTCTTGCCTTTGGCTCCTCGATCAAATCTCTTTTCTTTGAAACAGTTTTCCACCCAGCGACGCCGGGCAACATGTTCTTTCATGATCTGGTCAGAAAACATTTTTTTCTCTTCTTTAGAATCAGGTTTAGATTCTTTATTCTCTTTTAGGGAGTTGCGTCTCATGTTTGCTGCCATCTCTTTCTGTCTGGCAATATATTCCGGATCATGTATATTGCATCTTTCTGCTCTGCATCTACCTGTATTCGTGTCCACGTTTCCGCACCATGTCTGTTCGCGGTCACAGAATATAAGGCCTGCTTCGGGCCATTTCTCTTTTTTTATTTTTTCTGCCTGCTGCGATACCGATTTTCTTTTCTTATTTGCCGGCGTGGTCTGCAGGTTCATTTCGATCTGATTCATTTTCTTTTTTTAACTCCTCATAGGTCGAGTCCATTCTTTCCCGTTCTGATATTATGATTTTTTTAGCCATAGCAGCCACCTGGATCGATTCACGGATCACATGTTCTGCTCTTTTTAAAATGGTATGCGATATTTCCAGAGCTCCGTAAAGATCGTTTTCTTTTGTTGCTGTCCACAGTTCCCGATAGAGATCTTTTATGTCTTCAAATTCATCGTCGGTTTCATCGATTTCTTCCTTTAGCACTGATTGCCCTTCATGAAGCGAATTAAAAAGTGGAAACTTTTTATTTGCTTCCTTCAGTTCCGCATTTATAAGTATTCGTATCTGTTCATCTTTAATCATAAGTAATTCCTCCCTATAAGTTTCAACCACATATCTCGAGCTTGTTTTGATGTCATTCCGGATGCGATCAGCTTATCCTCATACATCTGCTGGAAGTGCTGCTTCCAATGGAGATTTTCTCTTTGGGCCCATTCGGTAACATTTGCCTGCAGCTCTTCATGCATAGCTCTACACACATCGATTTGGAAGCCGTTATCTATGCTTATCTGTCTGTTAGGTCCTCTGAATACCTCATGACGCTCAGCGAAAGGCTCTCCGGTATAACAGCAGATCCTTTTTGCCTTATTTTTATATCCATTTGTCTTTTTATTTTTTCGCTTGTTTTTCGGTTTAGAAAAAGCGCAGCTCTCGTAATATGTCATTTTTCCTCTTCCTTTCCAATTACTACTGACAGTCCTAATACCTTCAAGGCTTTATCAGCCATATCCAAAGTTATATTCCTCTCACCTTTGTCCCAAAAAGATATTGCTCTTGGGGTGCAACCCATCGATTTTGCAAACTGACGAATTGGATAGCCTTGTTTTATACGTTCTTTCTTGATGATTCGTGCGATTTCAGTACTTTTGGTATTTTTCACTTGACAGCACTCCTTCTTTATTCTATATTTTGGGTAGAACATGCGTCTTTTACTCGGGATAGTACTACATTATGTGTGTTCAATAATTTTGAAAGGAGGAATAAACATGGGCAAGAATCAACATGTTGTACCGCATGGTAACCAATGGCAAATAAAAGGTGATGGTAACCAAAAAGCCACTGGAACTTTCGACACACAACGCGAAGCCGAAGCTCGTGCCAAAGAAATCGCTATCAATCAAAAATCCGAACTTTTTATTCATGGCAAAAACGGACAGATAAGAGCGCGAAACAGCTATGGCAACGACCCATACCCTCCAAAGGGTTAATCATATTTCGGTCTTAAGCAAACCCTGTAGCCATCAGCCACCTCGGTATCACTTTCTGTGATCGTGGCAATAACTATGGGGTTTTCTTCATCTGTTTCAACAACAATTTTTGTGTACTCCTCTAATGTTCTCTCTTTCATGATTTCCTCCTTTTTTGACATGTTCTTTTACGCGAAGTATAATTAATTTGCCCCAGTGGGGCAGGAAGGAGGTGGTCGCAACATGACCAACCTTTTGACTTCCCCCTGCACCATAGATGCTTAAATTGATACCGCCACAACGGGCGTAAGCATTTTCTCGGGGTAGCCCACCGGGATATATCGCAGGAATAGCGTAAAAATCCAAGGCAGGACTTTTTTATCATTACATCTGCGACGGGGTAAACTCTGCGGAATGCCTACCGCCGAAGAGATGTAGATTGTCACAGAAGCAGTGTGCTATAACTGTCTTTCGCACTTTGTGTGATGGTGCAACAATCTTATGGCAAACAAATTGGTGACAAGTCAGTCAGTGATAGCACACTGGCTGATTTTGTTTTGTTCTTTTCTTATTTTCAAAACCTGTTTGAACAGTTCTCTATCTCCGCAGAAAAATGTTCCTGTGGCTTCCGGTCCATATATGCCGCACAGTATCTCTTTCGCTATCGCCATATTACTGTTGGCATCCACGGTGATCAGTTTAAATGTCTCATCCACGAAATTTATTCGGACGACTTCCTTGTATATTCCAAAGCATTCTTTGCGCTGCAGATCTGAAATATACTCAATCGATTTAACACCACTTCTGTCCTGGTCTATTACCATAGCTGTGCTCATAGCTTCGGTAAATTTTTTCTTGTTCTCTGACATATTGTTCTCTCCTTATAATCCAATCAATAAACAAATATCCGGAATAGATAACCAGCACGCCCCACTCGCTGCCCGTTGGCGGTCCCTGTCTGACGCAGGAGGCAAAATATACCATGAGAGCTGTCACCAGCGCCGTCATTATGATTCCGAATAAATGTATTCGGAGGAATTTCTGTTTTCTCATTTGATTGCCTCCTTATCCGGTAGTTGCTTTTCTACCGGTATCCATTTTATTTCGTTCATTTTCTTGCCTCCTTTATCAGATACACTTTTCCTTCCTGCCGACCAAGCTGGATTGCCTGATCATAACTTTCTACAAAGACGTCAAGGCTTCTACCCTGTATAGCTCCGCCTATGTCCTCGGCCTTATAGACCACTGAATTACCAGTCTGGTATACGACCCTGATCTCAGATCCTGTTGGTATCAGGTCAGGATCTGTAGCTACGGTCCTGCCCTCTTTTGGCCAGGTCCCCGATGCGGTCCTGTTCCCGGTCGGGCAGTAAAATGTAACATCAAAGGTCCCGAGATATGTTCCGGTCAATCGTTCAATCTCTCTTAGATACATTCCGTTGATTTCATCAATGTCTTTAGTGAGTTCCTCGATCTCCTGCCTCAGTTCCACGTTCTCTACTTTGAGTTGTTCGTTCTGCTCAACTATGTTCCGGATGCAAAGCCACGCGACCGCAAGCACCATGATTGCCAGACAGACTGTGATAATCACCAGAGATTGTTCCTGTTTGTTCATTTCATTTCCTCCATTGCTATCAAAATTGTGGCTGCTGTGGCGATACAGAAAGCATAAGGCGCATACCAGTTGTTGTCGGCTTCAATCTTGTTCATTACTATTGCCCCTACAATCGCTGTTATCCATAAAAGTGTTACAAGTGTGAAAACTATCATTGGGAACCTCCTATACTTTCCGGAGTTCTAACATTCTCTGTGCTATATCATCAACAAAGAAAAGCTTTTCTCGACCATTGCTGATGTAATCAAGGCCATTGGTTATTTTCTTTCGACAGTCACTATCAGGATCACAGCCGTTGAATGCGGCTATTTCTTTTATGTTGATCATTCCTGTGCCCGTGGCCGTGCTTTGTATTCTTCTTATGAGGGTCTGTTTTTCCATTTTCTTTCTCCTGAAATACACGCATTGTGTATTCATTCCTCAAAAAAAAGCTCCCCAACGCTTGTGTTGTAATATTTGGCGAGCTCAACTTTAAATTCGTCTCTAGGGATTCTATTGCCCAACTCATACATAGTCAGCGTGGAAACACTTATGCCGAGGCTTTTTGCGACATCTCTTCTTGGCTTTCCTTGCCTCAAATTCATAAGTTTACGTCCGATTTTTTTTCCGTTCATTATTTTCCTCCTTAATAGGTATTCGTTTTGTGTACTCACATAATAGCACCTCATACGAACCGTGTCAACACAAATTGTGTTTTTTTCTTTACATTTATCACATCTTGTGTTATTGTATGCTTATCAAGGCACCTGGAGGTTGAAATGACGATAAAAGATAGATTGAAAATTTTAAGAGATGAAGCGAATATAACGCAAGAAGATCTTGCGAAGCGTTTAGATGTTTCAAAATCTGCTATATGTAATTACGAAGCAGGCATACGTCAACCAACGCCGGAAATAGAAGAATCTATTGCGGATTATTTCAATGTTGATTTAGATTATTTGCGCGGAAGGTCTGATATAAAGAATAGATATAACTTCGAAACAATAGCAGCACATAAAAACGAGCAAAATATGGACGATGAAGAGTGGACGGAAGAAGAAGCGGAGGAAATCAAACGGTTTAAAGACTGGATCAAAAGCAAGAGAGGAGAGTAGTTAATGACAGCATACGAGGCTTTGTTAGCCGAGTATGACTACCTTGCAATCGAAGAGGCAAAGCTAAAAACACATGGGGGGTTATATTCATCAGGCTATATCTGGATTCAGAAAGATCAGCTTGAAAAAAGAAAAGCTTGTTTATTAGCTGAAGAAGTCGGGCATTATCAAACATCTTGCGGGAATATTTTAAATCCAAAAACTATAACAAATCAAAAACAGGAATACAAAGCCAGGGTATGGGCGTTCAAGAAGTTACTGCCCTACGAAAAAATTGTTTCTGCTTTAAAGTACGGTTGCAGAACCATATATGACCTGTCAGAATATTTCAGCTTAGACGAAGAATTTATCAAGGATTGTTTGCATTATTACAATTTTATATAACGCAATATACTGATATTTTACCGATAATGAGACAAGCTCATTGCCGGTTGAAATATACGATAAAGTTATTGAATTAAGAAAGACTTTTTTTGGGGAGGTAGTTTTAATGGCAAATGAACTAGAGTTGAAATTGGCATGGACTTTTATTTCAGAATGTCCTGTGCCCGATGATGTAACAGACCTGTTGTTGGACGATGAAAATGCGGTCGCCGCATATAAGACAGTCAGAGATGTAGCTATATTTACAAATAAAAGACTAATTGTAAAAGATGCACAGGGGCTCACCGGAAAGAAGATTGAAATTTACTCTTTGCCTTATTCATCAATAAAAATGTGGTCTACCGAGAATGCCGGCAAAATTGATTTCAACTCAGAAGTTGAATTATGGACTTATGTAGGGCATATTAAATTAAATCTTAAAAAAGGCATAGACATAAGGAGATTTGATAGCCTACTTGCTCAAGCTATATTATAATCTACATAAAATAAAAGCTCCTGCAGCAACAGGAGCTAATACAATTGGGGGAAGGTTCATATAAACCTATACCGTAGTCATTATACCATTTCGAACCTTCTTTTTCAATAAAGGAGGTTTTATTATGCTTAAAAACAAACAAAAGAAGGAGGATGGAAAAACTATATATAGAAAGACCTTTGTGTTCGATGGGAAACGGTATGATGTGACCTCTTCAGATCCAGAAGAATTAATAGCCAAAATCACTTTAAAGAAAAAAGACCTGGAAGAAGGAAGGATTATTCTTGACCGTAATACTCTTGTTCGTGATTGGAAAAAAGAATATCTAAAAACATATGTCAGCAATGATGAACTCGACTTGAAATACAAAGATAAAGACAGTCTATATAAAAATTATATAGATCCGGAGATCGGGCATATGAGAATCCGTACAGTAAAGCAACTACACTGCCAGAACATAATGAACAATGCTGGGGGGTTGGGTAAGTCTCGACTGCTAAAGCTCCGGCAGCTTCTTTCCAACCTCTTCAGGATGGCCATGGAGAATCACCTTATACTGGAGAATCCTACCAGCAGTATAAAGCTGCCTCCGTGTCGTGATGGATCCAACAGATCTATAACGGCCAAGGAACGAAAATTCACGCTACAGGTAGCCGAATATCATAAATCGGGTATATATATCCTTTTGATGCTTTATCTCGGACTCAGGCCTGGCGAGGTGGCTGCATTGCAGTGGCGAAACGTTGATTTAAACTCCGGATATGTGAAAATTGATTCTGCACGTAAGGGAGAAAGTGGCATTGGCACTCCGAAGTCAGATGCCGGATACAGAAGTATCCCAGTGCCGGATAAACTCCTGAATCGGCTGAAGAAAGAATCCGAGGATAAAGGACCTTTTGATTTTGTCCTGAACAATGACGGACATATGTATACCAGGGCAGCAATGTACCGACTGTGGAGAAGCTTCATCCGAGAAATGAATATCGCCATGGGCGGCAGACTATACAGGAATGAATTACAAAAACCGTATCCTGTTGCGAGTGATCTTATCGCCTACTGCTATCGTCATACATACTGCACAGATCTTCAGGCTGCAGGCGTAGCAATAAATGTTGCGAGAGAACTAATGGGACATAGCGACATAGAGACCACATCAAAGATTTACACGCACCATTCAGACAGATCTATCGAGGCTGCGGCAAAACTTATTAATGAATACCACAACGGCAAAAAAAAGAAGGTTAGTAATCCGAAATTCCGGCAGCCTAGAAGACGACTTCGAATCGTATAACTTTTTACTCCCACATCTATTCCCACAGTTTAATGTGGGATATTACCGGATAAATCGGTATATTTCAAAATTTACCAGTGAAAAAATCAATAAAAAAACCTTTGATATGCGTTGAAAAATGCGCATTTTCAAAGGTTTTTATCTTGGAGCGGATGAGGAGGATCGAACTCCCGTATCCAGCTTGGGAAGCTGATATTCTGCCATTGAACTACATCCGCAGGAGTCCTTCCCTTTTCTTGGGAAAAGACCGTAATAATTATATCATAATGATTGGATCAATTCACCGTTTTTTTGTTATTCTATGGCTTCTGCGATCATCCCGGGAAGTTTTCTGCATATCTCCTCCGATATGGATGCCACCGATACCCTTATTCCCTTTGCCAGGGGAACGACAAAGATCCCCTTTTCTTCAAGCCTTTTGCTTACAGCTGCCGGATCCTTTAAGGGGATGCACGAAAAGAATCCCGAATCAAAGGGTACAAGAGGAAGTCCGGCTTCAATAACTGAATTGCTGAAGGCCTTTCCCCTTTTTATCAGCATCTCTCTGTAACCGGCTCTTTCTTTATTTACACTTTCCAGAAGATCCTCATCTTCATATACCTTTGATACCAGCACCTGTCCGCTTCTGGTACTGTTTGACCATGTGCCTCTCGCAGAAAACTCATTTACCAGTTTGAATTCTGCTGCGATCTCCTCTGAAGGCGCCATGGCGATCATTGCTCCGCACCGCATTCCGTAAAGAGTAAAAGTTTTTGAGAAACTGTATCCGATTACGGGAAGTACATTTGAAGGCATATCTTCAAGTTTTGGCAGAAAAGTTCTGTACTCTTCCTCATCTCCGGCAAAATCTATATATGCTGCATCCACAAAGAGAGTTATCCTGGCCTTTTTAGACGCTTCTTTTACAGCTTCTGAAATGCCGTTCCAGTCGTCTCCGTCAAGAGAGTACCCTGTTGGATTATGAGATGGAGTATTCAAAAGGATCAGAACACTTTCCTGATCTGCGGCCAACTTGTTCAGCTCTTCAGAAAAACCCTTTTTATTGAATCTGTTTTTTTCATCAAACATGGGATATACGCAAAGTTCCCTGTAAAGCTCCCCGGTTATTGTCTTGTAAGGTCCCCAGAACCAGTCCGAAGTCATGACCCTGTCTCCGATTTTAGAATAATTCGCGACTATATTTCTAAGAGCCCCCGTTCCTCCCGGCGTAGCCACCACCTCCACAAAGGAAGAGGATCTGTGTTTACCGAAAGCCGCTTTCGTTACCGCTTTCTTGAAATCCGGGGTCCCTCCTATGGGAGCATACTCTGCAAAATCCAGCGGTTCAAGTTCCTTTAACGCCTTTACTACAGATAAAAGCATCACCAGTTTGCCGTCATCATCCAGCAGGGATCCGATGGTCGCATTGATTACTTTATCCCTGCCCGCCTCTTCAGACATTTTTTTTGCTCTTGCATTAAGTGCAAATATTTTATCTTCCTCGGGGATCATCCTGTTATTTTTTTCCGCCATTATATAATCTGCCATTTTTTTATAATCTCCTTCTCTTATTTTATCAATTTTACATATTTTATTTTTTTGCCCATTGAAGAGAATTTTTCTTCGTATTCTGTCATTATCCCGTCTTTTATAATGTCCGAACCGTGAAGGTCTTCTGTTATATTTTCCGTAAAAAGTCCTGCCGCTTCAGCTTCGCAAAGGGTGAAGTCAAAAAGCTCTTTATTATCGGTCCTTATTTCGATGGAACCTCCCGGTGCAAGAACAGCTTTGTAACTTGCAAGAAAATTCCTGTGAGTCAGTCTTCTTGAGGCGTGCCTCTTCTTTGGCCATGGATCGCTGAAAAAAAGATATATGCCCCGGACCTCTTCATCCGCAAATATTTCTCTCAGGTCTCTGACATACCCTGATATAAACATTATGTTGTTCAGATCCTTTTTTTCGGCCTTTTCAATGGCACGTACTATTACACTCTCCTGCCCTTCTATGCCGATATATTTATTTTCGGGATCACGAAAAGCCTTTTCCGTAATGAATCGTCCCTTTCCGCATCCGATCTCCAACCTTATGTTTGCCTTCTGTTTTCCTGCCTGGACATCTTCCCCTACGGCATCTTTCCATCGTCCCTTCTGTTTTTCGGGCTCATTGACTATCCAGTTTTTGAAATGTTCCAGCCTTTCATCAAGGTTTTTCAGTTTTCTCTGTCTCATTTTTTCTCTTTTTTTATCATTCAAAAATATTTTTATGTTTACGGAACACCAGCAGCAAAGGATATCCCATTATATAACATGATATGAACTGTCCCAGTGCCACCCAGCCTATACATGCTGCCAGACTGAAGGGCACTCCGTAAACATAATAAAGCATTGACCCTATGACTATTCCGTTTATAATGACCGGCGGCAGCGGTACCAGAAGAGGTTTATTCGAAAGCTTATATGAGCAAAAAGCCGCCGTCAGTGTAGCCAGGCTTCCTGTGATCATATCAAAGGCTCCGTAGGGTCCCAGCATATTGCTTATAAGACAGCCGGCAAAAAGTCCGGGGACCGCCGCCGGCGTCAAAGCAGGCAAAACCGTCATTGCTTCAGCTACTCTCAGCTGAACGGGCCCGTAGCTTATGGCTCCCAGCAATACTGTAAGTGCAGCATATAATGCTGCTATAAGGCCCGCCTGTATAAGATACTTTGTTTTCATAGAAACACTCTTCCCAATATGATCACTGCCAGGAAAAG
>Ga0334888_1005856_pt1 | contig 10065 bp, 10 predicted proteins | sample GraSluR1_MG_FD_207227 | JGI IMG/M metagenome (GOLD analysis project Ga0334888, IMG submission 207227) | Sludge microbial communities from methane-producing bioreactor in Wageningen University, Netherlands - Granular Sludge_3_08-R1 | ecosystem: Engineered > Bioreactor > Anaerobic > Unclassified ...
AATTTCTCTATCATTTTTCTGTCAAAAAAAGTAAGTTGTTTCATAGACCGCTTGGGTTATTTTATATTTTGCATATAAATTCTACCTCAAGTGGTCGGTTTTATTTTAGAACTTTCAAGATTCGAAGTGTTCTTTACCTTAAGACTTGTTTAGGGTAAAAATTAAAGCTTTTGTTTTTTATCACTTTTGATTTTTTTTAACCTCCCAATCACACCCCGCAAGTCACAAATTCGTCCCCCAATCACCGCCCGCAAGTCACAAATTCGCCTCCCAATCACACCCTTTTACAGAAAAATCATCAAATCTAAATTCACAAATCTTCCTCATCAAAAAATTCATCTGGTCCAGAAAGCTCTTTTATTTCCGGAAGTCCAGCCCCAATTATTCCCTGCAAATCTCCATACATTCCAACAGTTCCATTCATAACTCTTTCAATTTCTTTTTCTCGCCTTGCCCAAATTTTCGTGTAGGCTCTCTTTTCTTTTTCAAGCTCATCTTTAAGCCCTTTAAATGCAAGAACAATATTTTCAATTCGATTTTTAAATTGTGAACTGCTCAAATAATTATACAAAACTTCCATTTTTTCATCACGATTAACAAGTGAGGACTTAACTTGAGAAAGTTCGATTAAATGAGATCTAAGAGCTATAGTTAAAGGTAAAACAGAAGCATAGTCAGAAATCCAAACCCCATCAATCAATTTAAATCCTTTAATCCCTTCAGGCAAAGTTTTAGAAACCAAAACACAAATATCCGCCGAAACAAGAGCCTGATCTTCTTTCATTTTCTTAATCCACTTTTCATCAAAAGCTTTAGTATTTTTACTTTCCCAAATAATTACACCACAGCTAGCCCCCAAAGAATTCCTCACAATTTGAATTAAATCTGCCCCACGAACACCTGTTGCAACATCCGAAACTGTATCAATAGCAAAATTTTCACTAATAATTCGTTTCAAATCATTTTCTTGAACATCTCCCTGAATTTGCATAGATCCTTGCTCACTTTTTCTCTTAAGCTCCTCAATTTGTTTGTGCATTTGTTCCAGTTGTTTATCCTTTTCAAGAATTTTCAAACGGTTTTCATCATCAGATCGTTTTTTCTCTTCCTCAAAAATCTTTTTTCTTTCCTCTTCAATTTTTTTTGCAAGTTCTAAATCAAGGTTTTTTTCTCTTTCTTCAATATTTCGTTTTTCACGAATTAATTTTAGTTGTTCTTCCCTTGCCTCTTTTAAAGCTTTTTCTTTTTCGTTAAGTTCCTCTTGAATTGTTTTTAAATTTAAATCTGCTTTCTCTTGTGCTTTCTCTTGAGCAATAACCCAAAGTTTTTTCTTTTCTTCATCTAATTTTTGACCATATTCAGCTTCAAATTTTTCATGAAAACCTTTTGCAAGAGCTTCATCAATCCTAATAATATTCCCGCACTTATCGCATTTTATTGTTTGTTCATTCATAATTTTTAAATTTAAAATTGAAATTCATTTCTAGCCACCAAAAAATTTAAATTGTTCTCTTTTTCTCTTCCTTCCCATTAACATAAAGCCTCATATCAGGAAGTACCTGAATTTTAACAGGAATTTCGCCAAGTGTTACTTCCATACTAAAAGGTTTACTGGGAAGTTCAGCTATTTTTTGGAACAACTTTTCGTTAACTTTTGCAATATCTTCTTCAGTAGAAACCTTCATCTCTCGGAGCTTATTGTAGTGTTCATCCGATAAAATATCTGCCAAGTAATTTGTTTCAAATTCTTTAATTTGTTCTTTCAACTGTTTATAAGCCCTTTTTAGCTCAAAATATTGTTCATTTTCTATTTTTTCTTCAGCCTTGATATCTTTTTTTATGTCTCGAAGTTTTTCTTTGTTTTTGTTTAAATCTTGAAGTAAAAGAGCAATTTGATCGTGTACCATATTTTTTTTTAAAATTTACAAAAGCAATATTAACAAATAATCAAACTTTCATCACTAATCTTTCATTGCAAAAAAAATTACTTCATATCAAAATGCAATAAAAATAATATTAACTTATGAAAAAATCATTTCTGTATGGGAAATCAATCCCATTGCTATTTGCCTTTATATTCGCCTTTTTGTTTTATTATTTTTCAATAACGCAAACACCAACAACAGGAGAAATCACAAGTGATGAAATTGTAAATATTTTTGAAAATTATTCTAAGTTTTTTGGAATTGGACTCGCATTTTTATCAACAATTATTGCATACTTTTTGATACTCATTAAAAAGCTTATTGGGATCGGAAAGCTCAAAATCTTAAATGTAGTAGTTGTATTACTTAGTTATTTACCATGGTTAATTTTCGCAGTTCAGCTTTTATACTATGAAAATCAATACACAAACATTGCAAAAGCAATTATCTTTTACACAGGAGCCCCAATGTTTTATTCATCAATCATAGTTTTTTCACTATCAGGCGTTTGGCTTTTATTTGAAATTTTCAATATTTTAAGAAAAAAAGCCTTTATTCTGCCAATAATAATATTTTTACCAGTTTTTTCATTAACATCTTGTATCGGAGACATTCAATATATCCTTTGCGGAACTGTAATGGACTCAGATCATTGCTTTCAAGGTTCGGCAGTACAAGAATCTAATCCAGATAGATGTAAAGAAATTAAAGGAAAGGATTTTGAAGGAATGGGCTCAAATCCACCTAAAGATAAATGTTATCTTCTTATAGCGGAAAATACAGGAAACCAAGATTTATGTGATGAAATTGAAGGGGGAATGATGTCTTATACTAAAGAAGAGTGTTTTAAGAGTGTTGCAGAGAAATTTGAAAACCCTTTGGCATGCGAAAAAATGTCGGGATCAGATAAAGAAAATTGCATAAATTCGCTTCGTTCCAAAATCGATGCATTAAAAGTAATTGATGTAGACAATCAATTAGACACATTAAAAGAAGAGCTAGAGAAAGACCCAGATGATGCAAATCTAAAAAAACAATATGAAGAACTAGAAAAAAAGAGGGTAGCAATGATAAATATTTTGTCAGAAGAAGAAAAAAAGACTTATGAAAGACAAAATGAACCAATAAACAAACTGATTATTTCAGATTTTGCACAAGGAAATCTTGATTCAGAAACAAAAGAAACGCTAATTAAACTAAACGAAAGGCTCAAAGAACAAGGAGTTCCTTTTGACAAACAAAGTTATGAGAAATTTAGAGATTATGTGAAATATGTAAAAGATCCAAAAAACAATATTGAAAATATGGACGATAAGGATTTAGCGGATGACAAATGGAGAGACAAGCTCGGAAATGCATTTGATAAAGTTAAATTTTGGAAATCGAATAAAACTGATGAAGAGAAAAAATATGACGAACAACTTCGTTTTTATGAAAGAATGCTTAATAGATCAAAAGCAATTTCTCAAAATCTTTCAAAATTAGAACAAGAATTTAATGAAGATTTGAACACTGTTTTAGGTGGTGTTGCAGAATTCGGAGCAGATAAGGTGAAAGGACTTGTTATTGAAGAAATTTTTGGAAAAGGTGTAAGTAGAGCTCATAGCGTCACAACAGCTGTTCTCGGAGAAGCCCTCGACAATGTAAAAAAAGAAGCAAAAAGTCAGGAATTTAGAGGTCTTGTCCGCTCATATAATCTCGGAATGAAAGAAGAGCTCGCAAAACATGGCGGTGATGTAGATAAGGCGCATGAAGCAGTAATTTCAAAGATGACAAAAAATCCGTATGAATACGAAGATAAAAATACATTTGCAAAATACGGAAATATTTTAGAAAACCCAGATTGTGATGGCAAAAACCCACACTGCATTGAAAAAGATGTATTCTGGAAAGCAATGAAAAAATCATATAAATATCAAAATCAATAATCATTTTAAAAAGAACATCAATTTGTTTTGCTGTTCTTTTTAAATTTACAAATAAACGGACAACAAAAAAACAAGGCTTACTGCACACGAACTGCCTTGTTTCTTTTAAAACTTAAAAGTTGTCGTTTTTTGGTGGTCTAGCTTCATTGACTGTTAAAGCCCTTCCGTCTAGTTCTTTACCGTTTGTAGCTTCGATTGCTTTTAGAGCATCTTCTTCATTTGTAAAAGTTACAAATCCAAAACCTTTGGATCTTCTTGTAACTTTGTCTATCATGATGAAAGCATCTTCTACGATACCAAATTGTTCGAAATACTCTTTTAAAGAATCGGAACTTGTGTTCCAAGAGATATTTCCTACATATAATTTCATTGACATAACACTGAAATTTAAGAGATATGAACGCACCAAACGCGAACTCCCTCTTAAACTGTGCACATTAACTGAGGATTCACTACGATACGCATATACATTATGGCAAGAAGGCAAGAATAAGTCAATGAAAAACAAAAAATTGCTTATAACAATAAATTGTTATAAATTACTTCAAAATAATAATTTTATATGAAAAAAACAATTCAAATTTTTTTATTAGTCATTGTGGCAGTCTTTTCTTTTACAGCTTGCCAAAAAGAAATAACTAATGAAGAAGCCGAAAACACACAATCAACAGCAAACACACAATCAACAGCAAGAAATACCTACATGGGAAATTGGTTTGAAATAAGCTACCCAGCTGATTTTTCATCAAATCCAAGCGGTCCAATTGAAGTTTGGGAAGGCATTGAATATATCGAAACAGACGAAGCAACTTTCGTTTCAGAAAATGGAGAAGTTGAGTTTTTTGTTTTTTCACCACAATGGTCGGGTGAGCCAAAAGATTATTTAATAGCAAAAGAAAACGAAGAGATTCTTGATGAAAAAATAGAAGAAAAAAGCTCAGAATCATATTCAAAAACAAAATTAGAAATTATTTTCAAAGACAAAGCAGATGCATATACAAGAAAAGCAGAATCAACAAGAGAATTTCTCGGCGACTCAGAATTACACCTCGTTTTTGGCATAAAATACAAAAACACAGAAGTATACGATAAATACCAAAAAGCTTACGAAGACTTTAAAACATCATTAATTCAATTTGCAGATTAAATAACTAAAAATTTATGAAAGTAACAGTCGGATTATCGCTTACAGGCGATAAATATCTAATAGACACAATCCCAACGCTTCTAGATCAAGATTATCCAGATATCGAATATATCTTTTGGGATTCTGAAGATGGCATATGGCGAGCCTATAATTTCATAGAGAAAAATCTTCCTGAAGTCTTAAAAAAAGTAAAATTCATTAAAGGGCAAAATCTTTGGCACAGCGGAAACAACAACAAAATGATCGAAATGATGACAGGAGATCTCTATATCTGCGCATCAAACGATATGCTATATCCAAAAGATTTTGTTAGCAAAATCGTAAAAGCATTCAAGGAAAATCCAGAATTTAGCTTCGGAACGGTTAAAAGTTACAGATGGGACTACGAAAATGACAAAAAGAAAACAAACATTATCGATAGTTTTGCAATCGGAATTGATGAATTTCATCATTTCTACGACCTCGGCCAAACCGAAGAAGACAAACACCAATACGATAATTTAAAAGAAGTTTTTGGAGTTTCCGGAGCAATGTTTATTCTAACAAAAAAAGCTCTTGAAAGCGTAAAATTTGAAGATCAATACTTTGATAATTTATTGCATTATAAAAACGATGTAGATTTAAGCTACAGATTAAACTGGGCAGGCAATAGAGGCTTTTTAATTCAAGATGTTTGCGTTTTTCATGATAGACAAGTTGCAAAAAAGAAAAAATCAACAGCAAGCATGGGGCTCGATGTACTGAAAAATCAAAGTTCAAGCAAAAGAAGTTTGTTTATGAAAGAATCTTCTTTTTGGGGAGATTTAATTTTAATGAATAAAAATTTTAGCAGTGATTTTCCGTTAAAAATACGCTTAAAATCTCGCATTTATCATTTTCTGAAAAACACATACAGAATTCTTTTAAACCCATCCTTATTTAAAAAATATCTAGCATATTTAAAAATTAAACCAGAAATAGAAAAACGAAAGAAAGCAATGAAAAAAATAGCTCCAGCAAGTGAAATCGTTAAATTTATGAAACCTTTAAAAAATGGAAAATATGAATAAAAAATTAGCTTCAATTTTAATATCAACAACAGGAAAAGCGGATTCAGTTGTTGAAAGTGTTAAACGGCTTAAAAATCAAAAGACAAAGCTCGATTTAGAAATTATTATAAGCGACAATTCTTGCAGAGAGGATCAAAAAAAGACACTTGAAAGCATCAAAGATATTCCAAATCTGAAGTTGATTTTTATCGACCATAATAACGGATATATAAGAAATTATCATGAGCTTGTAAACGCTTCGAAAGGGGAATATTTGTTTATTGTAAACCCTGATATTCAAATAAAACACGAAGACACACTTCAGAAATTAGTAGATTATTTAGACAAAAACCCGGAAATTGGAATCCTCGGCCCAAAGCAAATAAATGAGCCAGGAGGAGAAGTTGCAATGACTGTTAGGGCTTTTCCTAATATTTTTCTTCAAGTTTGCAGGCGAACATGGCTTCGAAAACTTCCAGTTATTAAAAAAATGGTCGCATACGATGAAATGAAACACTTAGACTACACAAAAACTCAAGAAGTCGATTGGCTTCAATCTTCATTTGTTTTATTAACTCGAGATTGGTGGAACAAGCTTGGTGGCTTTGACAAGACTTATTTTATATTTATGTCGGATCCTGAAATTTGTTTTCAAACATGGAAAAAAGGAAAGAAGGTTGTGTATTATCCCGAAGTTGTAGTCTATGCAGACGGAAAAAGACTCTCTCAAGGTGGATTTAAAGACTTTTTCAAAAAATGGCTCATGCGCCAACACTTAAAAGACTCACTCAAATACACCTTCAAGCATTTATTTGAAAGGAGTCCGAGGAGAAAATGATAAACAAATATTATCTAAATTCCCTCCCTAAAGCCCACAAACTATCGTCATCGAAGGGCAATCTTTAGCCTCTTCCATATAAGTTATTTTGTCTTGATCCCAGTCTTTGCATTCATTCATACAAGAGTCAAATCCCTCATCGAAAAGCGCTTTATCAGCATTTGGAACTTTTGTAAAACATTGATTGTTGTAGTTTTGGCAGGCTGATTCGCAAAATTTTGCTTCAATAACGGGAAAATTACAGTGAGCAAAATTTTCGTTAATTTTTGTACAATCTTCTGGAGTATTTATCCCCTCAAAATCTGTAAATCCACAAACATCGCAAGCTTCAAAACATTTTACATCTTTAACTTCATGAGGACAAATCAGTGAAACTGATTTACATTTTGCAGAGCATTCAATCATTTCGAGAACACTTGTTTCAATCAGACTTTCATCCATCTCAATTAAAACATTTTCTTCATTGTTCTCTTCAATTAAACAAGCACTAATACCAAAAACTACACTTAATAAAATAATAATTAAGTAAAAATTTTTCATAAAAATAAAAATTATTTGGCTGACTACTCGGGTCTAGTACTCTTTTGAGCCGAAATTAGACTTATTATATCGTTCGGCGTGAAATGATACAAATGAGACAGTATAAAAATGATAACAAACACATGAATCATGAGGTAAAATATCAATGACAAATTTCACCTTTTCGAACAAATACATTCATGGCAATTTATTAGGGTAACGATAATTATATGTTAGAAAAAGATCTTAAGATGATAGATGAAGAAATAATAGAGGAAATAGAAAATGAATTAATATTACTAGAATCATCTCAAGAAATTCTTGTTGAATCCATTAGAGACAGGACAATTCTTCTTGTTGACTTAACCCTTGGCGAAAATTTGAAAATATTAGACCTAGCCAAAAAACAGATTAATGAACATCAAAAGTTAATTCAATATTATTCATCTAGATTTAATATTGAAGAAGGAATTTCTATTTCACAAATATTTCAATTGTATTTTGGCCCAAACGTAAATACCGAAGTGATTTCCATGTCAGAATTTGGGTCAAGAATTATCAAATTCAATAATATTGCTTTAGTGGTTTTTTCTGGTTCACCCGCAAATATAACTGATGCTTTAAAACCAGTAAAAGATTCATCGAGTCGTCAACACAGAGTAGTATATGATTTTGTATCAAAATTCTATGATCTAGCGTTAGACCTAGAATTACCGATCTTTGGAATTTGCTACGGGCATCAGTTTTTATCTCATAAATATGGAAACCTAGTATCAAACGATGGATACTTCACTGCTGATAAAATTACCAAAATGATTTCAAAAAAAATTTTAAGAATTATTAATAAGGCTTCTAGTGTCCAAGAAAAAGGTTTTTTACCATATTACAATGGAGATCTAGTAAAAGGATTTAATCATGCGCACCCATTATTTGAAAGTAATGAAGGTCAAGTTGACGAAAGAAATGACGGCTCAATATTTTTTTCCACCAGCAAAGATCGATACGATTTAAATGAAGAATTGATTAATTGCAGTGGTTGGAACCTAGGAGTTCAAGGACACCCTGAATACAGCATATTTGAACCAATCTTTAGTGCTGCTTGGGGAAAAAAAGACATTAGGCCACTTGGACAAAGAAGTCTAAGCCCAGAAATTTTGAAAATATTGGCGCATTTGTTAAATTTGAAAAATTAAAACAAAGCTTAAATATCAAAAAAATCTTTTAATAAAGGAGTAAATTCAAAAGTTTGAAAGTTTTCGATTATTGGTTGAAGTTTATTTTGTAAGTATTTGCAATAGTCAGAATCATGAATAATTTTTTCAATTTTATTTTTCGCTTCAGAAATCGAGTTATACAAAAAACAATCTGAATAATACTCGGGATAAACTTTAGAATTTGGCAATAAGGGTATACACCCAGATAATACTGATTTTGCCACAGCATATCCAAAAGTTTCTTGATCGGCGGTACTAAGAACTATTTTATTTTTTGAGATAGTGTTCAGATGTTTTTTGCCGTGTTCTCCCAAAATAAATTGGACATTACTTCGTTTTTTTAATAAATGATAATATTTGTTATCGTCTAAATTCTTTGAGTTTACAACTACAAATAATTCATTTGGTAAACACTCAACTAATTTTACAAAAGATTCAGCACCCTTATCTTCCTCAAGCCTATGAGGAAAAAGTATTGTGTTTCGTTTTGTTTTTCTTTGACTAAAATATAAATGGTTAATTCCCCATGGAAATATTTTTGAATGAGCAAAGTCTTTTGGCAAGGTCGATTTTGCATAAAAAGAAGGTACATAAACTATGTCGAACAAATTCGACCATAATTTTTCCGCATGTTCTAGCCATGTCCAACTATACAAGTCACCCGGCACAAACGAACCCCCATGCAGGAGTGAACCTTTTTTTATATTCCGTCCTTGTATTTCTGTAATATATTGAAAAACATCCAAGCCTGGTGAGAAAAAATCAATAAACAATATTTTTTCAATCTTTATATTTTTAGATAACAATATTAGGTTTTTAAGATATTCTTCTATTTCCTTGAAATCATCAAAACTTCCAAATACCGATGAATTTATTTTTACAGTTAAACTGCCAAACAGAGAAATTGGCAGTTTATATTTTGCAATAGACCATTTCATTCCATTAATTATGTCTTGAAATGATGTACCTTCGTAATATGGCGGAATAAAAATAATGTTTTTGTGCATTGTTTTTAAATAATGATGTCGTTTGTCTCCCATTTTGAGTCAAAAGTGATTTTAAATTTAACCTTTGAAACATCTCCTTCATAATCTTCAAAAAATTTAGATGTTTTTGTTATATTTAGATTGTGTAGTAAAAATGGAATCGTTAAGGCAGTCATTCGGGCATTTATTTCAAGAAAATAAAAATTTTTTTGAGAATCATAAAAAAAATCTATTCCAAAAAATCCATTATAGTTTGAAAGGAAAGCGCTTAGCCTTGAAAATGTTTCTGTAATATTGTTGTAAAGATCTTTATCATTTGTTAAAGCTTCCAATTTCAAAAACTCTGCACCAATAAACTCAACCTCGTTTCCCATTATTTGTCTGGAATAACCGAAAACCGTAATGGTATTATCTTTTTTATAGCATTGTATACTCATGGGAATCGAATCAATGATTTCTTCAGCATACCAACTAAAATTA
>Ga0334888_1005862_pt1 | contig 10058 bp, 7 predicted proteins | sample GraSluR1_MG_FD_207227 | JGI IMG/M metagenome (GOLD analysis project Ga0334888, IMG submission 207227) | Sludge microbial communities from methane-producing bioreactor in Wageningen University, Netherlands - Granular Sludge_3_08-R1 | ecosystem: Engineered > Bioreactor > Anaerobic > Unclassified ...
CTTCCACCGGGATAGTCCAGATGGCGGCGCACCGCAGGATCGTAGGCCGCGGCCCATAGTTCTTCGAGCGTTGGCATATTCGGCTCCCGTGCGTCATTGACCGAGCGGCTTGCTCAATCGCCTGCAAACAAAGATTATTGCGCTACGGCTAGATTCGCGTATTCGTGGACGACGATATCGGCGCCGTTTTTTGTCGGGTTACGACAGCTGTCAGGTGTTCTTGTCGGTGACGCCTGGCACTAGAACGGCCATAGCAACGGAACGAGGAAGATGCCCACCAAACCGTAGAGCAGCAACAGCGGTGCTCCGAGTTTCCAATAGTCGTTGAAGCGGTAGCCCCCCGCCTCCTGTACCATCAGATTCGCCGGGGTGGCCACCGGAGTCAACAGTGCGGCCGCTGCAAAGACGGCGATCGCCACCAGAATCGGCATCGCCGAGATGTTCATCTGGGCGGCAGCCGACACACCGATTGGAATGACGATCAGGGCGGTTGCCATGTTGCTGATCAGTTGTCCGAGCACCGCCGTGATGGCGAACAGCCCCGCGAGGAGTGCGAAAGGCCCGGCATCGCCCACCAGGGCCACGAGGCCCTCGGCCAGCAGCTGCGCCGCACCGCTTTCGGTCATCCCCACCGACAGCGACATCATCCCTCCGACAAGGATGATCGTCGTCCATGAGATGCCTTCATAGGCCTCTTCCACGGTGATCACTCGCAGCAGGATCATCGCCAGCGCCGCCAGCAGACCAGCCACCGCAGGCGGAACGAGGCCGGTCGCGAGCAGCACGATCATGGTCGCCAGGACGCTGAGAGCGCGCTTGGCGCCATGACCGAGAGGAACCGCCTGCCGGCGCACCGCATCCGGGTCGTCGACTGCGATGATGTCGGGGTCATTGGCGGCATTCGCCAGCGCCCGCCAAGATCCTTGGAAGAGCAATGTATCGCCGGCTGACAGCTTCAGCGGGCCGGCGACGTCGCGTCCCTTGTGATGCATCCCAGCCACGACGAGTTCACCCGACTCGGTCACCATCCCGTAGTGGACCACGTCGCCGATGAACCGGGAACGCGGTGGAATGATGAACTCGGCGGCGCCGCGACCGCGTTGCATGAGTTGCTCGTCCGGCTCGTCCAGCCCATAGTGCTCGGCGAGCAGCGCACCGTGTGAACCGAGATCGCGCAGCGCCTTGCCCGAAGAGCGCTGCGGCACCAGCCGTGAGCCGACCAGCAGTACGACTCCGATCGTCGCGACGGTCAGCACGAGACCGAGCGGTCCGGTGGAGAAGAGCCCCAGGTGGCCGGCTCCGGTCGATTCGGCGTAGTCGGCCACCACCACGGTGACCGGGCTGCCGATCAGCATCAGTAGCGAGCCCGAATGGGCGGCGAACGCCGCGGGCATCAGCAACTCGGATGGTGAGCGGTGTGCCCGAATGGCGATGACCACGATCACCGGGGTGAGAGCTGCTATCGACCCGTTCGGGGTGATCAGCGCCGTCAGTAGGGCCGCCATCAGCATCACGGTGGTCATCAGACGGCTCGGGTTGGTGCCACCTAGTCGCATCGCGAGTCCGCCGGCCGCCGCAGTCACCCCGCTGGCTTCCAACGCCTCGCTCACCACGAACAAGGCTGCGATGAACAGCACCGTCGGGTCGCCAAAGCCGGCCACGGCCTCACCCAGATCAAGCACTCCGGTGGCCCACAGGGCCAGCGGCACGAGTAGCGCGATGACCGCTATGGGCAGCCGGTCCCAGATGAACAGCAGGACTGCGGCCGCCAGGATGATCAGGGCGATGACGCTTTCGGGCATGACAACGCTTTCCGAGGAGACGGCGATGAGGCTCCGCTGAGAGTTCGAGGGTCGCCGAGGTCAAGAGCCGCTGGGGTCAAGGAGACAATCGATCAGGGTGGATCGCCCGGCAGGCCGATCGCTTGATTGCTCAGTCCTTCAGTTCCTGTGCCAGCTCACTCTCGGCCTCGTCCGAAAGCGAGGTCTTCAAGACGGTGCCGCCGAACTCGGCTATGCCGGCCGCGAACTTGTCCTCGGTGAGCTTCTTGGCCATCACAACCAGGGCCGACTTGCCGGGTGTCAGCAATCCGTCCACCCGCTCTCGCAGACTTCGGTTGATGCCGGCCTTGCCTGCCAGGCCCGCCAGAGCGCCCCAGGCGCCGCCGACCAGCAGCCCGACACCGGGAACCAGGAAGAGTAATCCGATGATCATGCCCCACAGCGCGCCGGAGGTGGCGGAAACCCCAACGATGGATCCGGGGGTGTCGATGTGCTTCTTGCCGTCAGGATCCACGCGGACAACGGCGAGCCCGGAAAGGTCGATGACGAAATCCTTCTGGAGCTGCAGGACTCTGGCCTGTGCGGCCTCGGCCGTTGCATGGTCGTCATAACCGATGATGATGAGTTCCGACATGGGCGATTGCCTCCTCGTAAACGGTGAGCGGACGTGCTCACGCCGCAGAACAAGTCTGCACCAGAAGTCTGATGTGAGCGTCCCTAACCCGCATCACCCGCCACGGGGGAATCGCTTCGACCCGGTAACACAGATTATGGAATGACGGGTCCATGAGTTATCGCAGGAAGGCCGACACTATGAGCGAAACAGGGAATTCCGGGTCGAGCTTCAATTTCACTCCGCGCGTGTGGTTGGGCATTGCGATCGCGGTGGTGGCCATCATCTTCATCTTGCAGAATCGCCAGCCAGCCGACATCAGTCTGGTGATGTTGCAGGTGTCCGCCCCGCTGTGGGTCACACTGAGCGCGGTTTTCTTGGCCGGGTTCGCCACGGGTTGGCTCGTCTCGAAGCGTCGCAAATGACTATGGTCGACGGGCCGCGTCAGCTGTGCATCCGCGTGGAGGGCGAGCTGCGACAGACTCTGGACGCCGAACTGAGCGGGTTGATCGTGACTCGCCTGCCCTCGGGTGCCGAGCTGCGTGGCCGATTGCCTGACGCGACGCGGCAGTGGAGCGTTCTGCACCGGTTAGAACGCGCCGGATTGGTGCTGCGTTCTGTTGAACGGGTCGACATCCCCGAAGGTGCGTCGTCCGCAGCTGACGATCCTCGGCACGGACCGCTCGCGCTGGTCGAGGTGGAGGGCTATGCGGGCCCGTTGATAGCGGCATCCATCCACAACATGCAGGTTCATCAAAACCCACCATCGACGACCGTGACGATCCCGTTCACCAGCGATCAGGAACTCTTCCAAGCTCTGTGGGAGCTGGAAACGCTGGCTTTCGATGTGCTCGACATGCATATCGTCAGTTGAGGTAGTCGCGGTTGCCTGACCTGTGGATGGATGGTCGCGCTCTGTTTGTGCAGACGGTAGTAGATTGCTCACGTAGCAGTGCGCCCGTAGGGTCTGGCATCATGCGCCCGGCGCAGCTGGAGCGAATGTGAGGCCGCGTCCATGACTGAGATGCCAGTGAGCCAGTTGGTGGACTCACGGGCACGAGTGCCGGTTCGTTCCGAGCTTTTCATTCGCCGTCCGCGGCTGACCGAACTCTTGGACCAGGCAGCTCAACGCGAGATCACCTTGGTCACCGGGCCGGCCGGAACCGGCAAGACTCTTGCGGTCGCCGATTGGACGCGGGAGAGCGAGCGGGCCGGGCCGGTGGCCTGGCTTTCGCTGGATCGTGCGGATGGCCGCGCGCCGCGGTTGTGGAGCTCGTTGTTGAGCGCACTGAGCATGGGTCTCGGTCCGGATACCTTCCGCGACTTGGAGTTGCCCGATACACCCGACATCAGCGTGCTGTACGAGATGGCGCGCGGCCGGGAAACCCCGGTCGTCCTGGTGCTGGACGATCTGCAGGAGCTGGATCAGGGCGACTCGCTCGATTGGCTGGCCCAACTGTTGCGCTGGCCACCGGACGGCATGCGTTTTGTGCTCATCTCCCGGCATGACCCGCCCATCAATCTGCATCGGCTTCGACTCGAGGACAGACTGTCGGAGGTGGAGTTCACCGATCTGGCTTTCACTCAGGCGGAGTCCCGGGAGCTGCTGGCGAAGTGGGGACTCAGCCTCGACGAACGGGACTTGTTGCGGCTGGTGGACGCCACCGGGGGATGGGCCGCAGCTATTCGCCTGGCTGCGCTGACCTTGAGTGCATCGGACGACGCCGGTGTGCTGCTGGAACGCTTCGCGGGCCCGACCTTCCTTATTGCCGACTATTTGTGGCATGACGTGCTGGGCATGCTGCCCGAGCCATACGCCGAGTTTCTCCTGCGCACCTCGGTCTCGGAACGGCTGTGCGGATCATTGGCCGAGGTGCTGAGCGGTGAGCAGAATGCCGACGAGTTGCTGCGGGCCCTGGCGCGCGATCAGTTGCTCGCCCACGAGTTGGAGGGCACGGGCTGGTACCGCACGCATGCGCTGCTCAACAAGGCACTACGCGCCAGGCTCCAGGCAGATCGTCCCGCGCTGGCACAGGAGTTGTACCGCAAGGCTGCGCTGTGGTTCGAAGAGCAGGGGGCTTGGGCTGAGGCTCTCGACCAGGCGATCAGTTCGGGAGACTGGGATTTCGCCGGCCAGATCGTGGCGCGCTCGGGTGCCGCGATGTGCCTCGGTGCGGACCAGTCGGTCCTCATCAGCTTGATGGCGCGGGTTCCGGAAACGTACGCGCACGACTACCCCGAGCTGGCCTTGGCAATGGCGGTGGCCCCGGCCATCCGAGGCGATGAGCCAACCATGCAGCGCTTCCTCAACCTGGCACAGGCGTCCCTGGACACATTGTCCGATCCTCGTCGCGGGGTGTGCGTGTTGGCCATGCATACTCTGCATGCCGTTCACGCATGTCGCGTCTGCGAGCCTGCCGCGATGCGGGTGGCCGCGAGCGACGCCGAACAGGTTCTGGGTGAGCTCAGTCATTCGGATGCGCCGGGCTGGTTCTACAACCGTGGCAGCGTGTATGCGTTGCGTGGGATCGCAGAATTGTGGGTCGGACAGTATGAGACTGCCGCGCAGATTCTTCGGTCCGGGCTGGCATCGTTGTCACCGCAGCGGGCCGGCTATGACGAGGACATTCGGCTGCTGGGACTATTGGCGTTGGCCGAGAGCGGAGCAGGCCGGTTCACTGAGGCGCTGGAGGTTGCCCACCGTGCGCTCGACACAGCCCGCAGTAGAGGCCGCGCTCGAGGCGGGGAAGCGAAATGGGCCTGGCTGGCGATCGCCTATGCTGAGACATACTCCTGCGATCAGCGGGCCCGGGAGACCATCGCGCAGTGTGCTCAGGTCATCGACGCGCACCTGAGTCCGTTCAGTGCCGCGCAGTTGCAGATCGTCCAGGCCTCCGACGACCTCGCCCGCGATGATCTGGCAAGCGCTCGCGTGCGGCTGGCATCGGTTGCCGCGAGCCCGGCCGGACGAGGCCGCCTGGTGGCCGCCCAAGTGGTCAGACTTCGGGTGAGCGTAGAGCTCGCCACGAACGATGTTGAGCGAGCCCGGCTGGTGCTGCACGAATACGATCAGGCGATGGCGGCCGACGCCTCGTGGAAACCCAACCCAGATCTGGCCTCCATTGCGCGAGCCCAGCTTCTCTTGACATCGAACGAGCCCGAGCGGGTGCGGTCGGTCCTGATGGACGATCTGGACGGGCGCGATCTGCAGGCTGTCGGCGCTTGGTTGTTGGTGGCGTTGGCCGAAGACCGGCTGCGCCATGACAGGTTGGCTACCGAGGCGATGGTCCGGGCCATCGACGTGGCCGCTGAGGAGCATCTGGAATACACCTTCAGGCCGGATCGGCGCATGGAGATGCTGTTGCGCCGTCATCTTGATGTTGTCGGGACGCATCGGGAGTTCGTGGAGAAGATACTGGCCCGGGTCGCCGTCCAGCCTGCCTCAACAAACCCGGTCCAGATACAGCCGCTGACCGAACGCGAAGAGGCTGTGCTGATCTACTTACCGACGATGGCCGCCAATGCTGAAATCGCCGCAGCGCTGAGTATTTCGGAGAACACTGTCAAACAGCACCTGAAGTCGATCTACCGCAAGCTGGGAGTACGCAATCGCAGGGACGCCGTGCGGACGGCCCGGGATCGCGGTCTGCTCGACCTGCATCAGCCCCCCGAGCCGATCACCCGGTGATCGGCATCCAGTGGATGCGAATCCAGTAGGTCCAGCCCCAGGGATCGGGCGAGATCCCGGGCGACCAGCTGTCCCTTCACGCTGTTGCCTGCGGCGTCCAAGGGGGGTGCGAAGGTTCCGAGCCCACCCTTGCCGGGTGACACGGTGACGATCCCCCCGCCGATGCCGCTCTTGCCGGGCTGGCCGACCTCGTAAATCCAGTCACCCGAGGTCTCGTACAGCCCGGCGGTGATCATCACCGCCAACACGTAGTGGCACAGCCGTTCGTCGATCACTTGCTCGCCGCTGATGGGGTTGACTCCGCCATTGGCCAGCGTGGCTCCCATCACGGCGAGATCGCGGGCGGTGACCCTCAGGCAGCTCTGCCGGGTGTACAGATCCAGCGCGAGATCGGGCTCACAGCCCAACAGACCGCGGGCGCCGAGCAACTGGACCGCGGCCCGGTTGATCAGGTTCGTTTCCGACGCACACGAATAGACCTCGTGGTCGACATCCAGTTCGTGGCCCGCGAAGCGGGACAGTCCGGAGACCAGGTATTGCCACTTCTGCTCGTCGTTTCCGGGCAACAGGCTCGCGGTGGCGATGGCACCCGGGTTGACCATCGGATTCGTCCGGCCGTCCGAGCTGCGCTCGACAGCGGCCAGGGAGTTGAAGGCCAGGCCGGTGGCGTTGACGCCGATCCGACGCCGGGCCTCTTTGGGGCCCAGATGGGCGAGCACCAGCGCGAAGACGAACGGCTTCGCGACGCTCATGATCGGGAATAGCACATCGGTATCGCCGGACGCATACTCGATCCCGTCGACCGAAGCTACGCAGACGCCGAACAGGTCTCGATCCGCCCTGGCGAGCGTCGGATAGACCTGAGACACTTTGCCGTCGGTGACGTGACGGTGCCGCTCGTGGGCCTGATCGATCAACTCAGCGATGCGGGCCCGTCTCGGTAGGTGACCTACCGAGACGAACCGCGCGTCGGGGCTGGAGTCGGTGTGGGTCACGGCACGTTCGGCGGGTAGCCGGGCCCGAGCGGAATACCGAGCAGGAACCACGCAATGAACAGCACTGTCCAGGCCACCAGGACGAGACCCGCATAGGGCACCATCAGCGCGACCACCGTACCGATACCCGACTTCTTCTGGTATCGCTGGGCCACGGTCACGATGAACGGCAGATAGACCATCAGTGGCGTCAGCGCATTGACGGGGGAGTCCGCAACGCGGTATGCGGCCAGCAGGGTCTGCGGTGCCACGCCGAGCCTCATGAACAGCGGGACGAAGATCGGCGCGAAGATCGCCCACTTCGGCAGGGCGCCAGGCATGATGAAGTCCAGCAGCACGATGACCAAGATGAACCCGAGCAGCAGTGGGACGGCACCGATGTTGGCCCGCTCCAGCAGCTCGGCCAGTGACCCGGCGATGACCGGCGGGAGATTCGACCAGTTGAACAACGCGATGAACTGGCTGATCATCATCAACATCAGCACCATGCCGCCCAAGCCCGCGAAGGTCTTGGTGATCGCCTTGATGACATCGGCGCTGCCACTCATCGTCTTTGCCCCGATGCCGTAGCAGATGCCTGAGACCAGGAACGCCAGCATGATGATGAACAGCAGGGCGTCCATGAACGGGGTCTGGCCGATGATGTTGCCGGTCTCGGGATCACGCAACGGAGCTCCCGGAGGAGCGGTGATCGCCACGACGATCGCGACGACGGCCAGGAAGCCGAACAGTGCCATCCGGCTGCCCTTTTTGTCTGCTTCGGGGCTGATCGAGGCGACTTCTTCGGCGTGGGCGGCCATGGCGGGGTCTGGATGCCAGGGTCCCAACCGAGGCTCGACGATCCGCTCGGTGACCAGTGCGGCGACGAACGCAATAATGAACGAGGAGGCGAGCATGAACCAATAGTTGGCCACGATACTGATCGAGTCGCCGCCGGCCAGTTCGATCGACTCGTTGGCGATCTCGGTGATCATGGCATCGGTCGGAGTCGGTATCACGTTGACCATGAAGATCGTCGCGACACCGGCGAATCCCGTAGCCAAACCAGCTAACGGATGGCGCCCGACGCTTGCGAAGGCGGCCGCCGCCAACGGAATCAGAATCAGATACCCGGCGTCCGAGGCAGCAGATGACAAGACACCGGTGAGTACCAAGATGAAGGTGAGCGCCCATTTCGGTGCCGCGCCGACCAGTTTGCGGATGAGCGAGCCCAGTAGCCCGGCCTCTTCAGCGACGCCGGCACCCATCATCGCCACGAAGGTGACGCCGATGACGGCGAAGCCCGCGAAATTATTCACGAATGACGAGAAGATGAAGCGAATGCCCTCGATCGAGACCAGGCTTCTAATGGGAATGGTCTGTTCGACGATCTCCCATTCGTAGGGGTTGGTGCCGGGCACCGAAATGGTGGGCTGGGTGGTGTCTTCGTAGTAGTCGTACTCCGCGGACTGGCTCACCGGGACGGCAATCTCCTCGGTGACGCTCACCCCCGCCAGTTCAAGACCCCAGGAAAGCGCGATCACCAGCAGGATGAGGTAGCAGAACATGAGGGCCGGATGCGGGACCTTGTTGCCGATCCGCTCGATGGCGCCAAGGACGCCCTTTTGAGTGCCTTCGTCGGCTTCGACCACGGTGGAGCCTTCCTCGTTCGGGTTGCTCATATCGATGCGCCGATCACGCTTTGAAGTTCAGCGCGAGATCGATCAGCAATCGCGTGCCGAAACCGGTGGTGCCGTGGTTCAGCCATTTCTTGGCAGCACCCGATTGCGCGGTGCCCGCGATGTCGATATGTGCCCAGGGCTTGCCGCTGACGAACTCCTCCAAGAAGAGTGCGGCGGTGATGCTTCCTGCGTTCACTCCGCCCATGTTGCGCAGATCGGCGACCGGCGAGTTGAGTTCCGGGCGGTAGCGGTGGGCCAGCGGGAGTTCCCAGACCTGCTCATCCACCCGTTCGGCGGAGGCCTTGACCTGGTCGAGCAGCTCGTCATTATTGCCGAGGATGGCGGCAATCTCAGTGCCGAGCGCACGCATGGCGGCACCCGTGAGAGTTGCGATGTCGACGATGGCGTCGACGGGCTCTTCGGTGGCGAGCACGAGAGCGTCGGCCATGACCATGCGTCCCTCGGCGTCGGTATTGATCACCTCGACGGTCTTGCCGCCGCGCATCACGACGATGTCGCCCAAACGTAGCGCCGAACCCGACGGCATGTTGTCGGTGCACATCAGATAGCCGGTGACCTGAGTCTGGCAGCCGAGGTTGCGTAGTGCCGTCATCGCGCCGAAGATGGCGCCGGCACCGGTCATGTCGTTCTTCATGGTGGCGTGGATCTCATCGCCGGGCTTGAGGGCCAAGCCGCCTGCGTCATACATGATGCCCTTGCCGACCAGGGTCAGCTTGCCCGAAGGCTCGCCCTCGGGCCGGTAGATGAGCTTGATCATCGCCGGCGGCTCAACACTGCCGAGGTTGATGCCGAGCAGCCCCCCGCAGCCCAACTCGATCAGCGCCTTCTCGTCGAAGACCTCGACCTCAAGACCCGCCTGCGGCCCCAGTTCGGCGGCGAGATCGGCGAACTTCGTGGCGGTTAGAATGCCACCCGGGGTTCCCGTAAGGTCGCGGGTCAGCTTGGCGGCTTTGACGATGATCTCGCCGCGGGCGGCGCCTGCCTCGGCGTCCGCGACAGCGTCCTCGGCAGCCACTAGGCCGAGAGCGGCCAGCTTGGCCTCCGGGCCGTCCTCGCCTATGCGGTAGGCGTAACGCGCCAGTGAGACCCCCTCGACGACCGCTGCCGAGGCGTCCGCGGTAGCCACCAATGTGCTGCTGGGCAGCACGAACGCCAGCCGGTCCTGCGAGGGCACCGCGCGAGCGAGGTAGGAGCCGAGGTCACGCAATACGGTAGTGTTCAGCGCGTCGGCGTCACCACCACCAATCAGCACCTCCAGCGGACCATCGGCGCTTGTCAACACGAGTGTCTCGCCGACCT
>Ga0334888_1005867_pt1 | contig 10051 bp, 4 predicted proteins | sample GraSluR1_MG_FD_207227 | JGI IMG/M metagenome (GOLD analysis project Ga0334888, IMG submission 207227) | Sludge microbial communities from methane-producing bioreactor in Wageningen University, Netherlands - Granular Sludge_3_08-R1 | ecosystem: Engineered > Bioreactor > Anaerobic > Unclassified ...
GATGCGTCTTTTTCGACAGTAAATAACAATTTTTTTTTGAATAGATAGGGTTTGAACAGTAAACAGTACTTTTTTAAATTAGAATTAGATCTGATATATGAAAATTTACTTCGCTAAACAGAACTTATATATACTGTATGGTCGTTATAGATCATAGTTCGTTATAGTCCTCTATAACGAAGTAAATATTATTTTTTTTTGGATGAAATATGCTGTTTTTGTTGCATCTCTAATGAAAAAAAAATTAAAATATGGTTCGGTTTACTATGTCACTTTGTATGGTTGCACAACAACAAGAAAAATATCAGAAAAAGATTTGGGATTCTGAATAGTCATTAACCCTTATTTTTTTCTATCATCGCATATTCATCGTCATAGATGTATTTACCTGCGACAGTAACGAATTTATCTGGTTTAACTGGTTTCTTGAATTTTTCAAAGTTTTCAAACTCAATTACATTCATTTCTGTACGCCCTTTAGCATATTCCCTTAGCTCATTTCCATTAATCATTAATTTTTTACCATATCGCTTAGTAATCGAACTTGTTTTTTGTTTTTCTATAGATTTAATGTCAGCCCAACCTGTGTAAGCTTTTGCTCCATGGGATTCGTATATTATGAATTTATCTCCTGGAGAAACTTTGCCCAAGTAAGACTTGGAAACAAAAACATTTTTTCCATTTTTATAAATTCTTTCTGCGTATTCTGTAGGTATTGGATGTGATACACCAACAATTTCCATCTTAAGCCCCTCCTACTAATTATCTATATTGTATTCTTTTATTTTATTTTTGATTTTTGATTAATTCAAGTTCATTTTCTAGATGTACTTATTACTAAGCTTTGCACATTTAGTTGGAATTTGTTGATACTTCAAAACCTTTTTTTACTTCCTATCTTATTATTATGTCCGGAAATCCCTCACGAAGCTCTTTAGCTGTTATTATCTTTTTATCATATGAAATTGCAGTGTTTACGTCTTTGATATGAAAAATTGCTATTTCTGAATCATCAGTGATTATCTTATCTTTTTGGAAATAAATTGTTATTAAAGGTAGTTCCGCCCTTTTAGAGAGTTTAAACAATGCTGTATAGTTTGGAAGGTCTTGAAGAAATGGTGTCCATCGAGCTGGTTCAATATACGACCTCTTCAATTCTACCAAAAAGAGGGGTTCATATTTATCAGCCGAATCTGAAATAACCATCGCCCAGGTATCTAAGTCTTGAATGACAAAATGACCTGGTAAATTTTTCCTTTGCCAATCATGAAATTCGTTCGAAGTGTATCTGTTCACTCTTTTAACCACTTAATCACTCCCCTTTAATTATTCTAATTTCGTTGTCATTAAGACCATAAACTTCGTTGACTGCCTTATCTATTTTTAAATCAATATCAACAATTTCATTACTAATCTTTGAAAGATTTAATTCTGTTATTTTTGATTTTTTATATTTAGAAATTAATAATTTTTCAAATGCAAGAGTTATATGGTTCATGAGAACTTTAATTTCTTTAGAATTTTCCATATCACTTTTAGAACTCCAAGGGATTTTTATATCATTCAAAACTGATTTCAAAACATTTTTAGGAGTTTTATATGATTTTGTTTTCCCATTAATAAGTTTAAATATGGATTCATAGAAGAATTCTTTATAAAGTGGATTTTTAAATTCTACTTTTATCACATCTTCACTGGATCCATCTGCATATCCCACACTTAAAATAATAGAATTATTGGTTCCAAATATCTTATAATTTCGTATAAGTGCTGTTTTTTTCTCATCTATTAAATACTCTATTTTATTGTTATCAATAAAGTAGTCTTCACAATTTTTATCATTTATATAATAATTCAAACTTTTTAATTTATTATTTAATGGTGAATCTACCAGAAATTCATCGTATAAATTGATAATATCAATCTTTTGATTGTTTAATAAGATCATATCATCAACTAAATTAATGATAGATTGTTGACACAACTCCGAACAAACTTTAATTGGTATTTGAGCTGTGTATTGTATTTTAAATTGGAGATAACCCCCTCTTACATGAGCAGATTCAAAATTGACTCTGTAAAACCAACTAAGTAACCTGGAATTAATTAATCCCAATATATACTTTAGATCAAAATTTTCATCTTTTCTATTAATAACATATGCTTTATTCAAAGAATAATATCCTTCATCATCATAGCAAGCCGTTATTTGGTTTGCAATTTCTCTTAGAAATAATTTGGACTGTTCAAAGAAAGAATTATTTGGAATCGTTGCATATTCTTTTTTAGATTTATCTATGATGCTTTGATCAGTGAGAATCCACAAGTTATTCCATTCTTTATAATATCTTTGGCAGTCTTTGCCCCTCAAAAGTTTTTTCGTTTTTGAATTTATCTCAGAAGTCTTGATTAGTTTATCTCGAATATTTCCAGTGTGAACTGTTTCTTTGATAACTGTAATATCCCCCAATGGGATGGATTGTTCCATTAATTTTTTAATAAGAGCTATTTTGTTTTTATCTAAGCGAATATTAAATAGATTATCTTTATTTTCTAAAAATATTCTTTGGTTGATATGTTTATTAGTTTCAGTTTTAATATCATCTTCTGATTCTATTTTAGATATTTTAATCAAATTTTTATTTCTTAAATCTTCATTTGATTCTTTTTTTAATATGATAACGTATGGATAAGTAGACACTTCTTTGAAAACATCAATATTCGAAACATCTAATATAGAAACAATTTTATTGTTATCCAAAATTAATTTTCTAAGTTTTTTACCATAACTAGCGATTGCGTATTTATTGGAAGTAATGAAACCTAAATAAGCTTTATTTTTTATTAAGGAAATTGATCTTTCAAAGAATAATTGATAAATATCATATTGCCCATCAGCAGATTTATAAGTATTTAAAACCTTTTTTTCTGCTATCTTTAACTCTCTGTTCCTAATATAGGGGGGATTTCCTATTAAAATATCAAAACCACCATTTTTGAGAATTTGACCAAAATCAATTTTCCAATGGAATGGTAGAAACTCTAAAAATAAATCTTCAGTAATTGGTGGCTTATTCTTATTGTAATTTGGTTTAATTTTTTTATTTAAATAGTCTCTTAATGGCAAGTTAATTGAATTATAAATTGAAAGTCTTATTTCTTCAATAATGTTTTTTAATTTTTCAGCTTTTCTCCCATCTGACTTTCGATAAATAGTGTAAATGAGATAATAAGATTCTATATATTTTTCTAGATTATATCCTTTCAATAATAATTCTGCCCTCTCAAGAAGTTTTTCATCTTCCTCGTCAGCAACTGCTATTAATCCTTTAAAAATACCCTTAATTTCATCATTTAGAGGATTATCAATGGATATTTGGGATAAATTTTCATCAAACCATCCAATTAACGCATTTCCAACTCTAAAATTGTATTCGATATTGGGCAAAGCCTCTACTTTCTTAGAATCAGCACTACTTATAAGCCATAACCATAGTCTTAACTTACATATTTCAACTGCACCTTCTTGAATGTCAACCCCATGGAGATTATTTACAATAATTTGTTTTTTAAGATTGTATCTGTTTATTTTACCCTCAAGGGTTTGTTTGAGAATTTTTACTTTGTATTCAAGTAATATTTCACCTGCTTTAATTAGGAAGGCTCCCGAACCACATGCAGGATCGCAGATAGTTAATTCATCTATGATTTCAAGAATTTTTTTAAGTGTTTTTGTGTCATTATTGTTGACAAGATCATCAAATTCAAGTTCTTCTTTAATTCCAAGCTTTTCTAGAATGTGAGGAGTAATAGTTTTTCTAGATATGTATTCGGTGATATATTCAGGAGTATAATAAGCCCCGATTTTTTTATTTCCTTTTTTAAGATCACCTTTACTAGAAATATTAAGATCATCAAGGTTTATTTCCTCAAGAGTTTCAATTGAAATTACGAATTTTTCATAAATGTGTCCAATGATTTCTGGTGTGAGGTTTCCTTCATATTCACCTTCATGATCAGGTATTTCATCTTCGATTATCCACGTGTATTTGTTAAACGGTTCAAAGAGTTTTTGCCATTGCTCTTTTGTGTATCCTATTTTCAAATCAATTTCAGAGATTTCTCCTATTTTTTTTGGTCTGAATAAGCCTCCATTAAGGTATGGTGTTACTATTTGAGCATTTTTTCCTAGTAATAACGGACTAGATTTTTTTTTGGCGAATTGTTCAAAGAATAGATTTTTTAGACATCCCCATGGCTCTGGCATTTTAGATATGCTGCTAAACAGCGTTCTGCTATCGAGTGGTGTTTCTCCATTTAGAGTCACGAGATTTTTTTCGCAGATAAAATAGGTAAATATTATCCTGTCAATTATATGTTGAGCAGCCATTAGAGATTTATTGTCTGATAAATTATTTTTATCTCTGAGTTCTTTTCCAAGATCCAGTCGCAAATCCCAAAGTTTCCTGTAAAAATAGTCAAATACTGCTTTTTGGTCGAATAAGTCGTTAATACTATTTTTTGAGAGATTATTGAGTACTTTTAGTTTCCCTTTCACATAGTCTGTTTTTTTTATTGTTGTAGGGTTGTAAATGAATATTTTGTTTTCCCCAAAAGCTCGTGTTACATATATTGCATCAGAATCCTTAACATAGCCCCAAATATATCCTGGGTTCATTTGTTCCTTAACTTTTTTAACTGTTTCATCTAGTTCTTTTTTGGTTTGGGTTTCGATGTATATGAGGTTGAATCCAGATATTGGTTTTGTGGGGTATTGATATTCTTTTTGGAATGGGCCGAGTTTTTCTTCTAGGAATTGTAGGTTATAAGTCATCTGATCCAGCCCCTTTGTATTGTATAAATGCGCTTATCATTTCTTTATATGTTTCAGGTTTTTTAAGAGTTTCATCAAGGAAAAGGATATTTTCAGCATCTTCACTTTCAAGTATATTATTTATTTTTTCTTCCCATTCGTCGATGAGGTCGTGTTGTGTTATCCAGATAAAATCATCCTTTATTATGGTTGGATATATTTCATCGGATATTAGGGATGATATTTGAAAATTGGTGTGTAGTTGTGATGTTAATATTCGATCTACAACCTCTGATAATCCTGGTACTTCTTTTCGAATAGTTTCAAGTTTATTGATGATTTCTTTGTCTTTTCTGTGGGAGATTCCCTGGTCTCGTTTTTTCCACATAAGTTGTCCATATTCTTTTTTTATGATGTTGCAGAATTCCATGATCTCATTGTTATTGTAAGGCTTTATTGCGTGGGGTGGTTCTTGTATGAACTGTGAAGGCATTCCATATTCATAGAAGTCGTTTTTAAATTTATAGATCCCATAAAAACCATCTTTACTATCCACAAGTGTTGTGTATATGGGTTTGGATGGTTTTCTTACTGGAAGGTCTTCTTGTTGTAGGTTGTAGTGTTCTATGCTTTTTCGGAGTAGTATGTCTAGTTTGGATTCGTCTCTTAGTCGTACTTGGTAGATTTTTTCAGGGTCTTCTGTTGCTATTCGGTTTTTGAGTTCTTTTAGGACTTTGCACTTGTTTATGCTGTCTTTTTCTTCTTTTTCTTTGACTAGGTGTTCTGTGTCTGTCCAGATGCTGTAGTCGATTCCTATCATGTTGATTATGTTGCTGATTCGCATGTCGAGCTTTTCTATTAGATTCAATTCTTGGTCTATGGTTTCGTCAGGTTGGAAGTTTATTATCTCTATCTGTTTAGGTACATTGATTCTAGTAGCTCTTCCTACTCTTTGGATTATTTTAACTGGGTTGTAGGGTAAGTCGTAGTTAATGACAATGTCTGCTTCGGGTAGGTTGAATCCTTCTGCCAGTACATCAGTGGAGATAAGGTGTTGGAATTTTTCTTCTTTGAATCTTTTAATTTTCTTATCTTTAGTGGATGGTTTCATGGACATGCCTTTGAGGTCTTGTCCTGCCACATAATCAACACTGAATTCGTCTTTTAAATTATGTGTTAAGTACTCTAGGGTAGCGAAGTATTCTGTGAATATTAAGCATTTTTTATTGTTTCCACAATTTCGAAGAATGTTTTTTAGTTGCTCGAGTTTTTCGTTGTCTCGGAATATCCATCCTGTTTTGAATTTTTCGAGTTCATCAAGCATTTCTGTAATTATTAGTACATCTTCTTGCATATTTTTTATGACTTGGTCTCTTTCTTTGTCTGTTTCGAAGTTGTTAAATACAATTGATGCGGTTTTTAATCTTTCTTCTAATCCGGGTTCGAATTTAGACGAGAAGTCTTCGGGTTTCATCATGTTCTCGAGGTGATGAACGTATATGTTTATTCTGTCCCGAAGTTTTTTTATTGAACTATAAAATGCGTAGATGCTACTTTCTGCTCTTTTGTAAAGAACCCATTTGTAAAGATAGATTAAATTTTTGTCTTCATGGTACTCGTATGAATCTTCGGTTTTCTGGAATTTAGAGTGTTCATAGTTGAGTGAGACTAAAAAATCAGGTAATTTATCAAATACTTTTTCACGATAATCTTTATGGTAATTGAATGCTTCCTTATGGACTTTGGGTTCTTCAATTTTGTCTGTTCCTGCTAGTTTGTGTAAATCCTCTGAAAAATATTCTTTTACCATGCTACGGGTGGATTTAACAATTAATTCTTTCTCTATGTATTCTTGTAGTTGGATAACTTCGTCTAGCAGTTTTTTGTCTTCGGATTTGGATTTTTCGAGTTTGTTCACTTGGGTTTTAAAGGTTTCGTATTTCTTTTTAAGTTCCTTATCAAGCCATTTATCTTTGTTAACTTCGTAGAATAAGTCAATTAAGCTTGTTAAGTCACTAATATGAACATTAATAGGTGTAGCTGTTAAAAGAAGGTATTTTGCTTTGGGTGAGTTCCGGATCACCTTCATAATATTTTTACGACGATTGGATGAGTTTCTAAGGTTATGTGCTTCATCAATAACGACTAAATCATAATCAAGATATAACCTTGCGTCAAAATCTTCTTGTTGAAGATCTCCATAGCTTATTTTTTCAACTTTTAGTCCATAACTGCGTAAATATTCACTCCATAAACTATCTTTACCTTTTACGAGTCCTGGAGGTCCAATAAGCAGTGCTTCCATTCCATTGTTTTCAATGTAACGCATGACTTCAAGAGCTACATATGATTTACCGAGCCCTACAGAAGAAGCAAGGATACAACCGTTATATTTTTCAAGTGTGCTCATTACTTGGTAGAAATCAAAGCTTTGGAATTTAACTAGTAATGTATTGTCACTAATATCAGAATTATAGAAGAGATAATCTTTGTCCATTAGTTTAATTAGGTTTTCAAAGAACTTTTTGGGCTCGTAATAGATAAAATCATATTTTTTATAGGTTTGTATTATGTCAAGTACGTTTAGGTCATCTGTTGCTCGATTCCATAATTTGTTGAACCATTCTTTGTGAGCTTTTTTTCGAAATTTATCTGCGCTCATTGGGACTGTGAGTTCTATGTTTCTTGTCAAGCCGGCAGATGTTAAGTTTGTAGATCCTACATATATATCATCAACCGAGTTTCCATTATAAAAGAAGTAGATTTTTGCGTGAAATCTTTGGTCCGTGAAAACTTTGAATTTAATAAGATTTTTGTTAATTAGTGTTTCTAGGAACTCTAAATATTCTTCTTCATGAGTGTTGAGTGCATATTTTACCATGTTGCCTGCATCTATGAGAGCATCTTTGGTAGTTTTATTGGTTTCTTTGCCCATCATTACAAGTATAGGGGCTGGTGTTCCCCAGTATTTTTCATAAGACTCAGGACTCAAGTTGAGTTTATTAATGTCAATTATATCATAAAGTTCACCAAAGCCATCCAAAAAGAAGAATCCACTACCTACATGAAACTTGAAATCGTCAGCATTGTCGTAATATTCTTTAAAAATATCTACCATGTTGGCATGAGTAAGCCCATCCTTAAGATTAGTTTGATTATCAACAATCCTACTCACTTAATTTCCTCCCTACAAGCTACGATAGAAAAATTTAAAACATTACTATTTGTCGCATTCCCCAAAATAACTAAATATTATTTAAAAGTAGACTAAAGATATAATTTTCGATCTTTTGTTAAAACTTCTTAAATTAAATAATCAATTACCTTAGCGCGCTTAGGCCGTTTAATGATTTTTAAGGTTTAATTCATTCTTTTTTGGGCGGGGAAGATTTCCATTATTTCATTGGCTCCAGTGATGGCACACCAACAAGTTGGCATTAATGATGTAGCGGTTTAATGCTGTTAAGCTTCAGTAATGTTTCGTTTTAATGTTTAGGTTATTTAATTTGCTTGTATCATATTAGGTGAGTTTGTATAATTGGGTTCTGTGTATAGTTGAACCGGTAAAATAAAACACCTGGAGCAGTCTGATTGAATCTTTGTGATCGGTATTGCTATTGTACTTCGTTCTGGTGGTGGTGTTCGTGGTGTTTCTCCTTGGGTGCTAATAGATAGATTGAGGACCCTATCGAGGGACCCATTCTGCATAATTGGACGTTTGGCGGTAGCGGACCAAAAAACAAATTAGTATGGGCCTTAACAATTTCCTACCCTGGGGTGGACGGCGGTGGCGCGCTGGCCCTTCGGGCCCTGGCGCGCAGGCCAGGGCAAGGGGGTAGAGAAAATTGATGGCCTTGTAATTTGTTTTTTGAGGCTGGGCCAGGGTCCTAGTTATGCGAAGCTTACCCACGAACGCTATCCTGATTTATTTCATAAAACACGAGCTGGGATGAGGACTCCGCCCGGCCGCTTTCTGTATTGTTATGGATACATTCCCAGCGAGTAGGGCCATATTGAGGAGCCTATCGAGGGGCCTATTCTGCCAGGTTGGGGAGGATATGTTGGCGGTTGGCGTGCCAAAAAATAATTCTTGGGGGGTTCAATTTTCCTACCTTTAACACGGTGACCGGGGGCGCGCTGGCCTAGCGGCCTTGGCGCGAATGCCGGGGGTGGTGGGGTTGAGAAAATTGATGCCGGTGGAATTTATTTTTTGATGGCCCTGGCCAGTTTAGTCCCCTTGTCTGGCGAAGCTTACCCACGAGTGCTATCCATTTATTGGCACAGAGCCTGAGGCTTCTATGATTAAACAGCACTATCGGCTGCTGACCATGCAGAATACTTCGTTATATCCGTGTATAACAAAATGGGGGATGGATGGCATCTGAAAAATCGACCCAGCGGGTGTGACATATCCTACCCGGGCTTCACGGCGTTGGACCTTAACGCGCTGGCCTAGCGGCCTTGGCGCGGTGGTCGGGCCAGTCTTTTGGGTAGAGAATGTCATCGCTCTCGGGTTCGATTTTTCATGATGCCTTTACCAGACATTTCGTCATACACGGGATATAACTAAGTATACCGCAAGTACCATAGTAGACCACATAGGTATCAACACCCGCACCAGCCCCACCAACCGCCGATAACCTTGCGGAGAATGGCAAGTATGAGGACCCTATCGAGGAACCTACCGCTTCGCAGGATGCCGTCCACGAACGCAATCCAGATTTATTTCATAAAACACGAGCTGGGATGAGGATTCCGCCCGGCAGAGTTTGGTTTTTAACCTGAAGCACCTGTTTTACAATAGCAATATTGATCTCAAAGCTTACAATCAGACTGCTCCAGGTGTTTTATTTTTACCGGTTCAACTGGCGGGGCTTCGCAGGCTTACGGTTTTTAGGAAGCTGGCGGGGTTTCATAGGCTTACGGTTTTTAGGAGGCTGGCGGGGTTTCATAGGCTTACGGTTTTTAGGAGGCTGGCGGGGTTTCATAGGCTTACGGTTCTTAGGTGGTTGGTGGTGAGGGTTTTTTAAGGATTTTATAGGCACTCGCTTCGCTCGGCGGGGTTAAAAAAACAATGGAGGAGGGATTAGGGAAGGTTATGGTTTGTGGTTTGTTGTCCCCCAACCCCAGCCATTAACAGAACGGGGGAGAGGATAAACCCTAAATGGCTGATTCGCACACTATGGTTGTCGAATTTTTGGGACGTGGCTTTTTTACGATTCTGGAAGGAAAAAAAAT
>Ga0334888_1005871_pt1 | contig 10045 bp, 7 predicted proteins | sample GraSluR1_MG_FD_207227 | JGI IMG/M metagenome (GOLD analysis project Ga0334888, IMG submission 207227) | Sludge microbial communities from methane-producing bioreactor in Wageningen University, Netherlands - Granular Sludge_3_08-R1 | ecosystem: Engineered > Bioreactor > Anaerobic > Unclassified ...
CTGGCAAAACAATTGTTCTTCGGTCATTCTCATCCTCCCCAATCATAACCTGGTAATTTGAATGAATTCCAATGCGCACTGTAATCTTAAACCCGCATCCAATCAAATGCAAGCGGGCTAATCTCCACCCTGTGCTTTTGTTAGAAAGGCTTGCAGCAATTGAGTCAGACGCTTTTGCCAGTCCTCTTCACCGGCCAATGCCAGCCAGTAGGCATTCTTACCAGCGCGCGCTCCTTCGCCTATTTCAGGTAAATTGCGCGAAGTCACCCCCTCTGGCAGCGGCGGGTAGCGCAAAACTAGCTGGTCGCCTTCCAGGGTCACTGACGACAGGCCAATTTTCTCGGCCAGCAGTTTGACGTGCATTTGAAAAAACAGGTTGCGCACCGCTTCCGGCACCGGCCCAAAGCGGTCATTAAACTCATCCATCAGCGCGTCAATTTCATCCTCTGCACTCAAATCGGCAATCCTGCGGTACAGGCTCAAGCGCATGTCCTGGTCGGCAACATAAAAAATGGGAATGCCCACCGGCAGCGACAGGTCAACCGTCACCGGGTTGATGGCCAGTTCACGCACCTGCACCTTTCCTTCAGCCTGCGGCAGCCCCTGCGCACGCCTCAGGTCGCGCACCGCTTGCGCCAGCAAGCGGGTATACAGGTGGAAACCCACTGCGGCGATGGTTCCATGCTGGCGCGTTCCCAGCAGCTCTCCAGCCCCGCGCATTTCCAGGTCGCGCATGGCAATCGAATAGCCCGAACCCAGTTGCGTGTTTTCAGCAATCACCTCCAGGCGTTCCTGCCCTTCGGGCGTTGGCGTGCGGCGTTTGTGCCGGAAGAAATAGGCATAAGCGCGCTGAGCGCCCCGTCCCACCCTGCCGCGCAACTGGTACAACTGCGCCAGTCCAAATGTGTCGCCGCGGTCAACAATGAGTGTGTTGGCATTGGGAATATCCAGACCGGACTCAATAATGGAGGTGCACAATAAAACGTCAATTTCACCCTGGCTGAAAGCCCGCATCACTTTAGACAATTCACCTTCAGGCAGTTGTCCATGCGCCACACCCACGCGAGCTTCTGACACCAGGCGATTGAGGTGCATTTGCATGGCATAAATGGTTTGCACGCGGTTGTGCACAAAAAACACCTGCCCACCGCGCTCCAGTTCGCGCAGAATCGCCTGGCGCACCAATTTGGGCGAATAGGGGCCGATGTGCGTCACAATGGGCAGGCGTTCTTCTGGCGGGGTGTTAATAGTGGAAATGTCGCGCACGCCGGTCAATGCCATGTACAGCGTACGCGGGATGGGCGTTGCCGTTAAAGTCAACACATCCACTTCGGTGCGCAAACGCTTCATAAACTCTTTGTGAGTCACACCAAAGCGCTGCTCTTCGTCAATGATCACCAACCCCAGGTCTTTGAACACCACATCGGGTTGAACCAGGCGGTGAGTGCCGATGAGAATGTCCACATCACCCGCATAGACGCGCTTTAAAATCTGGTCTTGCTCACGCGGTGTGCGAAAGCGCGAAAGCATTTCCACCGTCACCGGGTAGGCAGACAATCGCTGGCGGAAGGTTTCAAAATGCTGCTGCGCCAGAACCGTGGTGGGAACCAGCACACCCACCTGTTTGCCGTCCATCACCGCTTTGAAGGCTGCGCGTAATGCCACTTCAGTTTTTCCATAGCCCACATCACCGCACAACAGGCGGTCCATCGGGCGTTTGTTTTCCATGTCGCGCTTCACATCTTCAATGGCGCGTTTTTGATCGGCAGTTTCCACATAAGGAAAACTGGCTTCCAGTTCCTGCTGCCAGGCCTGGTCATTGGAAAATGCATGCCCCTCCACCACTTGCCTGCTGGCATACAACTCAAGCAGTTCGTGGGCCACTTCCATCACGGCCTCACGCGCGCGCTGCTTGGCGCCCGACCATTCGGGGGTGCCCAGGCGTGTGGGGTGTGGAGGATTATTATCGGTGCCCACATAGCGCGTCAGACGGTCAGCCTGGTGCACGGGCACAAACAGCACATCGCCGGCATCATATTCTATTTGCAGAAATTCACGTTCGCTGCCGTCCACCACGCGCGCCACCAGCCCCGTAAACTGACCGATGCCGTACTCAATATGCACCACCCAGTCGCCCGGTTTCAGGTCGGCATAGCTGGCTTCGGGGGCCATGGCCACGGCGCGCTGCTGCTGGCGCGGACGTGGACGTTCCCAGCCAAAAATTTCGCTATCGGTGAGCAAATGGAATTGCCTGTCTTGACCAACATTAATAGTCCAACCTTCACTCAAACTACCTTCCAGGAACTGCGGTTCCAGGTCCAGTCGATCACTGCCCTGTTGGTCTCGCCACAACTCTTGCAGGCGCGGCGCTTGCCGCGAAACCAGCACAAATGGATCGCCCTGTTTGGCGCCATCTGCAACCGATTCAAGCAGCGGCTTCAATCGCCCGGCAAAGCGCTCTCCAGGAGTAAAGACATGCGCAATTTCAGAATCACCTGGCGGCGTCACCCGGCCAAAATCGAGCCACTGAAAATCATCCAGCCTGTCCAAAATCTCCGACCAGGTCACATAAGGCACCGGAAAATCAGCAGGTAAAATCCCTTCCTCGACCACTTCAGCACGGGTGCGTACTGCCCGTTCTTCCATGTCGCTGGCAACCATGCTCAAACCATCCAGGTCATCCAGGATCACCAGCGCATCTTTGGGTAAATAATCCAACAGGCTGGTTGGAGTGCTGTGCACCAGTGGCAGTGAAAAATCTTCCACTTCTTGTCCATCAGGAATCACGCCGTGAGCCTTTCCGGGCAGCACTTCGCGCGCCGGGGTAATCCACAGTTGATCCAGTTTTTCCAGGGTGCGCTGGCTGGCAGGGTCAAACCGGCGCAGGGTTTCCAATTCATCTCCAAAAAAATCCAGGCGCAGCGGCGCCTTTTCAGCCGGAGTCCAGATATCCAGGATTCCTCCGCGTCTTGAGAATTGACCGGCTTCCAACACCGTGTCAACCGCCCGATACCCGATATCAACCCATGAACGTATCAGGCTTTCGATGATCAGGGTTTGTCCAACCTTGATCAATTTGGATGAAAGCAAAAAGTCTCTGCGGGGCAGCGTTCGCGTCATCACTGCCCGCAGCGGAGCTACGACCACTGGAGGTTTTTCCGGGCGGGGAATGCCCGGTAAATGATAAGACGCCAGCATGGCGAGCGCCTGCAAACGGTCGCGACGCGTGGTTGTCGCCCAGGCGGCAATCTCATAAAACAGCGGGTTGGGAGCAGGAAAAAGCTGGCGAATAATGGACGGCGACCAGAACGGCAGCTCATCAGCCAGGGCAAGCGCCCGGTCTGAGCGGTTGGTCAACATCAGCACCGGCCGTTGCAAATCAAGATGCAAGGCTGCCAAAAGCGGCAAACGGGCCGAGCGCATCAACCCTAACCCTGTTTTGGTCGCTCCATGCTGCACTGACCGGCTAAATTGTTGATAGACCGGCAGCGATTGAAAGACAGAAATCACGCCTTGTCTCCCCCATTTGAACCGCCGTTAAACTGATTCATAGCCGTTTGCAAATCAGAGTGAATGAAAACTTCCACCGCATCAACGGCGCGTTGAAACAGGAATGTCAGTTCGTCTTTGTCCTGCTTTGAGAAATCCTGCAGCACATAATCGGCAGGATCCATCCTGCCTGGCGGCCTTCCTATACCTACGCGCATTCGGGGAAATTCCTGCGTTCCCAACCGTTCAATGATCGATGCAATCCCTTTCTGCCCGCCCGAACCGCCGCCCGGGCGCAAACGCAAAATTCCCAGGGGCAAATCCAGGTCGTCGTGAATGACAAGCATACGGTCCAAAGGTATTTTGTAGAATTTCACCAGCGACGCCACCGCCTGACCAGACAGGTTCATGAAGGTTTGAGGCTTCACCAGCACCACACGCATGCCGTCGACCCTGCCTTCTCCCAGGATGGCTTTGGATTTCACTTTGCCCGGTGTGATGCCAAATTTCTCGGCCAGTGCGTCAATGACCATGAAACCGACATTGTGACGGTTCTCGCGGTATTCGCGGCCGGGGTTGCCCAATCCCACGATCATCACACGCTGCGCGTCTGACTCAAATTGTTTTTCAATACCCAGTAAGCGTTTAACAAACACAATAAAATTCCTTAGCCCCTTTTTTTTGAATAGCGCATGGAAAAAAACAGCCCCACGCATACAAAGCCAACCGCTGTCAACAGCGCCCCGCCGACCAGAAAACGCGTGACCTGGCCGGGTGTGATCTGCGCGGGGTTCGATGAAACGTCCGATGACACAGGAGTGTTCTGTGTCACTACACTGGTTGTTTCGCCTGGCGCGCTGGTAGATTCCAGGGCTGCCGCCGGTTGGGGTGTGTTGGTTTCAATGGCTGAATAGTTGCGCACGCGCAACCCCCTGACAACCACATCTTTTGTGTCGCCATTTTCCAGGTGCACGCGCAATCTCAGCATATAGACGCCGTCAGCAATGGTGGTGGTGTCCCAGGCAGCCAGTTCGCCGTCCCGGATCATTTTTTTGGCAGATTTGAATTCAAACCAGCCTGGTTCTTCCCCTTCATCATACGCAAAAGCAACTTCATAATATGAGAAATTGTTGATATCAGTTGTTCCGATGATGGAGACGGTGCCCTGCAAAGCCGCACCCGGCGCCGGTGAAATGATCTCGGGGTGGTCAGCCTGAGCCATGATGGGCAGCCTGCCTGACCACAGAGATATTTGCATGAGAAACGAAACAATCAGCAGTCCAAATTTCATAACAGGTAAGTTTAACATGAAGAATTGAATTGTGCAAACCGGCCAGGTCATGTAGAATATTCAAACACCAGATGGAAGAGAGTTTTCAATGCCTGAATTCCTTCAATTATTACCCCCCGGTGACGCGCTACAAAAATTTCTCGATCACCTGCCCGCTTTCACCCCCACGTCAGAGATGGCGCCGGTGCAAGCAGCGGTTTTCCGTGTCACCGCAGCCGATATCCATGCTCCCGAAGCGCTGCCGGCATTCTCGCGCAGCACCGTCGATGGATATGCCCTGCACGCCGCCGATTCCTTCGGCGCCAGTGAGAGCCTGCCCGCCTACCTGAAAGTCATCGGCGAAGTGCCCATGGGCAGTTCACCGGCTTTTTCTCTTCAGAGGGGAGAATGCGCCCATATCCACACCGGCGGTATGCTGCCGGACGGAGCCGATGCCGTCATCATGCTGGAAGATACACAAGTCGCCCGCCCCGGTGAAGTGGAAATCCTGAAAGCCTGCGGCATGGGAGAAAACATCATCCAACGCGGAGAAGATGTTCAGGATAAGGAAATCATTATCCCGGCCGGCGTTCGATTGAATGCGGCGCATATCGGCGGCCTGTGCGCGCTGGGAATCCAGCAAGTTCAAGTGGCCGCACCTCCCCGCATTGCCGTCATTTCAAGCGGTGATGAGGTGGTTGAACCCCATCAGACTCCCATGCCCGGTCAGGTCAGAGATATCAACAGTTACACGCTTGGCAGCCTCATCCATCGATTAGGTGGGGTCGCTGTCCATCGCGGCATCGTGGCCGATAACCGCGAGCAGCTCACCATTGCCGTAAAAAAAGCCATGCAAAACAATGATGCCGTGGTGATTACCGCCGGTTCCTCTGCCAGCGTTCGCGACCTGACCGCCGATGTGATACAGGAAATGGGTGCCCCCGGGGTGCTGGTGCACGGCGTCAACGTTCGCCCCGGTAAACCCACCATCCTGGCTGTGTGCGATCAAAAACCCATCATCGGCTTGCCGGGTAACCCGGTCAGCGCACTGGTGATTGCCGGGCTTTTCATACCACCCTTGATTCAGCGCCTGTTGGGAATGAATGTCCCCACTATGCGTCCCTATATCCAGGCGCGCCTGTCGATCAACATATCCTCTCAGGCTGGACGCGAAGACTGGATACCCGTGCGCCTGCTGGATGATGGACAGGATGGCTGGATTGCCGAGCCCATTTTCTATAAAAGCAACCTGATCTTTACACTGGCAAAGGCTGACGGTTTGCTGCGCATTCCATCTGCCGCCAACGGCCTGGAAGCCAATCAAATGGTACAGGTCAATTTATTACAATAAAAACAGATCGTCCCGGAAACATCAAATTATCAAGTAAAATTGTGATTGACTAACCCCTGTCATCCGTGCAGGGTGAAATATCTCAACATAAAAAATCATTACGCCAAAATATCAGGGGATAGTTTAGCGTAATCCCTCAGGAGAGTGAGAAGATATGAAAAAAACCTGGATATTATTAATCGCAGTGTTGCTCTTGACACTGGTCGCTGGATGCGGACCCAAAGAACCTGAAATCGACACGAACATGGTATACACCCAGGCAGCCCAGACGGTTGGAGCGCAATTGACCGCTGCCTACACCCCTCCCCCCACTGAGGCGCCCACCAGCACCCCTGAACCCACCGCCACGGTTACCGTGACTCCGCCCCCCAGCCCCACCCCCACTGAAGCCTGGGCTGCCTACCCGGCCGGGAGCGCCAAGGTACCCATTTTGCTCTACAACCACATCGCTGCCGGGCTGGAAGACAATATTTATTACCAGCATGAGAGCCCCCTCAATATCGACCCGGCCGTTTTTCGCCAGCAGATGGAAGTGCTGAAACAGGCAGGCTACACCAGCATCCCGGTTTCATTGGTCTCCGAAATCCTGGTCAGCGGCGGCAATCTGCCTCCCCGTCCAGTGGTCATCACATTTGACGGCAACACGTCTGGTATCTACACGAAAGCATTTCCTATTATGAAAGAAATGGGATTCGCCGGGGTGCTCTACATAGTATCCGGCCAGTTGGACGGCAAAGGTACGCTCAGCAGCGCCCAGGTAAAAGAGATGGTCGCTGCCGGTTGGGAAGTGGGCAGCAAAGGAATGACCGGTGTTGATTTGACCAAAGCAGAAAATGTTAAAAGATGGTCTGATGAAATTTCCGGTTCGCGCCTGGCGCTTGAAAAAGCCCTTGGTGTTCCGGTGGTTTCCTTTGCCTACCCCGGCAATGGTTTTAATGGCGAAATTGCAGACCGTGTTTCGCGCTGGGGTTACACCAGCGCAGTGGGCATTGGCAAAACCAGCGACCATGAGCGCTGGGCGTCATTATATTACCTGCCGCGTTATGAGATTAACAACAAGTTAACCCTGGAAGATTTTATCACCTACCTGCCATGGAAACCGGATGTTATGCCTGCCGCACCGGCCACGGTTACCGACCCGGCTTCCGCGACCACTGGTGAAGGTGCTGTTGAAGAGCCGGTGACGCAGCCCACTGTCGATCCGGCGCTTGCCCAACCCGAAACCCCGGCTCAATAAGTAAGGAAAATAAGCTTTTCCACATCAAAAAACTATGATGAGCGTTTACCTCCACGACATCCCACTTCAACAGGCCAAAGAAGCTTTTCATCAGGCATTACAGCAAGCCGGATTATGGAAAAGACTGGGCAGTGAAACATGCGAGTTGAACGAGCATTTGATCGGACGGATTCTGTCTGAACCCGTTTGGGCAAAAATCTCTTCACCACACTATCACGCCTCGGGTATGGACGGATTCGCACTGTTGGCAGAAGAAACCAACCACGCCATGCCCACCCGGCCGGTCACGCTGCAATACGGCGCACAGGCAGAATATGTTGATACCGGCGATCCTCTGCCCGCCTGGGCAAACGCGGTGGTACCGATTGAAATGGTGGAACCGTTTGATGAAAGCGGTTCTCTCGCTGAAAACCCGCGCAAACCGCATGCCATCCGGCTGCGAGCCGCGCTTACCCCCTGGAAGAATGTTCGCCCCCTAGGAGAAGACATCGTTGCCACCCAACTGGTGCTGCCGGCAGGTCACCGCTTGCGCCCCGCCGATCTGGGCGCCATTGCCGCCAGCGGTCACACACAGGTAAAAATAAGCCGCAAACCACGCGTGGCCATCCTCCCCACCGGCACTGAATTGGTCAGCATAGGCAGTGAAATACAGCGAGGCGATATCATTGAATACAACTCGCTGGTTTTGGCTGCACAGGTTAAAGAATGGGGCGGTGAACCTACCCGTTTTCCCATCACTCCTGACAATTTTGACCTCATCTGCGAACATGTGCAGCAGGCTGCTAACGAGTATGACCTGGTGCTGGTCAATGCCGGTTCTTCTGCCGGTTCCGAAGATTTTACCTCGCGTGTGGTTGAAAAACTGGGAAACCTGTTGGTGCACGGCGTGGCCGTGCGGCCCGGCCACCCGGTCATCCTGGGAATGATCAAGCATTCTGTCACCAGAGCCGATTTGACACAAACCCCCATCATTGGCATCCCCGGGTACCCGGTTTCTGCCGCCCTCACTGGTGAAATTTTTGTTGAACCATTATTGAAACTCTGGCAGGGACGCCAGCCTGAACGACCCATCACAGTAAACGCTGCCCTCACCCGCAAAGTCACCTCTCCGGCCGGTGATGATGACTTTATGCGCGTGGTGGTGGGGCGGGTTGACAGCCGCATGCTGGCTGCGCCGCTTTCCCGCGGCGCCGGTATGATCACTTCACTGGTCAGGGCTGATGGGATTGCGGTTATTCCCAGCGGCGTGCAAGGCTTGGAGGCAGGCTCCGAAGTTAACGTTCGCCTTTACCGCAATCCTGCTGAACTGGACGACACCATTTTTGTCATCGGTTCACACGACATGACGCTTGATCTGCTGGCGCAGTTTATCATGGAAAGAGGCCGGCGCCTGGTCTCGGCTAACGTAGGCAGCCAGGGCGGCCTGGTTGCATTGCGGCGCGGTGAAGCGCACTTTGCCGGTTCACACCTGTTAGATCCTGCCACCGGCGAATACAACCTTTCAGCCATTGCGCAATACCTGCCAGATATCCCCGTGCGCGTGGTCACCTGGGCAGGGCGCGAGCAGGGGTTGATTGTTCGCAAAGGCAACCCCAAAAACATCCGGTCGCTTGCCGATCTGGCCAGTCCCGGCATACGTTTTATAAACCGCCAGCGCGGCGCTGGTACCCGTGTGCTTTTGGATTATCATTTGCAGAATCTGAGTATTTCACCGGATGCCATTGTTGGTTATGAACTGGAAGAATACACGCATCTGGCAGTTGCCGCTGCGGTCGCGTCAGAACGCGCCGATTGCGGCCTGGGTGTAACCGCCGCCGCCAGAGCGCTCGACCTTGATTTTGTTCCCCTGTTTCAGGAACGTTATGACCTGGTTATTCCATGCGAACATTTGAAAAGCAAGTTGTTGCACCCGCTTTTTGATTTGATGCATGATTCGGATTTTCGAAATGCAGTGGCAGCCATGCCTGGTTATGATGTGACCAATATGGGGAATATCGTAAAAGATTGTAATGGAGAATAAGTTACAAATAAACAGGAGGTAATTATGCCGTTACAAGAAAAAAACCCCGCACCCGAATTCAGCATTCCTGACGAAGACGGTGTTGTGCACAACCTGTCCGACTATCGCGGGAAAACCGTGCTGCTATATTTCTATCCAAAAGACAACACCGAAGGCTGCACGCTGGAAGCGCTGCACTTTCGCGATGATTTTAAAGAGTATATGGATGCCGGTGTTACCATCCTCGGTGTCAGTCCCGATTCGTGCAAGTCGCATCAAAAATTCAAAACCCAGCACGACCTGCCTTTCACCCTGTTGTCCGACGAAGATCACAAAGTTGCCGAATTGTTCGGCGTGTGGGGTAGAAAGAAGTTCATGGGACGCGAGTATGATGGGATTTACCGCACTACATTTCTCATCAACCCCGAAGGCATCATCGAGAAGGTGTTTGAAAATGTGAAACCCGCCGATCACAGCCGCGAAGTTCTTGCTCTTCTAAAACCGTAATTGAAAATCAAAAAAAAACACCCCCCCGTCTTTTGCTTGTAAGACGGGGGGTGTGTGTTTATTGCAGGCGAAGCACCACTTTTCCAGCCTGCCACAATTCTTCCAATTTATAAAAATCGCGCTGGTCGGGCGAGAACAGATGAATGACCACATCGCCCATATCCACCACCACCCATCCACCATCGGGCGATC
>Ga0334888_1005872_pt1 | contig 10041 bp, 13 predicted proteins | sample GraSluR1_MG_FD_207227 | JGI IMG/M metagenome (GOLD analysis project Ga0334888, IMG submission 207227) | Sludge microbial communities from methane-producing bioreactor in Wageningen University, Netherlands - Granular Sludge_3_08-R1 | ecosystem: Engineered > Bioreactor > Anaerobic > Unclassified ...
GCCCTTTATTGTTGCGTCACCAACTACCCAAACTATAACTCCGCCAATTTTAGTTACTCGATATAATTCATTAGCAGTTTCTTCAAATTTAAAAGTGTAACCTTTATAACTTCTTAAATTGTCATATGGTGGTGATGTTACTGTTAAATCAATAGAGTTATCGGGTATATCCTTCATTACCTCTAAACAATCCCCACATATTATTTTGTTGATAAAGTCATCTGGATAATTCATCTATCCCCTCATACAAAACAGGTATGCCTCTTTCATTGGCAACCCTTATTTCATTCCCTTCTTCATTGACATAGATAATCCCGAAAGCGTTAATCCATTTATTCATTCCCCACCTCCGAGATATTTTTGTTCAAGTTCTTTGATAATTTTTGTCATTATTTCAAATCCATCTTGGTCTCTTAATTCCCAAACATGATTCCCTATTTCTTCATATAACCTTCTCCACATCCCCCTATACGCCTCAATTTCTTGCTTCAGCTTCTTATTTTCGGACTCCATTGACTCAAGTAGATTAGCAATCCTATGTGGTTCAGTACATCTTATTCCTTTAAGATTTACCCTTAGAAAATTTACAGCATCTTTAACTTCCATTTATTTCCTCCCATTCCTTTTTCTCTGGGGCAGCCCTTTATCGACTGCCCCTAACACAATTAAAACTATTACTCCTATCTTCAAGCATCACATTCAAGACTCTCTATTCAGTTGGTTTGTTTCATAGGCACCTCCTAATTTAGTTGCTAATAGCAATATTAAGCATTCTATATATTAGTAGTATTAGTATCACTATTAATACTTTTTAGGCTATACAACACTTCACCATTGAGATACAGCCCCGCCTTTTTCAGTGTTTCAATGATGTATGAACCTTTGACAGGGCATAATTCCATAAGCTGTTTATCTGTTTTAACATCTATTGACTTGCCGTTGTAGTAGCGATAAATTTTTATTGAGTCATCTTTCTTTTTAGCCATTTATCCTACCCTCATAACCATCTGCTCAGGCTTCATATCACGCCTTATTCTTCTTTCCTCTAACAGCCAGCCCTTTAATAGATTGCGTTCCCTGTGCTTTAATTTATTAGCTTTTATAGCCCATTCGGTTGCCACCTCTTTAACCTCTGCATAATTCTTAGGCCACCAGTAACCGCCAGTTTCAGCTCCAGGGTCTGAACATATCGGGTAATGATATTCATTGATTAACCTGGCAATTATTAACCGTATACGCCGTTCACTCAGTTTAAACGGTAACGCCTGCTTTAATTCATGTTGACTTATCCCATTGCCCCTACAGTGTTTTCTTATTTCAGCTAATATAACCTTTTCCTCTATCATTAGATTATTCATAACAACCCCCTTAATTTCTGATTATTTTATAAGTTGATCCTGTATCAGGATATTTGTTTATTTCTATCATTACCGGAAAAGCATTCTTTAGTTTCTCCAAGTGGGTAATAACTATAATCTTTTCAAAGTCGTCTATAATTGATTGAATACATTTGATTATATTCTCCAACCCTTCCTCGTCCTGAGTTCCAAAACCTTCATCTATTATTAATGTGCTTAACTTCGTTCCAGCCCTTCTGGCCAGTAATTTAGAAAGAGCAATCCTGATTGAAAAATCTATCCTGAAAGCTTCCCCACCGCTATACATTTCATAATCTCTAACACCCATTTCATCTGATATTTTGATATCCAATGTTTCTTTCATTCCACCCTTTTTCAAGTCTTTTAAGCTTTCAATCATTATCTGAGTGCCGTTGTTGGTCAGCCGTGCCAGCAGATTATTAGCTTCTTCTTCAATTTCAGGTAGAGAGTCTTCAATAATTAATGCCTGTATGCCGTTTTTGCTGAATGCCGTTATGAGCTTTTCATGAACTGTCTTTTCGTGTTGGAGTTGCTTAATGGATTTGGTGACCTCTTTTGCTTCTTCGGATAGTTTAAGGCATTGCTCATACTGGCTCTGGCATCTTCCTTTTTCCTCTAAGACATAATCTCGGTCATGTAGAGCTGTTTTAAGCTGTTCTTCCGCCTGTGATAAGTTGTATTTTAGTCGTGGCAGTGATACCAGTTCATCAGCAATTGTTTCAATTTCAGCTTTAACCTTCATAATTTCCAGCCCTCTATTGGAATAATCAGCAGTTAAATTATGATAAGCTTCTCTTAGAGGTTTGATTCTTTTCTCTGCATCTTCAATCTTCATCTTCTGGTATGGTGTATCAGATAGTTTTTCAATCTCAATACTTATGTTGGAGTGCCTGCTTTCGTTGTAATTGATAGCCTTAATTTTGCCGTTAATATCCATGAGCTGTTTATATTCTTCTACTGCATAAGTATTGTCAGCCAGGATTGCTCTTTGCTGTTGGAGTTGCTCCTGTAGTTTATTAATTTCTTCTACTGCCTGCCCTGCGTTTTTGAGTGTATATTTAACTTCATGAAGCTTTTGCTGTAGTGAATCCTTTGATTTTATTTCAGCTGTTATTGTGTCTAATCTTTCAACTGTGTCAAACTGTAATCTTTCTAACTCCCTTATCTTATCCGATAGACTTGCTATTTCTTTTTTATTGTTGTCTATCTCGTTTTCAAGCTTTTCCTCAATGGTTACAATTCTTTCTTCATTCAACTTAGCTTCACATAGAGGGCATTTCCCCTCAGGATTCTTTTCCAGCAGTGCAATCTTTTCTTCATTATCAGTATTGGCCTGTTTCAAGTTGCTTATTGTGTTGGTAATATTATTCAGTTCTAAGGTGTTTTTATTAAGCTCTTTTTCTAGTGTTTTCTTTTCAGCTTCCAATTCTGTAATATGTTCTACACCTTTTTCCAAATCAGAACAGGCAGTAGACAGTTTTTCTGTTTCCCCAACTTCAGCAGTTAATTCATTAACCCTTTTTTCATTGTTTCTAATCTGTAAACTAAGGTTAATCTTTTTGCTTTCGATAGCTCTTTCTACAGGTTTCTTTTCTTCTTCCAGTTCTCGGACTTGCCTATATTTGTTATTCAGCTCGTTGCTTTCAGAAGTAAGTTTTTGATATTCTTCAAACCTTGCCAGTATTTCCTCTTTTTTGTTAATCAACTCCTGGCATTCATTCATTTCAGTTTCTTTCCCTGTAATCTCAAGCTGTTTTTTCTCGTATTCCTGCTTTTTATGCTCAAGGTTTTTCTGCAACTCATTATGTTTTTCTTCTTTGTATTTCAGCTTTTCGATATCAGCTTTAAGTTGGTTGACCTGTGACTCATTTTCTTTGGTTGCCTTAGACATTAAAGTATATTTGTTATTCAGGGTCTGCAGTTTATCTTTTAGGAATTCAAGGTTTTCTGTTTCCTGATTGATATAATCCAATCTGCTCTCTTTGGCCAGTATATTGTTGCTTATATCTCTCATATAACTTCTGGCCAGCTCACCCAGATCATCATATTGCGATAGCCCTAAAATATCAGATAAGATTTCTTTTCTTTCCCTTGCTGTTTTCTTTGAGAATTCGTTGGACTTGCCCTGGAGAATAAAAGCTGAATTGATAAAGGTGTTATAGTCAAGCCTTAAAGTCTTTATAATTTTGTCCTGTGTTTCCCTGATACTCGGAGCTGTTAAGGAATGATATTTTTTCAGGTCATCATCAAATACATGAAATTCCAGGGTTGCCTTAGTAGTTTTACCCTTCTTTGAAAAGCTTCTGATTATTCTATAGGTGTTGTTGTTCAAGCCGAATATAAACTCAACCTGCATGTGTTCCTGCCCGATCCGCAATAAACTACTGTCTGCTTTTCTTTCATAGCTTGATTTTCTTCCCTCACCCCATACTGCCCAGATCATGGCTTCAAGCAGAGCAGATTTCCCCTGGCCGTTATTACCGGTTAAACAGGCAACCTGAAACTGGGTAAAGTCTAACGGCTCTAAATTGTCGCCATAGCTTAAAAAGTTTTTTGGTAATAAGCTAATAGGTATCATTATCTGCTCCTTTCGGAATTGATTAATTCCTGTTCTAATTCTTTGGCCTTAGATATCATTTCTTCTGCATAAGGCTTTAAATCCTCGTTATTTTCAATATATCTGTCTAAGGCTTCTACCATTCCCAAATCTTCAGTAATTGCCATTCTTCTTGCTCTTATAACAGGTTTAGCCCTCTCAGTAATTGTCTTGACCATGAATGAATCTTTCAAGGCTTCGTTAACTCTGGCAAAATCTATAAGCTGTTTGCGGTCTTCCGGAATTGTAAAATAGATACGCATAACCGAATCATCTAAATCATGTTTGGTAATCTCGTTAAGTAATGCTTCTGTAGGGTCTTCTTCTGCTCCAATTTCTATATCTATCGTGATAAATTTCCTTGCCGGTACTGGTATAAACTTATAATCAGTTTTGCCCTTTTCAATATTGACTAAGCAGAATCCCTTGTCATCTTTTTCCTCACCAAAATTAAGCCTTTCTATACTACCTGAGTAGACTATCGGTGGTTTACCTTCCGGATTAAGGTTTTGATATTTGTGAATGTGTCCTAAAGCTACATAATCAAAAATGGAATTAGCCAATAATCTTACAGGAATAACCGGATCAGTTCCGATTATTACAGAAGTTTCCGAACCGCTAAAGGTAGCTTCGGCTATTGCAAGGTGTCCAACAAAAATATTTGGTACAAATATACTGTCATTACTTCCATAACCTGCAAAGTATTTTATCAAGTTGGTTACTTTCTCCTGTATAAGCTGTGTTATCTCTTTTTCCGTTTTACCCTTCATTTCATCTCTTGTTAAATGTTGTTCTTTAGTAGGCCAGGGTACAGCAAATATATTAGCTTCTCCTGATTTTGTAGGTATACGCAATATATCCGGTTCATTGACTACATAGACATTCGGTATTTCTAAAGTACTAAAGATATCTATAGATGTTGCCCTTCCGTAAGATACAGGATTATCATGGTTACCCTTTACCAATACAGTTGGTATTTTTGCTTCGCTAAGTCTGTAAATCTGTCTTGCAAATTCTCTTTGATGTGTAGCACTGGGGTTGCTGTTTTTGTAGGCATCACCGGCAAACACAACAAGGTCAACATCTTCCTTAATTGCTGTATCAATCGCAAAACTGAAACACCTTATAAAATCCTGCAGTCGTGTATTCAATCCTGTAATCGGATCAATCTTTCCATAATTTTCCATCCCTAAATGTACATCTGCTAAATGTAATACTTTCATACTTTCCCCCTTTATAGAGGGCAGCGGTTAAACTGCCCCCACCTTTTTATTTTCATTTACTTGCTTTTGCAGTAACCAGGTTGATTTTTTTCAACAATGCGTTTGCATTATCCGGTTCAGTCTTTAATGAATGCCTAAACTGGTCAACAGTTAACGGTTCTTGTGCATCGTAGATGTTTGTTCTGAAAGCAAAAAGCAATATATCTTCCCAATTCTTCAAACCTTTTTTCATAGCAGTCTGATATATTTTTATGTCAATAGGGTCTTCTTTAGTTTCAACTTTTTCAGCTTTTGCTTTTACCGGCTCTGTTTCTTGTTCTTCTACTTCCTCAAATTCGTCTTCAGCTTCTGCACCTTCTGTAGCTTCAGCATTTTCAGGATTGTCATAATCTTCAAACTCATCTTCATTCTCACTGCTGTTTATTGCCGGATTTTCTTCTTCAGTAGCTTTTGGAGCTTCAATCTGATATTTCCTATCCTGTAATGCAAATACTTTGCTGCCTTCTCTGATTCTCCTGGATTGCTCTAAAGTTACGTCAACATGCAATACCAGCGGATAATGTATCTGCTTTTTACCGTCGTTATGAGTTTCTTTTTTCACTCTCTGCAGTACAAACGGTATCATTGCAATCTTCTCACCTAATAAGCTAAGTGCATATTCAAAACCACTGTTGACGTCTACAATGCCGTGATAGGAGCTAAAATCTATCTGGTATAAACCACCCATTTTTACATTAGGCAACAGGAAAAACAAAGATGCCCTCTGCTTACATTTACCCTGTTCATATAATTCACAAGGGCATTTTCTTTCTTCCCATTCTCCAGTTTCCTCATTCCGCCTTGATGCAGTTACTCCGTTACCATGACATTTTAAACCTCTGGTACTGCCCCACCATTTATAAGACTGTGGAAACAATACTTCCGGATCAGACATCGGAAACATAATATTCAGTGATTTTGGCTCATTACCGTAAATTGCTTTTACCTCAGGTGGGCAAACAAAATAATCTGTTTCCTTTGGGTAGGTATAAGGAATAATATCCCCAGTCTTTTTATTTCTCCTCTGCCCTTCTACCTTTACCCCAAGCCTGATTTTGCCAATTACAGGTAATCTTCTTATACTGGATAAGCCCTCAATCCTTGTAAATTTTTGTTTAAATCCATTTCCATCGTTAGTCATTTTAGATAACCTCCTTTAATTTGTAGGTAAATTTAGGCTCTTGATTTGTGATTATCTGTACCAGTCCGCCAATATCTCCAAGCTTCAATTTACCGTTTTTAATATCATCTTTTAATTCCTTTTTCTTCAAGCTTGTAACTTCTTCCACTTTGTAGTAAGGCATGTTATTCTGCTTACACCAGTCCAGCAATTCCTTTTCCTGATATACCCATTTGTCAGCTACCGCATTAAAAGATACATAGCCTATTGCTGTTTCAATTTTCTTTTCTTTAGACTGCCTTAAATCTTCCTCAAGCTGTTTTTCCAGTTCAGCAATTTTGTCATTAAATTCAACAATCTTTTCGTTGTTTTCCTTAACCAGTTCTTCATTCTTTCTCTGCAGTAACATAATATCCAGTTTATGCTGTTTGATTTGCTCTAACTTGCCCTCTACTGTTTTCTTGTAATCTGTTGTGGTTTCCATTATTACCCCCTATAATTTTCTTTAATAAATTTTCGCCCCTTTTAAAATCTCTCGGTGTTAAAAATGGTCTGGTAGCTCTTACCTCGTAAATTTTTTTAGCTGTTTCATAGTCAATTTGATATTCTCTCATCATGCCCCTTGCCAGTACTCTAATACTCATAACTTAACCTCCTATAATTTATTTTTATTCTTCCTTAAAGCATTGATATTGATAATCGCCATACATTAACCGCTTTTCCTTTTCTGTCGGTTCGTCTTCTACTTCCCACTCAAATTTATGTTCGCTACATACCGTTCCCCACATTGAGCCTTTACAACCGTCCCTGAATGCACAGTTTTGACAACTTCTATTTTCAGATAATGCAGTTTTCATAATTTACCTCCAAGCCATAAATAGTCTTTTTCCTTTTTGTATCCAGTTCAAACCAGTCCTCAACCGAGTACTTTTTCATGAGGATCAATTTTTCCCTGAAGCATAAGTTAGCAAACCACCTGTCATAGTTTTTGCTTTCCTCGTTTTTTAACAATGCCCTTTTGTATACCGTTTCATACCCTTTGTTTATTTTCTCTAACTCCTCTATCTTTTCAGTCCATTTATTAACTACCATCTATGCCGTCCTCCTCCCATAAACAATTTATCCATCACCTTGACTAAAAACTTGAGTAAAGCACAATCAGGAAATAGAATACAAAGCCCAAAATAGCCAACAAGAAAAGCCCAAAAATAAACATAATTACCTCCCATAATTAATAACCCCTCTCTTTTTTAATTTTTGATAGTGATCACTTAGTGTCGGTGTTGATACACCAATCTCTTTTGCAATCTGTCTTATAAATAACCCCTCCTTTCGCAACTTGATTATTTTTTCATCATATAAATTCCAGTTAACTTTAATTCGTTGAGCTGGTATGTGGATACCTTTCTTCTTTAGCCTGCAGAAACAGGAGTTAATGTTAGTTCTGGCAAGTCCCAAAGAATTCGCTATCTCTTTATTCGTGTAGCCCTGTTTCCTTTTTTCTATAATCTGGTTAATCTGTTCCTCGCTTAGCTGGTAATACTGCCTTTTTTTAGTCAGGTTAGTTTTATTGCTGTTCATTTCTTCAGTAATGTAATAGCGTCTGTAAGGACAGGTAGACCATTTAGAACCTTTACAGGTTTTATAGTCAATACAGTCAAGGCAGAACGCCCTTTTCTGTGCCTTTTCCCCATAGGACTCTATAAGGTCATCAGTGGTGCAGATTGTGGTAGGGCATGTGTTATATTTAACTTTGTCGGTTTCAAGCTGTTGTAGTTGCAAAACTTCCTCCTTTACATAATTTTATTTTTCTTTTTTGGCAATAATATTATCACGGATACTCTTTTGCGAAAGTTCTTTATTTATCAAACTGCTTACTACAGTTCCAATAGGTAACTCTTTTTCAGCAGCATACATTTTTACTTTTTTCCAAGTCTCATAGTCAACCCTGATATTTTTTGTTATCATAATTGCCTCCTTTTTTAATTCTTTCGTTAGTCTTATCTATTATTATAATGATATATTTATGAATGTCAAGGAAAATATCATATTTTTTTTAAAAAACTTTTTAACAGAAAAGCCCCCGCCGTAACGAGGGCTATTTCGCCTTCAGCTAATCCCATCGAATTCGATGGGATATGGAAGGCTTTAGTGTGTTGACTGCCCCACCTATCTGGGTTGTATAGCGTCCCAATGTACAGATTTCTATCACCTGTACGGAAACACTATACAACTACTGCAGTTCGCCAGAAAAGACCCCTGGTCTTTTATCAGCAGGGCAGTACCTTTTTTGAGATAAACGGGGCAATAGCGAGACTAAACGCCCCGCCTCTCTTGGATTACACTCTCCCACCCTCTTGAGTGCTTGTCTGCTATAGTCAGACTCCCCAGAGCTATCTTGATATAGCATTTCTGCAATATAGCAAAATAGCCCCGCATTGCATATTTATCATGCAATGTTTTACCTATAAATTGCCCCACTATGCCACATGGGTCTAATAAGCAGGGCAGTTCTCGGCAAGGTGATGTTATCACATCTGCTTTATCCTGACTTGAACCAGACTTGCCGATAATTTGTCCTCTTTACAAGGATACTTTTACCCCTTTTTGTCCTCTATGGAAATCCACTTATGCGACATTTAACGAAAAAGTGGCATTAGTGGATTCTTATAATCTACAAAAACTGTTAATGTTCAGAATTGACTAACTCAACATCTACCATTTATGTCGTAAAAGTAAGTTCACACCCCATATAATGTTCATAAATAGTTGAACATTGTCATATTTACAATGCTAAACCTGACATTGCCGTTTGTTTGTCAATATTCCGGTAATTCCAGATAGTTCCATTATTTGCACATACTGACTGTAACATTTAACACCTTTGAACTGTAACACTGTATATATGTAACTTACAGGTTATATCTGAAATAACTTATTTCTCATTTTGTTACACAATAATTGACACTTTCTGGGTAGTATTATGGGTAGTATTGTGAGTATTTATCGCCCCTTTAGCGCTCCTTTAATGCCCCATTAATTGGACACCTTCCTACCAACTACTCAATTTATCTTGCAAGTTCTACTTATTTATTAATAGTCTGTGCATTTTTGCAAAAACCAAAACGCTTATATAGCTTGTATTTTAGGTCATTTATTACTTAAATTTACTACTTTTATTAATTTATCTTACAAGTTCGTTAAGTTAAAATGCTCTTTATAGCACTTTCAGCGAAAACCCCTCTTTCAGCGTTTGCTGAAACTGGCAATTATGGTATACACATTGGCTAATCTGTAAGCCTTTTTATCCACAGTTTACTCCACAGGTTATACCACAGTTCTTGTAGTCATGATATACTACTATTGAGGGTATGTTTTGACTACAGATTTCTTATATTCCCGATACAGCAAAATACAGATTAAGCTATATATAGCATTGTCTAACAATGTATCCTCTATGCTTTCGTCTTTAACCTGATAGTCTTCTTTTCTGGCAAAACTACATAGCCTTGAAAACTTATCACTTAACCTGATTAAACAACCCTTCCAAGCTGGTATCCCCATTGTTTCGCTTATTTTAAAATTCCGAAACGGATCGCCTTCTCCAGAATAATCATGGTTTTTAGCTGAATGAATATCTCTCATTTTGTCTAACAGTTTATAAAAATCTGGGTGTCCGTGATA
>Ga0334888_1005874_pt1 | contig 10040 bp, 4 predicted proteins | sample GraSluR1_MG_FD_207227 | JGI IMG/M metagenome (GOLD analysis project Ga0334888, IMG submission 207227) | Sludge microbial communities from methane-producing bioreactor in Wageningen University, Netherlands - Granular Sludge_3_08-R1 | ecosystem: Engineered > Bioreactor > Anaerobic > Unclassified ...
TGCGACCAACAAGATCCTGAAGGACTTCATAGTCAAGTACAAATGGCTCCGCGGATACTTTGCGCCATACGTGCCGGGTTACGACACACACGGCCTTCCGATAGAGCTTAAAGTCCTCAAGGAGATGGGGATCGACCGCGATAACATCAGCCCTGTAGAACTTCGCGAAAGATGTGCTGAATATGCAAGAAAGTACGCCGGAGTCCAGACGGAGCAGTTCAAGCGCCTTGGTGTCATAGGCGACTGGGAGCACCCTTACATGACTCTTGTCCCGGCGTACGAGGCAACACAGCTTGAAGGATTTGCCAAGATGGTCGACAAAAACCTCGTATATAAGGGACGCAAGGCTATCCACTGGTGCATCGACTGCGAAACTGCCCTGGCAGCAGCGGAAATAGAATACTCGGACGAAGTATCGCCCTCGATATTCGTTGCATACACATACAAAGACGCTGCAAAAGTATTTCCGCAGCTCGAGGGAAAAGACGTTGATATAATCATCTGGACGACTACACCGTGGACCCTTCCGGCTTCAATGGCCGTTGCTGTCCACCCAAGGTTCGATTACGGCTTCTACGAAGTCGGGGACAAGGTATACCTCATCGCACAGGGACTGAAGGACAAAGTCATAAAGGCTACGGGACTCGAACTGGGAGAGCCGATTATCTCCTGCAAGGGAGCGGATCTTGAGCTTTCTAAAGCCATGCATCCCTTCTACGACAAGGAAGTTGTCGTTGTACTTGCAGAATATGTTGACCTTGAGACAGGAACAGGCTGCGTACATACTGCTCCCGGCCATGGCAACGATGACTACGAGACCGGCGTCCGCTACGGAATTGAGATCTACAACCCCGTTGATGAGACTGGACACTATTACTCAGACACGCCGCTCTTCGGCGGAATGTCGCTCTCAGAAGCAGAGAAGAAGATATTTGAGATACTTACCGAGTCGGGAAAACTCCTTGGACGTGAGAAGCTTTCACACTCCTACCCGCACTGCTGGCGCTGCAAAAAACCCGTAATATTCCGGGCGACCGAGCAGTGGTTCGTCTCAGTCGCGGACTTCAGGGACGATGCGCTTAAATCAATAGACGAAGTCAGATGGATACCTGAATGGGGCAAGGAACGCATCACCAACATGGTCAGGGACCGTTCAGACTGGTGCATAAGCAGACAGAGGACATGGGGAGTTCCTATCCCGGCCTTCTACTGCGAAGACTGCGGAGAGGTCATCCTCACAGGAGACAGGGTACTCAGGGTAGCCGACAAGGTCAGGGAACTCGGCAGCAACTGCTGGTGGAGCCTCAGCCCGGAAGAGCTGGTCGGCGATCTGGCCGTATGCCCCAAATGCGGCAGCAAACACCTCCGTAAGGACGAGGACATCATGGATGTCTGGTTTGATTCAGGTTCCAGCCACTCTGCAGTTCTCGACAACTGGGAAGACCTCCGTTGGCCGGCAGACATATATCTTGAAGGAAGCGACCAGCACCGCGGATGGTTCCAGACCTCACTGCTGAACAGCGTCGCTACCCGCGGCACCGCACCCTATAAGATAGTGCTCACCCATGGATTCATCATGGCAGGGGACGGACGCAAGATGTCCAAATCCCTTGGAAACGCCATGACCCCTGAGAACATAATAGACAAAAACGGTGCTGACATCCTCCGTATTTGGGTAGCCTCATCCGATTACCGCGGCGATGTCCGCATATCCCAGGAGATATTCGAAAACCTTATAGAGTCATACCGCCGCATCAGGAACACGGCGCGCTTCCTGCTGGCCAACCTTAAGGGATTTGATCCGGAAAAGGACAGCATGCCCAATGACAAGCTCTCGCAGATAGATCAATACATTCTGATCAAGCTTGAGAAGCTTCGTTCAAGATGCACGAACGGTTTTGATGACTATGAATTCCATCAGCCGATGACCCTCATCCACCAGTTCTGCGACAACGAACTCAGCTCTTTCTACATCGACGTGAGCAAGGACAAGCTGTACGCCGACGGCGAACATGCAGACAGCCGCCGTTCTATCCGCACCGTTATGTGGAAGGTCCTAACGACCATAACGCAGATGATGTCGCCTGTGCTCTCATACACAGCTGAAGAAATCTGGCAGAAGATGCGCGAGATGGACCCCTCACTGCCCAAGAGCGTCTTCCTCACAGACTGGCCCGAAGCGCTTGGCGCAGGTCTCGACCCCTCGGTCGAGCCCCTTTGGGACAGCATAATGAACGCCAGACAGGGAGTTCTCCGCGGGCTCGAAGCAGCAAGAAGCAAGGGAGTCATAGGTCACCCTCTCGACGCCCATGTGCAGATCAAGCTCAGCGACTATTACAAAGGTCTCGCGGGCAAGGTCAGCGACGAAATGTGGGAGATGGTGCTCATAGTATCCTCATGCGAAGTTGTGGATGAGGTAAAGGGTGCGGAAGTAGTCTACGAAGACGAAACGACAGGACTCGTTATCGGTGTTGACAAGTCCAAAGACGAAAAATGTCCGCGCTGCTGGAAGAGAAGGCCTGAAGTTGCAGAAAAAGGCCTCTGCAGTCGCTGCAAAGATGTCATCGGAGATTAAAAGGCAAGAAATAAATATAAAAGCGGGGGAGAGGGAAGCCTCTTCCCTCTTTTTCTATGAGGAAGAGAGCTCTCAGGAGTGTCTTGCTGTAACTGAAACATTCAGCGTATCGGAAGATATGTCCGGTCACAGACTCGATTTTGTCATCTCAAGGCAGCTCGGCCTCAGCAGAGGTTTTTCACAGAAGCTGATAAAAGAGGGAAAGACCTCGCTCCACCCTGAAAGACGCATCAAGCCCTCCATAAAAGTCGAGACGGGAGACATCATAAAAGTATCAGTGCCCCCGGAAGAGACCCTTGACCTTGAACCTGAGGACGTCCCCTTCGACGAAGTTTATTCAGACAGCGACATAATAGTTATAAACAAGCCCGCAGGCCTGGTAGTCCACCCCGCCCCCGGCCACTGGGCGGGGACCCTGGTCCACGGATTGCTCTACAGATACCCGGACATAGGCTGTCTCAACGGAGTAAAACGCCCCGGCATAGTCCACAGGCTCGATGCGACAACCTCCGGCCTCATGGTCGTGGCAAGGAACGGCCTTGCCCAGGAAGGTCTCTTCAGGGACTTCAAAGCCAGAAGGGTACAAAAAGAATACCTCGCGCTCTGCCACGGAACGCCTCTCTCGCCAAAAGGCGAGATCCGCTATCCAATAGGCCGCGACCCATACAACAAACTCAGAATGGCCGTAACGGAAGACGGCAGGGACGCATGGACGGACTATGAGACCATCTGGAGCAAAAACGGATACTCGCTCGTAAAATGCCGACTCCACACAGGCCGCACCCACCAGATAAGAGTCCACATGGCGGCCATAAAATGCCCCCTGGCAGGAGACAAAACCTACGCCCCCTCAAGGTCGTCGCCCTTCAAAGAGGACAGGGTCTTCCTCCATTCATGGAAGCTAAGTTTCGAACATCCCCGCTCGAAGCAGAAAATGGCTTTTCGCGCGCCGTTGGCGGCCGAATTGTCTGCACTGCTGGCAGAAATAGACGGCCGGTAAATTGGGATATATAACAGCGCTGACTTAGCAAGGCTTGCGGACTCTCGCTTCGACGTATTGATATACGCCTTTGCGAGTGTCCGCTGCGCATTGCGTCGTCATCATCTGTTCTCTATCCCAATTTATTAATTATGTTTAACGCATATTCGCGAAGTGGCGATTTTATCGCCGTGAAACTGCGGTGCCCTGCACCGCGTGAAACGATAGTGAAGCAGTGGTGAAGCTGTTGTAATAGGCTGAAAATCTACACAAGAAATCAAACTCAGTTATATCCTAAATTCAGAGTTACAGGCATCCCGTTTATTGGCGCTCTGAACGACGGTAATTTGAACCTCCGCGGCCTATGGCCGCAATTCTCCGCGATGCGAAGCGAGCAAATTCTCCAGCGACGGCTATCTCTTCCTGTCCCTACAACCGTTTCACCATTGCTTCACCATAGTTTCACGCCGGTGGTTTCCCGGCAGCTCCACCATTGTAAAGCTGCAAATTCCACCGCCCTGGCCATGTCTTAAAAACAACTGTTTCACCATCGCTTCACAATTGCTTCACGCGACTGACCTCGTCGCAGTTTCACTCCCGGCCAGCCCCCTCCAGTCACAATTATGCTATATTAGTACTCTGGCAAACTTGTCTTTACAAACAGAGGGTGATCACGATTTCTTTCGGGCCTGAACTTGTCTGGATCTGGAGCAGAGTTCTAAAAAAACATATTGGCAAAAGAGTACAGAAGCTTGAGGGCGGGGACAGCTGGGTGGCAGTCTCGATTTCGGGGAGCACTGTGCTGTTGCTTTCATGGGGGGCACAGAACTGCGGAATAGCAGTTATCTCAGATAAAGAAAAAAAAGACCTCATTTCAAGTGCCAAGCAGACTCCGCCGATAGTAAACGCCCTCAAAAGCAACATTTCCGGAGCGGAGCTTACTGATGTCTGCCAGCTTAACAGGGACAGGATCATCAGACTTACCTTTACAAAGACTATAGGAGCCGGATTCTCTAATACAAGGCATCTGATCCTTGAGACGATGGAGCGCTACAGCAACCTCATTCTCTTAGATGAAAACGACATGGTCCTTGAAACAGCCAAGCATATACATCCTGCAGACAACAGGTTCCGCTCCGTTCTGCCCGGCCAGCCTTACTCCATGCCCCCGGAATTTAAGGGCATTGCGTTGGAGGAATGGCTCGAACACCCCTCATCCGAAACTCTAAGATCTGTTGCAGGATTTGGAAAAAAACTTCTTGAGAGATTTGCCGAAATGGAAGCCGAAAGAGCAGCCCGATACCTGAATGGATTTTACAAAAATGAAACTGACATTTCCTCCTACATTCCGCAGCTTGTAAAAAAATATCTCACCGCATTGCCCGAACTATTGGAAGGAGCGTCAGCCATTCAGGATACAACGATCGCCGATACAGGACGGATAATTGTTTTAAGTCCGATCGCTGATGTATCCCTGAACAGAAGACGTAAGGTCATCACTGATCAAATAGAACGCGAAACAGTGAGGCGAGAAAGGCAGATAGGAGACATTGAAAAGCTTCTTCACGAAGAGGATGCGGAGAAATATAAAAAATATGGTGATGCTCTTGTTGCGAATTCATGGCAGATAACTCCCGGAGCCGAAAAGGCCTGTGTGACCTACTGGGACAGTGAGGGCAATGAGGTCAGGGAAACGGTGCCTCTTGATCCCAGGCTCTCCTCGGCAAAAAATTCAGCACGTTATTTTGCGAAATACAAGAAGATAATTTCGGCACAGGAAAGGGCAGCCAAAGTTCTGATAAAAGTCAAAGAAGAGCTGGAGGACCTCAGGGAACAGATGGCGATCATACAATCAATGGATGACACAGAGTCGCTTGCTCTTGTTGAAGAGGAACTTGGCATCAAAAATGCGAAGCAGCGAAACGTTAAAAAGAAGACCGCCGCCCCCCTGCCTCCGCATAAGAGATTCGATCTTGAATATGCACTTGTTTTTGTCGGACTCTCTTCCAAGGGCAACAGATATGTTACATTCAAGCTTGCCAATGCTGATGATATCTGGTTTCATGCGCAGGGCGTACCCGGAGCCCATGTCATATTGCGATTCACTTCAGCCCCGACCGAAGAAGAAAAGGATAAGGCCATCAAGTTCTGTGCCTCCCTTGCCGCTAAATACAGCAGGAACGGCGATAACCCCGGACAGAGGGTAGATTATACCCTCAGAAAGTACGTTAGCCCTATCAAGGGCGGAGAGGCCAATGTGACGTATAGGAATTTCAGCAGCATAAACGCCGAATAGTTCGTTCGGCGGGCGAGCAATTGGCAATTAGAATACTGGCAAGCGATAGGCAAGCAGTCGTAGGAGCGGTCAAACAATTGTCAAACGTTGTCAAACAGTAGTCAAACGGTAGTAGTGACCAAGGGCAGGGTCGGGGAATTTGCAGCCTCTAGGCTGCGGAGAATTCGCGACTTTACAATAGTGAAGCTGCCGGAAAACCATCGGCGTGAAGCTGTGGTGAAGCAATGGTGAAACGGTTGTAGTGGCAGAAAGATATCACTGTCGCTGGAGAATTTGGCGGAAGCTTCATCCGCCGGGGAATTGGCCCTTGATATTGTTGAGTGGTTGTAAAAATATTGACAATATCGGTTTCTCGACTTGGAATACCAATTTCTTATTGCTTGGAGGGACAGAGTCATGAGTAATTTGAAAAAAACTTCCTTAATTACTGTACAGAATATTCCTGTAACGATCATGAATGTCAATCAAAATGACTACATCTGCCTGACAGATATGGTGAAAGCTCGGGCGGACGCACCACGAGCAGCGGATATTATCAAAAATTGGCTGCGCACCCGATCTACTCTGGAGTTTTTGGGTACTTGGGAAATTTTATATAACCCCGCTTTTAAAGTGGTCGAATTCGACCACTTTAAAAGCGGAGCCGGTCTCCATACTTTCACGCTGAGCGCAAAAGAATGGATAGAAAAAACAAACGCAATTGGAATGTATGTTCAGGTCGGGAGGTATGGTGGTACATATGCACATAAAGATATTGCGTTTGAATTCGGGTCAGCGATCAGTCCCATCTTTAAACTGTACCTGCTCAAAGAATACCAACGACTTAAAGACGACGAAAATGACCGTTTAAAGCTTGAGTGGACCGCAAAGCGTTTTTTGTCTAAGAACAATTACCTGATCCATACAGATGCAGTAAAGAATTATGTTTTACCGCAAAAGAATTTTGCAAAAAGTATGGAATGGCTTGCGTATGCTGACGAAGCTGATCTGCTGAATGTAGCGCTGTTCGGATGCACAGCCAAAGCGTGGCGTGATGCGAATCCGGATATTCCAAAGAATTATAATATCAGAGACTACGCTTCTATTCTTGAACTGACGGTATTATCAAACTTGGAAACCCACAATGCTGAGCTGCTAAAAGAAGGAATGGATAAGGCTGATCGTTTTGATACTCTATACAAAATCGCACAATATCAGCTTCAAGTGTTAATGGAAGCCGAAAAAATAAAGGAATTGCCGGAAGTAATTGAGAAAAGAAGGGAAATTAAATAATAATTGTGTTGTAAAGCCGGCTCAGGTGCATACTGGGATGACGTGGAGGGTGCATAGCGGGATGACGAAGAAGATCAGGTTCACCGTTCTTAAAAACTGATTTGCAATAGATTCCCGACCGATCAGCGACCCCGATTTTGTGGCATGGTTCTCGACACAGCCTCTTCCAACCGCTTGCCAACTGCTCATTGCTTGCCTGCACTTACAACCGTTTCACAACTGCTCCACCATTGTTTCACGCGACATGTTCTTGTCGCAGTTTCACCATCGTAATAGTATAATATCCACCTATACTCTAAAATTTACATGACAGCCGATAAACAGCACAACGTTAACAACACAACAAAGGGGAAATTCATATGAAGCCATGTTTTATGCCTGCGGACATACTGCTGCCGAATGAAAAAATAGAAATGGGAAAGTGGGCCGTTATCGCCTGTGACCAGTACACTAGTCAGCCTGAATACTGGGAGAAGGTCAGGGAATTTGTTGGGTCATCCGAATCCGCGCTTAACCTCGTGTTTCCTGAAGTCTATCTTGGAAAAGAAGACGGCAGGATCGAGAATATATGCGCCTCCATGAAGGAATATCTTAAAAACGGTACCGTGACCCAGGCCGTATCCAACGGCTATATCCTCGTCGAACGCCAGGTCGGTCACGGAACAAGGACTGGGCTCATCGGAGTCATAGACCTTGAAGAATATGACTTCACCCCGGGCTCGGAAAAGCTTATAAGGGCAACAGAGGGAACAGTCCTCTCCAGGATCCCCCCGAGGGTAAGGATAAGGGAGAACGCCGTACTCGAATGCCCCCATGTCATGCTCCTGATCGATGATCCAGAGAGGCAGCTTATCGAACCCCTGGCGGCTAAAAAAGAAAACCTGAGAAAACTCTACGACTTTGACCTCATGCTTGACGGCGGCAACGTAAGGGGCTACGCGGTCGAAGGGGAGAGGGCAGAGTTGTTGACTAAGCTTATTTCCCAGATGCAGGCAGAGAGCAACAACTTTTTCCTGGCGGCCGGCGACGGCAACCATTCACTTGCAACGGCAAAGACATGCTGGGAGAAAATAAAAGTAAACCTGAGCGAAGAAGAAAGGGCCAACCATCCCGCCAGATTCTCCATGGTAGAGATCATCAACCTTCATGACGATTCACTTAACTTTGAGCCCATCCACCGTGTCATCGACGACTATGACTGTGCGACTATTCTTAAACATTTCAATAAATATATCGAAGACAACGGACTGTTCGGACGCGAGGGCGATGAAATAATTTTCGTCGATAACAGTGAAAATAAAGTAGGCTTTGCTCTTGACGGACTTAACGGAAGGCTTCCTGTCGACGTCCTCCAGCGCTTCCTTGATGAACTTACGAAAAACGACCCGGAAAAACTCGATTACATCCACGGCGAGGACCATGTAAAGGATCTCGTAAAAAAGAAAAAAGCCACAGGCATCCTGCTCAAATCGATCGACAAAAGCAGCCTCTTCCCCGGCATAGCCGCCGGTGGAGTACTGCCCAGAAAGACCTTCTCGATAGGGCAGGCCGATGAAAAACGGTTCTATGTTGAAAGCCGGCATATATGCCGCTAGCAATTGGGATTTATAGCAGCACTGACTTAGCAACAAGCGATGCTCCTTCACCTCAACGTATTAATATACGCCTCGGTTCGTAACATCGCATGTTGCGTCGTCATTACTTGCTCTAAATCCCAATTGCGATATTGGAGATGCTATCGCTAAAAGCTTAAAAACATGGCGCTAACTTAGCAAGGCTTGCGGACCCTCGCTTCGACGTATTGGTATACGCCTTTGCGAGTGCCCGCTGCGCATTGCGTCGTTATCATCCGTTCTATGCCCCAATTGCGATATTAAAGACTATCTATAAAGATCAAAATCCTGTTGCGTCGCTATGATCTCCGATCTGCCCCAATTGCGATATTGTAGTTGGGCTATCGCTAAAAGCTTAAAAACATGGCGCTAACTTAGCAAGGCTTGCGGACCCTCGCTTCGACGTATGTTTAATACTTTGGCGAAGTGCGGCGTGAAGATGCCGCGCGAAGTGGCGATCTCATCGCCGCGAAGCTGTGGCGAAGCAGTTGTAGGAGCAGTCAAACAACTGTCAAACGATAATGAGAAAATAAATCCCAGGCATCCAGGAAGCCTCCTCCTCGTCATCCCGGTATGGGGTTGTCGGGAGAGCACTGTTTTTCGTCAGGAAAATTATTAAATAATCCATAGTGCTCGAACCATTTCGAATGCGTTTTGAGATGCCGGAACAGCGGCTTGGGGCTTGGTTCAAAAAGTCAGTAATAGCCTAAACCTCAAGCCACTCGTATCATGAAATATATTTACCAAAGAGATAACAGAAGAATAAAAGTAAGCATCTTTTCATAATACTGGTCGTTTGGGTAGAATTACCCTAATGATATAGAGGTGCCGGGAAGACCGAAAAGCCGCTAAGTCCTAGAGACTGTGATCCAGATTGGTCAACCGCCCCACATAACTGCGTACAGGTATCATAGGTCTGCTTCTTTAGAAAGCATGAACCTGCATTCCGCGAGTGTGCAGCCGTGGGAAGCCCTCCCGGCATAGAAATAATATCATAATACTCTATGTGAGGTGAACAGTTTTGTCTCTTATGTTCTTTTTGGGTGTGGATGTTTCAAAAAAGACTCTATCTGTGGTGCTTACGGATCACAAGGATAAGACACTCTGGTCCAACAAGAGTATCCCCAATGACGAAGTCGGATTTAAAAAGCTCGTTGAGACAGTGATCAAAAACGTATCTAAGAAGGCGGGAAAGGAAGAGTACTCAATAGCTGCCGGGATGGAATCGACAGGCGTCTATGGAGAACGTCTGGCATACTATCTCAATGGAAACAGCCACAATGGCAGGATCGTCACTTATGTACT
>Ga0334888_1005896_pt1 | contig 9987 bp, 8 predicted proteins | sample GraSluR1_MG_FD_207227 | JGI IMG/M metagenome (GOLD analysis project Ga0334888, IMG submission 207227) | Sludge microbial communities from methane-producing bioreactor in Wageningen University, Netherlands - Granular Sludge_3_08-R1 | ecosystem: Engineered > Bioreactor > Anaerobic > Unclassified ...
GCCTGCCGCGCCGCCATGCCGTTGAGGTCGGCGCCGGTGCTGGCCGCGGTCGGCGACGTGTTCGCGACACGGCTCGTGTTGGCGGTGTCCAGGCGCACGCGGGCGAGGTCGATCCCGAGCGTGTGCGCCACGATTTTGCGCAGCTTGATGCCGACGCCCTGGCCCATTTCGACCGCGCCCGTCGACAGCCCCACGCTGCCGTCCGTGTAAACGTGCACGAGTGCGCCGGCCTGGTTCAGCATGGTGTTGGTGAACGAGATGCCGAAGCATACCGGCATCACCGCGAGGCCCAGCTTGGTGGCGCTAGCGGCGCGGTTGTGTGCGGCCGCGCGCGCGGCGGCGGCGGCGATGCCGTGGGCGCGGTCGACCGCGTCCCAGCACGCGGCGGCGCGGCAATGCTCGGCGGTCATGCCGTACGGGAAGACCGCGTCGGGCGTGAGCAGATTACGGCGCTGCAGCTCGTGGCGGGGTCGGCCGAGGCGGCGCGCGGCGAGATCGATCGCCGCCTCGATCACGACCATGGCCTGCGGTCCGCCGAAGCCGCGGAACGCCGTGAACGGCGGCAGATTGGTGCGGCAGCTCATGCCGGTGACGCGCACATGGGGGATGTCGTAGCTGCCGGTCGCGTGAAAGAGCGAGCGCTCGAGCACGGCCGGCGAAAGGTCGGCCGCCGAACCGGCGTTCTGGTACAGGGTGACCTCGTAGGCGAGGAAACGGCCGTCGCCGTCGAGGCCGAGCTTGAAGTCGGCCTCGTAGGGGTGCCGCTTGCCGGTCATGACCATGTCCTCGGCGCGACCGAGCACCAGTTTCACGGCGCGTCCGGTGAGCCGCGCGCCGAGCGCGCAGATGACCGCCCAGACCGTGGCTTGATCCTCCTTGCCGCCGAAGGCGCCGCCCAGCCGGCGCACGTCCACCTCGACCGCATGCATGGGCACGCCGAGCACCCGCGCCGCTTGTCGCTGCACCCCGGTCGGCGACTGGGTCGACGAGTGCACGCGCACGATGCCGTCCTCGGCCGGGATCGCCAGGGCGGCCTGGGTCTCGAGGTAGAAGTGTTCCTGGGCGCCGGTTCGAACGCGGCCCGCGACCACGACCTGGCAGTTGGGCCAGGCCGCGTCGACGTCGCCGATGGCGAGCGTGCGCGCCGGCTGCAGCAGCAAGCCGCGCGCCGCGGCCGCGCGGGCGTCGAAGACGGCCGGCAGCGGATCGATCACGAGATCGATGTCGCGCAGGGCTCGGCGCGCCGCGGCTGCGCTCTCGGCCAGCACGACGGCGACCGGCTGGCCGACATGGTGCACGCGGTCCTCGGCCAGCAGCGGTTCGTCGGGCATGATCGGGCCGATCTGGTTCTCGCCGGGGATGTCGGCCGCGGTCAGCACCCGCACCACGCCCGCGCACCGCAGCGCCCGTGTCGGGTCGAGCCGGATGATCGTGCCGTGGGCAACCGGCGACGAGAGCACGGCGGCAAACAGCGTGCCGGCCGGCGCCACGATGTCGTCGACGAAGACCGACTCGCCGCGCACATGCAGGTAGGAGTCGCCGTGCTTCGGCCCGCTCATACCAGTTCCTCGCAGCGCACCTGATCGGGCGCGACGCGCAGCGCGTGGGCGAACAGACAGCGGCGCGCCAACTCGCGCTTGTAAGCCGCCGTGCCGCGCACGTCGTCGATCGGCGCGATCTCGCCGTCGAGTACCGTGGCGGCCTCGCGGACCGTGCCCGCGTCCAGGCGCCGCCCGGTCAAGAAGCGCATGGTGCGGCGGGCCAGCAGCGGCACCGGCGCCACGCCGCCCACCGCGAGCGTGACGCTCGCGATCTCGCCGCCGGGCGCCAGTTGCACGCGGGCGGCGGCATTGACGCTGGCGATGTCCAGGAAGCGCCGCTGCGAGATCTTCTCGAACGACACCTGATCGCCGCCCACGCCCAGCGGCACGCGCACGGCCGTCAGAACCTCGTTCGCGCGCAGCGCGAGCGTCTTGTAGGCCAGGTAGAACTCGCCCAGCGGCAAGATGCGCTCGCGGCCGCGTCCGACCTTGGCCCGCAGCACGACCTCGGCGTCGAGAGCCAGCAGCAGCACAGTCACGTCGCCGATCGGCGAGGCGTTGACCAGGTTGCCGGCCACGGTCGCCCGGTTGCGGACCACGGTCGAGGCGAAGCGCTCGATCGCGGCCGGGGCGACCGGCACCAGGGCGGCCAGCGCCGCGTCGCGCCGGAGCGTCTCGATGGTCACCCCACCGCCGATCACCAGGTAGTCGCCGGTTCGGCGGATCGCACTCAACTCGCGGCGGCGCGACAGATAGATCACGCCGACCGCTCGCTCCGGCTCTGCAATCAGCTCGGGCTCCTGGACGAGCAGATCGGTGCCGCCGCCGCACAGAACCCGCCGCCCCCGGCGGGTCGGGGCCGCCTCGGCGACGGTCTCGCCGAGCGCCGCCAACCGCGCCGGCGCCTGCGTGAAGTGGGGCGGCAGGATGCCCCAATCCACCAGTTGCGCCACGCGGGGGCGTCGTTCGTCGAGACGCGGAGCGAAGCGGCGGCACAGCTCGTCGACCGCGCGCAGGATCGCGGCATAGCCGGTGCAGCGGCAGATGTTGCCGTCGAGGGCGTCGATCGCGTCGTCGCGCGCGAGGTCGCGGCTCGTCAGGAAGAAACCGGTGAGCGAGACCACGATGCCCGGAAAGCAGAAGCCGCACTGCGGCGCGCCCGCGTCGACCAACGCTTGCTGGATGGGGTTGAGACCGGCCGGAGGCGAGAGCCCTTCGATGGTGACCAGGTGGCGGCCGGGCAGTTCCGCGACGGGCAGCAGGCAGGAGACGACCGCGCGGTACTGCAGGTGCCCGGCCGCGGGCGCGCCGTCGGCGGGCGTCGCGGTTACCGCGTCCACGGGTGCACCCGGCGCGGCCTGTGCGTCGCCCGGTGCGGCGTCCTGGCCAGCGTCCGGCGCGTCCGACGCGCCCGCCGCCGCCGCCGGTTCACCGAGCAGCACCGTGCAGGCGCCGCATTCGCCCTCGCCGCAGCCTTCCTTCGTGCCGACCAGTCCGTGCCGGTATCGCAGCCAGGCGAGCGCCGCGCCGCCGGCGTCGGGTTCGAGCGCGGCGGGACGATCGTTCAGCAGGAAGCGGCGGGGCTGGTTCATGGCTCGTCCTGGCCGGCGCCGGTGGCGCGGGTTGCGCCGCGATCGCGCATGTGCAGGTGGCCGGCGATGCCGTGGCGGCAGGTCTGGATCTCGGCAGCGATCGACAGGGCGACCGCGGCCGGCGAGTTGCCGCCGAGGTGAAGCCCGACCGGGATGTGGATCCAGCCGAGGTCCTGGCCGGCGGTCGCGGCGGTAGGCTCAGCAGAGGCCGCCAGACGCTCGCGCACCGCGGCGAGCATCTGCTCGCGCTTGCGCCGCGAGGCCACGACGCCGAGATAGGCGGGGCGCACGCCGCCGGCCAGCAACTGCACGAGCACCTGCTCGTCGCCGACATGGCTGTGGGTGGCGATCACGACGTAGCTTTCGGCGAGGTCCGGCAACGCGGGGAGCGTCGCGTAATCGGGACCGGCGAGCAGGTGCGGCGCCGGTAGGTCGCCGAGCTGCTCGGTCCGGCAGTCGATGAACGTGACCGCGAATCCGAGCGGACCGAGGTACGCGGCGAGGGCCCGGCCTACGTGCCCGGCGCCGAACAGATACGCCGGCGTACCGGCGCTGATCAGTTCGAAGAACAAGGTGACCTGGCCGCCGCAGATCATGCCCGTGCAGGTGCCATGGTCGCGCTCGCGGGTGTCCAGGTGGAAGACTTGCAGGCACGGCCGTTGGTCGGCGAGCGCCGCCTGGGCGTGGGCGATCGCCATCTGCTCGAGGCCGCCGCCGCCGACCGTACCGGCGAGGCGGCCCCCGGCGTCCACGAGCATCTTGCCCTGCACTTCGGCGGGCGTATGGCCCTGGGTGTCGACCACCGTCACCAGGACCGCGCGGCGGCCCCGGCGCTGCAACTCGACGATCGCGGCGTAGGTGTCCTGCATGCGGTCATCCTTTCCGGGCCGGCCTCGTTCAGGCCTCGGCGGCCAGGGCGGCGAGGTCGTCGCGCGTATCGAGGTCCATCAGCACGGCCGCCGTCGCCACGGAGAGCCGCACCGCATCCAGGCAGCCGACCACATCGCGCAAGGTCGCGGGCGGCCTGGCGGCGAGGATCAACGGCCTGGCCGCCGCGGGCAGCAGCACCGGGTGGCCGCCCCGTCCGGCGTGTTCGGGCACCACCGCGCGGCCCGCGCCGTGGTCGAGGAAGGCGCGGATCATCGCGCCCGGCAGGGACGTGCCGATCAGCGGGCAGTCGGCCGGCAACACGAAAAAGCCGGTGCCAGCGGGGTCGATCGCGCGGGCGCCGGCCTGCACCGACGAGAACATCCCGTCGTCGAACGCCGCGTTGAACGCCAACTCCAGCCGGGGCTCCTCGGCAATCAGCGATGCCACGAGTTCGGACCGGAACCCGGCGACGACGACGATGCGCCGGCACCACGGCGCCAGGCAGTCAGCGGCGTGCAGCAGGAGCGGCCGACCCCGGTGCAGGTAGGCCGGCTTGAAGATGTCGGCGCGTTGTGAACGGCCGGCGGCCAGCACGATACCCTCGAACAAGGATGTCCCCTTCCGTCTGAGGTTCCAGGGTACCCCGCCGGGGGACGCCATGTAAAGGACCGCGACGCGGCCAGATGGCGGCTAACCCGGATTATTCATGAAGGACCACGCTTCCCTCGCCGCTTGTGGCTCTTGCCTCGCACCCTTCGCATCGGTTATGCTTGATGGTCAAGTCGATGTAGAACAGCCAAGTTGCACGCTGATTCGGCTTCCGTGTCGGCGAGCGGGTTCTGATGGCCAGGAAACGGGCACTTGCAGCGGCGGGGATCCCATTCAACGCGCCAGCCGACTACCCGATCCAACTATCCCGAAACAATCACGGCGAGCTCACTAACGCTGTCGCGCCGCTGCCTGTCCTTGTTGAAGACGACGCGCTGGTGAGCCGGGTCCGCCGTGGCGAGGCGGCGGCCTTCGAGACCCTGGTGCGACGCCACTACCGCGCGGCGTACGCCGTCGCTCTGGGGTTGCTCGGCCGACCGGCCGATGCCGAGGACATCTGCCAGGAGGCCTGGCTCCGCGCCCTCGAGCGGCTCGACGAACTGCGCGACGGACGCTGTTTCTGCGGTTGGTTGCTGCAAATCGTGCGCAACGGCGCCCGCAACCAACTGGCGAGCCGGCGGGTGCGCGCGAGCGAGTCCCTGGAGGACAGCCGCGCCGCGACGACCGCTGATCCGCGGCAGGACCTGCAACGAGTGAGCGAACGGACGCGCCTCGAGGCCGCACTTGCCAGGCTGGCACCGCAACAGCGTACGGTCGTGCTGCTGCACGATCTCGAAGGTTGGCATCATCGGGAGATCGGCGAGCAGCTAGGGGTTTCGGAGGTCATGTCGCGGCAGCTTCTGTTTCAAGCCCGGCAGCGCCTGCGCAGGCTGCTGGCCGGCGACGAACGAGAGGAACGACGTGAGCGTTGAGATGCCCGGCAGTTGGGGTCGCGCGGTCGATCTGACACCGCTCGATCCCTTGGCCGACCCGGCGCGGCGCCGGCGCTTGCTGGGCCGCCTGCGCGAGGCAGCCGCAGCGGAACTCGCCCGCCGACGGGTGCGGCTTACCGTCTGGGGCTGCCTCGCCGCATGGCGCCGTCCGTTGCTGACAGCGGCGGGCGTCATCGCTGTGGCGGCGTCGGTCACCCTCGTAGCGATTCCGCGGGCCGCGGCAACCGCCGAGACCCTCGCCGCCGCTGCGGGCATGCCGCCGGCGTGGGAGCGGTTGAGCCGAGGCCTCGACGCTCCGGCGCCCGAACTGCTCCTGCATTTGAGCGAGGTCCGTCCATGATGCGGTCGCTCGAATCGCTCGGCCGGGTGCGCCTGCAAGCCCTGATCATCCTGGTCGCGGTGTTCGTGATCGGCGGTCTGACTGGAGCGGCCATCGACCGGGCGCGCCATCCGCGGCCGCCGGCGCGGCCCCCCGGCCAAGGACTGCCGCCGCACCTGCGGGAGAAGCTTGCGCTCTCAACCGAACAGGATCGCCGGATCGAGGAGATCCTGGCCAGCTATCGGCCGCGGACGGACGCGTTGTTCGACCGCATCATGCCGTCGGTGCACGCGCTGACCGATTCGATGCGCACGGAGATTCGCGCCGTGCTCACGGCGGCGCAGCAGGCGATTTTCGACACGCAGGAACCCCCGCCGGGAAACCGTCCGCCGCTGCGGCCGGGTCGCCCGCCGTTTCCGCGCGGCGGTCCGCCGCCAGGCGCGCCCGATTCCGCCGGCGGCCGGGATTGCCGCTGAGCGAACGGCGGTTCGTCAGCGCACATCGTCACGGCTTTCAGGAATGGTCCCGGCCGGCATCCGGTTCGGCAAAGAGCGCGCGCACGCCGTCCTGGTTCAGCAGGATCAAGCTCGCCACGCCCAGCAGCGTCCCGAGCGGGATTTGGAGGCAAGCGACGGCGGCCACGACCATGCAGAACGTATGGCGGCGCCGCGCCAGCAGACTGCGGCCCGCCGCGACGACCACCCCGACCCACACCCAGGCCAAGATGATCGCGAAGCCGCCGGCCGCCAGGCCCAGCGCGCCGATCGCCGCAACGGGCAACACCGCCAGCTCGCGCCCGATCTCGCCGGCCAGCTCCGGCCACCAGAGCGAGGCCACCAACAGCCAGAACACCGGCACCAGCGAGCCGAGCAGGATGAGCCCGGCGTAGACGAAATGGAAGATGGCCAGCAGGCGGAGGTTCTCGGCGTGTCGGTTCATGGCGGCTCCCTTCGGCGGCGTTCCACAGGATGCATACGCATCCCGGCGGACATCTTGTTACAACGGATCCCCGCTGGCAAGCGCGACCCCTCCTGTCGTATGCTGGTCATAGGCGAGGCGGCTCCGCCGGCCGACGATTGGACCCGCAACGAGAATCGAGGCTGACCATGCAATTGTCTTTTCACGGCGCCGCCCGCGGCGTGACCGGTTCGCGGCACCTGCTCGCGACGGGCGATCGGCGGCTGCTCATCGATTGCGGCATGTTCCAGGGACTCAAGAACCTGCGTCTGCGCAACTGGGAGCCGGCGCCCTTCGACCTCAAGACCGTCGACACGGTGCTGCTGACGCACGCGCACATCGACCACTCGGGCTGGCTGCCGCGCGCGGTTCGCCAGGGGCTGCGGGCGCCGATCCACGCCACCGAGGGCACGCACGAGCTGCTCGAACTGCTGCTGATGGACTCGGCGTACCTGCAGGAAGAAGACGCGGCGTGGGCCAACAAAATGGGCTATTCGAAGCACAAGCCTGCTCAGCCGCTGTATACCAGCGTCGATGCACTGCGCACGCTCAAGTACGTCAAGTCGCATCCGTTCAACCATTGGCTCGACCTCGGCGACGGCCTGCGCGCGCGCTACGGAAACGTGGGACACATCTTGGGCGCCGGCTTCATCGAGCTGCGTGTCCCCGTCGACGGCGGCGAGCACACGCTGGTCTTCAGCGGCGATGTCGGCCGTTACGACGTGCCCCTGCACCGCGATCCGGAGCCGTTGCCTGCCTGCGATACCCTGGTGATCGAATCGACCTACGGCGACAGCGAGCATTCGCACGAGCCGATCGCCGACCAGATCCAGCGGGTCTTCAAGGAAACCATCAAGCGCCGCGGCGTCGTGTTGATCCCGGCGTTCGCGGTCGGCCGCGTGCAGATCGTGACGCTGATCCTGCGCGAGCTGATGCGAAAAGGCGACTTGCCCGAGGTCCCCATCTACGTGGACAGCCCGATGGCCGTCGACGCGACCCTGATCTACAGCCGCCACCTCTACGACACCAATCTGGACGACGACGTGGCCAGCGACGGCCGCAGCGAGCTTTTCCCGCGCGAGGTCAACCTGTGCCGTACGGTGCACGAGTCTAAGCAACTCAACACGCGCGAGGGACCGCTGGTGATCATCTCGAGCAGCGGCATGATCGCCGGCGGCCGCATCCTGCACCATCTCGCGCGCCGCATGGGCCGGCCGGAGAACCTGATCCTGCTGTCGGGTTTCCAGGCTGCCGGTACGCGGGGGCGCTCGTTGCAGGAGGGAGCCAAGTTTCTGCGTTTCCATGGCGACACGTGGCCGGTGCGCTGCCGCGTCGAGACGATCCACGGCCTCTCGAGCCACGCCGACCGCACCGAACTGCTACGCTGGCTGGCGACGGCGCCGCGCCCGCCGCGGCGCATCTTCGTGGTGCACGGCGAACCGGAGACGTCCATGGCGTTTGCCGGCACGCTGCGCAAAGTGCTGGCGCAGGGCGGCGCGAGCGGCGCGGCCGGCCGGGCCGCCGAGGTGCACGTCCCGGAGCTGGACCAGGTGTTCGACCTCTGAGATCGCGGAATGCTCCGGGTCAGCCCCGCAGGCTCAGCGAGATCCGCCGCCGGTCGAGATCCACGTCGAGCACGGTGACCGTCACGCGCTGGTGCATCTTGACGACCTCATGCGGGTCGCGCACGTAGCGCTCGGCGAGCTGGCTGACGTGGACCAGGCCGTCCTGGTGCACGCCCACGTCGACGAACGCGCCGAAGTTGGTGACGTTGGTCACGATGCCCGGCAGGCGCATGCCCCGCACGAGATCTTCGAGCCGATGCACGTCGGCGAACTGGAAGGCCTCGAACTGGGCGCGCGGATCGCGCCCCGGCTTCCGCAGCTCGTCGCGGATGTCTGCGAGCGTGGGCAGCCCCACGTCGCCGCTCGCGTAGTCGGTCAAGCGGATGCGATCGATGAGCGCGTCCTGGCCGATCAGAGCGGCGACGTCCACGCCGAGGTCGGCGGCCATCGATTCGACCACCGCGTAACGCTCGGGGTGCACGGCGCTCGCGTCCAGGGGATGCCCGCCGTCGCGGAGGCGCAGGAAGCCGGCCGCCTGCTCGAAGGCCTTGGGACCCAGGCGCGACACCCGTAAGAGGTCGCGCCGCGCGGCGAACGGACCCTGCGCGTCGCGGTGCTTCACGATGTTCTCGGCCAGGGCCGGCCCGAGCCCCGACACGTAGGTCAATAACTGTTTGCTCGCGGTGTTCAACTCGACGCCGACTTGGTTCACGCAGCTCATCACCGTATCGTCCAAGGCCTGCCGCAGTTGCTTCTGGTCGACGTCATGCTGGTACTGGCCGACGCCGATCGCCTTGGGGTCGATCTTCACCAGCTCCGCCAGCGGATCCTGCAGCCGCCGCCCAATCGAGACGGCGCCGCGCACGGTGAGGTCGAGCGCGGGGAATTCCTCGCGCGCCGTCTCGCTCGCCGAGTACACCGACGCCCCCGCCTCGTTGACCATCACCACGGCGCAACCCGCCGGCAGCTCCAATTGGCTCACCCACGCCTCGGTTTCCCGGCCGGCCGTGCCGTTGCCGATGGCGATCGCTTGGGCCGCATGGCGTGCCGCCAGCCGCTCGACCGCCGCCGCGGCCTGGCCGGCGCGGTCGCCGCCCGTGTGCGGATAGATCGTCTCGTGCGCGAGTAGCGCACCCTGCGGATCGAGCACCACGAGCTTGCAGCCGGTGCGAAAACCCGGATCGAGCGCGAGCACGGTCTGGCGGCCGAGCGGCGGCGCGAGCAGCAGCTCGCGCAGGTTCGCGGCGAAGACGCGGATCGCCTCGGCGTCGGCCGCCTGCTTCAACTCGAGACGCAGCTCGGTTTCCAGCGACGCCGATAGCAGCCGCTTCCAGCCGTCGGCGATCGCCAGGGCGACCTGCGCCGCGCAGCGGTTCCCGTCGGCGGCGCCGCGCAGAAAGCGGCGCGTGAGCAGGCCCAGCGCCGACTCTTCCGGCGCCAGCAGGCGCACGGTGAGGATCTCCTCGGCTTCGCCACGGCGCAGGGCGAGGACGCGGTGGCTGACCGCGCGCGCGATCGGTTCGGAGAAATCGTACCAGTCGCGGAACTTCAGGCCGGCGTCTTCCTTGCCCTTGCGGACCTGGCTGCGGATCACGCCGTGCT